>JAAUYM010067273.1_pt1 | contig 11643 bp, 15 predicted proteins | sample 7278001 | NCBI WGS metagenome assembly JAAUYM01 (sample SAMN14350224, study PRJNA611818) | marine sediment metagenome | isolation source: surface marine sediment (1.8m) | place: French Polynesia: Moorea | collected 2018-08
ATGAACTTACCTTGCGAAATTATTTATACAGTACAGTATATTGCAAGAAAGTCCCATCGTTCAGCTGGTATCTCCACCATGAGTGACTCACGCAGTCTGTATGTCCCTGTTGTCGTCTCCCAGGCAGACGAGCACGCCGTCCAGCAAGTGGTTGAGGTACCACACCAGCGAGGTGTTCTTCATCTCCTCCAGGAAGGAGATCCACGCCAGGTGGAACATCCGCCCGAAGGGGTCGTCCAGCATCAGCCTCTCCTGGGCCACGATGACGAATTTGTCCGTGTCGAACGTCCAGTCTATGGAGATGACGTCCTTCAGCACCCGGTCGCACATCTCCACCGCCATCTTGATCTCCTGGTCCAGTTCCATCGCCTGGTTGCTCAGCACCGTGAAGATCTCGGTGAAGTTCTCCTGCACTCCAGCCTGCGGAGTGGTGGGGTGGTATCCAGTTTTGAGTTTTGGCCTTAAAGCAGGGGTTCCCTACCTTTCCATGTTTCCGTACCAATTTCAAAAAGCAAGAACGTCTGGAGTACCACGTTGGCACAAAAAAAATCACACCACCGGTACATGTGCCACTTGTGGTACATGTACCGGAGGTTGGTAACCCCTGGAGCTAAACTCTCTTTTTTAAAGACAAGAACATGCCCTCCGGCCCTCAACTCACCCGCAACACCTTAATCGTGTTGAACAAGGCGTCGAGCGCAGCCTTCCTCAGCACGATGTTCGTGTCGTTGGCGCTGGTGAGGATCGGGTTGAGCAGTCTCCCCGCGTGCTCGTCCACCACCTCCTGCCTGCACTTCTTCAGGTCGACGGCCACCTGCGCCAGCGCGTAGAGGCCCCCCAGGCGGGCCGTGGGGTTGGTGTTGTGCAGGGAAAACTTCTCCAGCTGTGCGAACAACTTGTCCAGCTTGGCAGGGTTCCCCTTCACGATGCACTCGCCCGCCATCCTTTAAGGAAGGAGAAAACCAGATAGATCTGATGAACATTTTCTTTAGACATCCTTTAACATTTTGAACTAAGAGGTCCAGTAAAATAACTCAAATAAAAAATTGCATTTGGGCAGATGGACAATGGTAAATTGGTTGGGTCAACTTGCATCGACTAGCCTTAGAGTAAATTTGTGTGGCATGTGCAATACTACATCCTTACGCTTTGTCTTGATTACAACTTTTAGACATCCTGTACTCCCCTCCCTCACCTGCCGATCTCCTTGGCCGCAGCCGCCCTCCTCTCCGGCTCCTTGCTGGTCAACTCCTTGACGCAGGCGGGAGTCAAGGGGGAGAGGGGATCGTCGGAGGAAGAAGCCTGGGCGGAAGACGTCGAAGAGGGGGAAGACATTGTTGCCCTTGTGCTCGCTGGGGGGGTCAGATCAGGGCCCTCTCTCCTTCCACGTTGAGATTGTTGGTTGATAATGTGACAGGTTGAGACTCTGAGCAGTCAGTGGTGGTGCTGTTTGGTGAACTCCTCTTCACTTTAAATCCTCAACCTCAACACCTCCCTCCTCCCGCCGGCACTCCAGTCCACTCTCTTTGTACTTAACTGGCTGGCGGAGATGCCAGCTCATAGAAGGCTGAAATGGCCCACCCAGTCCTGAAAATAATCCCCACCTGGGCCTATAACAGTAATTAACTTGAGATTCAACAATAGCTTTTTAAAAGTGGAATATTAATGACTTTTTATTGACATTTGATGGCCCACAAAACCCAAAGCTTGGAAATAATAGCCAAAAGTATCTATAAAGTAGGCCACTTGGCCTCCCTGCCTCTTTAAGCTGCTGGCGGTGGGATGCACTGATGTTTTGACAGGTGGATTTGCGCAACTTAAGAAATCTCTTACACAAAACCTCTCCAGGCAGCGTGACCAGGCGACGGCTCGGTTGCATAAAAAATGCGCAGATTTTCCGATAATTTTGATGACTCTTTAAAAAAAAAATTGGCACCGCGCCAAATTCAACTCGTCGACGTCAACAAAAATACTCTTACCTCGTCATGGGCTCCCTCGACGACTCGGACGACCCAGACTTCCAGAGGACCTCCAAGCTGTCCAGGAGGAAGAAGAGGAAGGCCTCCGAGCAGAGTAGCCGCGACAACACCACCGTGGACGACGACGACGACGAGGTGGTGGAGGTCGTCCCTTCGTCCTCCTCCGGGAGGACCAGGAGGGCCGACCCCGAGGACAGGGCCTTCCAGAGGCAGCTGGAGGAGGCTCTCAGGCAGAGCAAAGAGGAGGAGGAGGAGAAGCAGAGGAAGAAGACTTTGGGCAAGAGCCAAGAGGAGGAGAGTGCGGAAGAGAAATCCTCAGAAAAGTCGCATGAGCAAGATGCTGACTTCACCCTGGAAGAGGACGAGAAGGAAGATGAGGAGAAGGAAGATGACGACGACGACTACTGCGCACCCGGTCCCCTGTCCGCCAAGAGGAAGAGGAGGGCGGCCAGGGCCACCGCCGCCAAGGAGAACAGTGCCCACAACAACATTACCCGCACATCCAGGGGTGCAAAGTCGGAGCAGCCACCACCTCCTCCAGCATCAAAAAGGACTCCTCCGCCTCCTCCTCCTCCTTCTTCCACGACGGCGACTGCCACGACCATCACGAAGTGGAAGCCGCCCAGGATGAGCGGCAAGGCTGTCGCCTCTTCCTCTCCTCTCTCCTCCTCGTCCTCCTCGTCGTCGTCCTCCTCCTCCAGCTTCTCCCCGCGGCTGGGGCTGTCGAGAAATGCAGTCGGGCTGAAGTCGCTGCATCCAAAAGTCAAACTTCAGTGAAGCAGAGGAAAAAAATTGTTAAAAAGAAAATGTGCAGTGGACTTAAATCGTAATTATTATTTATTTGCCATTTAATGTGGTTTTTGGACGACACAAAATGGAGCTCTTTTATCGGAGAAATCCTTGACTCCCAATTTTTTCCTTTTGCCTTACCTGAAAGGAAAAGGGGCCGTAAAGAATCATACAGATTGATGGATCTGACGACTGTTTCCGACAAGCATGTTTTCTCCTCATCCTCTATTCTTTTTTGGAGGGGAAGACTGGGAAGGTTCTCTTTTCTGATTAAATGTCGTCTCATTTTTTTCCATCCTCTTTCCCCGTCTTGTTTCCCTGCATGTCTTATTAATTAAGCGAGTGGTTTATGCCTTCCTTCGTCCCTCCCTCCTCCTCTTCCCCCTCCTCGCCGACCCCTCCTCCTCCTCCTCTTTGCGCTTCCGTTTTCGTTCAAGAAACAAGGCAAAACGAGAGGTATTATGCATCCCAGAATGTACAATGTGTGTGGTGGGGATGTTCTGCCGAGAGTGCGACATTTATGGCAATTCTGTCACACTGGTTGCAGTTGCAGAGAGAACCTCTGCTGGGTCCTGGCTAAATGTTGACATTGAAGTAGAACAGCTGAGCAGCGTGTGTTTGTTTTCATTTCTAGCAGACAAGCAGCAGCAGAAACAGCTGTTGAGTGTGTACACGACAAATTCCTTTTCCTCTACTTTTAACCAGAAAATAGTCCATGTTGTACTAATTCCGTGCTGTCTTTCGAGATGTCGTCGTCGGAGGCTCACACCGCGTCCAGGAAGAGGCCTCAGTTCGGCGACCGGAGGCTGCCCCAGCAGGGAGACGAGGAGGCGGTCTTCAAGCACAACGCCTGGGACGACGTGAAGTGGACGGACGAGCAGGTCCAGGTCAGTGCAACGTGGGAATGAGTTTTATTATGAGCATTACAGTACTAATTTTAATAGTATTTTTAATGAATATTACTATCTCCGCTCTAGGAGGCCGAGTCGGCGGTGTCTGCCAACGCCCGCCTCCTGGTCCCGCCCTGCCGGCGCCAGCAGCTGGAGGAGAAGGCGGCGCTGCACTGGGACGACTTCTACTCCGTGCACGAGAACAGGTTCTTCAAGGACCGAAACTGGCTCTTCACGGAGCTGCCGGAACTGGCCAAGCTCGGGGAGAGGTGAGTCTGCTTTTCCCACCTGTTCGATGATGTTGTAACCCGACGGGACTTTCGGTTATTCTCCAGAACAAAAGATATGACATCAATGTGCGGTAATGTAATGACACGTCTCATGACATGTTTCCAAGCGGAATTTTTTTCCGCTCGTAACTTTAAAAGTTCCGTCGGGCACTACCTTCCAACGTGTCCACGAATCCACTCCCCCCATCTCCAGCGACTCCGCCACTTGCTGTTCCCTGCTGGAGTTGGGTTGCGGCTCCGGGAGCACCGTGTACCCTCTGCTCGAGGCCATACGGAACCCTCGCTTCAGGCTCTTCTGCTGCGACTTCTCCGAGAGAGCCGTCGACCTCGTGAGGGAGAACCCCGCCTTTGAGGTGAAACGGAACATGACAGAAAGAAGAGTTGAGGATTTCCACGCTCCTCCCTCCCTCAGCCCTCCCGCTGCGTGCCCTTCGTGATGGACGCCACCAGCGAGTCCGCCTGGTCCTCCTGCCCGGTGGAGCCCGACAGCCTCGACTTCGTCCTCATGATCTTCGCCCTCTCCGCCATGGAGCCCGACAAGATGCGGAGCGCCGTCGAGAGCGCCGCCAGGCGGCTCAGGCCGGGAGGGGTCGTCTTCTTCAGGGACTACGGAAAGTTCGATCTCGCCCAACTGAGGTTCAAGGTGAGTAGTAGGACCCGACGAGACTTTCCCAAGTAAAAAAACAAAACAAAACATATCTTTACAAAAATATTTGCGTAATCACACTTATTGTTAATTTTTAAGGTCATTGTCTTTTTGTAGAACGGTCGGTGCATCTCGGATAACTTTTATGTTCGAGGCGACAACACTCGGTGCTACTTCTTTCAACCGCAGGAGGTGGTGAAGCATTGCTCTCTCACTTCAGCCACGTAAAAAAAATATATGAAAACCTTTTAATTTTTCCCAGGTGATGGATCTGTTCACCTCGGCGGGTTTGGTAGAGGAGCAGTGCAAGGTCGACAGGCGTCTCCAGGTCAACAGGGGAAAGAGGCTCAAGATGTACCGGGTGTGGATACAGGGAAAATACAGGAAGCCGGATAGATGACGTTAGAAACATTGATTTCTCTTTTTTTGGAGAAAAAAAGCTATGGAGTATGCGATATTTTTAACGAAGCCTGTGCAGAGCTGCATTGATCATTATTGAATATGAATGAGTTTATACCGGAATAGGAAAGATGAACTCCAGTGGTGGTGGTAGTGCTTTTATGCTCTTTCTCCATCCTCCTTTCTCCAAAGAGAGGAGAGGTGGGCGCTTTCTCTCTAATGTGCGAGAAGGTACGACTAAAGAAACTGTGTTCCTGAGGATGGAAGTTTGTATCACAGTCGACGACGACCATCAGGAAGACTTGAGCCTGAGCAGGGGAAACCTGACTCTGTTCTGGAGCCATTTCGCCAGTGACAGGCAGTCCTGATCACGGTGAGAGCGACCCACGATCTGGAATAGTAAGGGGACGAAATTTGATGTACGTACTAGTACAATACATACTAGTTGGAGAGAGTTCTCCCCATTCGTACCTGCAGTCCGATTGGCAAGCTGGTATCCTGGGAGAGTCTGACGGGGACGGTGGCCGCGGGGAGGCCAGCCAGATTTGCGGGCTGAGTGCAGTAGTCCTGACAGAATTTTAAACAACTTGTGAATTGGTGGAAGCTCGAAATTTGACGGGATTTTTTTTCTATATTTTTTTTCCTTTCGTCGACACCTGCATGGTGCACTGGGTCCTGTTGTCGAGCTTGGAGAACTCCCTGAAGGTCGGCGCGGTGCAGAGGGTGGCGGGCGTCAGCAGCAGGTCCACTCCCGCCCGCCACACGCGGTCGAAGTCATCCTTCACCAGACGACGCACCTGCACTGGCGTCAAAGCACTTAAAAAAATAATAAAATCCAAAATTTGTGCCTGACGGATTTGTCTTTGCCTTCAGGGCCTTGAGGAAGAACTCGTCGTAGTTCTTCTTGAGCAAGAAGAAGTTGCCGGTCAGGATTCGACTTCGGACGACGTCGTTAAATCCTGCAGTGGTAGTAGCAGCCCAGAGAGAAAGAAAAAGGGGGTGTTAAACCCAGTCCAGATCGATTGAAAATCCCCAAGTTAAGAGTTCCCTTTGGCTCTCACCCTTCTTCCGAGCTTCTGCGTACATGGCTTCGGTGGACTCCTCGTTCCCGCCTCTCAACCCGTAGCGAAGTCCGTCATACCTAGAAACGTGTGAACGGTTAAATCTATTACTATTATTAAAACAAGAATTATACTAGTACAGCTAAATCTTTGTATAACGATGCTGACGGTCAGAAGCGAGCTTTGTCCTTGCTATATCGAGATACTGCCGTACTGCACGTACAGTAGTAGCATTTGGTAAGTGGACAAACGTTGTCATGCTGAGATGTCATGCGTTATATTGAGATTTCACTGTGCATGTACTACTACTGTACTGTACAGTATATAGGTATGCAGTATAATATATTGCACTTGATGGAGGTTTTACCTCGCCATGTTGCTAGCGACTTCGCAGGGATTGAGGACCGAGTAGCAGGTGATAGAGTACCGAGTGTGAGGGAGAGACACCTGCTGGACCTGCACGGAAGAAGTTCGGAAACTGGACCGAGTGAAACGTCCACTTCTCTTCACCTCGCTCACCCTGACTCCGTTGTTCTCCATGAGATCGGCGACGTCGCTCCACGCCTGAAGGACCTCCTCGCTCATCCCGTCGCACCGGTACTCCACCGGGATCCCCACGGTCATGGAGGAAACGTCCGGATCGTCCGGGAGGCGGACGTCGTCGACGCCGCGGCCCTCGTCGTACGTGGTCGAGTCGCCGGGGTCCACGCCCTTGACCACGTTGAAAACCTCGGCGAGGTCGTCCACGCCCCCGGCCATGAAGGACGGGCAGTCGAGGCTGTTGACGAGCGGGATGAGCCCCCGACGGGAAACGGCCCCGTAGGTGGGCTTGAGAGCAAAGAGGCCGTTCCAGGCACCGGGGATCCGGGCGGACCCGCCGGTGTCGGAGCCCACCGACACCGCGACCACGCCGCAGGACACCGACACCGCGGAACCCCCGGAGCTGCCCCCGGCAATGACCCAGTCAACGTCCTCTGGTCGACGAAAAAAATATATACATGTACAGTAAAATCTATAATAATAAAAAAAGCGTCGTTAGCATTGTCCCCCCACCATTTCCTCCTTCTCCTCCTGCATTTTGGGGCGGCCGGATGGGCCCAGTGCGTGCGCCCTCCACCGGCCGGTCCTCCTCGTCTGCCAGCTCGTACTCGATGCCCGACCTCCACACGCTCTTGGAAGGGCCGAAGACGGAGTCGATGCCGCCGGAGCCCATGGCGAACTCGTCCAGGTTGGTCTTGCCCACCACGATGGCCCCGGCGCGCTCCAGCCGATCCACCACGGCGGCGGAGTAGGGGGGGCGGTAGTCCAGCAGCATCTCAGACCCGCAGGTGGTGGGGCGACCGGAGGAAGTGGAATATACGTCCTGAAAAATGACGGATGTCACCAGCCCCCAACTACCATACTGGATTGATCTCCTTGCCTTGATGGAGACCGGCACCCCGTCCATCGGCCCCAACGGCCTCCCCTCCCTCCACCTCTTGGCGGCCTCTTCCGCCTTCCTGCCTAGCCTCTCCCTGGAGTCCATCCAGGTAAAGGCGTTGAGCGCGGCCACCGATTCTCCCGCGCGCAGGCAGGACTCCAACAGGTCGGTGGGGGACAGGGAGCCGCGGGAGAAGGAGGTGCGGACCTCGGAGAGGCTCCTGCACAGGCGCCACATCGCGCTGACCTTCACCCCTTCGCCATCAATCACCAGAATTTTCTTTTTCTGCGTTGCACTCACTAACAGTAGCTTTAAGTATACTAAAAATTTGCACTAGCATACAGTGAAATCTGGATAGAACGCATCTCATCGCACTAGATCGCATCTAGATCTCAGCATAACAGTGTTTGTCCGCTTACCAAATGTTACTGTAAAATACAGCAGTATCTCGATATAAGGATAAGTCTCGCTTCAAACATTGTTATATCGAGATTTCACTGTATTGCTATCCGGAGTGCTTGTGTCCAAAAATGTCTTGCCTGACTAAGAAGAAAGCAGAGAGCAGATGCAAAAACAATAACAAAGCGCAATCTAATGAAATTCTAATCTCGAAACCTCCCTCTTCTTTGCAGGGATCCGTGAGTCATTTGATTTGACGCAGGAAATGCCCCAGCGAAAGGAGGAAGAAAGGAGGAGCCCCTCGCAGGCAGGTGCAATCATACCTGTGGTGGGATCGAGACCTAGCTGAACGCCCCTGTTGTTTTTTAGAGTGAGCTTTAAGTCGGGTGTCCTTTTGGGTGTCTTGCCATGGAGAAGGAGAAGGGAGAAGGAGGAGGAGGGGCGAGGCACTATTACCAGGTGGGATCGTGTCCCATAATAATTAATAACATACCGTCTTTATGCACTACACGAGCTGGAAGCACCCCTGTGTCAAAGGAGTTTCTCCGAGAACCTCATTGGTTATCTTCTCTCTTTTTTCTACAGGGTGGCTACGACTACGACTTTGTCGCTGAGTTAGACAGAGACCGCTTTGAGTGTCCCATCTGCCTCCTCTGCCAGAGGGACCCGCACCAGACAAGCTGCGGACACAGGCAAGAGCATCTTTTCGCACTAGTCATGAAAAAAAAGTAACATAGGTGCATTCTTTACAACAGATTTTGCTATTCGTGCATCTTGACATGGTTGAAGGAGGGAAAGACGTGCCCAAAGGACAACTGCACTCTGGGCGAAGGTATGTACCAGTTTTACTTCGTAGGGTCACTTCTCCATGGTAGAAGTGTGGCCTTAACAGCAGTCCTCTGAGGGACTCTGCTCACTTCCAGGCGACCTCTTCCAAGACTCCATGGCTCACCGGGAGATCCTCCAGCTGCTGGTTCGCTGTCCGACGCGGCGTTCGCTGCGGTCCGACTGCCCCATGCAGGTCAGGCTGGCTGACGCCGAGCACCACGCAGAGCAGTGCCAGTACGCCGCCAAGGCCTCCTCCTCCTCCTCCTCCCCTGCGGCCGCAGTCGCAGCCGCTGCCGCTGCCGCGACCGGGAGCAGGAGGGGGAGGGACAGGAATCCGTCTTCGCAGGCGGAGAGCTCCGCCTGCGAGACGTGCGGGGAGGACGTTGGGGGCACCGCTCACGGCGGCGGGGGACGAAGGATGATCTGCCCCAACGCAAGGGTGGCCTGTCCCTACACCTCGGCGGGGTGCGAAGAGAAGGTATGATTGTGATCATTGTCACATGACAATGTTACATAGAACGATCAATTAATTTCTGATCCTTATTGTCAGGTTGCACGGAAGGACCTTGATCACCACGAGAGGACGCAAGTCCAGAAGCACCTGAAGCTGCTGTGCGAGAAGATGCTAAAGCTGCAGCAGACGCAGGGAAGCGTGCTGGCGCCGCCGGTGGCGGCGGCGGCGGCGGCCACGGCCACGGCGTCGCGGAATGGGGAGCTGTCTGCGTGCAGAGAGGTGGAGGAGGAGGACATCAGTGGGTGAGGGTAGAAAGTTGATGCTAGATTTTATCCTACTACGGTATAATCTGATTTACATTGTTGAAGGTACCAGTCTGGGTCCGAGAGTCTCCCGAACGACGGAAGCGCACTGGTCAGAGCAGAGAGTATCAGGTGTGACGTCCACTAGTTGTCGTGCAATGACCAAAATCCAGTGGTTCTTCACCGCACCAGTTTCTCTTTCCACACAGGTTGTCCGGCTCAAACATGCAGTCGACCCAAAAGCTCCTCCGCGAGTTGTTCCACCGCCTGGTGCAGGTGGAGCAGCGCAGTTGCCAGCTGCAGATCTCCAACGAGCAGCTGTCGGCCCGCCTGACGGAGCTGTCCGCGCACCTGGAGGAGAGGAGGCAGGAAGACCTCGGCCGGTGGTGCCGGGGCCACTTCCTCTGGAGGATCCCGGACTTCAACGAGCAGCACCGGAGGATGCGCCAGTCCCGGAACCTGATGCTCTACTCGCCGCCCTTCTACACCTCTCCGTTCGGCTACAGGGTCTGCCTCCGCTGCAACGTGTCCTTTGTGGAAAACGAGGAGCACCTGGGCCTCTTCGTCCATCTGATGCGCGGAGACCACGACGACGCCCTCAGGTGGCCCTTCAGCGGCAGGATCGACGTTACCATTGTCAACCTAAGCCAGGACAGGATTTACAGGTGCACTTGAAAGGAAAAACATTGTAGTGCAACAATAATCAAAAAATAAGAGCAATGTGGGAAAAGGGCAGCAGTTTTATCAGCAGCGGCAGCAACGACGACTTACTACCATGGTACTACATACAACAACAACAATAACAACAGCAACCACATGCAATCACAACCAGCAGCAATAACAACAGCGAAAAAAAAATTACTTTTCACTGCAACTGAATAGAACCGACTGCCGCGAGGTGATCGACACCAGGTGCAGCCCGAGGCCGGCCAACAACGCCCTCTCCAGGCCGACCCGCGCCGAGAGGAACCCCTACGGGTACGGGTTTAAGGACTTCGCCCGGGTCAACTCGCTGCACACCGCCGGGTTCGTCCACCCGGAGACTGGAGCGCTGGCCATCAGGGCGTGCGTCAGGGAGGTGGGAGAGGAGGAGGCCGGGGGGGCGGCCCCGGCCACGGCGGAGGAGGAGTGCCCGGGACTCCACGTAGGGGACTGAGGAAGCTGTGTGCCAGCACATTTCGTCGCATTCATGATGTTTGTCGTCAATCCTCTTCAAAAGGGACTTTGGTATTTTTAAGACATGTATTAAGTTTGCATTAAAAGTTCTGCATATTGTACCTAGTACATGTAATACTTAACCAGGTGTAAACGTTCTTTACAAAGATATAAAAAAACCCCGAAAAGTTCCAAGATGAACTGAGTTCTTCCACACACATACCGTAGTACCACCTAGTGCGCACTTACAAACCGTTCTTGCAGGCATCTCCTATTTGGAGAGGTTTCGTGACCGGTTGCTGTCCCTTCCGCGCCTGCGTCAAACTTGCAGACGTCGACGATGTTTTGGGATCCTTTCCCTTTTCCCCTGTCTCTCTCTCTCTCTCTCTCTCTCTCTCTCTCTGCCTGCTGCTCTAAGGCCACTGTGCTGATCGGGGAGGAGCCAGCCGGAGCCAACCAATTCAACTCTTCCTTTCCTTCTCCTTCTGGCTTCGGGTGCATGAAAGTGAAGTCACCGAATCAAACAACAGCTTGGAGCTCTCCAACACAAACACCCCCTACGGGACCGTCATCTCGTCTGGCTTCTAGTACTAGCCTGCGTGGAGGGAGCGTGTGGAACTCTCCAGTCAGTCCTTGGTCTTCCTCCTCACTCCCATCTCCGGCACCATGGGAGGGCTCATGAGCTACTTCCGCAACCTCTTCGGCAGCCGCGAGATGAGGATCCTCATCTTGGGTCTGGACGGAGCCGGAAAGACCACACTCCTCTATAGACTGCAGGTAAGGAGTAGGACAAGTTAAAAATGGCATGAGTCTCTCCCAATAACCAAATTTAATCAGGTCGGCGAGGTTGTGACGACAATCCCAACGATCGGCTTCAATGTGGAGCAGGTGACTTACAAGAACCTCAAGTTCCAGGTGTGGGACCTGGGAGGACAGACCAGTATTAGGTAAGGTGGGCTCAGAGGCGAGAGGGGTGGGGTTTTTTTTGAAGAAGTCACTGAAGTTCTCTCATAATTCTGCAGGCCGTATTG
>JAAUYM010040735.1_pt1 | contig 11642 bp, 14 predicted proteins | sample 7278001 | NCBI WGS metagenome assembly JAAUYM01 (sample SAMN14350224, study PRJNA611818) | marine sediment metagenome | isolation source: surface marine sediment (1.8m) | place: French Polynesia: Moorea | collected 2018-08
CGGCGATTTTCCTCCGGAAAAGCGCGTCCCCACTCCTTACCATTTTGGCCTGCCAGCGGAAAGAGGAAGCTGACGTCGTCAGCTGCAGGAAGCAAGCAAGACAGACCAGACAGGCCGGAGTGAAGTGGCGGAAAGAATACGGACGGAGCTCACCAAACCTCGAAACCTGCCTGCGCATTCTGCTATTTGGACTGTACTGCGTTTAGCTATGTACGTACATTTCTCACACTGCTTTTCATTTATGGTGTGGGATTTTTTTTTCTCATTTTGCTTTATTCCCATAAAAATGTCTTTATCACAGAGAATCAAGTCCAGGTTCGCTTGCGAAATATCTTCATCACCATGACCATTGCTGCAAAGGAGGTGGGAAAAAAATGGAAAGGCATTAGCATCGCATCTCTGCCATCACTTGAGGCAAACGTACCAACAAACGTCATAGTGACGATGAGGAGGATGAACCATACCCAGCACCGACAGGAGGTCTTGGTGTGCTCGGCGAGGCGCGCGGACTCGACGCCGAGGCGGGAGGTGTTCTTTTCGGCGAGCTCCGAGGTGCTCTCCAGGACACCAACATCCTGAATCACAAGAACCACACTTTTTGAGGAACGAAATAGGCTTTTCTTTTTCTTTTTCAGGATGTCGCACCTTCCGTATGATCTCTCCGGCAGCCAAGGTCTGCTCCTTCAAGGTCCTCGTGAGTCCCAGCATCTCCTCCGCGGCCTGCTCTTGCATCTGATGCTGGGCCTTGATCAAGTCGTCCAGCTCGGAGGAGCCACTCACGCCCTGGTGGCGCAACTCTGAAATTTTAAATCGGTAAGACGAGAAACACCGGCTGGAATCGCATCATTAAACAACGGCATCGACGACAGCGACGACAGCGACGACAGCAACGACATCGACGTACCCTCGTCCGTTTGTCCAAAGAGCTCTTCCCTCTCGTCAAGTTGATGCCTCTGCTCCCTCCTCTGGTGGATTTGCTTCCCCTTCACCTCCTCTTGCCCCAGTGATCTGGGCAGGGGGCGGAAGGGCTTCACTTTCGGCAGAGCCGGCGATGAAGCACTCTCGCTCAGAGAAGACTTCTTCATCCTCCTGGCAGCAAATGTAGCAGAACTAATTGAGGACAAGTCTTAAAAAAAAAAGCAGACTTTTTTTTTACTGACCTCCGCTGGCCGCAGCTGGTGACGTCCCCGATGAGCAGTGGTGTGTTCCGGCTGAGTCCCAGCTCCGGGACGTCGACGCCCAGCCGTGGGACTGGGTCTGACGGAGGGGTCAGCTCGGTCACCACCCTCTGGAGGAAGGTCACTCTCGAGCGATACCCGCCCAGGACGTCCTTGGAAGGAGACCTGAACAAGACATACGGACCAAGGAAGAAAAAAAAGTCTGGTATAAGTGAAAAATGAGCGTGACTGTCTCTCTCACTGTGGGTGGGTCTCCAGTCGGTCAAGCCATGAGGCAAGTTGTTGGACGTAGAAGTGGACCTTGAGGTCTCCCTCGGCGGTGCCCTTGGCCGCCAGCCCGGAGACGCGGTCTTCCGTCTTCTCCAGGAGGAGCAGCAGCTTGATCTCCTCTTTGGAGGAAGGAGAGTAGGGCTCGTTGGTGGCCACGGGAGGGGCGTCACACACGGAAGGAGTCATGGTGCCTATGAAGTCGGCGACGTCTGTTGCTGCCAAAAGTGCCAAATGTGTTTATTTCTTTGTTCTTTTGAAATTTTTTACTCAACTTTTGGTTCTTTCGGCTCGTAGAAACTGGTCACTGACGCCTCACCTCAATGCGGAGAGTTTGAAAGCTTTGTGACTCAGGGAGAAGAGACTGGCTCCAAAAAGGAGGAAAGACACAGATGCCAATCAGGCAAACAAAAAATGCCGAAAGTACTAAAAGCGATTAAATGGCAGTAATACAATTTGCAGAATGTTGTTTACAACAACAATAAATACACCTAGTATAAATGTACGCTCAAGGAAGCGCCTGTTAGTTACTCTTCTCTCGCTTGGCTGCGCATCCTGTGGCGCGAGCCTGCGATATTGCTTATCTGGCTTTTTGTAAGGTTGGCAACACTGCTTAATGGCAGCTGAGAAAATGAAAATAATAACACATTTGTTAGACGAAAATTAAGCACATTTTACAGTTCCATCGAGGGGCAAAGTGACAAAGTTGGACCTCTCGAACTCGACATGACCTCCAGGAGAGCGATTCCGGGTGATTCCCTGCAGGCACCATGACGAAGTCGCCGGCGCTTCGCCACTGAACCGTGCCAGTGTCCACTGCTGCTGCAGGCAGTGAGAGAGAGAGAGAAAGAGAGAGAGAGAGAGTTGACAGTCTGAAAGACTTTGTTGGTGTCGATCTAACGAACAATGGCCTCCGGGCTGGACCCCACGTACGTGTCCCTGCTGGGCCTGGCCCAGTCCTTCATGTCGCTGCGGCCGCCGGACGTGAAGGGCGCCCTGCGGTGCCTGCAGGCCGTCTTCTCCCTCAGGCCCAGGGACCCCGTGGTGGAGTGCAGGACGCACCTGCAGGTCGGACAGATCCTCAGGAGGGAGACCAAGAACCAGGACATGGCTCGCCAGCACATCGAGCAGTCCGTAAGGGCATACACATCCACTGGACCTGGTGTAATCTGATGAAAATAATGTAAAGTATACTACATACTTGTGTCCTGTGTCCTTTGCAGTGGTACCAGTCCCTGAAGCTCTCCCAGCTGGACGACGACGTCCGCTTCGAGGCGGCGTCGGCGCTGGCGGAGATGATGGCCGCGCAGGAATCTCAGCAGCCCCAACAGCAACAGCAGCAGCAGCCGGCCAACAGCGGCCCCGGCGCCGCCAAGCAGATCCTGGCCACCGCCGTGGAAATGTCCAGGAACAACCCGTACTGGCACTGCCGGCTCCTATTCCAGCTCGCGGTACAGAGCAACTTGCCTCTTCTCCCTCCGCTCCCCCCCCTCCCCGGTTGCTAGCACAGTGGGTCTCTACGTAAAGCCCGCTTTTTACATCTTACAGAACGTCCACATGCAAGAGAAGGACTACACGGTGGCGGTCACGGTCTTGACTGCGGGGGTTGAGTTCGCCTACCTGGCCGGAGCCAACTACACGAGGCTCCTCTTCATGCTCAGCAAGACGATGGTGAGGCAGAACCGGCCAAAGGAGGAGGAGGTCCACTTCTTGAACCGCCTTGATCTCTGTTGCAGATTTTGCTGATGGAGAGGAAGTTTGCTGAGGTGAACCCGCTCCTGAACCAGACCGGGCCCCTGATAGAGAACTGGGTGGCGCAGAACACTCACCAGAGGGAGGGCGTCGCAAAACAGCAGAAGGAGTATCTTCAGATGTTTTTCCTCGTCCTCCAGGTGAAAAAGTGCAACTCTGGAGAAATTTCCTGTAAAGCTTGTGATTACTGTACCTATATCCCCACCCTCCCGCTAGGTCTGCTACTACCTGATGCTGGGCCAAGTGAAGTCGGTAAAGACGGCGCTGAAGCAACTTCAGCAATCCATCCAGACCATCACTGCTCCCGGGTGGCCAGCCGACGAGGAGATGGTGTCCGCTAACCCGGCCGACAACTTCCAGTGGCTCTCCAGGGACTACCTCTGCATACTCGTCTACCTTGTCACCGTCATGCATTCAATGCAGGTGATTGATTGGCAACGACAGAGCGAAAAAAAGAATTAGAACGGTTTCTGTTATGGTACGTCTACCGTCACGTTTGTCAGGCCGGATACATGGACAAGGCGCAGAAGTACACGGACAAGGCGGTGGTGCAGATCGACAAGCTTCGCCAGACAGAGTCCCAGGCAACCCCTGGCGGTGGCGGAGGAGTTGTTGGTCGCGGCCACCCGTCCTTCCTGCTCTCCTCCTTCCACGTGTTGTTGATGGAGCACATTGTGCAGTGCCGCCTGGTGACCGGTAACAAGGGCGGCGCCATCGAGGAGCTGGGGAGGCTCTGTCGGCTCCTGGAAGGGAACCCACTCCTCCTGCAGAGACACCGCGCGCAACTCCACACTCTGCTGGGCCTCTACGCCATGAGCATGAACCAGATGGACTGGGCAGAGACTCAACTCAACGCCGCACTCAGAGTAAGGATCCGAGCACTGCGTACATAACTCGAAGTGAGTTGAGTGTAACTCCGTCTTTCTCCACTGCCTAGACGTCACAGGAACGCGAGTTGTGGACGCTGGCGAACCTGAACCTTGCCATTGTGTACCTGCGCAGCCGCCGCGACTCCGACTTCGAGCTGCTGCTGGACAGGATCAGTCCCGACCGCCTCCCCTCGCAGTCCCACTCCATGCAGGCGGCCGCGTACTACGTGCAGGGGCTCCAGGCGTTCTTCGCTGCCAGATACAACGATTCAAAGTGAGTTAATTGTGGAAAGTAAGTCGTTGTTGTGTGTAGGTTCGTACTATGTACGTATGTATACGTACATGTACCTAGACGTCAGGTGTGACATTTATCATAATTTCCTTTTCGACATACGTACGTACCTATTTTCAGACGCTACTTGCGAGAGACCCTGAAGATGGCCAACGCGGAGGACCTGAATCGTCTGACCTCCTGCTCGCTGGTGTTGCTCGGCCACATCTTCTTGTCGCTGGGAAACGCGCGCGAGTCCATGAACATGGTCACCCCCGCAATGCAGCTCGCGTCCAAGATACCCGATGTCCATGTTCAGCTTTGGGCAGCGGCAATACTCAAAGGTAACACAAAGTCAAAAATCGTGGCATCTGATCAGTCGCAGCAAACCGGCTACTTTTTGGACTGTTGTACTACCACAGATCTGTACCGCTTGAGCGATCCGGCTCGGGAGCAGGAGGGCCTGCAGATGCACGCCAACTTCTCCCAGATGCTTCTGAAGGACCACTTCCACGCCTCCCAGCTGCCCGAGCACGGCCTCATCCAATGGACGGACGGGCGATTTCCGGCCATGCCGGAGAAGCCCGCCGCAGCCGCGACGGAGGCGGAGGCCTCCACTTCGAGTGGATCATCTCAACAGCACTTCAACTGAAGGAGGGAAGCCGACCGACCACACTCAGGCCTGCGTCCAACAGGACCCACCTCTGCACCCAAGGGAGCCAGGACAACTTAATGTCGTCGAGTATTCACTGCAAAAATGCCCCCATAGGTATATATCTATATATATTTTATACTGCGTGTGCGCGCAGGTTGCTCATTGCGCCAACAGATCGTGGAAGCCACATGTCTCAGTACAAATGTCACTCTTCTCCGTACGAATATGTGAAGTATACGATTTCGTTTCTCTCTCACACGGTCCAGTCTTCTAATGTGTACCATTAGTGCCGTTCGCACCCATTAATCCTCCCCCGCAGAATTGACGATCCGGTGCTGCCTAAAGTACTCCGGCTGGCTCTGGGTGAGCCAGGCGGGGTCCACCAGCGTGAGGTCGCGTATGTAGGAATGCTGCGTCCCGATCATCTCCGTGAACACGACCATCTCGGGCTTGGTCTGGAAGAACACCGACGACGGGTGGATCCTCACCTTCTGATGAGAGTCAAGCTGGAAATAGAGCAACGGAACATCATGACAGTAACTGTCCAGGTTATGCTGAAGGCTGAGCGCTCCTCCTCTCACCGTGACGTAGTGTCCGTCTCTGGTGAGCCTTGCCACGTTCGTGAACAGCCCCGTGGCCAGCGCCTTCCTGACAGGCTCCGTCTGGTTGCCGGCGCTCTGCACGGGAACGCTCTGGTGACGGCAGATCTCCATCAACTGCCTGCGTATGTCACTGGCGAACTTCATGTGGCGAAAGCTTATGAAGTGTTGCCGGCACCATTCGAGCTGAAATCCGGTTTGGGCACAGGAATTAAGCCACGAAATTGAATCTAGGATTCTCTAGCATTGTTCACCTGATCTTGGGCTTTGGTGAAAGCTCGAAATATTCTCAAGTAGGTGAGGTGGTCTCCCTCCGAGGTGGAGAACTTTTTCCTGGCTTGGGCGGCTTCCTCCTTCTTCTGCCAGGGGGAAATTAAGACGGATTCCCCCGACAACAACGATATGATTGTTATAGCCTCCTCCCTAAGGACGACACAAGTGTTATCGAGGAAAAAAACTAGCAAACTTTGAGTAAGACTTACGTGCATCCCAGTTCGTTTGCACTAAAAAGGACCTTAGTAAATCTTGGGTCGAGCGGAAAGGCTGCCATTCTCTTCCCAACGTCCGTGAGATGATGTTGAGCATCCAAGGCTCCCAAGAGGCGAAGCAGACGGAGAGCTCCATCGACGGCGTCCTCTGGAGGACTCTCCAAGAAATCAAAACTGCACATGGCAAGGAACTTACACACTGAGTGCACCGGCAAAGTATTTAAAAGTTCAAACATCCACCCACCTCCTGACGTCCTTCACACCGACGGAGAGCATCTGAAGGACAACGCTGGACAAGTTGCAGCGCTTGATCTCCGGCACGCTGTTCTCCGGCAGCTGATCAAACTCGGCCTTGGTGAGGATCCTGTAGCAGTGCCCCTCCGCCTCACGCCCGGCCCGGCCCGTTCGTTGCAGTGCCTGGGCTTTGGATATCTTCACCACCTTGAGAACGTCCATTCCCGTGCTTGCCTGGTGGGCTCTGAGTGGGTACGAGGAAGTTGATGTGGGTAGGAGGGGGGGACAGACATTCAGTTGGCACGGTTTTTTTCTTACTTTGCTTTTACTCTGCCTGAATCGATGACGTATCGAATTCCGGAAATGGTCAGCGAGGTTTCCGCCACGTTCGTCGAGATTACCACCTTTCGAAAGCCTGCCAGATAAAAAGTTTGGTGGGTAGAAATCAATTGTCCCAAGACATTATTCGTACCTGGCTTGGTTGGGAGGAAGACCTTCTGCTGGACGCTCAACATCTGAGCGGCGTACAGACCCAGGACGGTCAACCTGGGCAGACCTGGTTCCAGATCCGCTGCTGCCCTGCGCACCTGCTGCACGGCCGCCTCGATCTCGTCCTGGCCCGTCAGGAACACCAGGATGTCGTGCCTACCGCAAACAATATCATCACATTTACAGCAGTCTACTACAACACGTGGTACTGCTGCCCTCCCTCACCCCTCCGGTGCGCTCCTGTGTATCTGCAGAATGGTGGCGAGCGTGGCCTGGTTCCAGTCATCCTGCGTCTGGCTCGCATGGCGCACATTAACGGGGAACTGCCTCCCGTACACGAACAGAACGGGGGCAGACCGAAAGTAGGTCGAGAAGCGCTCTGCGTCCAGAGTGGCCGACATCACGATTACCTACACGTACAAAAAGAGTACGAAAAGCAATTTAATGGAAATCCAATTTTACTTCCTCTCTCTTTACTACACTTCAGATTTTACAAAAACGTTGGCAAAGAAAATGACACACGCTCAAGTTTGCACTTTGCATCATTTGAATGCGTCATTTGAAAACTATCTCTTTTTTTATCTTATTGACCATGCTCGCCTACCTTTAGTTGCTTTCCTTTCGCATTTCTTGCTTCCTGCGCGGCTTTGACGATGCCCAGCAGGACATCCGTATTGACCGTGCGCTCGTGCGCCTCGTCCAAGATGACCCAAGTGTAGCGAGACAAGAGCGGGTCTGTAAAAATCCAGAAATAAATGCCAGTGTGTTTGCTGTATGCCTCGAGGCAGACAGCGTAACCGACGCTGCTGAACTGTGGTCCACAAGTACCGATCATGGCCTCCCTCAGCAGCATCCCGTCCGTCTGGTAGAGGATCTCCGTGTCCTCCGACGAGAGGTCGTCGAACCTCACGCGATATCCCACGCGTGTGCCCAGCTCGACGGACATCTCGGAGGCGACCCTTGACGCCACGGACAAGGCAGCCACCCTGAAAAAAAAAATTAGCACCATGACTCTCTCACTCTCCATGCATAAAAAAAGAGGGGGGGAACCACTACCGACCTTCTTGGTTGTGTGACCGCAATTGCGGCGCCATCGTTCAGCCCCGCTTCGAGCAAGAATTGCGGAACCTGCGTCGTCTTTCCCGAGCCGGTCTCTCCGATCAGCACAACGGAAAGGTGCTTTACGACCTCTTCAAGTAATCTGAAGAGGGCGAAAAAAAAACCGTGTCTAACGCAATGTTCAAGTGAGACCAGGTTGCCTGCCTTACCTGGCTCGGGCCGAGGCCATCGGCAGCGCCTCCCTCTGTTCCTGGATGTCCGCAGACCCGTTTCTAGCAGCATGCTGGTCGAACCTTCCTCTCTTGTGCAGGTTGGCCGAGTCCGACCTGTTGGAGACATTCTCCAACTTCCTCTTGCTGGCGAAGGCCGCATCTTGGTTAAAGGGAGACATGACGCCGGGAGGTCCACCTCCAGACTGAGAACAACCTATCAAAAGGCCAAGGTTGTGGTCGATCCCCTAGTCCTGGTCCACAACACGAACGGTGTAAAGCACGCTATTTGTTTATTTTTGTGGAACGCACTCAAGCGGTCGTGTCGAAACTCTGTGTGGGAATCAGAGTCACCCAACCTCTCAAATCTCCCGGAGCGCAGCTACGTAGGACGGCCAAGAGAGGGGAAGGGAAGGGATCACCAGCACCACCAGCTAGCCAGCGGAATCACCTCAAAACCTCCTGTCATGACGTTAGCATCGCAGCAGCATCGCAGCAGCAGCAGCACGTAGAGAGAGCTACTCTCTCTACGAGCAGCAGCAGCAGTAGCAGCAGCAGCCATCTCCGTTACATCAGCCACGCCACAGCACCAGACAGTTCTGTCACTACTGTCTTGTGCAACGTGTCCTTAGCTACATAAATTCAGCAAATATCTCTATAACAATTAAAGTGTAGCTGCCCCGGAAATAAAATCTCCCTCTCTTTGGTGGTGGGATGGGCGAAGAGGACAAGGAAGATGGCGAGGGTGAGGGTTCCGCGGGGGAGGAGCGACGTAGCAGGAGGAGGCGGCGGCGCTCGCTCTCGCGGAGCCTGGGCGACAACCACAGCGGTCTGAGCCGCAGCACCCTTCTCCTCATCTTCTTCTCCGGCGCGGTGGTGGCGCTTTGCAGCCACCTTCTCACCCAGCACCTCCACTCCCTGAGGGAGTCGCAGGAGGCTCGCACGCAGAGGGCCTACCTGCCCGACGGGAGCCACCTGGCCGTGGTGGAGGAGGAGCAGCCGGCTGGACACTTCCAGAGCTTCTCCACCAAGGAGCTGCGAAAGAGAGAGTCTTCCCAGCTGCAGACGTACCGGGAGTGTGAGCCGGAGGCCCTGAAAGCGCTGGGCGCGGCGCGCAAGTCCAAGACGCCCGAGAAGGCCAGGAGGCTGTACGAGCACGCGCTCAGCCTGTGTCCCAAGCACCCCAAGGTGCTGGTGCACTACGGAGAGTTCCTGGAGGAGCTGGGGAACGACGTGGTGGAGGCGGACCACATGTACTCCAAGGCCATCGCCTTTGCCACGGCGGGGAGTGAGGAGCACACCAGGGCTATGCTGAACAAGAGGAAGATGGCGGGGATGGTGGAGGAGCACGACACGCAGGTGTTCAAAAGACTGGACGAAAAGAAGAGGCTCTTCCAGAAGCTCAGCGAAGGGAGCTCCTCCATGAGGAGGGCGAAGAAGGAGGCCTACTTCCAGCACGTCTTCCACACGGTGGGAATAGAGGGCAACACCCTCTCGCTCTCGCAGACGAGGTTCGTCCTGGAGACGAGGCTGGCAATAAGCGGGAAGAGCATCGTGGAGCACAACGAGGTGGTGGGGCTAGACGCCGCGCTCAGGTACGTCAACCAGACCCTGGTGGACAAGGTGGGAGAGGTGACGCTGGAAGACGTGCTGGAGATACACCGGCGCGTGATTGGGCACGTGGACCCCCTGTCGGCGGCCACGGTGAGGCAGACGCAGGTGTTCGTCAGCGACCACGTCCCCCCGCGCGCCAGCGACGTGGAGCTCCTCTTGCGCAAGTTCTTCATCTGGCTCAACAGCCCGGACCGGTCCAGTCTCCACGCGGTCCAGCTGGCCGCCCTAGCCCACTACAAGTTTGTGCACATCCACCCGTTCGCCGACGGGAACGGTCGCACCTCCCGGCTGCTCATGAACCTCGTGCTGATGCAGTCCGGGTTCCCACCTGTGATAATCCGGAAGCAGGACCGCCTGGAGTACTTCAGGCACCTGTCGTCTGCCAACGAGGGCGACGTCAGGCCGTTTGTCAGATTTGTGGCGGAGTGCACCGAGCGGACGTTGGACGCCTTTATCGCGGCTGGCACGGAAAACCCAGCCACCAAGCACTTTTCAGGACTGATGCCCTTCGTGGACGAGGCCGAGACGACGATCACGGCTCAGGATCGTCTGGACTACCACAACGCCATCATCATGGGCGGACTAGTTGGAGAAAACATGACCGTGGAGCCATAGAAGCAGTGTTTTTCCCCTCATTGGGTTTGATTTTCCTACATACCTTGACAATATTTAGTAACCTACTGGGTAGACGGTTATAGAGAATCTAAGATTGCAACTGAATTGTGATAACACTTTTTTTTCGGGAGCTACTACTCATGTATACGTGGCTGATGTTTGGATCTTAGTTCAATTGTGACTGTCTGAGCAATCTTCCCCCAAAGAATGTCAATCAAGAGAAGAGATGTACGATACCACTACATACACCGCAAAGGAAGCACAATTATAAAGAGTATCGAAACTGCAAATCGACGAGGTTTTTCCGTACCTAAGTGTACTGTACACTTACTCTACTCTACAGTACACTACATATGTATTGTACAAGACCACTTTTACCGTATTACAGAGATATTACTCGTATACTATGTGAGCTACCATGTTCAACTTGGACTGATACTACAACATACTAGTTTGCTTTTCTGCAGCTGGTGGCAGGGGAGGCAGGGCAAATCCAAACTTGGAATGTTTCTTACTAGCAGAGAAGGGTGTTTGGAAAGTACTTTTAGCTGCGAAAAGGAGTGGTGATACGACGACGATGAAGCAAAGGAAGTAGATCATTGGCCAGTCGGCAGTTTTAGTGAGTGCTCGGGCGCTGTACACGGCACATGTACGGTACTTTCATCCCAAGAAGCAGTTGCTACTTCCTGCAAGCTTGAAGTACACTGCAAGAATGAAAGGTAAAACACAATAACCGCATGTCAAGTTAGACTTAAATTAAATTTGTTCTATTTTTTTTTTAAACAGTCAACCTCGTTTTCTTCCTGGCGATATTCCTGCAAGCCGGAGGGACAACATCACTTCGCCCCCTGAGTCAGGTCAGAGACACCTTCACCGAGGAGTGGCTGCCCAACACTGATGACGACGAAAATCTAGAAAGCTTCGAGAGCCTGGAGGACTTCGATGGCAAACTCTTGGACAATCTGGATGGCTTCAAAGACGAACAGTTCGACGAGTTGGAAGACCAACAGTTACAGGAGCTTGAAGGCGAACAGTTCGACGAACTTGAAGATGAACAGGTGCGCGAGCTTGAAGATAAACAGTTCGACGTTCTCCAAGACGATGATAGTGACGATCTCGAAGGCGTACAAGTCGATGGTGACAATTTCGAAGATGATGACAGTCTCGAAGATGAACAACTCGATGAGGATGACAGTCTCGAAGATGAACAGCTTGATGAGGATGACAGTCTCGAAGATGAACAGCTCGATGAGGATGACAGTCTCGAAGATGAACAGCTCGATGAGGATGACAGTCTCGAAGATGAACAGCTCGATGAGGATGACAGTCTCGAAGATGAACAG
>JAAUYM010136639.1_pt1 | contig 11640 bp, 12 predicted proteins | sample 7278001 | NCBI WGS metagenome assembly JAAUYM01 (sample SAMN14350224, study PRJNA611818) | marine sediment metagenome | isolation source: surface marine sediment (1.8m) | place: French Polynesia: Moorea | collected 2018-08
ATGAGCATGTCTGCGGACGAGATGTTTATCAGGTCAAAGAACATTATGATGCAAGAGAAGCTGAAGAAGTTTACTCCCTACGCTGGGAACTCAGGAGGGCCCTCGGGTGGCGGGAAGGGCGAGGGCGGGATCACCACGGGGTTCTCCAAGGTGCTGCAGGCGCTCGGGATGAACAGGAAGCACAAGACCCACGGCGCCGGTATCGTCAAGGTGAGCAAGGCGGACATCGGAGATCCGGTGCCGCTGCCGGAGGAGACCAAGAAGGAACTCACAAGGCAGTGGATGAGGACCTCACCGCACTTCATCGACATTGTCGACCTCACCAAGCAGCAGCAGCAGCAGCAGAAGCAGCAGCAGCGGCGGCCACAGTCGATGACAGATGCGAGTATGAGTAGCAGCGGCGGTGGCGACTTGCACAACAACATCCATATCAACAACAACAACAACAACAACAACAACAACGTGGACTTTGGTCGCAAGAAGAGCGGCGGCGTGGCCGGCGCGTTGAGCAAAAAGCGCAACCCGCCGGCCGCGGTCGACGGCGGCGAGAGCTACGTGTCCTGCAGCGAATGCGGCTACCAGAGCGTCTGCGGCACCAACTGCTGCTCCTGCTCCATGTTCGCCACCACCACGGCGGCAGAGGAGGACGACGACTACGAGGACGAAGTGGAGGAGGAGAGGCCTCGTCGGGCGAGCAGTCACGAAAAGTCTAAAAAGTGAGTTGTATGTTATACTGGTAGTAGTATTTTGTATAACCTACACTAGGTAGGCACGAGAAGTTTTCCTCTCTTCGAGACAAAATTGGTCGGGAGGTGAGCAAGGGAACTTCCCATATTTAGCTTCAAGGGTGCAATTCATTTTTTTTTCCGTAAAACATCTACTAGTAACTACCTATAAGACCTAAGTACCCCTTGGAGACAGATGTTGGTGGGCTTCGGTTGTCCTAGAGGGGTTGTAGACCACTCAGAGACTGGAAATGTTTCGTTGGGTAGCAGTAAGTGGAATTTCGAAACCCTTCCAGCTGTGAGTGAGGGCACCACCTACGTATTATAGCATAACTGCGCTTCCAAGAGCATCTCGAAGATGTGACAGTCACCTTGTGCAGTGTCGGAAAAGACACTTTCTCCAAAGACTGCCACCGTTTTCTTGGCGATGGCAATTTTTGCCATGTGTTTCTGTGGCCACTTTCTTTGAAGTCATCTTCCCCCTCTTTCTCTCCCTTTTTTCCTTGATGAAAAAATTGCTCCAAGAAAAAAAAGTGACGAAACAGCTCCAAGATAACTGAACCCATTCTCCTCCTCTTTCCCCTGTCTACCGTGGATCGAACAGATGCACAACAAACATGGTTTTTATACATCCAAATTTGCCTCAAACCTTGGCACTTTCGCCCGTACCTTCTCTTCCGTGCATGCCATGCAAGCACACAGACTGGCGATCTGAGTCATTAATCATAAACGTGCACTGCCAATTTTCCTTTCTTTACAAATGAGGTACAGAAAGGCCTTTTCCCATTTCTTTCGTTCTTTCCATTTTCTCCTCCCCCTTCCTCAATATTTGTCTTCACGCCATTTACTTTTCACATTACAGAAAGTAGAAAATTTTCCAAATATTTTTTTTCTCGAATAATTAATCAAACCAGAGCCAGATGACATGCAAGCTGAAAACACCTACTAGGTATACTAGTATACGTAGGAAATAAAGAACATTTCACCAAATGCAAGGGAGGGAGGGGGGGGGGGGAGGAAGGCAAGAAGGGCAGCAGATGAAATAAAATGAAAATCGCTTTCATTGTTCAGCAGATGGCACGCAACTTTTGAGAGATAGCTAGTGAATGCAGGGTTAATGCGAAACAAACAAGGTGTCACGCATCAACAATGACTTACTCTTTTTTCGCAATTCTCTCTCTCTCTCTTTACTACGTATAGATCGTCATCATCGTCTTCCTATTCAGCCATGAGCGTCTCCCAGTCGCCAACTGACTCCACAAACACGCAGAGAGAAGTCCTGGTGGGGATGGGGAGCCAGAGCCACCAGCACAAGAAGAGGTCCCATGCTTCGGCGTCCTCTCGGAAAGGGAGTCACAGCGAAGAGAAGAGTGAGATAGAACTCCGATATAGTGAAGTTTGTGGTCGGCAGCAGAGTTTTTATATCGTAGCAGAGGTGGATTAGAAGAAAACAAAAAGCGGAGCATCTGCATTTGATTTCTACTGTACGACCTGCTTCATTTTCATCGCAGTCCTGCACAAGACTTTTACTTTCCGACAGCAATGAGAAGCACCTCGAGCAGCGCGGCCGGCAGTAGCGTCGCCTCCCCCGCCAAGAGCGGCAGCAACGGCAGCCACGGCCACAAGGAGGAAGAGAGATCCTCCTCCTTCTCCTCCTCCTCCTCAAGCGCGTCCTCCTCTTCCTCGTGCTCCACCTGCCTGCACCACGACAACCGGAAGTCGTCGTCTCTGCCGTCCGCCGCCGCCACCCCGTGTCAGTTCTGCGGGGAGGACACGGAGGGAAACACCACCGCCGCCACCAACGAGACCTGCTACTCATGCTCCATGTGCAGCGACTCGAACTTCAGCAGAATGTCGGTGACGCCGCAGCAAAAGAAGGGCAAAGGTGACGAATTAAACTGCAATTAAACAACTTTGGTCCTATTTCTTAAAAGGCAACATAGCTATCAGTAATTTTCCCCTCCGCAGGCCCGGTTCCCGGTCTGAACCGTCGTCAGCAGTCTCGCCAGTCTGCCGCTCTCAGCATTGACGACAGCGGCGCCAACTCCTCCCTGGACTCCGCCTCCTCCTCCGAGAGCGGGTCGGCCTCGTTCTCCACCCTGTCGGGGGCGCAGTCCCCGCAGACCGCGTGGAAGTGGAACAGCCGACGGAACACGGCCGGGGCGGTCAAGGACAGAAGGGGGAGAGAGTCTCTCAAGGAGGAGGGGGAAGGGGAGGAGAGCGACGACGAAGAGTCGGAGGAGACGTCGTCGCCGTCGGACGGCACCTCGGTCATCAGCGCCACGTTTCGACCGGCTGCCGCAAAGAAGGAAGACGCAAAGGCAGCGACGACACCCTCGGCGGCGGCGGCAGGAGGAGCCGAACACGTGGACGGATTCTTCCGCAACCTGTCGGCGGTGAGCGAGACCACCGAGGAGGGCCAGGGCAACGTCGCCTCCGCCTCGTCCGCCACCTCATCCGCCTCGCGGCAGCGGAGGAGGAGCAGGAAGGAGATGGTCTCTTCCGACTCACTGTCGTCCGCCTCCGCCTCCTCCTCCTCCTCGTCGTCGTCGAAGAAGAAGAACAACAAGGAGAGAAAGAGGCCCAGGCAGGCCTACTCGGAAGCCAACATGCACAACTCGCTGGGATACTTGCCTTGACACAAGCTGCGTGATAGTTGATATTCATTGACACAGCCATAGAAACGAACCAGTCTAAAATTTGACATCACATGCATGTGTAGTAGTGGTTAACAACTAGAATGTGTCCAGTATTCTGTATTCAACAAGGAGCAAACAGCCGGAGTTTAATATTTTTCTAACCTTGTACTACGGTATACTCACAAAAAAAAACCAACAAGAAACCTCGCGCCTCATTTCAAGTTAAAATGAGCAAGATTGCACCTCCTAGTCATCCACCAGAAGTGGGTAAGATCACTTGGCCACATGGTGTAAACGAATCCCTTGGCGTTCTGGTACCTGCAGGTGAAGGAGAATTGAGGACTATTGAGGCATCGAAAGAGGAAACAGGTGCCACTTACCAGGAAGAGCAACCCGAGACAAAGACCTTGTGCTTCATGGTCCTGACCACGGTGTCCATGTACCGCTCCATGGCCTTGGTCTTCACGTCCAGTGAGTGGTGGCCCCCGCCTACCACCTTCATGATGCAGTCCACCAGGAAGTTGCACTGGCATTCCACCATGCTGCGGAAGAGATCTACTATTGCGGAAAGATCCAGATCCTGTTGCCATTTCTCTCCCAAAGAACTCACTAGATGGCCGAATTGTGTCCAGGGAAGGTGTTCGGTCCCATCAGCCTAAAGAAGTTAGGAAAGTTGGGCTGTTTGGGAGAGAAAAAAATGATAGTATAGGTGGAGGTAAAGAAAGAGTGAGTGGTAAGTAATACTCAGGTGGATCGAATTACTATCATGGCTCCGTTAAATGCTGCCGGCGCCTCTCCCCAGTCGGTGTGCAGATCTCTGCTGTACCTACCAGTTGAAAGAAAAGTTATCAAGTACCGGTACATGTACATACGTAGCAAGGTAGGGTCTGGTAGGGTAGCAGCAAACCTTCCAGTGACTTTGAATGCCCTCATGGAGTCCGGCACGTTGAACCCGGTGGCCAAGACGATGACGTCCACGTCGTACTCCTCTCCGCTGAAGGTCCTCAGGCCCCCGGACGTCAGGCGCTCCAGTCGATCCGTCACCAGATGGACATTCAGCTTGCTGAAAGTCTTTAAGAGTGGAAGCGTCCAGAATTGAAAAAGGAAAATGTAGGAAAATAACAATCATAAAAATATTGTACTTACCTCAAGGTAGTTCGAAGACAGGGTGATTCTTTTGCATCCGAGTTCTTCGTTCTTCGGGACGAGCCTGTCCGGGTCCTTGACCCCGGCCCGCCCCATTCTCGCCAGCATCTCCTCCTCCAGCAGCCTCCTCCGGGCCCTCCCCATCTCCTTGCGCCGCGTGTCGAACAGCATGTAGAAGAGCAGCTCCATCCGCCAGAACTCGAACCAGCGCTCCAGGAGCAGGGCCGCCGGCAGCCACGAAAACAGGCGCTGGAGGACAAGGGAAGAGGAGAAAAAAAAATAATTATTAGTATTGGTACTGTACTAACGTTAACACAGTTAACATTAGTACATTAGTATGTAGTAGGAGTGTACATGTACTACAAGCTGGCCCTCCTCACCTTGACCCACTCCGGGTACGTCCTTTCGACCTTGTCCACCACATAGCAAGGAGTGCGTTGGAAAACGAACAACTCCCGCGCTCTCTCGGCGATATTGGGCACAATCTGGAAGGAGGAGGGGAGGGGAAGGGGATACAGCACACAGTTGGAAAGGGGAATGTACAATACAGTACTACATGTAGGTACACTATACCTGGACGGCGGATGCTCCGGTGCCGACGACGGCGACCCTCTTGTCCTTCAGGTCGACGTCGCACCTCCACTCGGAAGAGTGAAAGGAGACGCCGCGAAAATCCTGCAGGCCTGCGGGCGACGTCGCATCAATGTATGGTTGAAAAAAATAGGCACAACATGTAGTACATGTACTTGTAAGTTAAAACTTGCTGCTTGCCTCTGACGTCCGGCAACCTCGGTATGTGCAGCATCCCGCAGGCCGAGACGACGAAGTTGGCCCTGTAGGACTCCCCGTCCACGCAGGTCACCGTCCACTTCTGGGTCTCCTCGTCCCAGGCAGCGTGGTCCACCTGAGCAGGAGACACCACCAGGCACGCAATTTGCACTCCAGAGAAATAGTAGGTATGTAATATATACAGTACTAAGCATAATCAATGATAAACGCGAACAAGAAGAGGTCGTACGGTCTTGTTGAACACGATGTTGGGATACACGCTGAAGAAGTTGGCCACCTCCTCCAGGTAGGAGAGGAAGTCCCCGCGCGAAGAGTGGCTCGTCTCCCACCTGGAGAGTTCGACATGACTTCAGCCTTTTGACTACTACAACCATGTATAATTACAACATGTGCGGTACATACCTCGGGTTCAGATAGAAGGAGAATGCGAAGAGGTGGCTGGCGACGTCCGGACCCGAGCCCGGATACCGGTTGCTCCTCCATGCGCCCCCGATCCCGTCCGCCTTCTCCAGGATGACGTACCTGACCCCGATCTGCCCCAGCCTGACCCCCGCGCACACCCCGGAGACTCCCCCGCCGACCACCACCACCCCGACGTCGTCACGACCTTCCAAGGCAGGGGAGGACAGGAAAAAAGATAGTTTGTGGTTATTATATTTCCAGAAGCGATCATTAGGAAGGAAGGGCACCCATGTGGTGGCAAAGTAAAAGTGCCACTTTTAGTTTGTGTTACTTTGTGTTGGGATGGTCTGACTCCTGAGGTTTATAAAAATCACAGGAGTTGGGGTAATACGTACCTATTTTCAACAGAGAGAGAAAGATGTTGACTTTTTCAGCAGGTCAAAATTTTTTAGCGCACCTAGATAATTTAACACAATCTGTTTTTTTTTTTTTTTTTAATTTAAGAAACTCTTATGTACGTACTACTAGTACAAAAAGAGGCCAATTCGTCTCAAATTTACTTCAATGACGGTAGGAAATTTTAATGTGCTGTAATTTTGATATTGTATACATTTGATTTTAATATCTTCAAAATATGTTGTTAAGTGCATTATACAGAATAAATTATATTACTTCCGTGATAGTACCTACAATCGTACATAGTACAACATACAATTCCACCAGTTAACAAGAGAGTGATTTTTTTAAAACCAAAAAACACTAGACGTTGGTAGCAGCAAGGTCTCCTGTCGTAAATGCACCTAACGCTTTTAGTAGTATGTATCATCATACTGTACTATGACACATCATGCAGGTATAGTACTACTACACTGACGCTGCCGGTTTGACGTGACGCGAAAGGAGGTACACTTCACACACTCTCTCATCCAGCTCATAGTCATGAAAGCCTCGATGCAAGAAGCAGCTGATTTTGATGCGCAATAGGGGGGGGGGAGGACGACGGAGACAGAGAAAAAAGGTGGTGGTGGTGGCCGCAGCAAACTGAGACAACTTGTTGTTGCTCAACAGCAGGAGCTACAGCAACAGCGGCAGCGGCAGCGGCAGCACCATGATGCAACTTGGAGCCAAGCTCCGCCCACTGCCTAGTTCTTTCTGCCACCAGGTCAGGAGTTCCTCCTCCTCGGGGTTCTCCTTCCAGCAGACCGGCGACTTCGTTCAGGATGGCCCCTGGCACGAGAACGCCTTCACCGGGGATGCCTTCCTCAGGAGGAGCCTGGCCAGGATCACGCCGCAGACGGTGCTCGAGTAAGTGTGGATCGCACTGTATTGTCCCCCGCCCTGTTCTGTGTATACGTACATTTTTTTTTGGCAATGTCCTGCTTATACAATATTGCTCCTCTTCAGTTCCATCTCCCCCGACCTGACTCGCTTCGGCGCCCTGGCGTGCGGCCCGCTGTGGCGCCTGGGCCGGAAGTGCGAGGAGACCCCGCCGTTCCTGCGCCAGACGAGCGCCTGGGGCCGGCGCATCGACCAGGTGGTGACGTGCGCCGCCTGGCGCAAGCAGAAGGAGGTGGCGGCGGAGGAGGGACTGATATCCATCGCCTACGAGAGGGAGTACGAGGAGTACAGCAGGCTGTACCAGGTGAGAAGCGTCATCATCACTGTTGTTGCTGTCGTCGTTGCTGCTGTTGCTACGGATGCTCTGTACTGTCGGTATTTTAAATCTTCACGTTGTTCTTGCTGCTGTAATTAATCCAGCTTAATTTATTTTGTTATTTCTGTGGTTGAGCTTACTGTACCTTCCAGGTTCTGAAGCTGTTCCTGTACTCTCCTTCCTCCGGGCTGTATTCGTGCCCGCTGGCGATGACCGACGGGGCGGCCAAGACGGCGCTGGCCAACGGGCTGACCCTCCCGGACGACGCGCTGGACAGGCTAACCAGCAGGGACCCGGACCAGTTCTGGACCTCTGGCCAGTGGATGACAGAGAAGGGTGGTGGGTCGGACGTGGCCCAAGGCACCGACACCGTGGCCGTCAGGGAGGAAGGGGACCCGGAGGGCAAGTTCAGGCTCCACGGATACAAGTGGTTCTCGTCGGCCACCGACTCCGACATGACGCTGACACTTGCGAGAATCGCGGACGAGTCTGGCAATCTGGTTCCTGGCGGGAAGGGAGTGAGCATGTTCTACCTGCGCACCCACAACGACGACGGGTCCCTCAACGGCATCCAGGTGGCCAAGTTGAAGAACAAGCTGGGCACCCGCCAGCTGCCGACGGGGGAGCTGCTGCTGGATGGGGCGGAGGCCACGCTGGTCTCCGAGCCCGGACGTGGGATTCCGTCCATCTCCGCCATGCTCACCATCACCAGGATGCACAATGTCATCAGCAGCGTGGCCGGGATGAGGAAGATTGTGCTGATGGCCAGAGACTACGCCAAGAGGAGGGTCGCCTTCGGTGAGTCTCTTTTTAGGAACATGTTCGCTTACTTTTTCCCCTCTTCCATCAATGATATACATGTAATTCTCATTAGGTAAAACGCTGGAGGATCACCCTCTTCACCTGCAGACTCTGTCTAGGATGGAGACGGAGACGAGAGGATGTACGGTCCTTCTCCTCGATCTGGCGCTCAAGGTGCGTCAGGGGGCAAAATTACGTGAATTGTGCAACAATCTGCTACCTTCTTCTTGCATATACCTATGACAGCTGGGCCTGGACGATTGCGGCAAGATTGGCGATCGCGACGCGCTCCTGCTGCGCCTGATGATGCCGGTGGCCAAGATGTACACGGCCAAGCAGGCGGTGGCCGTCATTTCAGAGGGGTTGGAGTGCTTTGGCGGGCAGGGATACATCGAGGACACAGGGCTGCCAAGCATGCTCAGGGATGCTCAGGTATAAAGAAGCGATCCTAATCCCTGCTGCTGGAAAAAAAAAACCCCACCTTTGTTGCCAGGTTCTCCCCATCTGGGAAGGCACATCCAACGTGATGAGCCTGGACGTCATGCGCGCGCTGCACAAGAGCGACGGCGAGTGCCTCTCCGCCTTCCGCTCCTTCGTCGGCGAGGTGGCCGCCAAGAGCAGGGAGGCCTCGGACAAGCGGACGAGGAAGTCAGCGGAGATCGTCGGCGCGTGCGCGGACAGGATCGTCAAGCACGTGGAGCAGAACCAGGAGCGCCTGGAGCTGCGCAGCCGCGACCTGGCCCTCTCCCTGGCGCAGGTGTACATCGGTGCGCTGCTGGCGGACCAGTGCTGCTCCCCGACCTGCTCCAACGCCGACGTGCGCACCCTCTGGCAGTGGACGGCCGAGCGGGACCTGGCCCCGATCATCACCCGCGCCGAGCGCGGCGCATACGACGGCGGCGGCAACGCCACGACCGCCTTCGTCTTCGACGGGTACGACCCGAAAAACGCGCAACAAAACGCCTACGAGCAGTGAGGGAAGAAAAAAGTCAATAAGTTTACACACGTGCACTTTAGTGTCCTAATGGAATTTATACACAAGTGATTTACTCTTATGCAACACCTTATTGGGAAGAAAATAATTATTTTAAGGCATGAATTATGAATTATGAATAAAACACATTCCGGTTTTTTTTAATGTCAATTTATGTTTATTTTCCTTTCAGTACGTGAATCTGACGAGTCTCTCTTTTGCCTATATGAGAAAAAAAAACCCTATCTTGTTGCAGTAACTGTATGCACATTGTATAAAAAGGAGTTTATGCTAATCTGAAGCTTGTTCCTTGTCCTGCCCGGGGTCATCTTCAGCCGTGGATGTCGCCTCTTCTTCCTCCTCCCCCTCCTCGGACTCCCTGTCCGTCTTCTGGTCGTCCAAGTCGGGCTCCAGGTGCCCGTCTCCACTGCCCACCGCCTCCTCCTTGTCTCCGCCCTGCTGGGAACTCGCGGCCGCCTTCTCCGCCTCCAGGGCGGCGTTCTTCTCCTCCAGCTGCTCCCTCTCCCTGTCCACGTCCACCAGCACACTCTTCACGTCCTCCAGCGTGCCCTCGAGCTCCTCCACCCTCTCCTGTGCCTCCCTGGCCTCCACGGCGGCCTCGGCGGCCTTCCAGCGGAGGTCCCCGTTGCACATCTCCAACTCGTCCGCCTTCCTTGTCAGCTCGGAGCACCTCTTCTTGTACTCCTCTGAAAGAGGGGAGAGGGGGGGGGAAGACGTGAGGGAAGAACAACTTTGTGTATCCAACCTGGACTCACCCAATCGATCCATGTCCTCCATGGTGACGTCGGTCTGCATCGCCACGGACGAGGAGTCCACAGAGGCGGTCTGGCTGCCGGAGGAGGAGGACGGGGGACATTTCTTGGACGTCGAGGGCTTCTTCACCTTCTCATCCCGAAAGATTTTGAACCCGGGTCCCGGCTTGGCCCGGTTCGAGGCCGAGTTGGAGTCGAGGACGCCGAGGACGCGACGGGCGGGAGGATTCTGGGTCGGTTCAAAAAAATTTTTTTTAAGTATGACCTCAACAAACCTCAACAAGATATCTTTGCTTATAACGTTACCTTCTTGGTTACTTGTTTGGTGGTGGACTCCTCGCTCTCTGTCGCCGAGGTCGCCTTGGAGGAGGTCAGCGAGGACATCTTCGAGTTCTTCTTTTTCTTCCGCACTGCTGCTCAACAACACTTGCAAAAGTTTTTCCAGTGTTTGATTATTAACTCGTCACTTCACTTCACTGGATCCCGCAGTCACCTCTCTCTCTTGTTTTGTTCTGCTAGTCCGCAGGTTTGCCAGGTCTTAGAAAGCTGAAATCCCGACCAGACATATATTCCTCATCTCGTCGGTACATATCTCACATATTTCGAACATAATAACTTGTTTAATACTTTATGATAATAAATTCACCTTTTTCTCTCATACATATGAGATATTAATTAAACACAAAACTGCCATTCATGCGGTGAGGAAAAAAAACAAACTTGACACCTATGGCAGTAAAAAAATAGGCTTAAAAGATTAGGTTATAGAATAGTTTAACTAGGTCAAAATAGTAATAAATTTACCGTGACGGCTGCCTGGTTGGGTGGCCTACCTAACCTTAAAAATAGCCCGAGTTAAGAAAAAAAATGCCCAAGTTTAAAAATAGCCACAAATCCTTATAACTTAAAAAAAGTGAGCTATTCATGCATTTTTATTAACAAATTTAATAGCATAGCAAGTCTCAAATACTGCGGTTAATAGCCGAAATGTCTAGAAAATAGCCCACCTGGCAACCCTGCTAGTCCAGTCCAGAAGCTTCTGCTGCGCTGTTTTTCGCGTCTCTTTCTGTTTATTTTCGCGCCACAGACTTGAAAATTTTCAGCGTTGACACTTCACTTCACTTCACACTGACTATAAAAAATTTTTGACATCACAAAGATTATACTGTACAATTTACGAATCAGAATGTCGATGTATGTATATAGGTGTATAGTTTTTAATGCTACCGAAAGGTCATTTGCATAAGATAAAGAAAGGAAGTTTCGCTTACAGAAAAAAAGTGTCTGTATAGTCTTTTACTTAGCGTGTCGTGCAAATATTCGACATTAAGAAAAAAAATCTGTAATCGTAAACTCGCCAACACTCGTTGATAACATCTAAGATATTGATAACAGTATGTCAACTTCTTCATTGTTCTCTCAGTGGCTTATTTCAAACATTTACACTAATGGCTAATAAATAAATCAATGAAGAGAAACGACTAACCCGTTCTTAGATCGCATGGCTCGCGATACACAAGAAAATCACGAAACAAAAAGGGCTCTCGGATATTTGCGATTTTTCTTCCAATTTTGCGAATTAATTTTGGCAATCAAGTGGCAACACTGCCAGCTGAGGTCGGTCGGAACCAAAGTGACCAGATCTCGCGATTTATCGCGAAGTCGGCGATTTTGACCCCCCCTCTCGCGACAAAAAATTTTGCTCGCTACTTGCGATTTTCTCGCTATTTTGGGGGGG
>JAAUYM010034778.1_pt1 | contig 11634 bp, 6 predicted proteins | sample 7278001 | NCBI WGS metagenome assembly JAAUYM01 (sample SAMN14350224, study PRJNA611818) | marine sediment metagenome | isolation source: surface marine sediment (1.8m) | place: French Polynesia: Moorea | collected 2018-08
GGGGAAGCTTCCACCCCCACCCCCGCCCCCGCCTCCAGCACCACCAGCACCACCAGCACCACCAGCCCCGCCCCCGCCAGGTAGTTCTTTATTGAGTAGCTGTAGCATAAGATCGAGAGTTCCGAATAATCCATTAAGCAAGTTAGATAGAAACCCGTCCCCGCCCAATAGAGTTATGTTAGGCGCGGGAGCAGAAAACATACTTCCTCCTGCTGAAAGCTCCCCGCCCCCACCTCCGCCCCCACTTTGGGAAGAAGAAGCAGCCAAAAGATTTCCTTCTTCAATCAATTCTTTTCCCAAGGCATTTTCAAGCTGGGTATTAAAATCTTGTAATAAATCAGAGCGAACAATCAGATCGGCAAACTTATCAATTGGGGTTTTAGTTCTGAGATCTTTAGTTGTTCCTGCTTCTGGTGCGTTGACATTAGTCCCGAATGAGCCTAAGTCAAGCCCTCCTCCGCCCTCACCGCCGAATCCTCCACTAGTTCCCCCACCAAATCCTGCTTCTAGCAAATTTTCTATCCCGTCAACTTCGTTAAAATCTTCTTGCCCAACTATTCCCAATCCAGCTAGGTCGATAAGATCGTCAAAAACTCCTAATTTAATAGCTGCTTCGACAGCACTAGGAGAGAGATGATTGTAGATAGATTTAAGTTGATTTACGTTCCCATCAACAGCGTACAATCCCGATACTTTATTGGTGCTTAGAATTTCTGTAGGAGCGTTTTTTATTTTAGTTACGGTTATTTGAGGTTGAATGAGACGACCAAGAGTGAGAGTGTAATCATCACATTTTAAACAGGTCTTTTCCCCTTCGATTGCCAGAGAATAATTTATCCCTAAAATGACATATTCTTGCCCATTAAAATCTAGGCGATCGCCTTCTTGGTAGTAGGGATTGTAAAGAGTTTTAATGGTTAAGATTTCAGCTTGAGTCGTATTATCAATAGATAATTTTACAGCAGCAATCTTTTCAGCTAAATCTAAGTCGTAAACGTCGGGAAAAGAAAGAGAATCATTGGGAGTATTGCCGTCGGGATCACTGCCAGGAGAATTTAAAAGATATTTGTATTGCTTATTTTTTTCACTTTGTTTCTTTTGGGATAGAAAAACTGAATTAGTATTGTCGGGAACAGGCGGTAAAGGTTCAATTATTTCCTTTCTCTGATGGATAGACGGTCTTCCGATCGCTTCTGCGGTGCTGGCTATTTTTAGTTTCTGTTCTAAGTTTTCTCCCTCTGCATTTTGCAGCAGTCGAATGGTTGCAAACCGCCCAGGCTTTTTGCGAGAGGTAATAGTTATTTTTTGTTCCTCTCTGAATTCCTTGCCATTGGAGATAGGGAGTAGGGGAAACTCTTCTGTTGAACCTGGATTTTCGGTGACAATCCGTCTGGTTTCTGTAGTTAAAGTATGATGGGCAAATTTCGGCTCAATCCAGTCGCACTTATCCCAAGGTTTTGTAATGTCGGAAAAGTAACGACTTAAAGGATGCAACACATAAGTAGTCTTTTTGTAGATAGGTTCAGTTTCAGTAAATCGATAGGAATTAGCCAACTTCCGAAGAGCGGACGCACGCTTTTCTAATAGATTTTTTTCTTCTACATCTTCTGTCTTGGTTGCTGCTAATTCTGTTTCTAGAGCTTGAATTAGAGTTCCAATGCCTTCTAAACTAGAATTATCTTGTTTAAGGCGAAATAGTTTTTTTCCTGTGGTTATTTCTTCAGTTAAATACCCTTCTGAATTGTATTTGCGAATAGTCCGACTTTCCGAAACTTGCCGCCAAAAACCAGAAATAAAATTAAAAGTTTTATAAGGCGTAAAAATCAATCGGTAATTTTCACTCAGTCCAATAGATCTACTGTAATTTTGGTCGGCATTAACAGTAGCATCCTTTTTAATTGCCGAATAATTTTCCAGGCTGTTAGCAATCCAACCCCAAGTTTTAGTGGTGCGAGCGGTTTCCACTCCATTTTCTTCGGTTATTTCGTGGGCTGTTTTGGTGAAGCCGCCCGTATCGAAAGCAATAGTAGGGTCGCGAAGAATATCTGTTGTCGGGTTTTTAAGAATATAAATGCTTTCCCCTACTGATAGAGGTTGGGCTGGAGTTTGGCAGTCAACTAGGCTTTTAGCGTTCTCAAATTCCCATCGCTTAGTTATCTTTGGTTTGTTTTCTTCTTCTAGTTCTTCAATACTGGCAAGATTAAGTTCGGTGTTGCGATATTCTTTGGCTAACTGAACTTTATATTCTGGCAGCAAATAGCCGTTTCCTGAGAAGACTTGAGATTCTATAGTGTAGTAAGAATTTAAGTCGAAAATATGCTTTTTAGTTTTGCCCCAGTCTTTAGCTTCAATTCGTTCAGGATGAGAATAGTAAATGAATTGACCATTCACGATCGCCCGATTGAGTAATTGCCTAATAGTAGTAGTAGCTAAAGCTGAAGTATTTTTCGGAACGTAAATGTAAATCGGTTTCCCTTGATATTTAACTCCTACTTCTTTGGCAAATTCAGAACATAAAATCCATCCCCATCGGTCGCAATCTTTTCCTTTTAATCGTATAGGCAAGTCTAAGGGGTTACGAGATGGTTCACCATAAGAGTCGTGAATTCCCGATAGTTGCAATTCAATCTTTATTTGTTCGCTTTCAGCTTGTATAGGGGAACTATTAAAACTAGTGATACGGAAAGCCATTCCAAACAAATTAACTTTCTTGCCATTGGGCAAAGCCAGCCTGATGGCACATTCATCTTCAGCACAAGCATAGAATATGGCACTAGTTCTAGGAATTGATTGAAATTGTCTTGATATTGCTATCGCTCCTGTTACGTTCCACCGTCGCAAGAAAGCAGGAAGAGGCAAATTGACTTGAGTTGTAAGATTCTCTGAAGGTAGCTGTTGTCTTAAAGTAGTTACAGTTCCTAACTGCTCTGGAGAACTGGCAGCAAATAGGGAAGCTTGCTTTTGTAGGGTAGAAAAATTTAAGGTAAACATTTTAAGCTTTTTCTTCGCCTCCTACGTGTTTATACTTAAGCTCATATCTTTGTCTTAATAAAAACCGAAAAACTGCTGCTTGACTCTTAAACCCTTCAACTTCTTTTATTGTTTTGACCATTGCTTTTTCTTCTTTTGATATCCTGATAGTTATAGGCATAAGATTACTTTTTTCGGAATTCTTATTCATTTCAGAAATATAAAATACAGTCTTGGCGGTGGCGCTGGCGGTGGCGGGGACGGTGGCGTTCTTAGCTTTTTATAAAATTTTATCAATTCTAATTTTTTAAGAAGTGATTTTTCAGAAAAAGATTAGTATTTCTGGGGATGCAATCAGAAATAAGTCTGCTCTACAACTAAAAGATAAATAATTTTTTTTAATTCAATTTTAAATCTTTATATAAAAAGAACCCGTAGATTGTTAATTAATTATGCAAAGCAACTATTTTTTAATCTTTTCGATGCATTTTGACCGCGATCGGGGCTTAGATTGGGGGCGATTAAGCCTTAATTGCTTGAGCCAAGGGACTATCGATATCTGGATGACTACTAGCTCTGTTGCCAGCAAGCAGGAAGCAGAAGGTTTTCACCAAAAGGGTGGGATGATCCCCCCACAGTATAGGTGTCCTGAATTAAAAAATTATACTGTTGAAACGACTCCTATTCCGTTACCTCATGTCAAAGGAGTTGCTGGGAATTTTTATAAAATCAACCCTCATATTATTACGACAGACAAGGGCGGAAAACGGGGCGATTTTGGGATTCATGTTGATGCTAATGTCCCTGGTTCAGCAGGCTGTCCTGTGATGTCGAAAACGCGGTTTAAGCAGTTTGAAAAGCGCATGAGCCAATTGCGAAAACAGGAGATATCAAGTATTCCCTTGTTCGTACAGTATAGTTAAAAGTAAAAAAAAACTAAAAATCTGGGGGTTTTTAGGCAAAAACCCCCAGATTTTAGGCAGTAACTATAGGATACTTTCGTTTTCTAAATATAAATAGTTACTTTGCTAGATCCTAAACCAAGACAAAAAAACTGTGTCATCCTCATAGAAAATTCAGACCTTTCTGATATTTTAGAAGGATACTATTCTGCAATTGCCTGTTCCTTAGACGAAAAAAAAAATCGAAATTTGGTGCGATACCGAAGAGGATTTACAGTCTGCCTTAGATTTGCTGAATGTAATTGCTTGTAATGTTTTGGCAGAAGAAATTGTTTTTTACGTCAAGGAGCAATTTAGAGCTACTGTCCCTGTTCTGGATTTTCGATGGTATTTTTGATGGTGAAACGCCCATAGATCATTTCTTTTAATTCCGCATAAGAATAGCGATCGCCTTTCTCATCAAGAAAATCTCGGAGAGAAGCTAATCGCAATAGTTCCATATTATTAGGCAACTCTTGTTGCTTAAGTAGAGAATCAAGTCTTGAAACAGGCTTGATTCTTAACTTTTTAGAAGCCTCTTCTAAAGATAGATTTTGACGTTTAATGTAGCTTCTTAAGATTTTAGAAAATTGCTCTAGGGAATGATAGTTAAACGCTATCTTATCTAAATCCAATAATTCCCTAACTAGTTTTTGTCTTAAAAGAGGAGGCAAACTTTTTGCTTTTGGCGCAATAGCCTCATAAGCTTCAGTTTGAGTTTCCTGTCCATAAATATAAGTAAATAAATGTTCAACAGTCCAGCCTTTTAAATTAGCCAGAGTTCTAAAATGTTGAATTTTGATACTGTCAGGGTTGGTTTGTCCTGTTTCCCATCGAGAAACATTTGATCCTGAAATTCCTATCTGTGCGCCGAAATCCTTTTGATTTATTTGTAAAATTCTTTCTCTCAAATCATAAACTAGTTCGGCAAAACGATCCACTTCATAACTAGTGAAAATCGAATCTAGTATAGGGCGATAATAGTAATTGTTAATTTTTCTCTCTGTTGATTTTCCTTCTTCAATTACCAGTTTTTTTACGAATAAAATATTAACTTGGTCGGGATGAACTTGTTGATGAATAATTTGATTGATAAACTCGACAGTTATTCCTTCTTGTAAATCGGCTAGGTCTTGTAAGCTTAATTGCTTTTCGACCATTAATTTTTGAACAAAATCGGAAAACCCTTTAACCAAATTCTTAGAATAACTTTTCGGAATAAAAGGTTCATATAAATAATGCCTATCCCAATCTTTAAGGCTAATTAATTCTCTATATATTCCTAAAGTTAAATCGTCTAGCCCAAGTTTCTTTTCATCAATCGCTATAATGATATTATTAGGAATATCTAGTCTTTTAGACAGTTGTAGATTACTTAATCTTAATTCTGATTTTAAATTAACCAGGAAATCGCGCAAAGTTTTTTTTATCTCACCCACAAGATATAAACATTCAAAATAGCCAACATTATCACTGATTCTATGAGAATCGCGAATAAAGTTATGCCTGGTTTATATCTGGGTTTTGAAAATTTTGGAATTGAATACAAAAAAAGAAACCTCTTTAGTATCCCGCGAGTAGATCTTTTTAACTACATTTATCAAGTCCTTCCCGTTTAACCTTTTCTGCGATCGCATTTCTGATAAATTCTGACCGATTCTCCAGCGATCGAACTATCTTATCCAACTCAGGAGGCAGCATTACGCACACAGGAGATTGATAGTGGACTGTTCCCAATCCTTTAGGGGCATATTTATTTTCATTAAATTTTTTTTTCTTCTCATTCTCAATTGACAAAATACAATATAATTGTTTATGTTGACAGAAGCTAGAAGGCATAAATAACCTACGCATATATACACTATATAATAGTCTATCTTTTGTAGTTTTGCATATATACGCTCTTTGAAAATCTTTATTGAGGAAAACCCTGATGAATTGTCAAAAAAACTGGAAAAAGTTTACAAAAAATGATGAAGCTCGACTGAGAATTCCGTGTTTGTACGGTATTGAGGACACGAGTTAAAAAATTAAGATAGAAAAATCACCAGCCTTAGTAGTGTTGGATGCATTCTAACTCTGGTGATTTTTCTCGATATGAATTTTCAAACACGTAGCTCGAAACTTCGTGTTTTGAATCAGCATCATACGACCCATAAAAATCATATGACTCATAAAAATCAGAAGACAAACATCCCAAAAAGCTTGGAATCTTTGCTCTCATGAGATGAACATCTCAATGAACATCCCGACAAACATTCCGACAACGGAATCCTTGTTTATTAATCATGAATGACAAACATCCCTACAATGAACATCCCTACAATGAACATCCCAATGAACATCCCAATGAACATCTGAACATTCCTGCCAGGAATCTTTATGTAACAACATTGCCAACTAAAAATCATGATATCAGAAGACAAACATCCCAACAACCTAGAACTTTCTACTTTATTTAAAGATTCAATAACTTTTCACCATAATTTTGGATCGATTTCCAAAAATTTAGCCGAAAATAGTATTAAGAACTGTTACGGCGACCCAATACAAGCCTCCCACTGGCAGGAATGGACGGAGGGGTCGGGGATATCTCCGTTTGTTACCAGCTTAAATTTAGAATCAGAAGCCAGTAATCCCTTAACCCCCTTATACGATCGCCTGTTAATTTCTGAGGAAATACCCCGACGCAATCCAGGACAGGTCACGACAGGATATTTAAAGAGGTATCAGCACTTAGAGAACGGAGGATGGGCTAGTTTTGGAGTTAATGTTTTATCGCCGATAGGAGAAGAGAATGAATGGGGAGTAGTTAAGCCAGATTGCCCGAGAATCAGTCAAGAGGGGAAACCGATTAAATATGAAGTCCCTCCTAAAGTAGCAACTGAGATATTCGCTCCCCACGTATCGTTTTTAGTTAGCTGGCATTTAATTAGAAGCTGTTCTAATGCTGCCAAACAAGCCTGGGCAGAGAGGCTCTTAAAGACAACAGGGCAAAAAAATTCTTTTTCCTTAGATGACATCGAGACTGCTGTTGAGCAAATCTATCAAACAACTTGGTCTGCATACAACCACCCCTCAACTACAACTTATTCCCTTCCATCTATCTTGTTGGCGGAAGATAAAGGATTTTATCAATACGTGATCGGCGATCCGATTATTCCCATTGTCCTTACCGAAGGAAATAAAAAAGCAGCAAAGCTAATAACTGAGGGGTTTGTCACTCTATCTGTCCCTGGAGTCTTCAATGGATATAGGAAGGAAACAGATAGCTTAATCCCTCAACTAGAAGTCTTTGCTGTTGAGAACCGAGAAATAGTTATTGGCTTCGACCAGGATAGCAAAGAAAAGACGATCGCGAATGTCAACAAGGCGATCGCAAAGACAGGAAAGTTATTTGAAAGAGAAGGTTGCAAGGTTTCAGTCCTAACTTGGGATTATCCAGAGAAAGGAGTTGACGATTTAATAGTTGCTCATGGCTCAGAAGTCTTCCGTAAGATTTACGAACAAAAATACTCTCTAGCTTATTTTCTATTCCGAGAGTATCAAGAAAAGAAACTAAACTTAGCAGCCGACCAGAAACAGACTGAACGATATATCAAAAATTTCGACAGTAAGAACGTTCCTATTGTCGGCATTAAAGCTCCAAAAGGAACAGGAAAAACGGAACTACTAACCCAAAAGGTAGCAGAAGCCAGAGATAACAATCAACTAGCTTTAGTGATTACCCATCGCATTCAATTAGCCCGTACCTTATGCGATCGCTTTGGTATCGACCACATTGAGGAAATAAGGTTGAGTGAGACTGGAGGAGTCTTAGGCTATGGGTTGTGTGTCGATTCACTCCATGCCAAATCGAAAGCTCAGTTCAAGCCCGAAGATTGGGCAGGAGCGGTCGTAATTATTGATGAAGTCGAGCAGGTTTTATGGCATACCTTAGATAGCAAAACCTGTAAACTCAATCGAGTTGCGATCATTGAGAATCTAACTCAACTTCTTCAACTGGTCTTAGTTACAGGCGGGAAAATCTATTTAAGCGATGCAGATTTAAGCTCCATATCCCTAGAATATATCCAAAAAATATCTAATTGTCCCACTGACCCCTTAATTGTTGAGAACAATTGGGAGAAAGAACAAAAAATTCCTCTAACTGTATATGACGATCATGACCCGAGACGGATGGTTTTGGATACGGTAATTGCCTTAGAAAATGGGGAGAAAGCATTCTTTCAGACATCTGGACAAAAGATTAAAAGTAAGTGGGGAACTCAGAATCTAGAAAAGTATTTTAAGAAAAAACTTCGGAAAGCCAGACCAGATTTTAAAATATTACGCATCGATGCAGAGAGTGTTGCCGACCCAAATCATCCTGCTTTTGGCTGTATCAATAACTTAGATACCGTTTTATCTCAATACGATTTAGTTTTGGCATCTCCTGTAATTGAAACAGGTATCAGTATTGATCTTAAAAAACATTTTGACCGTGTATGGTGCATTGCCTACGGGATACAGACAGTTGATTCTGTCTGCCAGGGAATAGAGCGAGTTCGAGATGGAATCCCTCGAAGTCTTTGGGCAATCAATAAATGTCCCCAATACAAAATCGGCAATGGAGCAACTTATGTATCTTCTCTAATGCGAAGTCAAGAGGAACAAGCCACAGCCAATATTGCCCTATTGCTCCAACCAGAAGCCGAAATGGAAAAGTTAGGAGCAGCTTCTCTTACTGCTTGGGCCAAACGGGCTTGCTACAACAATGCTCAACGGGATTGCTACCGAGAAGCGATCGTCAATAAGTTGTTGCGGGAAGGATATGAATTAGCACGCCATAAGCAAGACAAAAAAACTAAAATGAGTCCTGCTGCCATTTCAAAAGAAATTCGAGATACCAGAGACGAAGAATACAAAAAAGAAAATCAGGCGATCGCATTAGCGACCACCATAACAAACGAACATTTGCTTTCTTTAAAGAAAAAACGCCGTAAAACTCAGGAGGAACGAAGGCAAGAACGGAAAGGGGAATTAACCGAAAAATACAAGATTAAAGTTACTCCTGAATTAGTAGAAAAAGACGACAAAGGTTGGTTTAAACAACTTAAATTACATTTTCTCTTTACGAAGGGAAGAAAGTTTTTATCTAAGATTGACCAAAAAATTCTATCGACTCTATCCAATAATAACAAGATTTTTATCCCTGATATTAATAAGTCTCTCTACTCCGTCCAAATCAAGGCTTTAGAACTACTCCAAATCAAACAATTTTTAGACCCCGACGCAGTGTTCTGTGCCAGCCAACTTAAAGATTGGCTACAGACTATGGTTTCGTGTCGGTGGCAAATTAAGCAGCTTTTTGGGGTAGCAATTCATCCTGAAAGAGATAGTGCGATCGCAGTAGCCCAACGCATTCTGAAGAAATTGGGCTTGAAGTTAAAAGCTATTGGTTGGCGCGGTACGGAGAACAATCGCGAACGCATCTATCAAGGAGCAAAAATTCCAGACAATCGAGAGGAGGTGTTTAGCCAATGGCTTCTCGATAACTCGTAATTCGTAAGCGAGACTTGCCCTTCCATACGGAAACCTCGACGGGCTTCCTCGCTCAATTCGTAATTCGTAATTTTTCTCAGTCTCGTTCTTAAGTTGTCTTTTCCGATAACAAGAATAAAACCCAATTACGAATTACGAATTAGAAATTACGAATTAATTTTAGATCACACCTTTTTGTATAGTATTTATTCTGCACCTGTTATGTTACTCGACTTATTATCAAAACTCATCGCCAATCGTCCTCCAGATATTCGAGCCAGCATCTTATATCTTTGGAACTTGGAGATTCAATTTAGAGATCTGCCAACTCAGATTTTTTTTCTAGGGCAACATATCCCATTTACTCCTGCTCTGATGACAGCGGGATTAGGACTCCCAAGACAAGAAATTGAAAAGGCAATTTTTATTCTCGAAAAAGCAGGATGTATTTCTTACTCCGCAGGAAAATATCGAAGTCTTTTGTTTTGTTCGATTCCTCTGATTATGGTGGGGGGAAAAAATACTTTTCAAAGAATCCCTTATTTGGAAGAACAAAAACGCTCCAATCCCAAAAGTATTAAATTAAGACAGTTATTGGGAGTGGCATAAAGTGCGAAAAAGACATGAAAACGATTTTTATGAAACGCCCCAAAAGCTAACCCAAGTTTTACTCGATAACTGTCCTTTTATTTTTGAAAATTCTTGGAATAACTAAGGAGAATCAAATGCTAAATTTACAAGAAATAGAACTAGAAATCGCTAACTTGAAAACCGATCTTGAAAAAACTAAAACTCAATCAAAAAAAGAAGCTTTATTGAAACAGATAGCTAAACTCAATTGCAGTCTTAAAGCTATTTCTGCTTATGAAGCGATCAATATAGAAGATGTTGTTATTAACGGCGACCCCACAAAGTTAGGAGTCGTAACTGCCAAAGAAATCCAAAACCAATTGCCTATTGTTTGGGTCGATTGGAATGGGTTAAAGACATCTTCTGTTCCCGATACTTTAAAAGTCATCCCCCCAACACAATTAAAGTGGCAATGGATTGAGAGCAATTACACAAGGCTATATGATCACATTCCTTGTAACGATATGGCTGTTTTGTTAGAAGAGTTAGACCGACTAAAAACAGAAGAAAAAGTCTTATCTTCTTCCTCCGCCGTTAACTTAGCGTTTTCTCCTACTGATGATCTCGAACAAAACAAAGCCCATCAAGCCAAAATTATTGAACTTTGGCTTGATGCGATCGCATTTCACTATCCTCTTGATGAAGGATTTTTTCTGCACAATAGAAAAGTCGTGGTTAAAAGCTATCAGCTTTGCAAACAGCACAATTTAGTTTTCCCCGTGGTTTTTGATGGAAAGCATCAACATCTGGCGCATCCGTTGGAACTAAGAAGAATTCCTTTGGGACTTCTTACGAAAGTTGCTCATGGGGGAAACCACGGGGCGTATGAACCTGCGAGGCAACCTCGCAGGATAGCCCCTCCCCAAGACCGCACTTTCGCGCAGCTTAATATTTTTCCAGAGGACAACGCAGACCCCAATGAACCAGAAGAACCAGATGAAGAAAGTAACGAGTATCTAAATTCAGGAGAACCTATCACAAGTAGCAAAGAAGAAAGTAACGAAGAATTAGGAAAGAACGTTACTCAGAAAATAACCATCGACCCCGAATTTAAGTCTTTGATTCCTCCCCTAGAACCAGAAGAAAGAGAAAGATTAGAGCAAACTATTTTACTTGAAGGCTGTCGCGATCCGTTAGTAATTTGGAAAGATCACAATATATTGATCGACGGTCACAATCGCTACTTTATCTGCACCAAACAGAATATTCCTTTTTTAACAGTAGAAATCGAATTAGAAGATCGCAATGCTGTGATTAACTGGATGATTAATAACCAGTTAGCTAGGCGGAATCTTAAACCAGAAGTAGTCTCTTATCTACGAGGAAAGCTTTATCGCAATCTCAAAAAACAACATGGAGGCGATCGCCGAAGTCGCCTTGCAAAGCAAGATCGGCATAATCAGGATTATAAATCAAAGGGACAAAATGTCCCTTTGAAATTAGAACAAGAATCAACAGCAGATCTCTTAGCAGCAAAGACAGGAGTTAGTGATAGGACAGTTAAAAGAGATGCCCAATATTCAGAAGCGGTAGAAGCGATCGCACAGAAAATTGATTGCTCACCACAAGA
>JAAUYM010017978.1_pt1 | contig 11633 bp, 7 predicted proteins | sample 7278001 | NCBI WGS metagenome assembly JAAUYM01 (sample SAMN14350224, study PRJNA611818) | marine sediment metagenome | isolation source: surface marine sediment (1.8m) | place: French Polynesia: Moorea | collected 2018-08
CAGCAACCCCACGAGCACGAAGCCGGCCCTCCGCTTCGCCACCCTCCCGTACAGCCACAGCTACGTCACCCTGGCCCACCACCACGGGGAGGTGCTCACCTACATGAGGAGGCACAACAAGTACGGCAGCGCGGCAGAGGCCATCAGGGCCCTCAAGGAAGGGTGAGTACAGTTTGGGCGACGACTTGGCCGACATATTTTTAAAAAAAATCATTTTTTTTGTAGGTCTTTGGACGCCTTCATCTACGACGGGAACGTCCTGAACTACCTGGCCTCGCAGGACGAGGAGTGCACCCTGCTGCAGGTGCAGGAAGACCGCGGTCTAAGAGTAGCTTTGTCTTTGTTTTTTTTTTTTTGGGGTAACAAGTACCTACAAGTATAACTAACACCAGCTATGGCAAGCTTGTCCTACATACAGCAAACTCAACTTTTACCAAGGTGATCAAAATGCATCCTTCATTCTCCAAGAGTTTGCATGCTTCCCCCTCCCCAGGTGGGGACCTGGTCGGCCATGACCGGCTACGCCCTCGCCTTCCCCAGGCACTCCAAGTACAGGAGCCTTTTCAACACCAAGATCCTGGAGATGAAGGAGAATGGTGAGCAGGAAAAAAAAATATGTAACTAGGTGCCCAAACAAAACAAGGACGTGTCATCCTTGGTTTCAGGCGACCTTGAGCGCCTGACCCGCTTCTGGATGAACGGGGTGTGCAAGCCCAACGAGCAGGAGAAGAGGGTGTCAGATCCGCTGTGAGTTGACGGAGTGCAAAAAATTAAAGAATTATGTAGGTACAGGTTGACTAAAAAGTCACATTTAAAAATCTTCCGAGAAGTGTTTAACAAAAAGAAGTAGTATAGCACATAGTGAGAAACTTCTTCTGTCCGAGTATTTTTAGCTCCTCGAATCTGGCAACCCTGATCTTTATCAACCCCCCCCCCTCTCCCCCCCGTCCCCCTCAGGTCCATCTCGCAGTTTCGTTCAGCCTTTGTGATGCTGGTCTTGGGCCTGTCGGGCTCCATCGTCCTCCTGGTGCTGGAGCACTTCTACCTGCGCTACCTGGTCAGGCGGGCCATGGAGGCCGAGGGCGACGGCGGCAACGAGGCGGGCTTCCTGTCTCTCATCAGCATGGTAAGGATCAGCATCATGTACATATTGTCCATTATTATCTATACTTGCAATTATATTTTTGTGGCTCCTACTGTACAAGCAATTCGTCCTGTCCGTGCAGAGCCTGGGCAAGACCCGCGCCATGTCCACCTCGGGAGACTCTCTCCTCCTCCTCCCGTCCTCCTCCTCCACGGACGACGTCGGCCTGAGCACCTTCCAGCAGCCACGACCGCAGCAGCAACAGCAGCAGCAACAGCAACAGCAGCAGCAGCAGCAGCATTCCGGCGTCGTCGTCGTCGGTTCGTCGGTTCCCCACGCCCCAGGCACCTGCAGGTCGACCCTGTCGGCCCTGCGGAGGGAGCTGCGCAGGGCCAGGGAGCAGATCAGGGTGCTGGAGGGGGTGCTGCAGAGGGAGCAGCGGCAGCAGGGGGAGGAGAAGCCCCCAACTGCCATCAGGAGCAGGTGATACAACTTCACAATTGTGTATTGTACTACACACAAGTGCCTCCTCCTGAGCAATAGGTTTGCTTTTGTTCTTTATAAGCAGTTTAGGTGTTCTTGTTACCAAAGGCTACTCTACCTACTGCGAGCAGGGTTGCCAAGATGTGGCATTTTTTAAAGGCATGAAATGGCAAATCTTTCAAAAAGTTGTCCAGACAGACAACCCGGCTTTTCGGACTTGGCTTGACATCAGCGCATCCACAATTGGCTCAATTTACTGTCCTGCTTATTATGGAACCTCTGAGCATATGTGCAGTGTCATGGCCAGTGTTTCACCAGATCTGGCAACGCTGCTGCATTCCTACTAAACCATTTTTTTTTTCACCCTTTGAACAGGCGCCCCCTGCTATCGGAACACGAAACCGTCCTGTAAAGCGGGAGGCACTGGAGAAATGGCCGGCAGTTTGTTGTGACCATGGAATCCTCAGCCAGGAAAGAAAACAAAACCAAGAAAAGGTGGTCAATTAAAATTTAGGACATCTCAGAAAAATCTGGCAGCATTGTAACATTTGCCGTGCAACATGTCTACCAATTCATTCAAAACTTAATAATATGTGAGTAAGAAGGGTTAGAGCTAGAAGACTTTAAAGTTTACTACAATATTATTGAAGGTAGTAATTCTGAGATCATACAAAGACATGCCAACTCTTTGCTTCCTTTCCAGGTCCGAGAGTTCCGTGGTTGTGACCCCTGTACCTGTCCGTGGTGTTGGCCAAAATTGGGCAGCTTGCTGTTTTTTACTACTTGTACGAGTAGAGATGGATCACTGGCACTAGAGACAAAAATTTAAACTTGTTGGTCATAGTTTTTGGCTGCATACCGGTATAACAGAGATTGTTGTAGTTCACCACTGTATTTATTACTATGCCATTCTGTTCTCCTTGCCAGGTACCCAACCAGCATTTGGGTCACTAGGGGCACACCTTCGGTGACGACGCTAGTGGTAATTAGTGATGAGGTCGAAATTTTGGTTGCTCTAAGGGTCTTATTTTCCCCACTATTCTAACACCTGCTCTGGCGTTGACACAACCCATCACTAAATTCACGCTAGCGATATTGGTTGGGTAGTAGTGCTAAAAAAAGATCGATCCTCTGTCCAGTGTCAATTGCCCATAAAGAAACCGTCGCTGTGATCATGGAAAAAAATAAATAAATGTGAAGTTGGTTACGGAGTATTAAATACCTAAATGTGATTTTATTCTTCGTGGTAGCGAAAGCACGGTCTTTTCCAATATCTCAGATAGTATAATTGCAATAGATTATTAAATTTTCCGTTTATAATACGTGCCCTGGGAAGCATTGTGAAGTGAAAAAAATGGACTTTGTCATGTATCGAAGAGAGGCCATAAAATGACTGCCAAGCTTCGCGCTTTATGCTATTTATTGACCCCTGTTCTTGAAAGCAGTGTTGCCAGGAGAAGTCGGTTTTATTTTTGCAAATTTTAGGCACAACGCGCCACTGGTACTTCCGTTATTTTTGTGTTGAGTAGGATTAGGTACGTATCGCCTTGCGACTTTTTTTTACGCAAGTTGTGGGAGCTCTGCTGTCCACGTTGTATATCGCAGAAAGTTGAAATAACCAAATAACCAATTTTGTCCGCGTTTCCTGATGGGGGGGGGGGGGGATTAGTGAATGTGTTGAACCTCATGCAATACCTAGAAGAGGAAGTCGATAAAACCTTTTGGACAGTGCTGCCATACAAAGCATAACGAGTCACATTCAAAAGTCGCAAAGTCCGGAAGGAAAGAAGAATTTGGCTATCCTAAAGAATAGCCTTCTGGTACATATAACGTACAGTACTAGTACGAAGAGATTGAAAGACGCAGGTATAGTGGTTTTTTTGCACATTTTGCGAGGCTTAGCAACCCTGCTTTTGGGGCCCGATGAATCTTTTAAGCGGGCACAGCCCCAGCGACTTCTACCGGCAATTTGCCCTAGTATTGCACATCCACACAGTCGCTTGAACAAGAACAGGACTCTCCCCCCTGTCACGTGTGTGTGTTGCCACGCCAAATGGACGATGATGACTCATCTGGCGAGGAGCCCTGGCCTGAGGACCACCTTGGCGCTGCTGCTGGCGGCGACGTCGTCGACGCTGCTGGCGACGCCATCGTCCGCAGTGGGAGAGGAGAAGGTGCTCGGCAACCTTGTCCGGGCCGCCTACCAGCAAAGAGGCCTGGCCGTCATCGTTGATGACGTGGACGACCTCAGACTGAGAGGTCTTGTGGAACTGTTCAAGAATGATGATGATGACCAACTGGGTCTCCTCAGCCTTGTCCAAGCTGCAGGGACAAATGCAAGTAAGGGTTTGGTTACTTTTAGCTTCTCTTGTTAAATCCTTTATCCTAGCTTGAGGTTGAACTAGGTACATATTCTAAAATCTTGAATTAACCAGCATTCCCAACCAGACAGCCATCATGTTAAGTTTGTAAATTCTTTCTTTTCTTTTCAACTGGCATTGTCAACAGTCAGTCTTGAGCTGGTTTTTTTTTTCAACAGGCATTGTCAGCAACAGCCAGTCTTGAACTAAGCCTTTCTTTTCAACAGGCATTGTAGCAGATGTTGCACTGCTGCTTGCGTCTCTTTCACCCTCACCAAAGCGTGGGTGGAAAGACCGACTGGGGACCATCCTGGACCAGATCACGGCTTTAAGAGGTCCCGGCGGTAGAAGGCTGAGGGTGGTCTTGAGCTTCCAGGAGGGCCCAGCAGTCAAGACGGAAGAAAACCTGCTTGAGGTTCAAGCTGCCCACTTTGACAAGGTGGAACTGTCAGCAGTTTATTGGAACGACACCGCGTGTGAAGGGTGGCCCTGTGCCACCTTGAAAGAGTACAACCACCGTGGATCCACTTTTGTGGTGAGATGCTCAAGCTCCTTCCTGGCCGGTTGCTCTCAGGCACCAATTGCCGGGAGCACCATCACTGTGGCCTACGACGAGTGGTTTCCTGTGTTCTACCTCAGAGACAAGGGAAGGTTTGAAGGGCTGTTCCATGACGTCATGATGATTGTGGCCTCCAGGTTGGGCCTTGTGGTTGAGTTTGTCAAGAACAGAGATCCGGGAGTGTGGGGCCAACTGGACAAAAACGGGAGCTGGCAGGGGCTTCTAGGCATGATCCACCGTGGCGAGGCTGACCTGACGGCTAGTGGGACTGGAGCAACGCCAGACAGAGCAGAGTACTTTGACTTTTCCGCAGCTATAATGTACATGAAGACTTCCCTCTTCACCAGGAGGTCTGGAGGAGCAAGAGTCAGCCTTCAGAACTACTTCTGGGAGTTTGACCGCTACACCTGGGCTTGCATTGGTGTCACCTCCTTCTTTCTCTTTGTGGGACTTTTCCTTGCACTGAGGACAATAAGTCTACCAGACAGTTCTGCCAAGGCATGCTCTGTTGTCCTTAGGTCACTTCTGTACAAGGAAACAGCAGTGCCTACCAGCACCTTCTCACTCAAGATCCTGCTGCTAGTCATCTTTGGACTCAGCACTGCTCTTACAGTCAGCTACAGGGGATGCTTGAATTCCTTTCTTGCAGTTGTTCAACCTGTGGTTAGAATAAAGTCTTTTGACGATGTCCTTGAGCAGACTACTGGACTGGCCTTATGGCCTGGAGGCGTCCTAGAGCAAGACTTGGAAAACTCCCGGCCCAATTCTCCAGAAAAGAAGCTCTATGATCAGTGGCAAAAGGATGACCCTGCAAAGATCTCCAGCTATGAGTATGGACTTGAACAAGTCACAAAGAAGGACTATGTCCTGATAGGAGAGGAAGAATCAATCAGAGTCCTCCCCGAGTTTACCTGCAATATTGTCCTGGTCGATAGCTTCCACTTTAAGATAGTGTCGCTGGCCATCCCCTTCCTGCCAGGCAGCCGCCTCAGCACTGCCTTCTCCACTGAGATACTCAGGCTGCAGACCCAGGGGATCGTGGACCGCCTGTACTTCTGGTACTTCACGCAGCGCATGCGCAAGGAGTCTGACTGCCTGGACGGCCAAGTTTCCGGGCTCGGCTTAGCCAACACCTTCACCCCATTTGCCTGCATTGCCGTTGGTATCGTGGCCGGGGCCTCCGTGCTCCTGCTGGAGTGGTGCGGCTCCTGCTGGGCGTCAAAGGTGGACTCGAGGCGCACCCCAGATGACGATCAGATCACCAGGAGGAGGGAAGTCTCCAGAATAAAGCTTGCAGACGCCAAGTCGGTTGTCTGCTCACAAGAACTAAGTGACTCCTACAAGTTGGCACTGCTGGAGGACCTGTTTGGAAAACAAAGTTGATTGATTCTAATTTCTTCAATTTTCCTGTTGATTTTTTTTCTTCAGAAAATCATTGATTTACATTAAGTTTCTGAGCTACAAACTACATGTTCCATGATCCACAAGAAAAAAAAAGAATATCAGGCGTCACAAAAAAAATGAATTGTGTGCTTGTCTCATTTACATTTTTTAAAAATTCTGTTTTTAATAAAGTACTGTTGTGGATGCAAACTTGTAATTAGTCAGCGCATGTCACTAACAAGGACTTATCATAGGTTGATGTCAGAAACTCCTGAGCATTGTGTGGTACTGGAGGAAAAAGACAAACTTGGGAAATTCACCTGATTTAGCCTAGGTTAGATTTCTCAATTTCAGAATAAAAAGTGCCCAATTAACATAACTCTGGTAGAGGCAATAGACAACTTAAAAAAAAAAACTAGACAATATTTCACTGCATACCAATATTTCACGTTGGGCAACAAAATTTGAGTCAAGATTTTTTATCTACTTGACCTGTGACTCCCCTACTAAATCAAAGGTCGACCGTACTTTTTTTCTTGTGACGTCTCAGATCCCTCTCTGCTGCCTCTTCTAACTCCAAAGTATGTGCCAACGTAAGGTGCCTGCGTGGGAGCACATTAAGTTTTAATTACTGTCAGAAGCACACCTTTGATGTACCTTCCTTCCTAGTACCGTATGTGCAACGTGCAACAAGGTGAAAAGTACAGTCGACCTTCCATTTAGGCCAGGTTGCCTGCTGGTAAATCGAACTTGTTGCCTAAGTAGCTTTTTTTCGCCACAAACTGTACTACTGTAAAGAGTTGTCAAAACCAAATTTCACAGACCCTTTTTGCTAGGATTCTGCCAGGCAACTGTCAGTTCTTGTGCTACACTAAAAGAAAATACTGCATGTAGTTGAGGTCAGGTCTCTATTAATAGGAAACTTTTTTAATATGCCAGATATCCTGCCATAACTGAACGTTGACTGTACTTAGGTACAGTACTGTAGAAGGAGGTATGATGAATAAGTTATGCTTCCAAACTGCGCATTCAATGAAGACGTAATGCATTTTTCTAGTGGTGAAAGCTAGGGTTCAGAGGAAGTACCTTTTTTGTAACCCCTTCATTTTGCAAAGTTCTCTCTCTTTTTTGAAGAAAAATATGGGGATTTCCACCTCGCAAATTAATTGCATTTATGCGCTGAATTTTTGCCAAAGTAGCAGTTTGGTAGAAAAGCAGTTCACAGAGCTTTTTTTGCTAGGATCTCATCTTAAAAGTCCACACATGAAAGTGACACACATGCGTATAAAATTATAATTAAATTGTGCTGGAAGAACCTGTAGTACCTTTTGTTAAGTAACAGACACTGTGACCATTTCAAATTTTGAAGTACCGGTACGTACATTCCAACAAACTTTTTCTGAACTGTCTAGGATGGAAAATAGCAAGATTTCTTCACTGATGACACTTTCTTGCTTTTCTTGTTTTTTACAGAGTAAAGAAAAGACGCTTTAGAATCTTCAGCAAAGTTTAGTGTTAGTAGGAAAGAGAGAGGGGGGGGGGAGAACACCGTGAGAAAGGAGGCCATGAATTACTTAGGAACTCCACTGCTTTACAAGCACGCACACTTTCGACCTTTTAAGCATTGCCAGCACCTGTACAGGTGCGTGAAATGTTAATATGTTGTTTGGTGGGAATGTTAGGCAACTAGGTTACTAAACGTACTAGGCAACTTGTTTTTCAATAGTCTTGTTGCTTCTCTGATTTTTTTTTTCCTGCGTGACATGGTATATAAGAAAGCATAGGAGAAACTATGAACAAAGAAAGAAGCAAAGAGAGGAGGAAGGAAGACCCCACACTCACCAAGTGACTTGGCAATTGCTTGTCAAGTGCAAGTGCAAGAAGTGCAAGTGCAAGTGCAATGGGCAGCTTCCTGCCACCTCTGCTCATCGCGGGCCTGGCCAGGCACTTCGGCGCCACCAGGGTCAACTTCGTCTTCGACGTGGAGCCGGAGGACGAGGACCTCGCCACTATAGCGGCCCTGCCCGACGGGACAGACCTCACCCGCTCCGTCATGTCGTCCAGGGAGGCCTCCCTCAGCGCCCTCGCCGGCTCCATGGTCGTCGACCACGGCGGGGTGCTGCACAAGGCGCTGGGAAGTCGGTCGGAGCTGTTCGACTTTGGCACCCTGTGGGTCGCGCCCGACGACACCGTGGAGCCTCCCGCCGCGCTGAGGCTGGACAGCAACTTCTACAGCGTCTCCGAGGGAGGTGGCGGGCTCCTCGTCCTCCGGGAGTGGTACAGGATCAAGTCGTCCCTCTTGATCGGCCAGGACTTCGGCAACTGGACCGCGCAGGGCGAGTTGAGCGTCCACGTGCCGAGCATGTGGGAGCGGAGGAAGAACCTGCACGGCATCACCTTGAGGACGGCGACGCTTCCAATGAGCTACCTCGCATTTCCCTCGGGCGACGGCTACGGTGGGATGATCCCGGAGATCCTGGACAACATCCAGTACATGTCCAACTTCACCGTCGACTGGCTGGTCCCGGAAGACGGCAAGTGGGGAGCGCCGGAGGCAGACGGGAGCTGGAACGGCATGGTCGGGATGGTGACGAGGGACGAGGCCGACCTGATCGCCACAGCCCTGGCGGTGACCCTGGAGAGGAGCGAGGTCGTCAGCTACAGCAACTCCCTGATAAAGAGCATAGCCACGCTGATCATCGTCGACCCGTCCTACATTGCACCCCAGAGCACCATGAACCTGCTCTCCTTCCTGACGGTGTTCTCCCCGAGCGGGTGGGTCGGAGTGCTGGTGGTGCTTGCCGCCACCTACCTCGCCTACTTCCTGCTCGTGAGGACAAAGTGGGGCTACCCGGTGGCGCGCGGGGTGGCCTCGTCTCTCGCCTTCACCTACAAGTCGTTTCTCAAGCTGGGAATCTCCTTCAACACGAGGCCCCTGTCCAGCAAGGCGCTCCTCGTCACCGCAATGGGCTACTCCATCGTGGTCATGGCCTACTACGAGGGGATGCTGACGTCCTTCATGACGGTGGAGCAGTACTCGCTCAAGTTCAGCTCGTTTGCCGACAGCATCAAGCTGGGCTACAGGGTCACCGCCACCGAGGGCACCAAGCATGCCACCGACCTGGAGGGGGCCCCCCCGGGGACCGGGCGGCACGAGGTCTACCAGACCATCAAGGACGACCCGGAGCCGTACTGCAAGTCCACGGAGGCCTGCAAGGAGGCCATGCTGGACGACCCGCGCCTCGCGCTGGCAGGCACCAGCCTGCTCTTCCTCGGGGACAGGAGGTTCGTGTCCCTGGACGACCTGGACGACGCCAAGGTCGACACCGTGGCCTTCGCCCTGCAGAAGAACTCGGAGTTCCTCAGGCTGTTCAACTACGACCTGGTGAAGCTGGACCACTCGGGCATCCTGGACTTTGTCGACCGCAAGTGGAGCGACTCGAGGCAGCCGGACGACGTGTGCAAGGGCCGGACCCCGGAGGAGGCCAGGCCGCTGGGCAAGGAGAACATGCTGCTCCCTGGACTGATTCTGGCAGGTGGAGGAGTTCTTGCGATCCTCACCTTTGTGCTGGAGGTTGGGTGCAGGAAAATGTCGTCTACCAAGAGACCTTATCAGTTCACCCTCTGATCGTACTTTGTAGTAGTTAGAAAGTCCTATAGCTTGAAGCTGTACTTCATAAAAATTGGGTTGGCAGAAATGTATTAGTAAAAAGCAGTTTGTTGTTGCAGGATGTCGAGCCCTGACCAATGATACCCAATAATTCTTTTTTTCTGGTTGAGAGTGTACTGGGAGAGCAACGTCTGAGATCCTCAATGCTGCTTCAAAATCTTACCTTTCAGCAATCTACCCAAAACTACCCTGCCAGCAATGACAATTGATGCTAATTTCAGGCACCCGCGCGCACCCATTCAAGAAGTGGTCAGATTAAGCACCTCAAAAAAACCCATAATAATCAACAGTCAGACACAAGTTTTCGCTCCTCTCCCCATGATAAACAGTTTATGATGCACGGGAAATGGAATCGAATCTCATCCCATGTTCTCTGTATATAAAACAGCATATTATGAGCCATCATAGAGAAATTTGCCACGATTCCTTCACCTCGGCCCATAAAAGTCAATTTTATCATCTACTATGTACTGTCAGACACAATCCCGAATTTGGTCCCGATCTTTGTTGGTAAAAAACTGGAATGAAACTGAAAAAAAAACTAGTCCAACTGGAATGTAGTAATATTTTGAGGCAGCACTGAGGACCCTTATTGTCCTAGTAGCTCCAGTTTCTTCACAGAGGGGAACATGCCATTGTTGTCGCTGCAGGAGCAAACGATGACAGAAATGCAAAATTGCTTAAGTTGTGGAATTGAAGACAAACTGTGAATTGCGTCAGTTGATTTTTTTTTGTTTGGGCGGAGGGGGGGGGAGATGGACTTTCCTCTGTCGCTGTCGTCAATCATCCTGCTGCTGCTGCTGCTGCTGCTGCTGCTGCGCAGCGGCGTCGTGTTCGGCCAGACCTACATCGCCGCCTTCTGCTTCTCCTCCGAGAGGGGCAACAGGGTGGCAGACCTGGATTGCAGCTCCATCGGGTGGTGCGTCGTAGAGAAAGGTGAGATTGTATAAGGATGACTGTCATAAAAATGATAAAGATGATTCTGATGAAGAGAGGGGAGAGGAAATGTTTTCAGGTGGCCTATTTTATAGCCACTTTGGCTGTAAATAGACATTTTTAGAATTATTTGGCTAACAAATTTGTTTTAAAAAAAATAGGAGTTTTAGGCTTGGGTTTGCAAGAATTGTGTTGGGCTAATACTCGTATTAGAATTGTTGGAGTTATTTCAACTTTCTGCTACCTGGCAACCCTGGAAGAAAATGACTGTGCCACCAACTGAAATTAGCATCGATCCCACCTCCTACGCCTAGAGCCCATCTATGGTTCGTACTCGTTCCGGTGCGCCGACCGGACTGAGCTGGAGAGGGGAGAGGAGTGGTGCGGCTACTACCGGGTGCCCAACGTGGGCATCACCAGGAAGGTGGTCATCAAGTGCGTCTGCAACGCCATCAGGAAGGACATGTGCAACTCAGAGGTCAGAGCGGTGATGGCCAGTGGGAATTATGAGGTCTGCACAGTGCTCTTGCCACCCAAGCTCTTGCCATATAATTTTCCAGAAAAAAAAACAACAAAAGTGCTGGCAGCACAAGAAAGTCCTGAAAGATTCTGGGTGGTCCTCTTTTTTCTTAGCTTTTAGTCTCCCTCTAAGTGTGGAAATTGAACCCAGGCACAACCCCTTGAGCCCAGTGCACATACCTGAGGGGAAGTTAACCAGAAGGGTTCACTAGAAGAGTCCATTGCCAACCTTCCTAGGCTTCCTAGAGCTTCTGCATTCCTGTCTGTTGCTGCTGCCTTCATCAGAGTTCCCCCTCCACCTCCCCTCCTGCTTTTTCCCAGCATCTGATCAAGAACTTCGAGAACACCGTCCTGCCGAGGGCGCCTGGAGGCAAGTCGAGAGGTGCCGGCGGAGGTGGAGCAAGGTGCCCAGCTCCTCCTCCGGACTGGCCGATAACTCTGGCGGTGGCAGCGGCGGCGCTCGGGATGACGACAGGAACTGCGACATGATGAATCGTGGATGTGCAGCACAAGAGCAGAACTCTGAGATAAGCCAACGGCGGTGGTCGTGTTGAAACACCAGTTCCCGTTAGATCACTGAAGTTAAGCAACATTGAGCCTGGTCAGTACTTGGATGGGTGACCGTTCAGGGCTGCCAGG
>JAAUYM010045889.1_pt1 | contig 11626 bp, 14 predicted proteins | sample 7278001 | NCBI WGS metagenome assembly JAAUYM01 (sample SAMN14350224, study PRJNA611818) | marine sediment metagenome | isolation source: surface marine sediment (1.8m) | place: French Polynesia: Moorea | collected 2018-08
GGGGGGGGGGGGGGGTGTGGCGGTTGGGGGGGCGGGGGGGGGGGTTTTTGTGGGCGGTTAACAGGGGGCGGGGGGTGTATCGCCGGGGGGGGTAGGTGGGGCTGGCGCTGGGGGCGGATATGACGGCGGCGGCTTGGGAGGAGGCGGAGGGTAGGAGGGTGCAGGAGGGTAGGAGGGAGCGGGAGGCGACGGTGGAGGATATGAAGGGTAAGAGGGAGGAGGGTAGGGGTATGACGGGGGAGGATAGGGAGGGTAGACCGGATATGGCTGGGGATAGTGGGGAGGAGGAGGATATTGGGGCGGTGGTGAAGGTGGCTGGTCGGAAAGGGCCACGCCCACCGCTCCTGTTAGGAGGAGAAGGGCTCTGATCTGAAAATAAAGTCGAGTTACTAGTACAGTAATATTACTATAAAGTTGCTGTCGTCCCTCTCTCCCATTCTCCGTCACCTTTGCCTTCTCCATGGTCTTGTTTGGTCTGTGCTGCTCCTTCCGAGCCGCGCGTCTGACTCGGTGCCACCCCAACACTCTGGGGAACCCTTTTATACCACTGCATTTCTGTCGGGAGCGACGGCATTCAGCGGCAGCAGCGGCGACAAGGTAAAAGTGACGGAGAGAAGGTCGAAGATTGCTTCGGAAGATTTTTCTTGCCTCTCTTATTCCACGAAGAATCCTGCAGGGTTCATTTGATGGCTTCTCTTCGTACATGCGATAAGGTGTCGAGTCATCAGGAATTGATGCATTGGGTCTTTTTGTGCTTGTCTTTGTCGTGGTCGCTGTGCGGTGGGCGAACGAGGAGGAAGGAAGCTGCGGCGGCGGGCGTGGGAGGAACTGGGACAGAGAGAGAGAGAGAGAGAGAGAGAAGCGAAAATTGGAAGTGAAGTGGTCGGGATTGCAAGCGTGCCATAGAGATACCAATTTAAGATGTAATAATGGCGATTCTTTTTACGTAAAAAAGAGATTAAAGTCCACAGCGGCCTGTCCGCCCTGTAGTGGGTAGACAACCAGTACAGATTTGTGTCATTTGTATAATAAACTACTAAGTATATTGCATACTGTACGTATGAGTACGAGTATACAATTAGGTGGGAAAAAAGTGAGTGGAGTGAGGGAGTGAAAAATGGAGCTGTCAACCTTGACCATCGCTTTTTTCTCCTCCTCCCATTCGCACATATGCAAAAAAAAAGTATGCGAAAAGGGAGGAAAGGGGGGGAAAAGACAGGAAGGAACTGCTGCTGCTGCAGCAGCGTTATGATTAAGTCGTTCCTTCTCTTTCTCTCTTTATAGTCTTTTCTCTGAACTGACAGGCAGATTAGATGGTCAGAGTGTTGCAAAGAGGAAATTACACCCACCACTAACATCCAGTCCATTTCTTCCCTCTTCCTAGAACCGGAAACGTTGTTATATTCCCCCCCCCCTCCTCGCCTCTCCTTCCCTCTCCTCCAATCCACTTCTTCTTCACGGGAAATGGCGGATAACGAGAGATTCTGACTGATGGACGTGGATAGTCTCATGGTCTTCTCCATCATGGTCGCTGTTCCTCTCTACTAATGAATTCTTAGGTATTTTGTAAATGCGCGAAACAAACATTTGCTTTTTTTGTGTCCTAAACAATGCCATTATTAGGCTCGGAGGTGAAGGGAAGGGAAAAGGAAGGGCACAATTAACTTGGGTTGGGAGGAGGAGGAGGAATGCAACTACTACCATTTTTTTTCCTTGGGTTCCACAAGAGCACGTGATTCCACCTAGTGTGCAAGGCAGTCCGGTTTCCGCTTCCGTTTTTTTTTTTTGTCATCTCACTGGCGATGTCTTGCATCAGCGCAGGCGGGTTGTTCTTGTTGCTGCTAATGATTCGATCCCTTTGTGAGGCTGGTTGCCCGGGGAGCTTTATAGCATTTCATTAAAAGCAAAGTCCCTTTCAGCTGATGATGAAGAGAGGAGAAAACTTAGAAGCGTGCAAACACGTCTCTCGAGGCCAAACTCCACTCTTCGTTGCCATAATAGATAATTATTGGGGGAGCGAAAAGGAAACAAGACCATGCAGAAGAGGGGAAAGGGAGGAAAAGAACTCGACCACGTAGAAGACGTAACGAGAAAGAAGAATTTGCAATGCTTGGAACTGGTCTTGTCTTTGGATCGCGGCCTTGGGCCAAGGTGAACGTGATGGTGGACTTGTTCCCTGGCGGGGTGGGGGTGCGGGGAGGGCAGTGCGCCTCGGTGCACAAAGAGGCTAGTCCTTCTTCCCTTTGCTTAATGGCGTGCATCCAGAATGTGATAGTGGCAAGATCATGTGTGTGTGTGTGTGTGTGCCAAAATTGTTCGGAGAATTGTCAATTTATAAGTTGAACAACAAAAAATATACTAGTGTGTAATTTTTCAATCTCTTTGCATTCAGACTTCGCTCTTATCTGGGATGCAAGTAGTAGCTTATTAACTGCACGTCTCTCAGAGACGGGAATTGGGAAGTTTTTCTCAGGATTTTTGTGCAGCATGTTCGATCAGACAGGAGTGTACGGTTTTCCATGTACGAAATCAATTAAGATATGTAATACGGGAAAAAAAAACACGCGTCCCTACCAGACATTTAAATGGCACGTCAAGTCCGAATTTTGCCTTTCTGAGGGCCTGTTTTGTTTAAAAACGTCTTGGATGCTTAGGTATACAGCAAACGAAACAGTATGTATTAATTTCTCCTGTTTGAACGATGTCTGAAGGCCAACCTGATGAAGCTTTTTCTTAGCTGAGTGTAATGTCCTATTTTTGTAAGTTGTCATGTGATATACCCGTAATCGTATACGACCATAAAAAATGCATCCACCTACAGTAGCTGTTGCCAAGGCTAATAATGTACGTAGGAGGAAATAAATGAGCCTTCAGAACGTCTCCAGTAGAAGTAGGGGATTTTTTCAAATAACTGGTCGGGATTGAGTGTGCTTGTACTACATTTTTTTTCCAGACATCAACACTTGCAATTATGCAGTTTTTGTTCAATACAAATTTTGTATTGTAGTAATTGTGCAGTAACTACCTATACTGCGCAGTACTTGAAAAGCTGACAACATTAATTAAGATTCTCAGAAGGCACTTAATTCTTTCTTATTTTAACACAGGAAATATTGCGCAGTTACCTCCCTAGAAAGAAAGCCTGTTGCCAACCACCTTCAAGATTTCCGACTCTCTCCTCCTTGTGCAAAAGCTGGCAACTATTTATGGAATCGCTTATGCACAATCGCCTCTTCCTTCGCCCCATTGTTATGAGTTATGCACAGCCTTTTAGCTTGATGGATGCGTAGAAAGAATCGCTAGATGGATGGATAGATGGGGGAAGATGCCAAGTATACTGTATAAAGAAAATGCAAGCATGGAACGTCCGAAAGATCAAATCGCGAAATGTTTATAAAGGTAGTGCGGAACTCGATAATACGAAAACTTTCTTGCGATCTCTTTCTTCCCCCGAGGGGGGAGAGAGGATTAATATGCAAATACCCTCCTCCTCCTCCTCTTCTTCCTCTCTCAAGACATTCCATTCCAGCTACTGTCGCCCCTCTTCTCTCTTCATACGCTCTCTCTTTGCAGCAAGCCAGGCCAGGTGTATCCTAATTTGATTTTGATGCTCCCTCCCCACTCCCTCTCCTTCATACCTCCTTCTTCAACCCCCTGAGCGCTGCAACCTCTGGGCTGGCGAGGCCTCTGCCTCACTCCTCTGATTCTCTATCACACAGAAAAAGGAGCCTTCTTTCCTGTCTGCCACCCCTGCCCCTCTTCCCTTTCTGCTTTTTTCTCTTTTTCCTCCTCCGCCGCCGCCGCCGCGCGGTCGGAGCCAATTCGAGGCTCAGGGCTTCCCAACAACCCATGCGTCTCTGGCTCTGGTACCAGTGTTCCGACCAAATATAGATCAGCTGTAACCTAGTTTTAATTTGGAGAAATCTTTGCGAGACTTGTGCTCACTGCAGCAGGAAGCAGCGCGATTAACATGGATTTGTTAGTTTGTGATCCCCTGATGTACGTAGTACACACTCTTTAAAAGGAACGGCGGGGGCGAGGGAGGGAGAGGAGAAGGGGAGGAAAAGACGTCGCCGCGGCCGCTGCCCGACGCTACAGTGCTGGATGGGTGGTACGCTCGGGTGCGGCGCGGCGCTGCTCGGCTCGGCTCGCCGAGTGCTTTCTCAACGTCGTCCCTTCCTCGCGTCTCTCCTTCCCCTACCAAGAGAACACCAACTCTTGTGGAGGTGGAAAGCCTCTTTCTTCTTCCCCCGCCTTTCTTCCGCACACGGGATCGAAAGAAGAAGTAGAAGAAGGGGCTTCTTGTCCTCGTCCTCCTCGCAGCAGCTGTACTTTTATGGCAGCACACACACACTCAGACACAGTTGGTCTTCCTCCTCTTCTGGACAGCACACGCACTCATCCCCTTGGAAAGGAAGAGAGAGAGAGAGAGAGAGAGACGCCGAAGAAGAAGACACTTCCGAAGAGAGAGAAGGGAGAAGAATAAGAGGTCCTTCTCTGTCCCATCAGAGGCCCAAAACCTCACCACACCACGGAGAGGACTGGACAATTTCTCGAGAGGTAAGAATTCCTCTTGCATACCGGAATAACTGTAACCTTAGCAACAACATACGCATTCTCTTAGTAACAAACAGGTCTTTGAGAAATACCCCTCCCTTTAAAAAAAAATTGGAGTACGTACAATCTCCTTTCCATTCCAGTTGCCATTTCTTGACAGCCATTTTTTTTTTCAATTTTGTTCGTTGAGAGTGACGGGGGGGAGGAATCTCTCCGACACGTATGGGGGAAAGACGGACGGGAATGTTGGACAAAGAGGAGGAGGAGGATGGAGAGGGGGCGATACCGATTAATCCCCTTTTGCTCGTCAGGGGACGACTTTAAAAGAAGAAAAGAGAGAAAAAACCGATCAAGTTCTAAATTTGGCTTTCTGTTCTCCTCCTCCCTCCCCTCCTTGTCGCTGTACTAGTCGAAAAACTTGCCTCACTTTCTCAGCTTGCAAGGCTTCCGTTTTTTTCCCCCTCATAAATATGCGATGGCCCCCAACTCCTCTCTCCTCCTCTGCATCCAGGCCAGAGGAGAAGGCGCTAATCTACGTCAGCATTGACGAGGAGAAGAGGGCAGGAGAAACCAGAACGGAAAAATATATCCGTCTGGATGCATAGTAGTAAGACGGCCATCATAGTTATCTTTTTTTTGGTGGGGGGGGGGAGGGAGAGGGGTTGAGAAGGTGGGAAGGGATCAGGAATGGGGAGGTGAGGAAGGACAATTGAGACACTTTCCTGACGTGGTGAACTCCGGTTAATAATTTTGGAATTGAAGAGGGAGGAAAATGTGCGCTACCACGGCGACGACGAAGACGGTGGCTGCTGCATGCGCGGGTCTTTGAGCGAAATCGATATCTGCTTCTCTCTCCCCCCCCCTCTTCCTCCTCCTCCTCCTCTCTTGGCACGAGCACATGGTATGTACGTACATGTACGTACGTAGATAGTAGTAGTACAGGGAGAGTCAGAGAGACAGAATGCTGTGGGGATCGATGAACTGTCATCCTCCCCTTCCTTTTTGGACTGAAACTCCGGCTAGCGGTGTTAGTGCATCCCCCCCCTCTTCCCTCAGGGCCACGGGATATAATGCGACGCTGCCAGGCAGCAGCAGGACTTAATGTGTGTGTTGTTTTTGCTGAAAGAAGTCCTGGGTTGGCACGGAGGCCCCTTGGGGGGAAAGGGAGGAAGAGGAGCACTACATAGAGTTCAATTACGTACTACATATAACCACCACCCCCATACGGCCTTTACTTGATGGGGAGTAGGTTTGTGGTACGGCGCCAGTCAGTGCCAACACCAATGAAGGAGAGAAAGCCCCAAGAACTGATAGCAATTTCAGGAACTGGTAACTATGTACCGTAATAGGGCATTCGGATAAACCGTCCAGTCTGGCAAGCCAAATTGCAATTTTCCTAATTAGATACGCGCAACGTTTCCTCCCTCTCCGGCCCAAGTTTCATTTTGTTTAAAAAGTTCCTCTGTCTCTCCCCTTCTGCCTCACTTTAGATCTTTTACGAGCATTGCACTTTAGGGCTTTTCTTTTCTCCCCTTTCTACTCCTCCCCCCTTGCACCAATAGATTGCAGTTCGAGCATGATTCTTGCTGGTAATAATGATGACCCGTTATGTTGCAAAAAGGTTATCTTCACACAGATTGAACATCACCCGGGAGAGAAAATAAGGTGCAAAGCCCTCCTCCCTTCTTCTCTGGGGAGGAGGGGGTTAGGGGTGAGACAGGCATGGATGGCAGTGATTAGAATTCTCCTCTCAGCTCAACACAGGCATTGATATGCATAGGAGAAGGCGCAAATGAGGAGGCTTGAGCTATTCTTCTTGACGCACTCAAGAGGAGGCGAAGAAAGACTATTATTCTTTTCCTGAATCGAGTTATCCTTGACTTCTCCCGGCAAATTAGTCCTATATAATAGGTCGTATGTATTGACTAGTATGTAGACCTTCGTCACAAGGTGAGGGAATATTGCACGTACGGTGCAATCCTAACCACAATTGTGTTCTCACTTTTTGAAACAATGCGTTGCTAAGACCGGGGAAACTTTTCCAGAGGAGGTCAACATGAGTTAAAGAGAAGACACTCAATGGTGTCTTAGTATTCCGATTGGAGCGAAGGTGCTAATTCGTTTTAAATCCAAATTGCTAATTAGTATACCTACTAGTAGTAATTAGAGCTACTAAGGTATCGCCCTAGGTACGTTTTGTCCCCTGTATCTCCCTGTATGCTGTATGGTAATAGAACGGTACCATTGAGTACTGGTATCACAGCAACAGCTGCTTAAATGCAATTTTCTAACTGTAAAAAAAAGGTGCTTCAACGGTGCTTCGACGGTTGCCGTTACAAATACCAGTACTCAATATTACCGTTATATAATGGTGGCTGTACTACACATCTACACATACTGTACGTAGCACGTACATACCTAGTAGTATCTGAGAAGAAAGTTGGCAATCTTAGCATTACGAATTTGCCCTAACCGTGTCTTCCTTTTTCCCATCTTGCAGGGAGCGGAAGATTCCCCCGTCTGGAGGCGCAGGGAGAAGAAGAAGGAGGAGAAGGGGGAGGAGGAGGAGGAGACTTATAAAGGAAGTCCTTCTACTATTACTCGCTAAAGAAACACATTTCCTGAGGTTCGTCGGTGAAGGAAAGTGGAGTGAAGGAAGGAGGACGAGTTACAAAACAGGACGGAAGGAGGAGGAGTGAAAGCAAATCTCTCTCCTTTCTAATCAAATCGGAGAGAGGAAGGGAGGGAGCTTCATTCTTTGTCGTCCTCAATCAGGAGGAAGAGCAAACATAAAGAGAGTGAGTGGTTCCACCGAAAAAAAAAAGAGAAGGAGGAGAAGGAAAAGAGGTCCTTTCAGACGCAGATTGACGGAGAGAGAGAGAAGAGACCTTTGTTGGAAGTGTGGGGAGCAAAGAGAAGGAGGGAGGACAGACAGAGAAGGTTTGCTTTGTTTCTCCTCGCTCCTCCCCGCCGCCTTTTTCGTTTCTCGTTCCCGATGTTTTCCCTCTGCCTCCTCCTCCCGCCCACTGTTCTGCAATGAGCGGCCCCGGCGTCGTCGAAAGGGCCTCCAAGGAGATATCGAGAAGAATCCACTCCTTGGGCTTCTCCAAGAGGGCTCGCAGTCAGGACAGGGGCGGAAGCGGAGGCGGAGGCGGAGGCGGAGACGAAAGGGGAGGCGGCGGCAGCAGCGGTGGCGGAGGTGGAGGTGGAGGAGGAGCAGCAGTGGAGGCCGCTGGGTCCGCTTCCAGGCGGACAGAGAGCGCGTCTGATCAACAGGCCAGGGCGGCCGCCGTCGCGGACAAGCTCAATGGCAACGAGACTGGGCAGCAGCACCAGCCTGATCAGCTTCAACAACACCATCAACATGGCTCGTCCTCGTCGTCGTCGGGAGGAGGAGGAGGAGGAGGAGGCCTCAGCGCTGCCAGCAGCAGCGTCAGCAAGATGGGCACCATCATCAAGGGGAGTGTTATGGACAAGGTGACTCACGTGTTTAGCAGCAGCAGCAGCAGTAACACCATGGGTAACGCCAACAACAAGGAAAACGGCGGAGGAGGAAGTGGCGGACAGCAGAAGAAATCGTCGTCCTCAACGGAGGGATCAACTGGTGGGGGAATCAACATTCCCAAGGGTAAATTATGGCTCGTATCGGAAAATGTCAGTATTTGTTTTGACTTTTCCAACTGTTTGATGTACTACTTGTAGGTGCGGTGGCCAACGGTCGCGCCAAGTTCGAGGCGGCCTCCTCGGCGTCGGAGAAGCCGCTACGATTCTTCTCCTCTTCTCGAAGCAGAAACAGCTCTCCTCTTTTGCCCGTAAAGACTCCCAAGGTGCCACCGGAAAAGGCGGCCGCGGTCGCCGCGGCCGCCGCCGCCGTGGGGAAGGAGGGGGCGGGTGGAGCGGCGGCGCCTTCGGCGATCCTAACCTCGCTGCCGCCGTCAGCCACTCCAGAGGCCACCACGGCGACAAGTTCCTCGGCTCCGTCGGCATCGTCTCCTACTGCCTCCACGTCTTCGTCTTCTCAGCCGGCGGCAACTGCGGCGGCTGCGGCGAGTCCGGCGTCCTCCGCGGCGTCGCCTTTAGCTTCGGACGCAACCTCTCCGAGAAATCCTTCTGGCCCTACGCCAACCCCGCCACCTCCGTCGGCCCCGGCGCCGCCGATTACTGCACCGCCGACTGCGCCGCCGACTTCGACTGCGGTGCCGGCGTCTGCGCCCAAGGCCGCGCAGTCGACCGCAGGCAAGAAGAAGGACGCCTCCCTCGCTACCTCAAAGTTCTTTCCGAAGCTGAAGCCTTTCGTGAGTTGGGAGGCGCTGTGGCAGGACGCGGCCTTCCTCAGGCGTTTCTTCTGGTACTTCTCGGCGCAGGACCGCTTCTTGTTGGCCGCCGTCTGTACCAAGTGGAAGGAGGCCATTTTCCAGCCCTGCTTCTGGGCCGACGTCAGACCTGTCCTTCACTGCAGGTGGGTGATACATATGCCTTTGGAATGAGGAGATTCATTTGCCGCTGTACATACTATTTTACTTGGTGTTGGAGGCATCTTTCTGGTTTTTTTTTCTTTTGACGTCGAAGTGGCCAAATTGGAACAAACGATGGGCGCACGTTCCCAAATGGAGAGAAATGTCCCCTTTTTTCCCCCAGGACTCTGAGACAGTGGATGGACAACGAACCGGGAATGAAAGAGATGAAGCAGGTGAGACAGCAGAGAGAGAGATCAGACTAGAGAGAAACAGAGATCGAGCTATCGGCCTCAAAACCTTGACAAACAATCGCTCAATCTCCACGCACAGAGCTACTTCGAGTCTCTGGAGCGCCGCGGGTTTGACAGCGCCGTGCTCCTAAACGCCAACGACGCAGACGTCTTCGACTTTATCCAGAACTTTCCGCACGGGGCCAAGCACCTCTGCAGCCTCATTCTCAGGTGCGAGGAGGAGAGGGGGAGGGAGAGGCGGCGTTGTGAAAGAACGAATGCTACCATGTAGCACTTCTCTTCTTCTTTGCAGATGCTGCAATTTGTCAGACCGGGGTCTGGAGGCCCTGATGGAGTTTCTACAGGGTCTCTACCAGCTGGAGATAGCAGGTAAGGAAGGCAGTGAGCTGAGAAAGTTCGGAAGAAAGAGGGCAGAAAGCAGCGGGGGACGGAGGTGGGGGAGAGGGGAAAAAGGGAAGGACAGGAAAAGTTTTTTTTCCTTCGCTTCGTCCTTTTGTTTTTTGACTAGATTATCAAGCTTGTTTTTTTTTTTTTTTTAAGTTAAGCACAGAAAGAAACAGGTCGTTTGAAGTTAGACTAGCTGTACCATAGTGTAACTTTCTCCAGTTAGTTTTAAAAACTTTCTATGTGTGTGTACCAGTACTGCGTACACCTTTATGCTTCTTTCTTCCTTTTTCTCCTCCGACAGGGTGCAACGAAATCACCGAGCAGGGCCTGTGGTCCTCCCTCCACCCTCGCCTCGTCTCCGTCACCATCAACGACTGCATCAACGTGGCGGACGAGTGCATCTGCGCCGTCACCCAGCTCCTCCCGTCGCTCTACGAGTTCAACCTGCAGGCCTACCACGTGACGGACTCCGCCCTCAGCTACTTCAGCCCCAAGCAGACGGGCACTCTCAACGTGCTCAGGCTGCAGTCCTGCTGGGAGATCACCAACCACGGCATCGTCAACATCGTGCACACCCTGCCCAACTTGACCATGCTGTCTCTGTCCGGGTGCTCCAAGGTGACGGATGACGGCATCGAGCTCATCGCTGAGAACCTGAGGAAGCTGAGGTCGCTCGACGTATCGTGGTGTCCCAGGTGATGAAGGAGGAGGACAGAGCGGCCTTAAGTGTTGGGCAATTGTTCTGCTTCCTGCTGCTGTTAGGTCATCAGAGACAGTCATCTTTCAACAGTGGATAAAAAAAAAGTTTAATTTTTTAATCGTTGCTGGTTCGCTGCCGTTTAAAAATTAGTACTAGAGGCAATCATTTAAACTTAAAGAAAGAGAAACAGCAAATCCAGACTTAAAAAAAAAACCCTTCCCCTCTTCCTCCTTTCCTTCCCCTCAGGGTGACCGACGCTGCCCTGGAGTACATCGCGTGCGACCTGAACCACCTGGAGGAGCTGACGCTGGACCGCTGCGTCCATGTGACGGACATCGGAATCGGCTACATCTCCACCATGCTGGCCCTGCACACTCTCTACCTGCGCTGGTGCACGCAGGTCAGGGACTTCGGGCTGCAGCACATCTGCGGGATGAGGAGCATGCAGGTGCTCTCGCTGGCAGGTGAGTGGTTGGTAGATGGGTGCGTGGGCGAATAGTGGCCACAACGATCACGGCAGCATGCGCATACTAGCAGTAACTCCATTTTTTTTCCTATCAAACATGAATTTATTTTAATATTTTTTTGTCGATGTGAAAGTGTTCTTTTTAAATTTTGTACGACTCTTTTGACACTTCAAGAAGTCAATTATTATACCTTATTCCGGAAAACGTTAATGAAAAGTAAAATGAGGTATTCAGTTCTTTTAATGGACCTGCTGTACGAGTATGGACATCGACATCGTCTACTAATGTCATCAATCGACTTGTTCTTGCGCAGGCAACCCTCTGCTGACGTCGAGCGGCCTATCCAACCTGATCCAGCTGCGCCACCTGGTGGAGCTCGAGCTGACCAACTGTCCCGGCGCCTCTCCGGAGCTCATCGAGTACCTCAGGCAGAACCTGCCCGGCGCACTTGTGCTCGACTGAAGCAGAAGAAAAAGAAGACAGTACCTGATTTTTTTTTGTTTCTGAGGAGGCGAATATTTCGTTTCGAGCGCCCGTGTTCCGAGTGTCTCCACATATCGATTAATGAGTGCGGCGTTAGAACCTTCCCCCCTTCCCTCCCCTCGAAAGAAAAAGCAGTGAGCATGGGCAAATTACTTTTTTGTATGTAAATAATCGCGTAAGCAGAAGATCTGTGTAATAATAATAATAATAATAATAAATAATAACACTTTCTTTTAAGATACAGCCTGCATGTTAGTTTATTCTTCTCCTTCTTGTGAGCTGACAGACAGCGCGTCGGTTCTCGTATTCTTATTATATTTGATA
>JAAUYM010051695.1_pt1 | contig 11626 bp, 20 predicted proteins | sample 7278001 | NCBI WGS metagenome assembly JAAUYM01 (sample SAMN14350224, study PRJNA611818) | marine sediment metagenome | isolation source: surface marine sediment (1.8m) | place: French Polynesia: Moorea | collected 2018-08
GTTGTCCTCAGCTGCGTCTTCACATTTATCATTGCGCCAACCGAAAGCATCATTCCACGCCCTACACACAGCGGCACGACCGCTTCGGGACCCAGGTCACCCCTCCCTTCCCCTCCCTTGCATCCCCATCCATACTCCCTTCCCCCTTCCCCCTCCCACCCCACAGCGGTTCGACCGCTTGCCGTCCCCCCATTCCCCCTTCACCCTCCTCCACCCGTCTCTGATGTCCCCATAGTACTGCACCAGTGTAATAACGGAGCAGTCGTCGTGTGGTAGTGTAAGAGTGGTCATCGTCGACTGTTTCATCGAAGTCGTCGTCTGGGTCGTCATGGCCGTCGTCGTCGTCATCGTCGTCGTCGTCGTCGTAACGGCTCAAGCGTCGAAGGGACAGGCGCAAGAGCGTTCCGACGCGATGAGATCATTCTGTCTCTGATGTCCCCGCAGCGAGTGCCTCTGACGGGGACCAAGTCATGGAAGCGCCATGGCACACCGTGGAGTTCGCGGTGAGTGACGGAATCCGGACGCCCACCGGAGCTGCATCACGCAGTGCGCCATCGTGTCCTGTTTGCGACCATTCCTTGCCGTCGACCGCGATCATCAGGCAGCAACTGTTCGCGGCGGAGCAGACGAAGCAGCCCAGGCGAACTGGCCAACCCCGCCGACCCGCCTCGGAAAAGAAGATTCGTGGCATCAATGCCCCGCCCAAGATTGTCCAGTCAAAGAGCGGATCCAGGACAATCGCTGCAAAGGATGTTGGACAGAGTTCCTTCATGACGTGAAGATCGTCATCGCCATCATTATCACCATCTTCATCTCATTCTTAATCGTCATCTTCATCTGCACAACGGTGGTGCACTTCACGTCGCCACGCCGTCTAGGTGCGACGCTGTGACGCCACCCTACAATTACAACTACAACTACAAGTGCAACTACAATTATATCATCCTCATCGTCTTCATCATCATCGTCATCTGCATCTCCATCATGATAATCACCGGCATCATCTTCATCTTCATCCTCACATTCATCCTACACCTACAACTACACCTACAACTGCAGCTGCTCGGCTCTGACCTCCACTCTCAGGCTTGAGCCATCGCGCCCACGCGGCCGAATGGAATCTTCTCAACGCTGTCGCGGCTTCGCCGCGCTCTCCCATGGGGGCTTGCGCCATCCTGGCTTCCAGCACCCCAATCCAAAGCCCGGCAGCTGTTTAGTGTTGCAGGGCATACGTGACGTCCCGTCGAGCCTGAGGGCGCATGTCATGTGTCTGCCCGAAGCTGGCTGTGCGAGTACAAAGCGATTTCATGCAAGAACACAAAATAATTATTCTGATGGGGCTTTTTCTCCGATATCATATCTTTCTTGTCCATCTCCCCAGGATCATTTTCCATACTGCAGATCTGGTTCCCAGGCAAAATGGCAAAGTTGCACATTGGCATAGCTTTCTTGTGGAGGAGCCTGCCCTCTGCGATGTCTCCTTTGACTCACCAGTGGAGGACCAAGTCAGGGCCAAACCTAGCGAAGACGGGCGAAAACGTGTTCGAGCCAATGCCAAAGCTGCCGCCAGAGAAAGCGAAGTCGCCGACCAGCTGACAGCGAAGATTATGGAGGTCCACATGATCCTGTTTGAGCATATGGTGTTGCCAGACGTCTCTGCCAATGAAGCGGCGGCGATGCAGGCCTACGAGACCTTGTCTGCAGAGGTCCCGCCATGTGTGCTCGCTGACTGGCTTCATAGCGACGACTCTGGCACTAACAGCAGTCGAATGGAGAAGTACAATTTCTCCCCTGCGACTATGATTTGTGCGTGTCGTCATTTTTGTTCAGCAGCTTGAGGCTCTCGCCACCTCCTCACTTTTAAGCGCAGCTTCTGGTGGCGTTTCTTTGGACGCGCAGATTTTCCTTTGCATGCCCCACCCTAGCAATGACACAGTCCACAGAAGAATAGTGATTAGCTGAGAGTGCGAGAGGAACCTGAAGCGATAAGGCATGCTAGCTCATTATCATGATCCTGATTTAGGATCGCCTCCACGAATGCTCATCATGAGCAGTGCCTCCCCCGGGGATGTCCCCATGAGCAGCGGGACGGAAGACTCTGTATGCCGAGTAGGGACGAGTCATCGTCATCAAGCTTGCCGACTCTTTGCGATGAGCCGGTCAGCGAGAGTGTCTCCGTCTTCATCTGCAAGAGTCGTCGATTAATGACAGAGACTGACATCTTGAGATGGTGCAAAGGTGTCGAAGAGGATCTCTCCAGCCAACTTTTGATGCGAGCGCCCACAGCCCACGTGGACTTCTCCGACAATGGGATAACTGGACGCGGCGTTCGCGTGTTGTTGCAGGCGTTCGAGGACTTGGGCATCAGGATTCGGATATTGCATCTTGAGAGAAACAAAGTCGTTGACGCCAGCGCAATTGCGGAATTTCTCCGCTGCCCTCGAAACCATGTCGAAGAACTGCACCTGGGTGCGAATCCCGTGTCGCTGGACACCTGCTGGGAGCTGCTATTGAGCGCGGCCACTGCCAAAGACGAGACAGGCTGTTTCAAGTACCCGGGACGACACGGCCGCCCTTTGTGGTTGCACCTCAACAATAACAAAGTTGTAACCCAGGAGGCCATCGCGGATAAGATCTTGTCTTTTTTGTTGGTCTTTGGCCGGCCCATCCCTGAGGTGGTCAAGATAGAAAATCCTGGCTGCTGTGCCGCGGATAATGCAGCGACTGGGCCGACTTCGGCGAGCCTTGCAGCCGTGCACCTCGTCTGCGACGCAGCGGCCGTCGTCAGGTGTCACCCGCATGTGCAAAGGCAGAAGTCAAGGGCCCGGCGAAAGTATTGCTTTCCTGCCAAGCAAGTCGCCGTGGCCTCAGCAGAGGATCCATGGGCTGATATCGCTGACGAGTGGGGGTTTTCTCGGAGGCTGCGACCTGTCGTGAACAAGCTGGGCCAGCAACACAGGCGGCTTCAACAACAGCGCGAGTGCAGGCCCCCAACCCCGCGACAGAACCAGGAGACAGGCACAGATTGCCCAACACGGCAACAGGGTGCACAGCAGCCAGCCCCTGAGGATGCTGCAGCACCAACGCCCGTAGTCTCCGCCAGCAGCGACGCCTGGGGGTTTCACGAGCCAAAGCACCTTGATCACCTGAATATCACAGAGGAGCCGCCGAATCCGCAGGACGCAGAGAAGGTTCCCGATGAGGCTACTGCACCCGCTGCGCGGCCCGCCGCGGACTCCCGCAAGGCCAATGCCTTGGGCGAGCTAGCACGCCTCCGGCGCGCAATTGTGCTGCAGGAACAGCGTAAGCGGCTTGGACGCCAGATTGAGGAGGACAAGCAGCAGATGTTGCAGAAACAGCTGTTGCAGCAGCTGCTAACAACGACCAGCAGCGCGCAATCACTGACGTCTCCGCATCGGCAAGAGCGTGAGGACCTGCGCCATCACACGGTCGACGAGGAGCCTCTGCAGGAGCTGGAGCCATCCTCCACGCCTCAGCAAATACTGGTGCGAATGTTGGGCAGCCAGGGTGCATCTGGGAGTGAGTACGCTTCGTCCTGCGCAGATCAGCTGGTGATGGCAGCACAATTCCCTTGGCAGATGCGCCAGGGCACTGCCGCAGAAGCGCAGCACGTGCGGCGTTGCTCCATGAAGCCACGGTGAAGTTTGAGACAATGATGAGCGCCCTGACTCGTGGCCACATTGCGATTAGCTTCTGCTTGCCTGAAATCACAAGCCATCACCCTATGGCTACCATTGCTTCGTCTTGTCTCCTTCCGTTTTCTTTGCGTCATCATGTCTTCTCGTGCGAATCTGTTCAGGTCTTGTTCCGCGTGTGTTGTGCGCAGGCGCAGGTTGGTTACCTCCCAACTACTGGGTCCCGACAACACCCCATCCCACACTCTCCCACCCACCCACCAGCCCACTCACACACTCACCCGCCCAACCAATTTCATTGCCCTAACATTCCGATTGTTGGGTTCGATTCTTTGGTCCGGCCATCCTCTGTTCATCGATTTCTTGGTAAACCAAAAAATGTCATGCGCTATTCTACAAGATTGAACTGTGGTCTGTTGTTCGTCCTCTGGCCATCTGTCCATACTCGGGCCACGCATCCCGTTTCCTTTCCCACGCTCCGTAAAAGTTTCGGATCCACAGGTCTCGCACCCCGCCGGCCAGTAGATTGAGCAAGTCGGCTGAGATCTCGCGCCCTGGCGGCCGAGTGATGGGGACATGTTGGCGATGTGTTTTTTGTCGTGTCCTCTAAAAGATTTGAAAGTTTGATGAATATGTTTTTTGCACGGGCTCATGTTCAAGTGGAACAGAGCTTACCGAAGCGCATTGTGGTTCAGGAGATTGTACAGAAATACAAAGTCGAGAAATGGCTCCCAAACACCAGGTACGCAGATCTGTAAGCCTTGCGGTTGTCGCCATCCCTTTCAACGGCGCTTGAGCAGCTGGCCAGACTAATTTGCGGTGGATTGATTCAAGGATTCAAACCGTCGATTCGCAAGCATTAAGCACAAACATGTTTCCTTGGTGGGCATGCACAAACGTACAACTCGACCCTGGGGAGAGGCAGTCGACCCCAGGCACACTCTATCTGAGACGTTCAGATGATCGTCGCCGCACCCGCGCGGTCGTCGGAGTTCATAGAGCCACGTATCCGCTTCAAGACCACAGAACGCACACGGCAGTACAGCTACCGCAACCTTGTTGTGCAACCTTGTTGTTTTTCACGCTTGTTTCGCAGAATGGCATCATGCGTGAGCAAATTTCCGTCCAAACACGCCAAGCATTCATTCTGGAGGTGTTGATTCGGGGCATCTTGAGGCAGTGGGTCATCGCAGAGAAGCTCGACGAAGGCACCCAAGAATATCCCGGACCAGGGGCGACACCATGATGAAATTTGTGGAGGACCTCGAAGACGTCCTCGTCTTCCACTTGTGCCATTTCCCCAATCGCCTTCGACGTTTGTGACCCCACCGTGCAATGGATCGACAAGAGGAGGACAGCTTGCAACACACCTTGGGGCAGTGAGAGCTGGCGCATGGATATCATGCAAGGATCTCTGTTGAAGGTGTTCGCTTAATCGCGGAAGCTGTTCTCCTCCCCCGCTTTTCGTGACGACGCTAATTTCTTGGCCAAGGGCGATTGTGAGTCGTATATTGGGGTCGAGTTGGACGGCGACAGCAAGCTGGCTGAGGTGTTTGTTGCTTGTGGCTTACTCTGGTGTTGTGAACGAGTCCTACCTCAGCATGCTCTTTTGGACACATAGGTTTCCTGAACTCTTTGCGGTGCTGTTCGACCCAGACTTGGACAACAGAAAGACAAATATGAAAAGTATGAGGAAGCAGTTAGAACTGCTCGCGAGACTGATGTCTGAGAGAGGGAATTCCAAATATGGGCAGAGTTTCTTTGCCGACTTGCAGAGGCCTTCCCAGTTTTTCCGCTTGGAGGTGTTCTACATGGTGGCCGAGATCGACTTCGACCACAACTTGATGACAGAAGGGATCGCTGTCATGAGTCGGGGCTGTTCGAGGTCTTTCTGATCGATGAGTGTGGTTTCAACTACATGAGGGAAAAGTATTCAAACCATTCTGCTTCCCAGATGGGGAGCGAAGCAAGGTTGGGACATTTAGCAATTAGCGATCATCTTTGGAAGCATGGCAGGTCTCTAGTCATTGTCACCCCTGTTGCTCGGACGAAGGCCTGCGAGTTTGTTGGGGGCAACGAGCTTTTCCACAAGATGAGCACAGACAAATGGTAGCACTGTTCCCAAAAAATTGACAAGTTGGTCGGAGCCATGTGGAAGGCTTACCAGCTGTAAGGGGACAAACAATGTTCGTTACTTCTCTTGGCCAGCCCAGGTGTTGCGTTGAGCAAACTAGACGGAAGGATCATGGGCATTGCTTTAGATACCAAGTGGGTGTTCATCCAACAGCTTTTGGTGGCCAGGTAGGACAAGAATGAGAAGTGGTTCTTGATTCCAGAGATGGACTCCAAACCTGAAGTTCTGGTGGTGACAGTATTGAACTGCCACAAGGCATTCACGGTGAAAGCCATCTCCAGAGGAAGTTTAGCCAAGTACGCAGGGGACGCAAACATGGCGAGCCGCATTGGTTCCCTGAAAGACAGCAGCAGCAGCCTGTTGGAGTCATTTGCTGCTTGAGAATGCTTCAACCACATGACGAGGCCAGTCCTCGACAAGTTGTCGGGCTTGCAGCGAATCGCTTTCAGGAAGCACTGAGGCCCACAACAGTGGAGGACATCGTCAAGTGTCTCGTGATGCATTTCACTCCGTCCGTTTCGGCCGAGGAAGTCGCTGCAGCGCTGGCCAACCAACAGAAATCGGTGACTCCTCCAGCATTGTGTGGCGGAGTGCAGTGTTTTGGCGAAGGGGGGCAACATGGCTGCCATCGCTTATTGCCTCGACAAAGAGGATGCTACGATCGTGCGCGACACTGTTACCCAGGCGACGAAGTTGGTGTCCAAGGATCAGCTTCCGGAAGGAAGTCAGTGGAAAGCCATATGTATGGATTAGGAAACGGGTGGATCCGTCCATGCAGTACACTTTGGTGAAAGGGCCCGGCCAACCCAGAGGAGCGCATTGAGATCGTTACTTGTCGTCGCCCTTGCGGTGTGCCCCTGCATGGCCCAACATTGAGGTATACTTTTCGATCCCGCGGATGTCTGGCATCCCAGCAGCCCAGTGAGCAAATAGAAACCTCGTGGCTTTTGATGGATGGATCGCTGCCGCATGGGAGTGGCCACCTCGAAGCCGCCTCGATGGCTGCCTTGGGGCCAAGATGCTGGTTTCACGCCCTTGAAGCTCTATTTCCACGCATTGTCGCCAAGGGAGTTGCCGGTTACTTTCGAGCTGCGCAGGCTGCTCGACGAGTTGAAGCGCGCAAGGCTGTGCAGAGACATGATCTCATTAAAGAGAGCGGTGATTCATGGAATCGCATCATCGCAATGTGGTTCGGCGACTTTAACAGCTCCATCATCGCTAGCAGCAGGGCCTGGATTGCAGTGAAAGAGTCGCTGCCACTAGAGAATGTTGTTTCCGAGTGCCAGGTCGAGGGTTGGGCTATTGCACGCATCATCGCGCAGCAGGCAGTACGAGCCCGTCTCTCAAACATTTGACGCGAAAAGCAGGGAGAAGGGAGAAGGAATTGTTTTGGGGGTGCCCGGGCAGTGGTGATAATTATCAGCAAGAGACCGCCTTGAAACACCAGTTGGGGAAAGCGATGCAACGTGGGAAGTGATGTTCTAGGAAGTTTGGTCAGTGCTGGTATCATCAAGAGCGCCCCCTTGAAACGTACCCGGGGTAAGTTGGGAGGAGTGAGAAGCCATGTTTCAGGGGAGCTTGGCCAGAAGTGGTATCAGTAAGAGCCGCCCCTCGCTCATCTCTCTGCGACAGCGGTCTGATACATTATTTGGGAAAAGCGTGGAGAAACGGTGAGGTATTGTTTTAGGGGTGTTTGATCAGTAGTAGTAACAGTAAAAGTCCGCCTCTGTGACATGTTCTTGGCAAGTTGTGGTTTCGGGGGAGTGATGTTTTAGGGGCCCTTGGTCCGTAGTGATCTGTGAGGAGATGGGGGAGAGGTTTTTGAGGTGCGTTTGATCATTAGCGATATGAATTATAGCCCGCTCTTGAAACATTCTTTTTGTGAAGCGGTGAGAAGAGGAAGGGAGTTTTCAGGAGCGCGTAGTCAGTAGCGTTTTCAGTAAGAGTTTGCACTTGACTTCATTAATGTCGTCGTCTTTATTGTTATGACTCGTCGTAGTTGTGTGTTGTTCGGCGGTTTGTTTGCACTTGATATCATGTCGAGTGCGCGCGTGAGGCTGTGGTATTTGGCGCGTTGTTGTTTGTCGTTGTTGATGTTCGTCGCCACACCGCTGTGCTCGTCCGCTTGGAGGCCAATGCTTTCTGTGGCCATTGTTGCTCCGGTGCCGCCTGTCCATATCCTGCCTGACGATCGCCCAATCCACCATTATGTGTCATGCGTGCATCGTCGTCGTAGCAAACCCAACACTTCTGTAAACTTTTCGGTTCCGCAGAAGGCTCGCACCCAGGCGGCCGATTGTTTGAGCGAGGCCGCTAAATCTCGCGCCCTGGCGGCCGAGTGCTTACCCGTTCCATATTTTTGGTGGTTGTTGGCAGCCTGACGCTCATGCCCCAAATCTTGTTGGACGGCGCTTGGTGCACAGCGAACAATGGCATTGGGACTTCCGCTGAAGAGCCTGGGTTCCCGGCGCACGCTTGCGGGCTGTCTTGGAGCACCATACGCCTAGATAAATTCTTACGGGTGCAGAATGGCGAAGGGCTCGCCATCGCGTATGCAGACCCTGGCATAAAACAGCAGTTTTCTGACAACCGCTATTGGCGATCGGCAGCAGTGCAGGTGCAGATCTCGCCAAAGATGCTGGAAGATGCAGCTGGTGTGTGGCAGGAGTTGTTCACTGACAGCAGCAGGCAGGGCACCACGCTGTCCCTGGAGCACTCCCCAGAGCACGGCGTCGCTGGCCCACCAGCCCACACGGCAGCTGTCCATGGCCGCACAGGCCGCCATGCAGCTGCCACGCGTTTCGATTCTTGCGCCTCGACCAGCTTGCAGCTTGCAGCCGTGGTATCGTCTTCGTCCTTGCTCCCTGAGAGCAGCAAGCAAGGCACCAGGCGGGGACTGAAGCGTTACCCAGAACGCCAGGCCGCGGCCCCAGCAGCCAACACGGGCACTGATCGCTGCGCAGCCCGACGTGCAGCTGCCTTGCGGTTGGATTTTTGCGCATCGAGCAGTTCGAAGCTTGCGGGCGAGGCATCCTCCCCACCCCGCCTCAGGCACATTGCGGATTGCGAGGACTTGCCAACTCAGTGACCAAGATGCAGCATTTTGGGGGAAGCAGCTTAGGGGTGCTGCATGGGCTTGTGCTCGTTCAAATCTTGGAGCACACGGGGTAAATATGTGGAAACGCGTTTTCCATCATGCCGCTGCTGCTGCTGTTGTTGCTGCTGTTGCTACGTTTTCCACCTCACTCTGCCCTGCGTGAACGGAATCATGATCGCCCTCACCTCTCTTCTTTCTTCGTCTTCTTCACCTTGCTGTTCGTGCTTCTGCTGCTGAAGTTGCTTCTACTGCGCAGCCCTGTATCCTTACAATCTTTTCATTATCTGCCCGCTACCTTGCCTGGGCGCCAGCGTCACGGTCGCGGAACCGTACACATCATGGCTCAAAGGGCGGAGACAAGCAAGCCGCTCTTCAGTCACTTCAATTCAGGATCTCGTTGGACTCGACTTGTCCATGCCGTCAAGCGTTGAAGGAGAGAAAAACGCAAGCGCGTTCTGGAAGTGCCGTGACTCAGTTGGTTGGAAGTGTGCATCTGACATGCTGCACGCCGACAATGCGGCGTCGGTGTTTTGCAAAGTGGCAGGCAGTTTCTCCAGTTTTTCCGGATGCGAGGACTACTGGGAGTTTGTGGCGCGCTTGCTGGAGCTGTATCCTCCCGCCCGAGAAGTCTTTGTGGACCTCGTCCTCACGCTGCCTCCACAACAACAGCTCGAGGTGTTTTCGGCGAGCAGTTTCGCCAGAGCGACGTTCAGAAGGCTCGCTGACGCTTCCGAGGCCGATGATTCCGAGTCGCTCCGCGCAGCGCGGAAGATAGCCAGAGCGTGCATTTCGTTGCGTGAGCAGCGTCCCACGAGCGTCATGGCGACGTCGTCCCTGACAGCCACAGCACCGTCGCCGCCGCCATCGGCGCGCTCATATTCTTCCCAAACGGACCAGGTTCCGAGTTTTATTTTCGGGCGCATGGCAGGCCCCAAAGAAGGCTCGGCGCTCGGCACGGGGTTCGCCTATGCTTCCAAAGCGACAATGGACGCGCCCCTGGGAGCCTTCACAGACAGGCAGTTGCCTACGGCAATCCTAAAGCACGGTCCGCCAACGGCCCCCACCACACCCGACAAAGCCGTTGGCCGCCACACCGCCTGCCCGTCACCGCAGGCACCCAGCGCAGATCCTACCTTGGCAGCGCAGCGGCCTCCGAATCCTACATCCTGGCGGCCATCGGGGTCGTCGGCATCCTCGCCGGCACCGCCGGCACCGCCGGCACCGCCGTCGCGACCGTTGCCGCCGCCGCCGCCGAGACCGCCCCCGCAACGGGGGCCGCGACCGCCACCGGGGCCGCCACCGACAATCAGCAGCCCATGGGCTCATCAGTAGTCGAGCGGCGCCAACATGATCGTGACTTCCATGTTGCTGTTGGGAGGCGCGGCCACTGTGAACGCTTTGACCGGCGCCAACACCGACCTGGCATCTTTCCTGATCCCATGGGGTGTGAGAGTGTACACTGCCGAGTTACAAGAAATGCTATAAGAATTCGTTGTCACCTGTGCGAGTTCGACACCAGTGACTGAAGGCATTTCGGTTTAGACTAATAAAAGTCATCCATGGTAGTGTTCCCGGATTCGCGGATCCCCGGATTCCCGAATTCCCGGATTCCCAGATTTCCCAAAGTCCCCGATCGCCCGATTTCCTGATTCCTGAGTTCTTGGGTTCCCGAATTCCTGGATTCCGATTCCCGGATTCCTGCGTTCCCGGATGCCCGGGATTCCCAGATTCCTGCATTCCAGGATTCTTGGATTCCCGGATTCCTGGACTCCGGGTTGCACGGTTTACCGCACTCCCAAATTCCCGCATTCCCGCATTCCTGCATTCCTGCATTCCGGATTCCAGCATTCCTGGATTCACGGATTCCCGTCTTCCCTGCTGGCGGCCCAGCCGCCACGCCAACACCCGCCCATCCGGCCGTGCCGGTCGCCCACCGGGCGCGGCAGGTTGAGGACACATGTGAAAAGTTCTTTGCATCGTGGTGGTGCTGCTGCTACTGTTGCTCCGTCCCCGTCCTCATGCGCCCATCGTGATCACCGTCACGATCGCCCTCGCCGTGACAGCCATGCCACGCATCTCAATGTTGTCGGACTTGCGAGAGCCATATTGTGTTCATAGCCGCGGTACATCCCACCATGGTGGGCCCTACGCAGCGCCGTGTCGGCTTCAACCTCTTCTGGTTCATTTTCGACGACGCGGAGGTGAACCCCACAGCAGCAACCAGCATATCGTGAAGAACAATAACCTCTTCGCGAGCACGCGGTGACTGTTCGTGCGGCAGCAGTCCTCTTCAACTGCAGCGGTTGCAAGGCACGAATGCACGGGAGTGGAGTTCAGCGTTGGGCCAGAGTGATCCAAGACGACTGGACTGGAGGCGTCGCTCAAAAAAAGAGCATGGGACAAGTACTTCTTCGGACAGGCCCAGGCCAACCCAGGCCCAAGCCCCAGCCCCAGGCCCAGGCCCAGGCCGTTGCTGCCCCAGCATTTCCCGTGAGACCTTGCCTCCGTTGCTGCCCAAGCCTTTTCCGGCCTTCGTGAAGGAATGGGGGAGCAATGCCAGTAAGTAGCATCGTTATCATCATCAGCCCTACACCCTCACCATCGCATCGCATCCACCATCAGCAGTCATCAAAATCAGGCAGGTCAAATGTCCTTTCCATACATTTTCGTTACGGAACTTGCTAGAATCCCAAGCACGCGGGGGTGAGGGGGGGTATTTACGGAAGGGGAAAAGGCAAA
>JAAUYM010081224.1_pt1 | contig 11624 bp, 8 predicted proteins | sample 7278001 | NCBI WGS metagenome assembly JAAUYM01 (sample SAMN14350224, study PRJNA611818) | marine sediment metagenome | isolation source: surface marine sediment (1.8m) | place: French Polynesia: Moorea | collected 2018-08
ACCTCTTCCGCGTCCTTGACCCTTTTGATCTGCTCGCGGTAGGTGGAGATGTCCTCGAAGGACTTTGCGTTGTTGACGGCGAAGACGAGGAGGAACCCCTCCCCCGTCCTCATGTACTGGTCGCGCATGGCGGAGTACTCCTCCTACCCGGCCGTGTCCAGGATGTCCAAGAGGCACGTCTCGCCGTCGATCACCACCTGCTTGCGGTAGGAGTCCTCGATGGTCGGGTCGTACTCGTCCACGAAGTGGTTCTGGATCAGCTGGATGGTGAGGGCGGACTTGCCGACGCCACCGGCTGCGAGCAGATCAGGGGGGAGAGAGAGAGAAAGAGAGACAGACAGAGAGATGAAGTCCCGAAATGAAACCAGATGATCCCTCTCGCATGGTCCAAGCCTCACTCACCGCCCACCACGACAAGCTTGTACTCGGTCATGTCTTGGTCCAGGGAGCCCTCCTTCCCCGTTCAGTTCCGGAGCACCTCTGCCTCCGCCCCCGCCTCAGACTCGATGGAGGGCCGCCTCCCAGCCTCTCTCCTGCCTGTTGTCCACCTCCGCACTCTCTCAACAAGTTCGGCTGCAACAGGAGCTTTTTCTTCTCCTCTTTCCTCCCTGCGATCTCCGTCCGTCGCCTCCTCCTTGTTGTCGCTGCTGGCTTTGGCTAGACTGGACGGAGTGGAAGAAAGGGAAGGAAGGCAGAGAGGAGAAGAGAAGAGAAGAGAAGTCAGGAGAGCTGAAGATCACGAGACAGAGTTGCCAGGTCGTAGGTTTAAGTAGTGCGCCCAACAGGCATTTTATGAAGCGCCTTGCAACAAATGTGGGAGCAAAAAATGTGCTTTATTTGTCAAGTTTTAAATGTCTAAGAAAGTTTTTGTCCAGAAAATATATTTAGCTCAAAAGGGCATCTTAATACGGCCACCTGGCAACGTTGTTTGCTCTTTCTCTGAGAAGGAAGGATTTTTCCGGCGCGTGACCAGAAGAGTGCTGAAAAAACTACTGATTCTACTACAAAAAAAGTTTTTATGGACAATTTATGTGGGCACTTTGTCCCTGAATTCTGAGATAACGACTCCCAGTGAGGAGATAACAATTACTTTCTGCACTCAGTAGCCTTTTTTTGGCAAAGTGACCTTAGCAAATTTCACCGCAGCAAGCAGCTCGAGACAAACATGGAAGGCGGTTTCCCCATACTTGGCCACCTTTCCGGATGCCGGGTGAGGGTGAGGGTGACGCCTTTCCTTCCCTTCCCCTTCTCGTCCGCCGCCGCCGTCGCTGCTGCTGCTGCTGCTGCCGCTGCCGCTGCCGCTGCCGCTGCCTCCCGCACTCGCACGGCACAGCCGAACAGGCACTGCTATAGACTGTAGTCCTCACAGCATCCTCCTCACGGCAGCAGCAGCAGCAGCATTGTCTACAGAGTAGAGTACAGCAGGTCCTCTTGTCTTCTCAGCGTTCTCTTCCTTGGGCGTGGTGGTGGTGGTGAGGGTGAGGGTGAGGGTGACCCCCCCCTCCCAGTCCCCGGCCCTGCTGCTGTCCTCTTTCTCTCTTCCTCCTCCCTTTACTATTACCCACCCTTTCCCCTCCCCCTCCCCGTCCACCTTGGCTGGTATTCTTCTTCTTCGGTTCGGTACCGTGTACGACTGCACGCGCACGGTATCGTGCTACTATTATGCTCCTCCCCCCCCTCCCCCCCCGCTTCTTGACTTTCCCACGACCGGCAACGGAGGACACCACATTATGGATTCATGCAATTATCGCCATATTTTACTGCCGTTTAAGTAGAATAATTGACACGCTACCTTAGAAGCCCCATCTCCTAACTTTCTGTTTGAGATGCCTCCCCTGTAGGTAAGTGTGGCACAGTATAATTCGTTCATACTGTAGTATGTACTGTACATGCTTTTGTGCTACACCATCTCTACACATGACCCTTCTCTCTCCCCCCTTCTCAAGTTGAACGTGCGTCATCGCCGTAAATACGTAAGAGTACTTGAGCGAAAAATGGCGAAGAGAGGGAGGGAGAGAGAGAGAGGGTTGACTAGGTGACAACTGAGCTGAAGGAAAGTAAGAGGAGAACATTCCGAGTGCAGACTGGAGAGGGGAACTCCACGTCGCCGCGCCGGTCTCCCAGAACACCCACATCTTTGGAGACGGGCAACGCATCAATTGAACAGATTCGATTTTTTTGCTTGAAAAATAGTACAGTATATGTACTTAGTGTAGCACACATTTCTAGACAAAATTTTTGCACTTTCATATCTAGTAGGTTTTTACTCACCTCTGTCTGTTCCGATTTTTTTTCTTTTTTATTCGATCTCTTTCGGCTTATGCTTTCCAAAGTAAAATACTAATCCGGTGACGAGCAGTGCGAACCCGAGGAGTGTGCAACTGGCAATAATGATGGCCGTGGTGGAAAACTCTTCGCCCCCGTGGAGCTTGTACACTATCTTTCCAGGACAGATGCCCACGGACCGGTAGGAGACGGCCTTCCCGTTAAGTATGGAGTTGATTGTGATGAAGTACGGCTTGAAGGTGTTCTCGATCTGGGGACGCTGCATTTCGATGGCCTTCCAGCCGTGCTGAAACCCGTAAGGATCCGACTGGTCGTTTATCTTCCAATTCACGGTAGACATATCCAGTACCATTTTCGGGGTAGCGTCACCTTCTTCACCAATCTGTAAGACAAGGGTTTTAAGTCAATTAAGCATAAAACTTCCTCCCGCCATTTAGTTACCTTGAGAAACGGTCCCTTTCCTTCTATGTTCTCCTTCTTATTCTCTCTGGTGCGGTTTTCCCACGCAAACCAAACCCCAACATACCGTTCGGTGGAAAAGGTCTTGTTCGCGTCGGAAAAGCCGTTGTCGACCTTTGCTCCGAGGTAGTCCGTCCTGTGGTGGGACAGGCGGGCGTTGTAGCCGAAGAATCGATGCTCCCCCTTGTCGTCCGCCACGGCCACGTTCCTCGGGGGCTGCGACAGCCTGTGGAACCTCCTGACCACTGCCGTGAGGTAGAACTCCGCCGGGGCCTCCTCCAGCGGGACGATCTCCACCTGCAGCACGATGGAGGTGTAGCAGGATGCGACGCAGGGGTAGGCGAAGGGCCGCATCCCTCCCCCTCCCTCGTCGGACTCGCTCACCAGACAGGACTTCCTCGACCTCACGAAGACGAAGTTGCACTCGGGCCTCTCGTGAAACAGCACCTTCTCCGAAATCTGCGTGTTGTTGCTCTTGGGCGAGCCTTCGTCGACGTACAAGTCGCACTCCTTTTTGTCGAACAACAGGTCGTCCTTGGTCACCCTCACCCTGCCCTTGCACTGCCCTCCCTTCCCCCACTCGTACTCGCCGCCCATGTGCTTGGCGATGCTGTCGGTGTGGTTCTGCCAGCTGGCGTAGCAGCAGAGAGGGTAGTCGACCTGGACGCCGCAGGCGAACTGCTCCTTCTTGAGGTGGAAGAAGTCGTAGGGGACCTCGTTGATGAGGTACATCTCCCTCTCGCAGTCGTCCTTAAGGTTGCCGTGGTCGCACAGGTCCTTCTCCTTCAGCTCCCGCACCCTCTCCTCCGCCCGCTGCTTCCTCTGGAAGAGCTGCCGGACCGTCCTGTTGTCGGAGAACTGCAAGTCCCACAGGCTGAGGTGGCGGTTTATGTGGCAGTTGAAGACGCCCTTCTTCATCAGTTCCCACATGGTGCCGTAGCCCCGCTGCGTGTACCGAGGCAGCTCCACCTCCACCAGGTCCTCGCTGTACTGCACCACGGTCTCGGTGGCGTTGTTATACGGGGGCCTGGTGGGACTCTTGTCGTCCAGGGCCAACTGGATGATGATCCGGTTCTCCGGCCCGTACGCCCCCGGCTTGACGTGGAAGCCGAACGGCACGGAGGAGTTCGGCCACGGCTTCGACAGGGGCTCGGAGTGGTCGTCCAGGTAGTGCTTGGCCTCCTTGGTGGGAAAGGTGGTCCAGGCGTCCGGCTCGGAAGACAGCATGTAGCCGTGGTTGTCGGTGTGGTAGTAGAAGCTCTCCGGAAAGTTGCCCAAGAACGAGCCGTCCTGCTTGCAGGCCCACTGCTCTGTGAAGTCGATGGGATCGAACTGGGCCGACTGCGACATGGCGGCAGGGAGGAGAGGGGTCAGCAGGAGTAAAACTTGCATGAATTCTCTGTGGAATGTGCCGGGAGCAATCGGAGGCAGGTTCATTTCCATTTCTTGTGCCACTAGTATTGCCACAGGGACAGTCCTAATATTCGCCAGTAAGTAACCAAAAAGCTGTTAAAGTCGTCAAAGAAAAAAAAATCAACTTTTGGTATTCCATGTACAGCAACTTTAGTCCGACTTTAATATTCGCCACTTATCCCATGTAGCCAGAGCATCTTTAAAAATCGCCATGTGGTTAATAAATTCTCCGTTTTGGAGAAATATCGTCTAGTGTGGTAGCCCCTACGAATTTTTTTCCCCATATTTCAATTCGCAAGTGGTCCTATTAATGCAAGGTATACATAGTTAATTTGTAATATCTGTAGGTATTTTACTAAAATAAATAAAATCGTAAAAATAATTAAAATCGTCACGCCAATCGTCATTTGAACGACCGAATTTACTGATAAAAATGAGTTCCATTGGCTGCTGCAGAAAGCAGTACAGTACACATGTAAGTTACATAGTCTGAATTGCCAGAGATACAAACTGAGCTTGCCTACTATTGTGAACGATTTCAGCCAATCTGGTAATCCAGACGAGATTGAGGAATCGTACTATAAATATTACAAAATACACATTTCTGCTTCCACCACTTGGTCGTCGTCACCCCAGGCACGTCCCCAATAAAGGTCACCAATTGAAGACTAGCTCATTACATGATTATTATCGTTCTTATACTGCGATTGACAAAAGTGCCGGACCACGCGAGGTGCCGGACGCATGTAGTAGGAGTGTGTGTGTGCTCAGATATAATCAAAAGTAAAGAATTTCATCCGGGGTCAATCAACATTCTCTGGTTATGTATGAATATATGTAGTGTACGTAGTATAAAAAATTGCGCCCTCAACATTTCCCCTCAGTGTCTGACATTTCTCCGCCCGTCAGCTGACACAGCTGACTGCTGATCTAGGGTCAATGAAGCTGTCCTGGAGGCCGCGTCGCTGTTCCCGTTGCAGCCGGCCCGATGCTGCTGCTGCTGCTGGATGGACCCGACCGACGTGGACTGGAAAGAGACGGACATCCCAGAGTCGAGCGACCCGACCGACCCGCGTCGCGCCACCTTCTCCGCCATGGTGGCGTCTGAGAGGTCCAGCAGGGAGTTGTTGATGGCGGAACGCCGGAGCACCACACCTCCGTTGGTCTCCGACTGCAAAGATCGCCAGCAAATTAAGAATAACGTCTGTGTAAAATGCAACAATGCCGTCCCTGTCACTCACCTGCTGCTGCCTGGCTGAGAAGCTGCCTGACGCGGCCGCGCTCGACGTCTTCCCGCCGGTGGCGGTGGCGGGCCTCCCTCTGAGGAGGGCGCCGCCACCGGAGGGGGCACCCAACAGCGGGGGTGCGCCATTCGCGGCGGTCTTCTTGGCGTCACCGTTGGCGGCAGCGGCGGCGGCGGCCGCGGCGGTCACCGCAGTGATGGAAGCCCTCTGCTTCTCCAACTCTGCCTCCAGTCGGAGCGCCTCCATCTCATCCATCTCGGCGACGGACTCTCGGAGGTCCTCCACGAACTTGGACCGGTCGTGCTCGTTTCTGGCGTTGAGCCTAAGTATGACTTTGCCCAGGTACTTTTGCGCTATCTGTATGCCGAAGGGGAAGAACTGCGTCTCGAACAGCGAGACCGCCATCCCGGCCAGCAGGTGCGACTGCCTGAACGCGTAGGAGACGGAGTTCTTCTTTCTCGAGTGGATCTTGGTGATGACTAGGATGTCGTTGAAGAGGAAGACCTCCCTCTGGTGGATGCCCGGCCGCTCCTTCTTGTGCGGGTCCGGCACCTCGTACAGCCTGCAGTAGCACACCAGCCTGCGGTGCGGTAGCGCCAGGTTCGGGCACTTGGACACGATCGTCTGCTGCACCTTCATCACCTGTGGGAGAGGATGGGAGGGGGGGAGAGAAGAAAGGATTGTTGTAACTGGCAGTTTTGCGGAGGGTGACGACAAGTCGACTTGCCTGGGTGACATGGTCGCCTCCCGGTTTAAACTCTTGGTTCTTGACCCTGTCGTAGATCCCCATGAGCAGATCTGCGTCGACGTCGTGGCCGTCGTCGATGCCGCGCAAGTTGCGGATGAAGTCTTCCACTTTCATCCGCTGAAAGGACATGTGTAATTAGGTGTACAACCGTACAATTTCCCGGACAAACTCGTTGGCTCGATCTCTTTTTATCTTACCTTTTCAGGTTTCAGGCTTGGGGTGTGCAGATCTGTGTTGAGTAGGATAATGGCGAAGGCGAGGATAAAAGTGGTGTCGGTTGAGTGAAGCTTTGACGCCACGTCGGGGTTGCATTGACAATAGCGGCTGCTGAAAACCTGCAGGAGAGAGACAAGAAGGGAAACAGACGGTCATTAGAAACCAACACATCTAACCACTACCCTTAAGTACTGTGTACAGTAAAAGAACATGCCTCCATTAGTCTTTCAATCTTCTGCGCCTCTCCGGGCATTCTGAAGTAAGTCTGGAACTTCCTGAGAGCCGTGTCGATCTGCATGCCAGCGAAGTCCATCTCCAGGGCGAAGCAGTTCAAAGTGGCGGCGTTGAACGGATGCGCGATGTTGCCCAGGTACTCGCCTATCATCTGCTTGGACAAGCCCTTCCTGGTGATCAAAAACCGAGCGACGGCCTGCAAAGACGACAAAATTATGTCAAATATAAGAATCGCCGAAGAACCATTTTATTTCTAATTGTTCTGACCTGGGGTGAGTTTTCCAGGAATCCCCTCCTGATGAGATAGGCGATCCCCTTCTCGGGCCTCTTGTTGAAGATGTTAAGCCCTGTGCGGTAGTGTCGCTTTCTGAGCACCTCCGCGGCGGTGTAGGCCTCGCCCCCGCCGCTTCCGGGCGAGCCCCGGTGGAAGGCGGCCACGGCCGAGTGCGACTGCGACTGCGGCGACTGCTGCTGTTGCTGCATGAATGACGGAGAGGACTGGGCGTGGTGGTGGTGGTGATGGTGGTGATGGTGCCGGAGTCTGACCTCGCCTCCATCGCCGAAGGACTGCGGCTGCTGGTGCGGGGGCCGCCGGGATCCCATCGACGATGACGGCGTTAGGGAGTGGTGATGGTGCTGCTGGTGGTGGTGATGCGGGTGACTGGAGGTGGCCGACGGGGAGAGGCTGTTGGACTTCTTGCTGCTGCCGCCGTCAGTGAGCTGCGAGGCGGCGGTTCTCTTAGGCACTGCCGGCCCCGAGGCGGCGTCCGGAAGCGAAGACGACGAGGATGGAGCCGGCGCCGTCCCCGACCTGGTGGGCAAGGAGGCCTTCTTGGTCGTCGGGCTGTCCTCTGCGGCGGACGACGAAGCCTGGGCCGGGGCAGAGGCGGAGGCGGAGTTGGAGGCGGAGACACCGCCGCTCTCGTTGGACTTGATGGATCCCCGGTGCGAGGACGACGACCTGGAAGAGCCCTTCTTCTTCAGGGCGTAAGAGTAGACGGACGTCTCGTCCAGCGGGAAGGACTGGATGTCGGGACAGGAGCTGCCGGCGTCAGCCGCGTCCACCTCCAGCGAGGAGGTGGACGACGGGTGCGGCAGTGACGCCATCACCCTCTCCTCCTCTGGCACCCCCGCCCCCGCCCCCGCCCCCGCCGGTGCCGGTGCCGCGGTGAGCGTGTTGAGAGCCGCCACCGCCGCCGCCGTCGCCGTCGCCGGATGTGGGGCAGTGTACTGCTGGTGCCTGGCGCTGTGGTGGTGGTAGTGGTGGTGGTGGTGGTGCGAGTGGCAGCGATGGTGAGAGGAAGAAGAGGGGACTGCGGAGGGGGAGGCGTGGAGCAGCTTGCCCACGTCGGAGTTGTTCAGGTGCTGCTCGTTGGAGGGATACTCCAGCCTCCTGCTGATCCGCTGCTCGCTCTTGGCCTGGGCGGTCAGGTCGGCGAATTTCTTGCCCATGGAATATCTGAAATAGGAATTTAAACAGGTGAAGAATATTTTTTTATCAACAACATTTTTCCCCCTCTGTTGTAAGATTGATATTTACTATGTATACTGTGTGCAGAGTTTGACAGTGAAAGTGGTCAAGGTTTCAAGAAATCTTGAAACATTTGCTGCCTGTCTCTCTCTCTGTCTCACTCACTCACCTCCTGAATGCCCTCTGTATTGTGAGTGCTGCGGTCCCCGCGGTCCTGGCCCCTCCATACTTCCGCTGCAGCAGCTGCAGCTGCTTTTCCTGGAAGTCCTGAGACAGCTGGTACCTCTCCATGGCTCCGGTCGACGTCTCAGGGAGTGCTTGGACAGGGCTGGCGTGACGACGACAAGTCGATCATCTCCTCCCTCCGTCGCCTCCCTTGGATGCCGCCCCCGACTGCACCCGCAGTGGCGAGAGAGAGACCGGGAGGTCGTCCCAAGGAGGTTTGCACAGGATGGGATGATCCAGAAGGGAGCAAGCAATCAGGCAGGAGAAAGAAAGACCAAATTCTTGGTGGAATTTGTCGTTAATCTTCTCTTTTCCCTTCTTCTTCCATTCCAACTCCAGTCCAAGGTCTTCTCTTTCTTTCTTTCTTTCTCCTCCAAGTTCTGCTTCGTCCCTTCGTCCGTCCTCCCTCTCTCTTTCTGCTGATCCTCCCCTCCCTTCCCCTCCTCTCCTCTCCTCCTCCTCCTCCTCCTCCTCCTCCTCCTCCTCCTCCTCCTCCTCCTCCTCGTCCCCCGTGCTGCTAGCTCTAGCTGCCACTGCCAGATAGAGCGAAGGGAAGGGAGGGAGGAGGAGGAGGGAAGAGGCAGAGACAGGGAGCCAGAAGGAAGATTCGCAAAGGTACAAAAGTCACATCGACAGCAACTAAAAAAACGAACTTTTGCGTAAAGCAGCACGTACGTACATTAAAAAAAACTGAGCAGGTCATTCCTTTCCCAATTAAAACAATTTTTTATTTAATAACTTTTTTGTCAAGATAAAAGTTTCTTAAATACTCTTTTAGTATTTATCATGCACTTCAAAAAGCTTAAATTATTTTGGCACATTATAAATACTTTATTAAACACACCAAGGCACTACATGTAAAATGAAGATCAATATCAGGGATTTATATCAGAGAATATAACATAAGTTTCTGAACATGTTCGATAAATATGGTTCGCTTGAGGGGTTTATTCGGTTATAGGAACTTGGCGGTTTCAGACAAGCTTACTAAATCAAGAGTTGTTACTGAATCGAAGGCTATTCCAGGCTAAAGCTAAAAAATTGGCAAGTACGAAAATCTTTAGTAAGTCAAGGTACTGGTCTCGGTCTTTTATTTGTTTATAACTAACATTTGGAATCTAAGGGGTTTTTTTTGCAATTGGTACCACATTTAGTCGACAGTTGATCTGAAGGGCATTTCTTTAGTAAACAAGTTGACCGAACTTATTCCTACACACACCTGAACAAAAGTCGCCTTAATTAGCAATTCTGCTATGCTCTGCGCTCGCTAGCTCATCCCCCCCCCCCCCCGTGGCTGCCTGTGTCTGTGTAATCCTGCCCTGCCCCTGTCTGATGCCCCTTTCCCTCTTGCTCCTCTTCCTCCTCTGCGCTGCGCACAGCACAGGCAGAGCCCGCCCCCTGTCGCTGCTCTGCCGCTGCCGACTGACGTCTCCATCCATTCCATTCCAGGGATAAGAGGAAGGAGAAGGAAGGGAGACTAGGCAGGCAGCACAGGCAGCACAGAGTCACAGCCACAGACAGGCAGGGGCGACTTCAAGTAGCTGCAAGAGAACAGCAGAATCCTTGCTCCGCTCGCTCCTCTGCGCTGGCCCCCTCTCCCCTGCTATGGCTACGCGCAAGCGCTCTTTGAACGGTGGATGGATGGAGATGGAGAAAGAAAGATGGGTGCACAAAGTGGCTTGTTTCTTTATGCTAGTGGTGGCGGTGGCGGTGGCGGTGGCTGATGGTGGGAGTTAAGGATTGGCTGCAAAGTGGAACGGAACGAAACGAAATGCTGCTGCCTCAAACAAATTGCCAGTTAAACCAACAATGCTAGTGCTGAGTAGACGTCACCACCACTCACCACCACAAAGAGGTGCGCCTCGCACACTCGCCCCATCCCTGTACTTTTCTTCCTATATCAATTTGTCTAATAGCAGCAAGTAAACCTGATGAAGTGTATATTATCACTGTGGATATCCCGGTAGATGCTGTTCCCTTGTTTAAATATTGGGTTCAAGAGAAAAATGTCCATATTTCACTGTGGTAGCATAGCAGGCACGCCAGCAATAGCATGTTATTTATTACAAAAGTTTGTGCTCTTTGAAACGCTAATAGGAAACCTTCCAAAAGACTTTGTTTTCGCTAAAGAAACGTAAACCCTGGTATACTGTAAGTAATTTTTTTTTATATGTATTCAAGGTGGCGGGTGAGAACATGGGAGTCTCAGACCTGGAGAGGAAACTTCTCAAAAAATGGGTTCATTTAAAATTTGGGCATCTTAGAAACTTTTCATGGTAATGTAAATTCTTCTGTGAGTGCGCTTAACAACATAATTCAAAGATTTTAAAATCACATGGATACTTTCAAAACTACAGCGCATTAAAATTTACCACAGTCATCGAAGTAAAACCTGATGGCTAGACCAGTTGTTTTCTGCTTGCAGGTGGAAAACCTGAAATATCTTTTTTTACATTTCATCCACTTGAAATAGACAAACAATGTTCTTACACCAAAGAGAGACAGAGAGCTCAGAGATTGGGATAGTAACAGTAATATATAAACTGTATTTCTCTTTTCTCCCTTTTTTCGGTTGAACAGTGAACAAATATTCGTATAGGCGCGGCGGTACAATAGCAAGAGTAGTAAAGCGGTTCATTATTAACTTTTCATTATTAACTATTTTTTTGTGCGTGGAGATGTACGGTAGCAGCGACTTTTTTTGTGTTTTTTTTTTTAAGGAAGGTCCCATTATTTGTTGTCCTTGTTTGGCCTGGCCTCTCTCCCGTACTCGTCCTCCTTGTGCAAGTAGTGCAGCACGTAGTGGAGGACCAAGTCGTAGCAGTACTTGTATTCCGTCTGGAAAAGTAGGATCGTTATTTTTATATATATATATTCTCGTATTTAAATGTCTCCTCACAATGTTCTCTACTAGCTGTGGCCGATGTCTCCGGACCGTCTTGACTGCCTGGAAGACGTCGACCTCCCCGTGCTGGATGACCTGCTCGATGCAGGCGTTCGCGGCGCAGTAGACACCAACGCGGGACTGACCGTCACTGGAAGGGGAAAAAGGGGGGGGAAACCTCCTTGACAGGTCAAAGTCTGAACTTGGTTGGGTCGGTCCATCTTACGCCGACACGACGACGACCGGCCCGTAGTCGGTCTGCTGCCTCCACCTCTCGACCATGTTCATGAGTTCCACAAGGGCGTTCGTCGACGTAGGGACTTTGTGGCCCTGGAGTGGGGGGAAGGAGTGGGGTTTTTTTTTTTAAGGAAGGTCCCATTATTTGTTGTCCTTGTTTGGCCTGGCCTCTCTCCCGTACTCGTCCTCCTTGTGCAAGTAGTGCAG
>JAAUYM010138675.1_pt1 | contig 11624 bp, 18 predicted proteins | sample 7278001 | NCBI WGS metagenome assembly JAAUYM01 (sample SAMN14350224, study PRJNA611818) | marine sediment metagenome | isolation source: surface marine sediment (1.8m) | place: French Polynesia: Moorea | collected 2018-08
AAAACGTTTTGTGAAAAGGGGGGATGAAGAAGACCATAGCTGCTTTTTTTTCTTTACGCAACATTAGGCAAGAAGGGGATTTTATTCCGGGGGATTAAAAAAAGCTTTAAAATTGCGCCAAGTTGGTCCATGCTTGAAACTGATCTTTTATACAGAACTATTTGTTTATGAAAATAGAGCGATGCAGAGAGTTGGGGTACAGAGAGCAATTGATGACCAGAGATTAGGACGATCTCTCCTCATTTTTTTGTGGGGTGGGTTTCGGGACACAAAGACAAAGGGAGGATAATCCAAGCAAACTTTATCCCTGAGATAAAGTTTCTAGAAGAAAACTAGGCCATATCTTTCTGGGTTTTTTTCCTAAAAAAGTTTGGCCCCAGTACTATCCACCGACTTACAATGAGACATTGTTTATATTGGGACAGTTGTTACATTAATTTCTACAAAGATATCTTATGTTCTACTACATAGCACGATGTTAGTAGTAGTAGACAAACCTTTAAGAATAGCTATGAAAACTTTGTGGCGTTATATGGTTCAGTCGTTATTTTTTTCTCCCTTCTAATTTACGCCCGATCAGTTTTGGGGTCTAAGTGATTTCTTTAAAAGCTCCCGCTGCCACTCCTCTTCACGGTTGTCAGAATTTGTTGCCGCTTGATGGCTGGCCTGGGTCTATTTTCTTTCTTACAGGTAGTAGGCCTCTTTTAAAAAAATGACTCTCAATGTCTACAAAGGAAACAAGAAAAGGATGAGAAATCAGATGCTTTTTAAAATGACTCTCAGTGTTGATTACCCAACCAATATCGCCAGCGTGAATTTAGTGATAGGTTGCTCTAGTAAGGTTTTTCTTCACTATCATAACACCTGCCCTGGCGTTTCTAACGCCATATAAGTGATATGAAATCCTTAGAGCAACCCAAATTTCGATCCCATCGCGTACTAGTGTCGCCACCGAGAGTGTGCCTCTAGCGATACCAATATTGGTTGGGTACCCGATTGACCGAGGTTCCCTGCTTAACCGAGTTCGTCTGTGTTAAGTTTCCGCGGAACAGGTAGTTATAATGTGGCCAGAAATCGCCGCAATGTCCCAAAAGGGAGACGCCAAAACACGTCCAAGTAACTGGTGTAGAAGGTAATAAGGGCTACCCTACCTCCTTAACTAACCAAACTGACACCGCGCAAGCAAAGAAGAACCAGAGCGGCTAATTTCCGAGATGGGGAAGAGGAGAAGAGGAGAAGAGGAGAGGAAGAGAGAGACGCTTGTTGTCCCACCGACAAAAGGAAACTCACCGCGGGTGGTCGAAGAAGAAAAAAAAGGAGACGGGGGCTTCAAAAATGAATTGGAGAGAGACCTTGGGGGAGGGGGCGGGGAGGAAGGCAAAGCAGGACCCGCAATTTCCCAATTCATTTGCTTTTTTTTTCTCTGCATGCTGGGGACATTTGCTTTTCTTTCAGTGGGGGGTAGAGGGCGCTAGGCAAAAAAAAAAAACACAACAGCATCCAACTGAATCATTTACAGATCTTAAAATTTATTTTTAACAACGTCCAGTAACAGTCTTGTTTGCAAGGTTTGTCCGCAAAGTCCAATGGTTCGCTGTCTTCGTTCCTGACGTCGAATCCTGTCATGCTTAACCTGGATACCTCCTCCAGAGGCGAATTAGGGTGCACCACAAAAATTGAAAGAAAAAGTGCAGAAAAACAGCAACCCCAAAAAAGTAAAGAAAGTCTTCCTCTCATACGTTCATTCTCTCATCTCACACATACGTACTTATATTGGGGGAGGGGGAGGGGACATGACATTTTTCTCAATTTCGTGGCTACTCTTGTCCACCTGTGCATGGACTTGTGCACTCAGTGACACTTACAACAAGGTTGCGTATTAGCGAAGCAAAACTTGGCACTCCAGATTGTCCGTTGCGTCTCAGTTCACCCCGATGAGTGAAAATGAAGAGGATTTATAATCAGATGTCATAAAATAATCGTGAAAACAAAGGTTTGATACTCACGCTCGCACTTCTTGACGTAGGGCGGCCACCAGACCATCTCGTCGGTGTCCTTGTCGTGGACGCACTGCACGTACTGGACTGAAATTTGTAAAACCGGAAAGGTTATATATGGGAAAGTAGCATTAATTATTATTTCTTCTCCCCTCCTTCCTCACCAATGAGTTCCTCCGGATCGGTCATCTTCCTGTAGGGGCAGGTGTAGATGATGGTGGCGCTGAGGTTGCGGCTGTTGTAGGGCCAGTCCATGTCCATGAACAGGTGGGGGCTCGGAGGATCGTCCATGCACTGGCGGGCTGAGGGGCGAAGGGATAATGATACGTGGTCATCTCTTGGCCGCCATAGACTCTCTCTCTACCGTATCCGCCGGATACTCACGGACGCACTCCTGGGCCTCCGTGGGGTTCCACTTCTTGTCCGGGGTGCACTCGGCCCTCCAGAACGGGTAGCTGCCGTCCTGGAACATGAGCCCGTTGGGGCACTGGTACCGGCTCTTGTCGTACTCGAACCACTTCCAGCCGCCCTCTGGGGGACCCGGAGGGGCGTCCGGACAGGGAAGGGCTGGAAAAAAAAACCCGCAGTGAAATTACCGAGTCCACCCTCGGGGGGATGGATGGGGTCTAAATTTAAGACTTTTGCTTGGTGTACTAATAGCGCGAGCTCGGAGGGGGGGTGTCAAGGCCCCCAAGGACCCCCCTCCCCCCTAAGGGGGGGGGGCCTTGCCCACGTGTGACTCTTCTCACCCGTGCATGCCTCCAGCGTCTCAATGGACCACCTCCTGTTGGACTGGCAGACGGAGGTGCGCTTGTTCTCTCCCGTGGAGGGGAACCCCCAGCCCTCCCTCAGGCACTTGTAGTTGATCTCAAGGGTGTAGGACTTGTTCTTCGAGTCCCAGTCGAACACGCCGCGCTCGTCGTTCAAGGCGATGGGCGGGTCCGCCGTGCAGTTGATGGCTGAGATTAAAAAAAAAAAAAGTAGTTGTACCAACGACCCATTTTGGACATGGATTAAGTTGTACCTGGTACCTGGTACCTGGTAGGTAGCAGAGCTTTTCTCACCTATGCACTTCGGTATGACCCCGGGCGACCAAGTTGCGAAGTCCTTGCACTGCATGGTCATCACGCTCTGCTCCACGCCCTCCAGCAGCAGCTCTGGGGTCTCGAACACGAAGCCGTCGGGACAGGCGTAGGTGATCTTAACAAAAGGCCAAAATAAATGTACTGTACAGCAAACCTCCGCAATAGTAAAATTCTACATTGGAAAAATAATAGATATGAAATGACTATGAATTTTTTTAATAATGCTACCTATGGTATAATAATAAACTTTATAACCCACCTCTGCTCCGAACGGGACTTGATTTCCCAGTTCGTCGTTGAGCTTTGGGCAGAAGGGAGGCTCGTCGCTGTCGCTGAAGGGCCAGTTGTGCACGCCTGGGCGGGAGTCGTTGGCGAACCAGTGGGGGCACGCACAGTAGGCGGCTGTGGAGAGGGAGAAGAGGAATTAAACAAGGTTGCACGATAAATAAAATAAACACATTTAGTTTCCCTGAAAATAGTAAAATAGCTTTTGAGAAGGCAGCTCCTACTGTTGTGCTTTACCCAGTAAAGCACACTTTAGCATTTTTTCAACTTGTGTTAGTTCATCAATTGCTTACGCTGGCATCTTGCGTCCCTGTCGAAGTCGGCCGTCCACTCCCAGTTGTGGCACAATGCGTACTGGGTGACGTTGAAGGAGTCCTCGAAGTGGTGGCCGGGCGGGCAGGCGTACTCGATCACCGTCATCTCGTCCATGATCTTCTCCGAGCCGTAGTCGTAGTTGGCCGAGAAGTTGACGAAGAGCATGGCCGCCTCCTCCTGGGTGACGAACTCTGGGAAGGGCGGCTCCTCCAGGCAGACGATGTCGGCTATCTCCTGCGGGCAGCTCTCCTGGCAGAGCCCCCACTCCAGGATGTCGTCGTTCAGCGGGTCGATGAGGGTGGGGCACCACGGCTTGTAGATGTCGATGGTCGTGCACTTGGTGTACGTCAGCTCGGTCACCACGCCGGCCTCAGACACGTTGAAGTACTTGAACGGCAGGATGCACTGCGTGCCGTCCAGGGTGAAGCAACCTTTATGCAAGAAATTGTATACAAGATCAGGATGGCAATATTTCTTCACGTTTGTGACTGATGGGATATTCGATCTCACCGTTGTACTCGCACAGAGGGTAGTCCGGATCGTCACAGGTGTCGTTGTACTGGACCTCGAAGACTCCGGTGTTCGTCGCCTTCACGCACGCTGAAACACACGAAGATTCGATGCAACCAAACTGCATCTGCGATCAAGTCCTTTAATTCCTCACCCGTGCTGTTGTTCTCCGGAATGTCTTGCAGGTTGACCCATGTGGTGGTCCTGGTGAGGTCGGCCAGGGCGGCGGTGATGACGATGTCGGTGCTGGCGCCGTCGTTCAGCTCCTCCTCCGTCCAGTTGCCCTCGCGGTCCATCATCACGCCCAGCCAGGCACTCGACTCTCTAAGCGATGGAAAAATGTATGTACATACATAAAACGCACAATAAACTACAGCCAAACCCGCTTAAGAGGAAATCTCGCTTAAATGGAACAATTTTTGGAAAATGTGTTGGAGAAACTGTGTTAACGCGGGTTCCACTGTACTATTAGGCACTATGTACGTAGGTAGTAGTACGGGTAAATCGAATGAACTTACTCCATGACGTCGAATATCTGCTCGGTGAAGTACTTGTTGTCGGGCGACGCCGGGTGCCTCAGCTCATCCAGCGTCGGCTCGTCGCACATCTCCGGGGAGACGGCCACCGGAGTCTCCAGCACGTTGAAGCAGCTGGTGCCGTCGGAGATGTGGCCCAGGGTGGAGTAGTTGGGCGGGCAGGTGACGCCGGACCACTTGCAGAAGTAGGCCAGCTCGCGGTCGCACTCCGACTGCCTGGGGGCGAAGCTCTCCGTCGCCTTCAGGTACACGCACGGGCCCTTCCACCCGGAGCGGACGTTCAGGCCGAAGTCGAAGCTGGGATATTAACAAGGTATGTGTATGAGGCTTATCCTCCTCCCACCCACCCACCCACAACTCACTCGGTATCGTCGCTGTATGCCGTCCCGTCCGCGTACGACTTGACCCCGTCCTCCTCCACGATGATGAGCGGCGTCCTCCCGCCGGAGTACTCATCGTACACGTAGGTGGTGGAGAAGGTGCGCGCGCCCATCCAGACGTCGCCCTTGATCTCGTTGGCCGCGTACTCCTTGACCACCTCGAACTCTCCCGGTTCCCTGGCGGCGAAGAGCGCAGACCCCCTGGAGGCGCACGCCAGCTGCGCGTCCGTGTAGTTCACCCCCGGCAGCCTGACCGGCATCAGGCAGTCGGACTTGTAAGGGAAGAAGTCTCGCGGGCACAGGTTGTCCGGGGGATTGTACCGCGGGGCGGACATGCAAGCGTAGGCCTTGCTCTTGGTGCAGATGTCCGGGACGACGAAGCCCCCGTTGGGGTCCGGCAGCGCCCCGCAGTACTTGGTCCCGTCCCCGTTGCCGTCCGTCAGCCAGATCGGGTCGGTCAGGCTCCTGGTCTCGCCCGTGCTCGTCTCGTAGGCGGTGGTGCCGTCGTACTCCCAGTTGCGGTCGTCCAACCCGACCCAGTAGGCGTCCTTGCCCACCTCCTGGTCGATCAGCACGGAGAGGTAGTCGAGCACGTGGTGCTGGTCCGAGTAGACCAGCCTGGAGTCGTACCGACCCTCCTCTCCCACGTCGGGCAGGCAGGCCACCTCCGCCTCGTGGAACTTCATCGACTTGAGACCGATCTCGTAGCACCTGTCGAAGTAAAAGTAGCTGCCCTCCGGACAGGGCCCGGAGTTCCTCTCCTCGCCGGCCCAGTGGCAATCCTTCTGGTACAGGATGGCGGGCGCGTCCATGTACTGCCCGAAGATCTGCAGGCAGCTGATGCCCCCCTCCAGGTGGGTGTCGTCGTACTTGTTGCCGCCGATCTTCAGCTTCTGCTTGAACGCATCGTCCTGGATCCAGTTAGCCGTAGTCGCCAGGTCAAAGTCCAGGCCCTATTAGCAGTGAGGTCGTTTGTGAATCACTATATATATACTACCCGGTAGTACTTGTAAAAGTCATGATTTCGACTCACAAAGACCGGGTCTGCCTCCCCAACGATGTGGTAGCCCTTCTTGTCGTCCATGTAGATGGCGCCCTTTCCGGTCTCCTGACTGTAGGTGAAGGCTACGAAGTGCCACTTGCCCTCCTCGGTCATGCTGTAGCGGTCGGGCACCCTGATGACGACGGAGGTGAGGCTGTCGTCGCGCATAATGATCCTGGGCGTGCCGGCCTCAACCCAGATCACGGGTTCCAGCCAGGTTGCCGTGTTCAGCTTGCGCCAGTCCTGGCGTATAGGCAGGACAAGGAAGAAGAAATAGTTATGGAAAAGGAACAACAACATTTAAAACAACTTTCAATGACAGCAACTTTTATTGGCGCCTTGAAGGATTTTTTTTGTTGTTTACCAGCAAAGTATGGATGACAGCCGAATCGTTGAGGCGGGCGTCAATCTTGAACCAGAACATGATGGTGAATCCCAGCCCCTCGTTCGTCAGACCTCCTTTCTCCACCTGAGAATTTTTGAAGTTGCAGGTATGGAATATCCACGCAAGATCATTATCACCACACCACAGACTGACCTGGACGTAGGAATCGAGCTCGGGCCCTCCGAAGAGCGGGTACCCATTGAGGTTGGCGGGCGTCCACAGCGAGGAGTATCCCATGCGCTGCTCCGAGGTGGACGGCGGGTTCGGGTTGTTCTCCGTCGGCAGGATCGCCTTGCCCAAGGTGGAGTCCAGCAGATGGATGGACGTGGGCTCCGGCTGGTAGGACAGGTACTGCTTCTGCAGGGTTTGCTCTGGAGGAACGAGAGGATTTTAAATTATGGCCACCCTATAATAAACATCCCCCTTCGTCCTCTCCTTCTTACCTGTCTGACAGATGTAGTATGCGTCCTCGCTGCACGGCCCCATCTCGAAGGCGTGTCCGTCCTCCGTCTTGCCCAGGGCCACGCAGTTGTGGTCCCCGCTCAGGCCCTCGTAGGCCGAGCCGGAGGCCGGCAGCGGGCAGTTGAACTCGCACATGGAGGGGAACTCGTTGCCGCAGTCGGTGTCGTCGTACACCCTTGGCTCGATCCCCCTGACGCACTGCGAGCTGCCCTGCGCGCCGGCCTGGCTGTAGTGGGTGCCGTTCTCCACGGGGGTCCCGTCCAGGAACTGGAAGACGCCGTCGCACCACACGGCCGGGTCGGCGTCGGAGTCGTCGCAGTTGGCGGCCGTCGGGTTGTACAGGCCCAGCCACATCTGCTCCCACTCTGAGGAGGAGATATCCGGGAGAGATGATTGGTTATACTAAGTTAACCCCATCTTTTATGGTGATTTTTTTTTCCTTTTTCCTCACGTTCCGGCCAGAAGATGCTGTATCCCTCCACCTGCTCGTTGGTCCTTCCGTAGGCGAGGCGCCCGCCGAGATCGATGCAGTTCTGCATGGCGGCGGTGAAGTTGAGCGGGGTCGGGAACCGGCGGTAGCAGCGACCGCGGGTGTAGTAGGTGTACTCGTCGGGCTCAGGCACCGCTGCCTCCACGCAGGAACAGCCTATGGGATGCAATTCATTTAACTGACCAAAAATTTTACCCAAAACATGGTTTTCCCATTCCCCCCCTCTTTCCTCTCCCCCTAAAAAAAATAATTGAAAAGAAATGAGCAACTTACGCTGCACCCTGTCGGTGAAGATTCCGAAGGGGTCGTCCGCGCCGTCCACCTCCTCGAGGAAGCCGGTCCAGTAGCGGCTGGTCAGCCTGTTGCTGGCGCTGAGGGTGGCGTCCGTCTCCTTGAACAGCTCGACCAGGAAGTGAACCTAAAGAGAAGTTAAACACGAATGAGTCCTCAAGATTTTTCTAATTACAAAATTCACGTGCATTTTGACTCACATGGGTGAGGGTGGTCGGCTTTGCCAAGGTGCCTCCGTTCCCCTCCGCCTGGCAAGCCAGCTCCGCCGCCATCCGCGTCTCCTTCTTGGTGAACACCCTGTAGCACTTGCCCAGCATCATCGTGTAGCCGGAGGGACACTCCCACGTCTCTGCATGCAAGATACGGCGAATGGAGGTGACACCAAGGATATTTGACAACACCAAGAGGAGTAGGGCATGCAACAATTTCATTTTTTGCAGAAAACGGTTTTGAATTTTACGGTTCGTTTTTGACAGCTGACTCAAATAAACGAAAAATTTCCGGTTTTATGTAAGACGTTTTTTTGGATTACTTGGCCCAAAAAAAGCCTGCATCTGTTTTATTTTTAAAACAAAAGCTGCGGAAGTGAATTTCCTGACTCACCATCTCTCTCGCACACAAATCCCTGCTCCTGCGTCCCCGTGGAGTAGGGGTGCTCGATGCTCTCGTGGCTCGTCTCCATCCCCGCGTACTTGAGGTAGACGCCGAAGTTGTTGGTGGCGTCGTCGTCGACGTCGCCCAGTCCGGCCGTCTTGGCCCCGCACAGCCCGGCGGTAAGGTCGCTGAGGGCGGACTCGTCGATGGGGATGCCGGTGCTGTCCACCAGGAAGTCCGGCCCGGGCAGGTACCTGGTGGCGGCCGGGTCGTCCAGGAAGCCGAAGATGCCGACGCGGTAGACCATGTCCTCCGGGAAGAGGCCGACCTTGAGCGCCGACTGCAGGCCGTCCAGGTCGTCGCAGGTGCGCAGAGGGACCAGGTTGGCCCCGTCCTGGCCACAGGTCACGAGGGCCTTGCCCAGGTTACTGAGAAGGGCCAAAAAGCAATTCATTGATCGTATCAAAAACCTGTTAGGAGACCTCAGTCTTGACTCACGCTGGCTCCTCCGAGATCCTGAGGCACCTCCTGACCTGCGGGTACCACTCGTATCCGATCTTGCAGTCCGACAGGCAGACGTAGCCCACCTCGGTGGAGTCGCTGGCGTCGGCCGCCCTCCAGGCGTAGTCGGCCTCCACCTGCACCATGAGAGCCTCGGACCCGTCGCAGGTGTTAACGCCGTCCACCACGGAGCACCCGATGCTGTCCTCCCCGGAGTGCCACCTGGTGTAGTCGTCGAAGGGCTGGTAGTGCGAGAGCCACTCCCAGTCGTTGGCGCCGGCGGACGCGTCCACCTTGCCGCCCACCCAGTAGTACAGGGTGTCCAGGTAGTAGTCGGGCAGCTGGTTGCGCTTCTTGTTGACGAACTCCTTCATCTTGACGTGCATGTTGTCGTTGACGACCGGGAAGAGGTCGCCGCCCTCCGCGATGCAGCGGTGGCGGGCGTCGGCGAAGTTCTTGGTGATGGGAGACACGCGGACGCAGCGGTCGTCGAAGTTCAGCTGAGAGAGAAAACAAGTAAGAAAAAGCTGTGAACTTTTCAGGCCAGAGTAGCCCTTGGTTTTAATGACATCGGACTTCGACCCAAGTCCGAACCATCCCTATTTCCTAAATTTTTCCATCTACCTTATATTGTATATTATTGTTGTCATTATTATTATTATTATTATTATTGTTGTTGTTGTTGTTATTATTATTATTATTATTGTTATTATTATTTACGAATACAAGTGGTACAATATACTACATACTCACCGGCTCGTATGTCTCCGGGCATCCGGTGTAGGGCGGGTGGTGGTACTCGGTGCAGAAGGCCCTCCTGCCCCTCTCCCCGCCGCTGCCGGAGGTCATCTGGTCGAACTCGTCCACGTTGGCCACGGTCGCGCACCAGTAGTCGTCCTCCTTGTCGTCCGTCAGGTAGGTCTCGTCCGTGCGGTACGTTTCCCAGGTGTCCCGGGTGCAGTACTCGTGCACCTTCTCGTCCATGACGAAGGGCAGCTGGCAGTAGTGGCCGGCGGTCACGGAGCTGGTGGACCGGTAGTTGATCAGGGTGTCCGGCAGGCACTTGCCCCACGCGTCCTCGACCATTTCGCCATCGTCCTCCACCGCGGTCGCGCACCAGGGAAGACCACCAGAGGCTGCAGGGAAAGAATGAAAGTACTGGTATGTATTATTACAGAAAAAACATTTTTTCAAAAATGGAAATATGTATTATGCGTACGTACAGTTAAAAAAAAAGTGGTTTTTTTTCTCTTTTTAGCCATGCTTGAGAATTTTTTGTAGACCTTACCAACGTTGGAGGTGTCGGTGTTGGCCGGCGCGCACGCGTCGTAGGTGACCCCGTCGTAGACGAAGGGGAGCACGCAGGTGGTGATCGGGACGCCGTCGTCGACGTCACCCCACGTCTCCATCACGCGCGCCTCGCACAGGTACCCCAGGTAGGGCTCTCCGGCGACCGCCCCGTCGTAGAAGCCGTCGCACGCCGCGTTAAAGATCTCCATGGAGGCCCCACGGTAGACACACTTCTTATCCGTGTCGTCCGTCTCCGGGTAGCCGGCCTTCCAAGTCACCAGGCCCGCCGCGATGGCATTCTCGGCCATGTCCTCTCCTTCCGGGTAGTGGAGGATGGCCTCGCCGTTAGAGAAGCGAACCTGGGGTATTATCAGGCAAAAACTTAGTTGGAAATACGCAAAGATGCTAAAGCATTTTTTTAAAATCTAAATCATACACAAAAATAAAAGCTTGTCTTGTCTTAAAGCTTCATTTTCTGTGGAATAACATAAAACACAAAAACAATCTTTATAGTATGTCACCTTCAGTCCGATTGCCGTGTTGGTCTGCGTGCGGTAGGGGAAGTGCCCCGGGGAGCCGAAGTACTGCAGGTCCTCCCCGACCACGTGGTTCTCCGCGTTGATGGTGCGCGGCTCGTACAGCCTGGCCCCGTCGTTCCTGCAGGCCTCCTGCGCCTCCTCCCAGGTGGCCGCCGTCAGCGCCGGGTGCGACCCGGACACCTTGTAGCAGGTGCGGTCCTCATAGGCGCGGTAGTAGCCGACGGGGCAGTTGGTCCACGGGCAGCCCGGGTTGCACTCGCCCCAGTTGGACCCGTCCCCCTCCACGTGGTTCCAGTCGCTGTCGGTGGAGGTGCTGCACCAGGGCTCGTCCGCCCCGTCCAGCTTGACGCAGGTGTCGTAGAGGCGGCCCTTGTACCTGAAGGGGAAGGAGCAGGGGCTGCCGGCGGTGGTGTAGCAGCCGCCGTACATGCAGAGGCCGCGGAAGTTGAGGCCGGCCGGGGTGGACTCCATGTTGCAGCGCTGGTTGTCGGCCTTGCCGTTGGTGGCGTCCGAGAGGGTGAAGCACACCTCGGCCGAGTTCCCAGTGTCCGCCCACATCCCCGTCTTGTCGAAACTGTCCCACCTGCATTAAGAAAAGATTAGATTTTCCTCGTCTCCCCTGCTCAGTTTAGTGTCGAATTACGAGTTGGAGAAGGTGGCGTCGTCGTTGCTGCGACTCCTCATGCCGGTGTAGAACTGGAAGTCGGCGGTGGATCCCGCGGAGAACCACGGCTCCTCCCCCATGAGGAAACCCCTGATGGCCTGGCCCTCCTCCTGCGTCGTGTACACCGCCAGCCGAGTCCCGTCCATGTTGAACATCAGCTCAGCATTCCAGAAATAGTTGTAAGTAGTTTTTGTTTGGGGGGGGGGGGCAACAGCAAGGTTAAACCTCAAATTGTCGTCCAAAAATATAGACCATAGT
>JAAUYM010005788.1_pt1 | contig 11620 bp, 19 predicted proteins | sample 7278001 | NCBI WGS metagenome assembly JAAUYM01 (sample SAMN14350224, study PRJNA611818) | marine sediment metagenome | isolation source: surface marine sediment (1.8m) | place: French Polynesia: Moorea | collected 2018-08
TAAGTAAGTACAGGACAGAAGTAGTATACCTAAAAAAAAAATGGTATCTTTCGCACTCTTGTTGTCAAAGGCCTCTTTTTCTCCCTCCTGCCGCCGTGACAAGCGCACATGGGCGTCGAGTCTTCCACGCCGACGATTGCGGGTTCGGAATGCCAACAAAATTGTAAACGGGTGTGAAGTGAGAAACCTGGGTTGGGGGTTGAGGGTGGGGGTGGGGTGGATGGGGGAGCGTTGCTCTGTGTTGTCGTGTGTCTGAAGGAGCTTTTAAGGGACCATTGGCTGTTTTTTTTATTTTTGGGATACGCCTGTGCTCGTGATGACCGCGGTCTCTCATCTCCTCGCAGTCATGATGGGCTCATCGGTCAAGTCTGAGCGCCACGACGACCAGGAGATCAACGAGCTCGCCAAGAAGATCCTGGAGCAGAACGCCACCAAGGTGCGGCAGCAGCAGCAGCAGCTACAGCAACAGCAACATTACGCCGCGGCGGCGGCGGCGGCCGCGGCGGCCGCGGGCGGCGCCAATAACATGCAGCAGGCCATGCAGGCGGGGCGGCAGGGACAGCCGCTCATACACAACTACCTCACGCAGGCTCAGGTGGGCGAAGAACCCACAGCACAGCAACATGGACATCGCTTTTGAAACGTCACCTGTACTTTTTACTGCATGATCGACAGGGGCGTCGGCCGGGGATGTCAGCCGCGGCGGCTGTTCCCCACGCGGCGCAAGCCGCGGCGTCTGCAGCCGCGCCGGCGGCGCCGGCGGCGCCGGCCGCGCCGGCCGCGCCGCAGCAGCCCGAGCGGCGGATAGACTTCGACTCCACCAAGGGTCGCTTCGGCTGGTGTGAGTTCGAGAAGAACTACATACCGTACATCTTCAGGTGAGAGAGAAAAAAGATGGAGGAGAACGAGAAATTGCCAATTTTTTCGTCACCTAAGGGTGGGATGAAAGTTCGGCCTTCCTGAACTCACTTTTACGTAAAGAGAGGGAGAGAAGGAACTTCCTCAAGGCCATATGTCAATATTTGCGTATATGGAGAGGAAGTGGCGTGCGTGCACTCTCACTAATCTAGTTTCTTATGTTTTGAAGTTGGGATGTTCGACGTGGTAAATACAACTTTTTTTCTTCTTCTGGTGCGTGTGCGCAGGGGCTCCACCAACGACAAGTTCACTTCCGTCCGCATGGTGGAGCGCAAGTTCCTCTCCCGCTTCCTGTCCGTCCTCCCGCCGGAGGTCAACTCGTGCCACTGCATCCGCAGCTACTACATCACCGACGCGGAGAGCAGGCTGCTCAACGAGATAAACCTCAAGTCAGTGAAGGGGGAAAAAATAGCATGTACTGTATAAAGAAGAAACAAAAATATTGAGGAGTCGGAGAGGAAGTTTCAGAATGTGCAGTGTGTCGTACTAGTACAGCTTAAGACTTGTGGAGGTGGTGACTTGCTGTGCAGTTGAATTTTATAGCCCTAGAAACAGTTGTGACAAGAACAGTCGTGCCCACGTCTACGTTGATGTTGAATTCTCTTCTCGTGGTCTCCCCATTTCCTGTTCATGAAGCTGGTAAAAAAAATGGTCTGTTGTTCAGGCACACGGACGCCTTCTACGGCAAGGAAGCCTTTACCGCCAACAGAGACCTGGTGGTCAAGTTGAGGGACGCCAAGGAGTTCTACAGATTCCTCGACCTGTGTTACAAGAAGCTGGTCCTCAAGAAGAGCAACGCCAGCGACAGGTGAGCAAACCGATTTAGTAGAAACAAACAAGGAGACAAAAATGTTTTATTTTCGAAAACAGGTGCGGCTTCTTTCGCATCAACGGCGAGAGCGTGGTGCCCTACACCCTGCGCGAGGGCGTGAAGTACGTCCCGCTCTTTTACTTCGAGGGCGAGACGGACAACCTCAAGCTCAAGTCCGACCAGGTGGATGGGTGGGACCTGGCGTACCTCAAGTTCTGCTGTAAGGTAAGAGAGAGAGAGAGACAAAAAAAAGTGACGTGAGCAAGTTTCCGAGGGTAAATATAATTTTACAAAATTCTTTGTTTGATTGCTAGGTGCAAGGGATCCGGAATGAGCTGTTCTCCGCCGACATCTGCCGGGTGGTCGCGCTGGACGAGATTAAGGGCCATTTTCCCTCCGGGACCACCTTCGAGGACTACTGGCCGGCCAAGGGGAGCATCGAGCCGGTCAACACCCACGCCAGGGCCAACGTGGGGAACTGGACGCAGAAGCCGCCCAATCAGCAGCAGCCCCAGCAACAGCAGCATAATGGTCTCCCGTCGGGCGCGGCTGCGGCGGCCGCGGCCACGCAGAGCCGCAGTCAATACGGCGGCCACCACCGGTCGACATCCTCCTCCTCCTCGTCGTCGTCTTCGACGGCCGCGGCGGCGGCGGCGGCGCAGCAGCAGGCGGTGGCGGCGGCCGCCGCGGCCGCCGCCGCCTACGGAGATCCCTACCACCAGTTCCTGCGCTCCGCACAGGCCGCCGCCTCCGCCGCGGCCTTCTCCACCATGCAGCAGGCCCTGGGGCACCCAGGATACTCGTCAAGGGACAGCTTCTACCAGCAGCAGCTGCAGCAGCAGCAACAACAGCAGCAGCAACTCCAGTTGCAGCAGCAGCAGGCCGCGGCCGCGGCGGCCGCGGCCGCTGCAGCTGCCGCCGCCTCCAAGACTTTCCCCGGTCGCCTGACTCAGATCAAGGAGTTCCCCGTGGAGGGTTCGGTATCCCACCAGCCGCCGTACAAGCTGCAGAAGGCCCTGATTGACCAGAAGATCGTCCCCTGCATCAACGTGCGCCCTTACGTCTTCCACGACCTCATGATGACCCTGCCCGACTTCGTCCGGCACTTCTGCCCGGAGAGCCTCGGGGTGGAGCGGGCCACCCAGATCCTGCAGGACATCCTCAAGATCGTCCTCTACAAGGGAAACAAGTGAGTCCAGAAAAAAAATAGTTGCCTTTTTTTTTTACCCAAAAAAAAGCCAAAGTGGCATCTCTACTTCTGCCTTAACAAATACTGTAGTGTATATATTTTTTTTTCCTTTCGTCATTCGTGCATCCAGGGGCCACCAGGAGATCCTCCGCGGCGAGGGAAAGTGCCTGCAGTACGACCCGGCCCCGCTGGTGCTGGTCAAGGACATCATGAACTACATGCCGCAGATGAAGTACATGTTCTCCACGCACGGGCAGGGATCGTCGTCGTCCTCCTCCGCCGCGGCGGCGGCGGCGGCGCACCAGGCCAAGCGGCAGCGGCTCTGTCAGAACTGAAGTGGGATCGAGGAAAGAGTGGAACTGCCCCCTTTTTCTTTTGTTTCTGTTGATGATGTGGAGGTCGTGGTGGTGGCTCCGGTCGTGGTGGCGCCGGCCGCGGCGGCGCCGCCAGCCTCGTGTATGTGTACATCCACGAGCCCGCCGAACCCCCACCTGTCCCATCGTTATACCTACTACAACTACACATCCTGTTGTCAGACCCCATTTTTACTGCGCAAGTATTGTCACCTAGGTTGAATATAATGAATGGCTACTGCTAGGAGGATCCCGCCTTCCCCCCTCCCCGTGTCATATGCTGTTGGAGGAGGAGGAGGAGTTGGGTGCGTTCATGATAACCCATGTTCTCGAGGCACATGTAGTCTTTAAAATATAAAGAAACAACACAGGAATTTTCCAGTCTGGCTGGCATGATTGGGAGGCCTCAGACGGGATGATGACCCGTTCCACCCTCATCGTTTGTCTTGGACGACAAAGCTCATGCGTAGGTCCTCCTCCTCCCCTCCACCTTTTTTTGCAACCACTTCTCCCGTAATTTGGGAACCGTTGGTGAGTGAGTGAGTATTCATTCTCCCCCCCCCCCATCCTCATCGCCACCACCGGACAACAGCAAAAGTGACCTTCGAAGAATCGCAAACACCTCCAAAAGCGATTTTTGCGAGCAAGAACTTCTCTCTTAGGTGGTGCTGCAGCAGCAGCAGCAGCAGCAGCAAGGAAGGAAGGAAGGAAGGAAGGAAGGCAGAGTTCCCAGGTCTTAATAAGCTGAAGTAGCCTACCGAACCCTGGCAATAGATCTACCTGGGTCTAACAGTAAATAAGCCTAGGATCACTGACTTCAAATTTGTACTATTAATAGATTTTTGTTAATATTTTTTTAGCCTACAAGGGCCAAAAAAATAGCCATTTATAGCCAAACCTAGGCTATGAAGTAGTCCACCTGGCCACCCTGCAGGAAGGAAAAAATGAGAAGGTTCACGGTACACAGGCACAGGCAGAGGCACAGGCACAGGCAGGGGCGCGGAGGCGACGGCGGCGGCGGCGGCGGCGGCGGCGGCGGCGGCCACGACCGGGGTCGGGCCCGGAAAAGGAGAGACATCCCTGGCCGTCGGGCGTGCGCGCGGCCGGGCGGCGGGCGGGGGCAGGCACACACATTCAGGATCCTTGAATCCTGCCATCAACAGAGAGGAGGGAGGGAGGAAGGAGGAAGAGGTGGATGGATAGGGATGAGGAGAGAGAGAGAAATTTAGACGGGAGGGGGAGGGGATCAAGTAATCACTTAGGTGTGCACTTGATTCCATGTTTTTTTTAAAAGAAAATCTTGGCTACTACAGAAGTTGAATGCAAGATTAATAATAATAAAGTAGCTGAAACCTCATCCTTTGTCGAGCCGAGTTCGGCTTGTCGCTATCACTACGCGGACGAAGAGAGAGGAGGAAGAGGAGGAGACGGGTGAAGAAAAAAAAAAAAAAGAAAACTGACTGAAGCAGGAGGAAGAAGGAGGAAGGACCGAGAGAGGCCGCGGAGGAGGAGGAGCTGGAGCAAGGCCCGGCCTCGTGACCCCCCAGTTCAACAGACGCAACAGGTTGGTCCTCAGGTCTCACCCACCCTGTCTGCCCCCCCCCCTCTCTCTTGCTTCAAGAAAGTCCCGGCATCCTCGCGAAGTAGTTACCTGACAGCTTCCTCACCTGGGTGCTGGCGGAGGTTGCAGGGGAGAGAGAGAGAGAGGGGGGGGGGGCAGAGGCCTAATCAGTAAAACTGCCATGAGTGATAGCCTCCCCCTCTGCTCTCTGCTCCTCTCTATTTTTTGTGTTATTGTTGCTTCCCGTGAAACGGCTCTCGCCGTAGATCAATACACTAGCGTTTGCAATCGTAGGATGATGATGATGATGAGTCACTCCTGAGAGAGAAGGCCGAAAGAGGAGAAGGAAGGGCGGCGGGGCCGACATGGCCAACATCCACAAGAACAACAGCGGCGGCGGCGGCGGCGGCAACGCCTCCGCCGCCTCCGGCGTCGCCTCGTCCCAGGACGAGGACAGGAGGCGGCGGCTGGCGGAGCTGGAGGCCAGGATCCGCGACCCGCGGGCCATCATCAACGTGGACTGCCTCCTGGACGCCGTGCAGGCCGTCCTGGAGGACTGCGACCACCCGGCCATCAGGAAGATAAAGAACGTGGACGCCTTCGTGTCCAGATGTGAGTTTGGATGATTCTCCTCTCTTCCTCTCCCCCTCTTGACCACGTTCTTCTCTCTCTCTCTCTCTCTCTCTCTCTCTGTACTCAGACAACAAGGTCTGCGGCGCGGTGTCCGACCTGCGCATCAAGGCGGACGACTTCAACCTGATCAAGGTGATCGGGCGCGGCGCGTTCGGTGAGGTCCAGTTGGTCAGGCACAAGTCCACCAGGAAGGTCTTCGCCATGAAGCTGCTCAGCAAATACGAGATGGTGAGGGAACTAAAGGGAATGGTAGTGCTACTACAGCAACGAAATGGAAAAAAAGGGGGGAAATGCATTCCAATTTCGACCCTCGGATCTGAGGCCATGACGAGGGATAACGCAGATGCTGAGAGCAAGAAAAAAAAATGTTGTGACCATAAGTACTGTTAACCAGGAAATTTCGACTTTTTTTGATGCGAGCCATGCCTAAGACATGACTGCCTCTACCTATTGCCGACCTCTTCCAGAGACATGGACGGGTCGGGGTTTAAGGGGCGGACAGACACTTTTTTTTTCTAAAGCGTTGCACATCCAAGTACATGTCAAAATGAGTAAAAAAAAATTTAACATGCATGACAAATTTTAAGAATATTTAAAAGATACAAAAACTTTACATTGACAAAAAAAAGTTCAACTAATTTTATGTTTGATTGGGACAGGGTTATTTTATAATGGATCTGCTGCATTAACGAACATTGTGTCTCTCGCAGATTAAGCGAAGCGACAGCGCCTTTTTCTGGGAGGAGAGGGACATCATGGCCCACGCCAACTCCGAGTGGCTCGTCCAGCTCCACTTCGCCTTTCAGGTAGCGTGTAAAGTGGTTTTTTTTATTAGTCTGTTGCACGGTGTCATTTAAAATTGACCTGATATTTTTCCGCCTCTCAGGACGCCAAGTACCTCTACATGGTGATGGACTACATGCCCGGCGGGGACCTCGTCAACCTGATGTCCAACTACGACGTCCCCGAGGAGTGGGCCAGGTTCTACACCGCGGAGGTGGTGCTGGCCCTGGAGGCCATACACCGAATGGGCTTCATCCATCGGGACGTCAAGCCGGACAACATGCTGCTGGACGCCGGAGGGCACCTCAAGCTCGCCGACTTCGGCACCTGCATGAAGATGGACTCGGACGGGCTGGTCCGGTCGGAGACCGCAGTCGGTAAGGAATCTGAGCCGGGCGACATGCCGCGTTTTTCCGATTTTTTAAAATATGTTTATTTTGCTTGGTGCAGGCACTCCGGATTACATCTCTCCCGAGGTTCTCCGGTCGCAGGGTGGCGAGGGCGAGTACGGCAAGGAGTGCGACTGGTGGTCCGTGGGCGTCGTCCTCTACGAGATGCTGTTCGGCGAGACGCCCTTCTACGCCGAGTCGCTGGTCGGCACCTACGGAAAGATCATGGACCACAAGAACGCCCTGGTCTTCCCGGACGACGTGGAGGTCAGCCCCGCCGCGGAGGACATCATGAGGGCCTTCCTCACGGACAGGTACCGTAGGGAGCCCCTCGGATGTACTAGTACAGTACAAGCACAATAGCATTCATCGTATTGGTCTCCCCTTGAGGCGATGAGGAGGGCGAAACAAAATGCTTAGAGTAATAAAAGAGATCAGCATCTGGTAAACAGCACCTCCGTTTAGAAAGAGATATTTCGGAGATGTGCACAATGGGATGCTGAGATAAATGTCTCTTTTTATGGCCTCGTCTCACGGGCCGCTCTCCTCAAAGCGTGGAGGATCGGGCGGCATCTTGACGGCCGTACAAACCCCAAAATGTTTTATGCAAAGGAAAAAAAATCTGTGAGAATCTATGTACCTTGACAAAGCGTGCTCGTCCAGGTTGTCCCGGCTGGGCTTCAAGGGCGCCGAGGAGGTGCGCTCGCACCGCTTCTTCAAGAACGACCAGTGGACGTTCGCCACCATCCGCAACTGCGTCCCTCCGATCGTGCACGAGCTGAGCGGCGACGACGACACCCGCAACTTTGACGACGTGGAGAACGAGGCCCCCAACGAGAACTTCCCCACCCCGAAGGCCTTCGCCGGGAACCACCTGCCGTTCGTCGGGTTCACCTACTCCAAGGACTACCAGCTGCTGTCCGGGCCGGACCCGGCGTCGGCGGCGTCCTTGTCGGCGGCGGCGGCAGCGGCGGCGGCGGCAGCCACGGGAGCGGCGGAGCCGTCGTCCTCCTCGTCGCCCGCGCCGCCTCCGCTGTCGAACAGGGTGAGAGAGAGAGAGAGAGACAGCATTTCCTCTCGAATCTTTCCATCTTTCCATCACACAGACAACTTGTGTGAGCACTTCAACCCGTGTCCTGACCGCTTTAGAGCACCGCGGTCTTGGGGACCATGTGAAGTGCCGAGATTAAACCGAGATCTGAACGAGGGTGGGAAAAAAAACCACCTCTCAGTTCCCTGCGGCGCCTATCAGCGGCCCCAAGAAAGATTGTTAGGGGGCCGTTATTACCCAGGTCACATTCTTCTCTCGCTCTCTCTACTAGCAGAATTAAAACCTGATTCTCCTTGTTCGAGACGTCTTTTTAACTTTTTTTGGGGGGGGTCCCTTTGCAGGGCACCCGCACTTCGCTCAACCTGGGTCCCGACACTGGCATCCTGGCGGAGCAGCTCCTGAGGGAGCGCGAGAGGGCGGAGGAGCTCAACCAGAGGCTGAACAAGTCGTCCAAGGATATGGCGGACTCGGGAAGGCGGGAGGCCGAGCTCAGGTCGGAGGTGGGCAAGAGGGAGAAGGAGATGGCGCTCATGAAGCACGAGCTCAAGGAGTTGCAGCGCAAGGCCGAGCAGGACGCAGAGGCCAGGTAGGAGGAGTGGCTCGGTTTCTTCTCTTTCAGTCAGTGCCAAAAATTGACAAATGACAAAAATAAGGATGGCTTGAAATTAAAAATCATCCATTCTTAAACTCGGTTTCGGTGAGAAAAAAAGAAAACCTCTTGGACTTTCACGCTCCGCTCTCCTCTCTCCTCACCAGGCGGAAGGCCGAGGGCGACCGCGTGGAGATGCGGAAGAGGCTGGAGGACGAGACGAACAAGAGGACGAGGGAGCAGAACAACAACCACCACGTGGCGGAGAAGATCGCCACGCTGGAGAAGGAGCGCCGCGAGCTCTCGGAGCGGCTGAAGAAGGACTCGGAGGCTGCGGAGAAGCTGAAGAAGGCCAACACGGAGCTGTCGGTGGCCAGGGCGGCCGCGCAGTCGGCCGCGTCGGACCTGGAGGACAGGTGGGTGGGGGGGGCGGATTGCTGCGAAAGAGAAATGATGGCACTTGTTTTTGTTGTTTTTTTGCCACTTCTACCTACTAAGGTATAGGATTTTTTGGGAAATTTATTCAATTTTTGTCAGCTTTTTTTTTTTAGGAAACCGACTCTTAAATCTCTTAAGAATATAAAGTCTGACTTTGGATTCCCAGACTGGCTTCCCTGACGGAGGACCGCAACCTGCTGGAGCGAGAGTCAGCCAAGCTGCAGTCGCAGCTGCAGCTGGAGAAGAACCAGAGGGGGGAGACGGCTGCGCAAGTGCAAGAGATGCAAGGTATGCGACACGTCTCACTTTAAAGATGTTTTTCTTTGCGATCAACTTGCTACATTACATTGATCGTACTGGTATATATATATTTTTGTTTTACAGGCCGCCTCCAGTCGCAGGAGAAGGAGCACTCGCTGCTCAGGGAGCGGGAAGAGCAGAGGGCGCGCGAGAACGCCGAGCTCCAGTCCAGGGTGGCCGAGCTGGAGAAGAACAGGGCCAGCGCGGAGGTCGAGCTCAGGTCGGTGTTAAAAAAACAGCAGAGTTGTCAACTTTCTGTTTGGAAGGCAGTATTTATATGCCAAATTTAAGGAGAACACACGTCGGTTTAGTACAGGCAAATCTCAAAATTGAGGGTGAATTAGGACAAGCACTTTTAAAAAATGTCAAATTTGCCATTTTTCGCTATACCAGTTGGCAACACTGGTGAACAGGCTGGCAATACGGTAGAACTCTGATGTTGCCAAGTCTGTTGTGGTTGTCAGCAAAAAGTTTGCTGTAGCAGAGCTTTTGCTACAGCGCAGGAATATTCAAATTTAGTGGTGACTAGAGCAATTATTACTTGTAGAGGAGGATTTTTTTTTTTTAAGATGTCGGAGTTGTGCTGTACTAAGTCGACGTGGAAAACTTGTGAGGCAAACTGTGACCTTTTCTTCCTTTCCTGCAGGACGGTGAACGTGCGGTACGAACAGCTAGTCAAGGCACAGAACAGCGCGCGCGAGCAGCAGAGCGCCAGGATCAACAACCACCAGGCCGCGAGTCTGGAGCAAGTCAAAAGTGAGTCTTGGGCGAGGTAGTATTGCTATTTTTGGGGAACTGACGTTTGAAACATTGTCTCGCAGACCTGGAGTCCAAGCTGGCGGACGAGAAGGCGGCCAGGCAGCGCGCGGACGCTGGGAGGCAGGAGAAGGAGAGGGAGCTGTCCATGCTGGCCGTGGACCACAGGCAGCTCCAGTACCGGTTGGACGTGGCGGAGGCGGACGCGCGCACGGAGGCGGAGAAGGCCCGCTCCGCGCACGCGCAGCTCGACCGCCTGCGTGAGGAGAGGTCCACCGTCCAGTCGGAGCTGTCCGTGCAGGAGTCCGAGGTCACACTGCTCAGGGCCAACGAGAAGAGGCTGCTGCGGGACCTGGCCGACCACCGGGAGCGGACCAAGTCCCTGGAGGAGGAGCTGCACAAGGTGAAGGCGGCCCGCAGCGTGGACGACCTGCAGCGGAAGGAGCTGGAGGACCAGCTGGAGGCGGAGCAGTACTTCTCCACCCTGTACAAGACGCAGGCGCGCGAGCTGCAGGAGGAGGTGGACGAGGCCAGGGAGAGGCACACCGAGCTGGAGAGGGAGAGGGAAGCGCTGGCGGGGCAGGCGCAGCAGGCGGCCACCAGGGCGGATTCGGAGGCCCTGAGCAGGCGGGTGGCGGAGGAGGACATCGCCGAGCTGGAGAAGGAGAAGATGATGGTGGAGCTGGAGCTGAAGGACGCCGGCGCCAAGCACCGCGCGGACGCCAGGAACCTGGAGATCCAGCTGGCGGCGTTGAAGGACGCCGAGGGGGACCTCCTGCAGAAGGTGGACCAGCTGTCCAGGGACGGCGCCGACGGGCAGGCCAAGCTGCAGGCGCTGGCGCAGGAGAACGAGGAGCTGAGGGAGCAGCACCAGAAGAACAGCGGGGACGTGGAGGTGACCAAGCTGCAGAAGCTGCTGGACACGGAGCGGATTCTGAAGCAGCAGGCGATCAACAAACTGGCAGAGATCATCAACAGGAAGGACTTCCAGAAGGAGGACAAGAAGTCCAAGGCCAAGGCGTCGTCGGCCGAGCTGAGGAGGAAGGAGAAGGAGAACCGAAAGCTGCAGCAGGAGCTAACTATGGAAAAGGACAAGTTCAACCAGATGGCCGCCAAGTTCCAGAAGGATCTTCAGGATCTGCAAGCCACCCTTTACGAGGAGTCGCAGGCCCGGCTGAAGCTGTCCATGGAGCTGGACACCAAGGAGTCCGAGCTGGAGGGGCTGCAGGGAAAGCTGGCCAACATCAACCTGGACACGGCCAGCCTCAGCTCAGGGACGGGAGCCGACCAGGTATAGTACATATACAGTACAAATACAAGTGTGATACAATGTAGAACTCCCAACTAGTCATGTCGTTGGATCATGGAGAAGATTAAAATTGGCAATTTTTTTAGGTACTTTATTATTTTTGTTAAGTTTTTACTGTTTATTGTATCTACTACATGGTACTACCGTACATACGTACGTACAAGCGTGGTGGCAGCGTTATACAAGCTTATTTTTTTCCCTGCCCCGAATAGGACGTCGGCGGCGGCGGGGAGGACCTCCAACACAACATGGAGGGGTGGCTGCAGGTGCCCTCCAGGCAGAACATCCGGCGCCACGGCTGGAAGAAGCTCTATGTCATCGTGTCCAGCAAGAAGATCATCTTCTTCAACTCGGAGACCGAGAGGCAGAACGCAGACCCGACGCTCATCATCGACCTCAAGTGAGTCGCTTGTAGACATTTTTAAAAATGTACTAGCCTAAAGCTACCTGCCTTGCTGGGTAAAATTTCGCAATGGCCAAAGACCAAATTACGACTCGCCACACTGGGAGGCCTTCGGCCTCCCAGTGTGGCTCGTCGTA
>JAAUYM010036002.1_pt1 | contig 11619 bp, 12 predicted proteins | sample 7278001 | NCBI WGS metagenome assembly JAAUYM01 (sample SAMN14350224, study PRJNA611818) | marine sediment metagenome | isolation source: surface marine sediment (1.8m) | place: French Polynesia: Moorea | collected 2018-08
GCAATAAGAGAGAAAGGAGTAAGTAGGGCATGTGTTATAGTTTTGCTTTTTACTTAACAATCCTTATCTAATGTTTGTTAGATAGCAAGTTAGGTGCGCTGGTTAGCTAGTCAGCTAATTATTTGTGTTAGCTTGTTATGTAATTACCTAATTAGTAAGGTAGTTAGCTAGAAGTTGAAGCAAAATAGGATCTGAGAATACTTGTAGTGCTTATAGTTCATAGTCTGGGTAATAATGGTGATGAACCTGCCTTTTATCATTCATCAATCATGTTAATCGATATTCGAGATTAATAGTTCCTACAGGTCTGAAAGTCATTTGAAGAGGCCAGGTAGGCTGCCAGCGAGGAAGGACAAACAGATTTTTTTTTCTACTACGGGGGGTACAGAGAAACAGGGTGGAGGGAAGAATTCGATACAAGCAGAAGGCAAACTCAGAGAAGCAATTTTGGCGTGATAAATTCAAAACAGCTTTTAAAAAAGCGTTAAAAAAATTCTTATGACAAGCACGAACAGTGAAAAATTCTAAAAAATTGCTAGCAGCGGGTTTTTTCTCCTTTACAAAATCATAGCAAATGAAGAGAAGCATTTCTTCCTTTTGGCGATCAATTATTAACTCTATTAGTAGTGCCAGCCGTACAATTCTCCCTCTCTTTTGAAAGGGCAACCAACTTCTTTGATTGAGAGGGGGGGAGTGGGGGAAGGAAGCCGCCGCTGTTGCCGAACCGAAGTTAATCTTCCTCCTTTTATACTAGAGCGACCTTATGAGACAGAGAGAAAAAAAAAACAAGTTAGGGGAAGTTTCAAAAGTTTTCTCTCTCCCACGACACCCACCATGTGCAGCCACTCTCGGACTCTCCTCTCAGATGCTGCCAGAAAAAAAGGAAACTTCTTTTTTCTTTTCAGGAGTAAAAAGAAAGCCAAACTGACCTCAGACAGGTGCAGTGTGGATACATTTAACGAGGACTTTTGCCCAACAGGTGCAGCAATTTCACTAGAATGGTAATGCAGATGAATTCCTTCATGGGTAAGTGCCAGTATGTACAGGAAAGCTTTCCGAGGGACATAGACCCCAAAATTCTTCTTTCCTCTCCCCTCTTTGCCCATATCTGGCCTAGAAAGCGTCCCCTTCCCCTTCCCCATACCCTTCTTTTCTGGTCTCTCACTCTCTCTCTCTCTCTCTGTAGGGTCAGGTGGAAGGATGGAGGAAAGTTCCGAAAAACCCCAGCCGAAACCAGGGTGGTCGGGCTTAGGAACTCACTCCACCCGCTTCATCCTCCTCCTCCCATTCCTCCTCCTGCCTGGACAAATCCCACCTTTCTCGCCTGCTAAAACTTGTTGTTTGTGTCTGTGTGCCCGTCCAAACCGAACAAAACGACAGAAGGAGTTGACACCCGAACCGAGACAGAGACACGACTTTTGTCTCTGCCCCTCACGACTTTTGAACGCGGAGAAATTGGCATCGAAAATCCCCCCCCCCCATTATGCCGCCTTCATAATACTCGTGTATTCAACAACATTTTCATCAACCCCTTTCTTCCTTCCTTCACTCTTCTTCTTCTTATTCTTCCCCCGTCCAAACTTTTCTTCTTTTTTCGGATGGATGGATGAATGATCGAACAGGAAGAAGGAAGGATTCCGCCAATATTGATCCAAACTTTTTCTTCTCCTCCTGCTTTCCCTCAACCTCCTGATGAAGACAGGCAGGAAAAGGTCCTTCATTTGCAAACGTCAATTCGTAATTAATCTCTCTCTATCTTTCTCCCATCTACAGAAAGAGACATATAAAATAGGTATCTCTTCCAGTGTTAAATGGGCTCTGAAGATTGGGAAGAGGAGGTGTGGGGTGTGGGTGTGGAGAAATGAAATGCTGCACCTCACAAACTTTGCCAAGCTTCTTCATCTTCCTTCCCTCCCTCTCCTTTGGAGGCCCTGAGCAAGGAAGGAGGGGGACACGACGTGAATTCACAAGCAGAATTGAGAGAGAGGAGAGAGAAAGGGGTTTCCTTCGAAGCTCATTTCTACCACACTTTTTTTGGCTCGTATCTTTCCTCCTCTCCTTTCCCTCTCCCCTCTCCTCTCTTAAAGTTTACTGGATTCTTCCTCCTCTGCATGAAACTTCTTGCCGCGGAGAGAAGATGTTTTGACAAAGTTACTCACAGACTTTTTGGAAGAACTTTCTTCCCCCCACCCCCACCCCGCCCTTCCCCTTGTCGTCTCCACTTGTTAGAAGTCAAACGCAATGAATGGGTGGAAAGACGGAGTTCTGGTTGAGAGACCCCTGTCGGGAGGGCAGGGAGGATGGTTTAGGGAGTGGAAGGGAGGAAGAGGAGAGGAATAATGAAAATCCCGGGCCACGAAGAAGGCAGAGGAAGAAAGTGCAGACTAATGTTTGCCCACAGCAGAAGGGAGAGGAAAGTCTGATATGGTAGCTTACAGTAAATCTCCGCTCTATATCGTTCACTATAGTAAAGATGCTGCCATGATTACTAATGTTTGGATGTTTTTTTTCAATAAAAAAAAGCAACGCTACCAATGCAGTAAAATTTAGCTGCTGTGCTCACCAGCACCAACTTTACTACCTACCTGCTAGCTACTAATATCGGAGTCCTACTGTCCTACCAAGGAGTAGGGTAGATGGGTGGGGATGGAGGAGGGAGGTGCACGTAAAAGTTTATAAGGGAAGTTCCAGCCGAATGAAAGATTGAAAAGTTTTTCTTCTTCTTCTTGGGAAAACTGCAGCAATCGTGAATGGTCTTCTTTCCTTCCTTTCTTCTCTCTTTCTCTTTTCTCCCCTGCATGGTGCGTGCGGTGAGGCTGTTATGCGACAAGAAAAGCGCACGAGAGCATTCCGAACGGCTCGCTCGGAGTGGTGGTGCTATGTACAAGGACAATTTGACACCCGTAGATACAGCATATCTCTGGCTCGACGTGTACTGAGACGATGATTAACAAAGGTTCAACCTCCTTTCAATTTCCTTTTTTGTCACAGATCTGAACGCGAGAACCCATCAGGTAGAGCGACAAACCAGGGAGCCTGCTTGCCCTCCCCCCCCCCGTCTACCCGACCAGACATACCCTTGCTCATGTTAGCTTATTTCAGACTTTTAGCAGACTTGTCACTTGTGAGAGACTCATGATGACTTTTGGGTGCGTGATGCAAAAATATTCAGTACAAACTAGATTTGTTGGCTTCCACCTGTAACAGAGTCATATGGACTGTTTGACATGTACAAGTCATATAGACTCATAACACTTGTATATCAAACAGTCATGATTTAAGCATGACGTCATAGGTATAATAGTATAAAAAGGTCTGTGGTGAGTATCATTTTCCAGACTCACCATAGACTCACACCAGAAATGGCTGTCGTGTCGGGTACATACCTAAATAGGCCCCTCAGGACTGTGGCAACTGGCGGGGAAAAGGAGGGGGGAAAGAAAGGCCTTCTGGCATGCCTGGCCCTAAGTACACGTACGGTACACCGTGTGCCAGTACAATAGAACTCCGATTTTTTTCGTTCCTCTACAACATAATATCCACAAGGATGTTCTGCTGGCTACCAAATTTAAATTTTTTTCCTAATCCTCCTGCGCTATGGTAAGCTTACTTTATGGTGTCGAAAACCTACTTGACTACATACAGTATGTCGCAGTTTTGCTGTAGTATATGAATTCTTGCCTTGAATGCCTCTTTTCTTGCCTCTCTTCTCCTCGTCCTAAACCAGGCGAAGTAGGAGGTAGGACGAGAAAGGAAAAATAAACGTGGGCATATTTATGGGTTGCGGTCATATGTACAGAAAAGAGAGGGAAGAAGTATTTCTGGCCCTGGGTCGCTCAGGAGCGGGGGGGGAGGAGAAATCTGAACGAGATTTATAATAGACCCCCCAGAAGAAGTGGCACCATAGGTACCATAGGTACAGGTAAACATCTCAATTTTTTTTGCGATGATACTTGCCAGTGATACTGACATGAACTAATTCAAGATTTATCCTAAATTATCCTAAATCCTGAGAAACTAAGATGCATTTTCAGAACGTTTACTTGTTCATGTGCGCATGTTATGTGTGTATTTTTTTTCAGCAGCTATATAGCATGCGGGTAGTAAATAATCCACCCACCCCTTACTTCTTGATGTACTAGTATTAGATGGTAGTAGTACAGTACTTCACATTTTTTTCTTCCTTTCTCGTTGTTGTAGTACTAGTTACATGTACGTAGTAATACGAAGCAGCCTTCTTCTTATTATAAATGCCTTCTGAAATCATAAAAGCGGAGCACCCATCATAAAACGTTCTTGACAAAAAAAGTGTCCTTTTATATATCGTAATATGGTAAAGCGTGTCTTTTGTTGTGTTTCTTCGTCTTGTTCTTTCTCCGAGTGGGAGTCCAGTTTCTCTCTTTTTTTTAAATCTTTTTCCGGGAAAAGAAGAGACGTGAGTTTTCGGCACTTTGGCGGATGAAAGGGCTCGCGCACTCCACTCCACATACCACTACTGCCTGTGTACAGCAGTACATACGTACGTACACCTCGTCCTCTGCCTCCTTTCCTTGTTCCCTCCTCCTCCTTCCTTCGATCCGTCACTGCGTTTCTCCCTTCCCCCCTCTTTTGAAGGTCCGTTCTTTCTAGACTTGCCCCCCCCCCTCTCCTCCCCTTTCCTCCCCTCCACCAAGGCCACAATAAGGCCGCCAGCACAGACACCAGTGCATGCCGTTCATCGCTTTTGCGGTTGCTGTATTGATTTCTTGTCGAAATTCTCCCTGGCTTTGTGTGTGTGTGTGTGTGTGTGGGTGTGACCGCTATTATTACGCTGTACACACTGCTGCGGAAAGAGAGAAAGGAAGGAAAGGTTGGCGTTTCAATTTGTTCCTCCTTCCCTCCTCCTCCGCCGCCGCCATAAAAAAGTTTTTCTTCTTCTCTTCCTTTGCAGGCAAACTTTCCTTTATGCTACTGCGCGGCGGCGGCGGCGACGGCGAAAAAAACACACTGATCATCTCTAGCAAAATCGCGGAATTTCTCAGAAGTCGGGCCTTTCTTTTCCTTCCACTTTTCCACTATCAATTTTGGAAGCAAGTCGGATCCTTTTCTCTTTTTTTTTTGGCACGCAGTTCCAAAGCAGCTCTTGCACTTCCAACTGGGAGGAAGAGGCATCTGCCAGAGGCAGCGCAGAAACAAGTCTTTTGTGTGTGATGAAGAAGAAGTGGAGGGAGGGAAGCCTCCTCTCGTTCCGGGTGCACCAGAAACGCTCCGTTTCATTGTGAAAATGAAATATGGGTTCTTTTTTTTTCCTCGTTCCCCCTTCCCCTTTTCTCTCTCTCCGTCCGCCGTGAAAAGTGCCTCTTGTTTGCTTTCACTTTCCTTCTCTTCCCGACCTATTCCACTGGGAAAGGAGAGAGAAAAATTGCACCTCTTTGCTCTGGAAGAAAAGGGAACTGCATGTTTTTCTTGAGGAAGCAGTATAAAATGCTAGGGGAAGAAAAGAAAAGATGCCTCCACTCCACCTCTGCTTCTCCACTATTTCTCTTGGGCACTGGCGAAGGACAACTTTCTTTTCCCCTCCTTCCAGTGTCCAACAAGTCTCGTATTTGTCCCTTGACCGCACAGATGGAAAGAGGAGAAGAAAGAAGAGAAAGAATAGCGTATTATATCCATCTCCTCTCTCTCCCTCTAGAGCGGAAATGGAAATGGAAAGAAGAGGAGAGCGGGAGCCTCCGCCCTCCTCTTCATGGTCTTCCTCACACGTTCCGGATATTGCTCTGGGGATGGAGGGGGAAGGGGACGAGGGAGAAAGCACCAGAACAGACAGAGAGGAGGAGGAGGGTTTCATCCCGACACAAAAGGAAGCTTGCACTTATCTCCGGGCAGACAAGTGATGTTTTTGACGTTTCTTTTTCTCTCGGTTTTTTTTTTTCAAGCCTTTGCACCACTTTTGATCAATATTCTCTAATGCTGTGGATGCATGGGTACACTACAATGTCCCGTCCCTGCCGGGGCCGAAGTTCTTGTACCAGAATCCGTAAATGATGCCGAGGATGGTAAAGCCGGAGGTGACGACGACGAAGCACTTGTTCTGTGTACTGGAGCGCTGCGGAGGGATGTACTTGTTCTGGCACCGCTTGAACACCGTCTTGTGGATCGAGTCCTGAAAAAAAAACCCAATGTTAAATGGCAACGTCTCGGAGAGCACGCATCGTGCGCACGCCGATGCGTCCCTGATCAAAAACGTGCTCACCAGGCTGATGTTGTCCGGGTTTGGCTCCCTGGAGATCTCGTAGTACTCGCTGGCCAGGTGGTCCATCCCGCTCACCTCCCTGCGAAGGAGTAAAGGAGATGGAGGGAGGAATGCACGAGCAATGCGTCCCATCGACGTACTATTGAGGGAACTAATTGGCCGGTAGCGCCCTCTTAAAGCAGTAGCCATTCACCCCGAGGGGAGGGAGAGGAGGGTAGATGGAGAAAAAAATGTGGGAGAAAGAAGGAGAAAGCTTAAGCACAACACGCCACTAATGGCATTCGTCGTGAGACACGTAAACAGCCCGTTCGCAGCCCCACTCGCTTTCCCCCTCTCCTCCGCCAAGGTTAGAGACCATTTCCCTGCTTGCCTGGGAGACAGACGCACATCGTACGAGAAGAGAAAAGAGAAGAGAAGGCCATGAATGAACCTGTCCGCTTCCTCACCCACCTCCGCAACTCGTTGATGTGGCTGATGTCGCTGACCCTCCTGATGCTGAGCTGCCTGGCCAGCTGGCCACCGGCGATGGTCCCCGGCACGCTCAGCTGGTGCTGCATGCCCCCCTGGTTGTTGTTGTTGTTGTTCCCGCCGGCGCCTGCGGCGCCGCCTCCGCCGCCCCCTCCGCCGCCGTTGTTGTTGTTGTTCTCGGCCATGAGGGATGAGGCGGATCCAATGCTGCAGCGCCGGATGTCGTCGTCATCGTTGGGGTCGATGATGGCGATGGCGGAGGCGGAAGGGGAGTCGGCGTTGCCGTTGCTGTCCATCATCAAGGCCCGTTCCTCGGCAAGCTGATGCAGGGGAAAATCCAAACTTGGTTTAAACGTACATGGCGCGCAAAAAGCTCTCAAATTTTGAAACTGGAACAACTTTGGTGGACAAGGACGATCGACATGTTAGTGTTGCCTATACGCACAAAGGTACAAAATATAAATCTTTATTTATGCACCTCTATCGAGAGCTGCTTGGCCAGCTTGCTGTGCAGCTTGCTCACTCCGCTCCCTCCTCCCGCTCCTCCTCCTCCCCCTCCTCCACTTCTCATCTTCTCCCCGATGGAGGATGTCCTCGGCGGGATAGACTCCTCGCCTGGCGAGTCCGGCACGAACGTCATCTCGTCGTCCTCCATCGGGTTAATGGTCACCGTGAACGTGGGGATGACCATGGAAATGAGGTTATTGTCCACGCTACCGGTCCTCATCAGAGGAGACGGGTTGCTGCCGCCGGACAGAGGGACCGACGGAACCGACGGATCGACGGTTATGGAGGCGGCCGGGAGGGAGGGCGGGACCGTGATCTCGATGCCCCCGCTCCCCATAAAAGACTCCTCCTCCTCCCGGATGGCCACCCCAGGCACCGGTGGCCGGCAACCGCGAAGCGGGGACTTGAGCACTTCAGCCGCGCAGGAAGACGGGAGCGTCAGGGCCCGGTGCAGGCCGCCGAGCCTGGTAGGTCGACTAGGAAGAGGAGGGGGAGGAGGTTGTAGTGGGGAAGATGTCGCGGCGGCGGGCGGTGGTGCTGGTGACACCTCGTGACACCTGTTGTCTTCCTCGTCTGCCAGGTCGTGGCTCTCCTGCCTGACCAGGAGGTTTTTCCTGGTGGACCGGGGGAAGTTGGCAACCACCATCGGACCCGGTTGGTTGTGGAGGGAAGAGGACGAGGTGGGCGTTTGGAAGTAGAGGACGTTGTTGTTGTTGACGATGTTGCCGTTGTTGTTGTTGGCGCCTCCGCTCCCTCCGCCGCCGCACGACGACGCGGTCGAGATGGAGGAGGTGTCCGAGGAGCCTCCCACGGCGGGGGCCGCGACAGCCGAGGACGAGGAGGCGGCGGCGGCCGTCGGCGGTGCAGGTACTTCGTAGTCTTCTGGGGAGAAGCTGACCAGCGGCCGTGCCGCTCCTCCCTCTCCGCCGCGGCCGACGCCAACGTCGACGCCAGGCGTAAAGTGTCGAGAAGAGTCGCTTGGCTTTGGGTCGTCTTGACTCATCGCACTTCTGGAATTAAGTTAAGAAAGTATTCTATCCACTTATCACTACATGAGTGAGGAAAAAATGCTCTATACTACAGTGTGTACTGTATATGGCACTGTAGTTGTAGTATGGATGCCTGTTTGCACCTGAAAGGCTGAACTATGTGGCTGACGCTGCAAGGCGGCGGAGGCGTTGGGACCATCTGCTGAAGGCGGGGAGAAGGCGACTGCTGGTCCGCGGCCGCCCTGGCCAAGGAGGCCAGCCGCGTGGAAGAGGAAGGCACTAGGAAGGATGGAGGCGGCGGTGGCGGCGGCTGATGGCCAAACACGCGGTTGTAGAAGCCGCCGCCGATCGAAATTGGAGAAGAGGCCGAAGGCGAGGAGGACGAGACGTGGTTGTGTCTGGTGGCGTTCTCTCCTCCTCCTTCCCCTCTCCTCCTTCCCCTGGACACAAGCAGCGGAGGGGAGGAGGTCGGAGGAGGGCCCATGGCGATGATGGACTTGGCCGACAAGACCAACTCGTCCTGCTTCGGCGGTGGCGGCAGCGGTGAGGACGATGTTGACGTGGAGGTCCTCTCAGCTTCCTCCTCCGCGCACCCGACAGAAGTGGCTGACACGGAGACGGCAGCGTCCTGTTGTAGTGAAGTAAGATTTAATAAAAAAGAACTTTTTGAGCCTTCCCAGTTCTCATCATTGTTAACGTGACTTACAGGTAGCACCAGCTCCAAAGAAGCTTGCGATATCTGGCGGTACTGTTGCAGCTACAGTATTTCAATCACGATGCAGTGCAACTTGAATAAACCCCTTCACTGTCATCATTGTTGCACATGCATACGAGGTGTGCAAGGTATACCTAGTACTATGTTTAGCATTTTAGCAGCTCGCTACGAAATGTCATGGCGCTCACGTGTTCATCCGGCGAAGGCGACAGTTTCCCACCATCTCCGGCGCCCCCTCCTCCGCCCCCGCCTCGGCTTCCATCCCCTCCCGCGTCTCCGCCGCCTCCCGTGGGTGTCTCGGCAGCGCCAATCAGTGGTAGCGTCTCCTCCCCTCCTCCTCCTCTTCCCGCTCCCTGGTGGTGGTGGTGCGACATGAGCCTCCCTTCTTTACGATCCTCTTGGAATTGATGATGATGGTGATGATGTGGCTGTTGTGTCGGGGGGGGGAGAGGAGGAGGGGATGGCTTCTCCTCTCCTCTTCCAGCCTCGGAGGACGAAAGAGGAAGAGTAATGAGGGGATGAGAAGATGAGACGGAGGGAGGAGGAAGAAAGGCCTTCTTCTTCTCCCAGAAATTGAATCTGACATTAGAGGCCTTTTTCCTCTCTTCTCCTCCTCCTCCGCTTTCTTTTCCCGGCACCCCCTTCCCCCGCCACCATCCTTCTTCTCCTCCTTCCTCTTGATCTTGGAGCGACTTTGAACGAAGCGAAGAGAGGAGGAGACTCCCAAACTCTCCTTTTTCTCTTCCGGCCTTGCACTCTCTCTTGGCCTTTACACCGAGCTCACAATGGGTTTGAGCCTCGACGTCACTCTTCGACAAGCTACCCGAATTGCGACAGAAACCTCCCTCCTCCTCCTTCTTCTGGTTGAGGCTGGTGCCACCCACGCCGCCGCCACCATCTTCCTCCTCTTCCTCTTCCAAAAGCGATTTGGCACATCCCCTCAGTCTCAGTGTCTTATCCGAGCCGTCTGCTGCCTCTAAAAACTGTGGATCGCTCCTTCTCCTTCCCCTCCCCTCGTTACCTATTCCGTGTGCTGGAAGCAGCGGAGGGGGAAGTGGAAGGAGGGCTTTGCCGTGGTTTGGAGGCAAACTTTCCTCAGCGCCGCCTCCACACTGCAACTTTTTCAATGGCTCCTCCTCTCCCCCACCTCTTTCTTTCTCTTCCTCTTCGGCGGACTTCCAAAGTCGTCTCACTGGCACCAGAGGAATTAACGGCGAGGAGGAGGGGAAGAAAGAGGAAGAAGAGGACCTCACAACAAAACTCTCTCCCCTCCCACCACCTCCTCCGCCCGCAATGCTCCACCAGTTCAGCTCGCCGAATACTCTTCCAAAGCTTTCTTCTTCTTTCACTTCCACTTCTTCTTCCAAACTTTGTCGCTGACTTCCTGTTGCTGCTGTCACTTCCTCCTCCTTTCCGCTTCTTTCACCTACAGCGTTATTATTGTTACTTTTAATGCGGCCCGCCCTCTTCTTCGTCCTCCTCCCCTCTCCTGCCACCACCACGACTAAATCTGCATTCTTCCCCTTCTTTTCTCCACCACCACCTCCTCCTCCCTCTTCCGTGGCCTCTCCCGAACTGTTTCGCCCTCCTCTCCCTTCGGCGAAGGCGTCTGAGGGCCCGTTTGGAGGTGGTCTCCCCCTCCTCCTCCCTTCCTCTTCTTCTCTCTCCTTTTCCCTAGAGGCCTCTACTCTTCTTCCTCCTTCTCCGTCGCCGTAGCCGCTTTCGAAGCTGGGCCTTCTCCTCCCCCTCCTTCTCTTTCCACTCTTCCTTCTCTCCTGCAAAGAGCGGACGCAGTGTAAAGAGAGGGAGAGAGAAGATTTTTCGAAAAAGCGACCAGGAACTTTCTGCACGCACACACACACGCAACAAAAACTTTCAAGAAAGTTGATGTTCATAAGTACGAGTACAGTATATTGTTTGAGACTGTTACTCTTGTCTTTTGCGAGTAACAATGTACTGTAGTAGTACAACTACGATTTTTAGCTAATTGCTGCTACACCACAGTCGATTCAGAATTAGTAAACGTCGCTTTACTGAAGTACCTCGATTTAGGAAAGGTTTTCTTGCTTACCAACTTTTTAGCAGTTTCTGTACGCACATATTTTTCTACTGAACTAGGCTTTCAATTTAGTAAAGAACTCGTGCGAGTTTTTCAGAGAACCACTGGCCTTACTAAATCGAAGCTCGACTGTATCTTCTTTGTCACTCTCCTCCCTTTGTGTCTTTAATTTCCAAGATGGTACCGTACTAGGCAACACCCTCTGTGGAATTGAATGGCCTTATCTCTCCTTCTCTTCCTCCGTCACCTGCTTCCCCCTCCTACTCCCTCCCCTCCTTTTTCTAGGATGCATTTTCACTTGGTCTTCGCCACTTCCAGCTTTGCTCCCAGAGTTTGCTTTAGTTAATCCTCTCGTAATTCCCAGAATTGTCTTCATTTTTTGGGTCTACTGCACGACCTTGCATGGGACGGGCGTACTGTATTACTAAGTACGTAGTATATGGGAAAAAAGCTTTTTTTTGGTGGGGGGAGGGAGGGAGTTGGAAAGTGTTCATGCTCAAGAGGTTTATCTCTCTAATTTGGTGGAGCACGGATTTGCGTGTGCGAAAGAAGGGAAGGAGGAAAATTGGACTAAAGCAGTGGTTCTTAACCAATGGGTCGCGACCCAAAAGTGGGTCACAAGAGGATCAAGACAAAAAAGTGGTAATGA
>JAAUYM010066044.1_pt1 | contig 11619 bp, 15 predicted proteins | sample 7278001 | NCBI WGS metagenome assembly JAAUYM01 (sample SAMN14350224, study PRJNA611818) | marine sediment metagenome | isolation source: surface marine sediment (1.8m) | place: French Polynesia: Moorea | collected 2018-08
CACTACAACAAATGTCCACTCCAGACTGCTGGTTGTGTTATTATTTTAATAAATATCCCATCTAATAGTCTGAAGCTGCCTGTTTTGTGAGGTGGGGGGGGGGAGCGGGTGTCTTTCTTAAGCCAAAGCAAACGGCGGTGCATGACAAAAAGGAGGAGGAGGAGGAGGAGGAGGAGGAGGAGGAGGAGGAGAAGGAAGAGGAGGCATTTAGTAGTTGCATTGTCTTTCCAACCGGTGGCTTTGGTACTGCCACGCGATATCTCGAGTCACGTTCGCTCCTATGTCGGTCCTGCCCTATTCCTCCTCCTTCTCCTCCTCCTCCTCCCTTTTTTGTGGGTGCATCTCTCACTTTTTTTATGGGAATATGACAGGCGGACAACAAACAACGAGGAAGCAGAATTCCTACTAAACTGCGATTGAACAGATCTGACCCACCCCTTTTGACTGAGACGGCAACTTTTATTGGGGTGAAGGGGGGAAGAGATTATAAAGACTTCCCTACCCTGAAATGATTATCTTGAACTGGCTATTATTATTAAACCTCCTCCACCTCCTCTTCTTCTTCTTCAAAAGTACTAGATTAGCCGATCACACTTCTTGTACAGCCAACCTCAACCTCCAAATCAGGCAGTCTTCTTCTTCTTCTTCTTCTTCTCCTCCTCCCTCCTCCTCCCACAATAAGTCAGATATCAGATGGCAGGGCTGTAAACAGTTATTTGTGGACACTGAAAAAGGAATTCCTTCTGTGTAGGAAGAAAGAAAGGAAGAAAGGGAGAGATTCTGGGCTGGATCACGAGAATCCCAAAACTGTCCTTTCAGGTGTGTGTACAGGTTTTGCTGTTGTGTGAGGGAGGGAGGGAAGGAGGGAGGGGGAGGAGGAGGGGGAGGAGGAGGAGGAGGAGGAGGAGGAGGGGACGTCACTGCTCCCGCTACTTTGTTCTGCTCCGAGATTCATTTTTCTCCTTCTCATTGAGAGAAGCCACAACTGTGACGTGTTGTACTACAAAAAAAATGGTACCAGGAACTCCATTATACGCAAAAAAGCGCTTAACATGTGGGAATATTGTTGCACGTTCTTTTTTTGGGGGGGGGGGGGGAGGGAAGCAGAGATCAGCTCATACACGAAAGTAATTGCGGCAACAAACTCGGCATTGAACTCTTCAAGGTCACAACTACCTTTCTTCCTGTCTCTCTCTCTCTCACTCCCATCGAATAAACCAGCATTTTTTTTGCGAAATTGCACGCCAGAAATAATAAATAACTCCCTCCCTCCCTCCTCATTTTGTGATGTTGCCGATTGACGCCCACTTTGAGAGAGAGAGAGAGAGAGAGAAGAAAAAAAGCTGATTTTTTGGGAAGGTCTCTTTAGTTAAAAACCACGCCCAGTTCAAACCAGACCTACTTAATATGGTATATAGGAAGCATTTTTTTGTTTAAAACATCAATAACTTGTATGATGCTTCGTAATAACTTCACCTCTTTTTCCCTGTGACATTCATTAAACATGCAATTACCATTCACATGGGGAAGACAAACAAAGATGACACGCCTGGCAGTCAAATTAGGCTCATAAGCTTATTATGGTAGCTTAATTAAGCCAAAATGGTAACAAATAACGGCTCTCTGGTTGGGTTTCTTGTAGTACAATTTGGCACAAATTTGGCAATTAGAGTCATCTTATATGGTGTATAGCGAAGGAGGAGGAGGAGGAGTACTTTGCAATCTCAGCACTCCCATCGAAAGGAGGTGGGAACTACCACGGAGGAATTGGGGAGGGGGAGGGAAGAAAGGAACATTGTGGGTGCCATGGCAGGGTTGCCAGGACTTGGAAAACTAAAATAATCCACCCAACCCTGAAGAAATAGCCTTGCCTGGGCCCAACAGTAAACAGCCTCAAGTTCAAAATAGCCACGAACCCGAAAAAGCTAAAAAAAAAAAAATTGCCGAGAAATTTTGCACCCAACATGACCCAAAATATGCCGTTTATAGCCAAAATGGCTCTAAAAATAGCCCAAGTGGCCACCCTAGTGGGTCCTCTCCTCCTTTTTGTTCTCTACCCGTATTGACAGCCCAATTTTTCGCATCGAAGACCTTTTTCAAAATTTTTTTTAGTGTGGAGGAGGGCTTTAAAAGCAAATTAAAAAATGACCAGAATGTGAATGGGGGGGAGGAGGTCACGCCCCTCCCCCCCCCCCCCCCCAAAAAAAACCCCAAGAAAAAAACCCTGTTCTGCGAGCGGTTTAGGAAACGTTTCTTTGTGTGCTCATTGCGCTTGTTTAGAAAAGGATTTAGTATTTTCTGCGGTCGCAGCAGAAGTAAGTTCACAATAGACCCAATTTCTTTCCTTTTATCTTATCATCATCATCAGAGCAAAATATAGCATTCTCAAGTTCCCCCCCTTACCTACAGGTACAGTCGGTGTTTTTTTTGGAGGGGGTGTTTCTTGGATGGAAAGGGGCTATTTTTTGAGGGGGGGGTGTTGGAGGCTGTTTTTTTTCTGGAGGAAGGGGAGTCCCATTTTTTTAGGTGGTCTCTTTTTTGTGGGCGTCCTTTTTTGAGGGGGGAGGTGAATCTTTTTTGGAGGAAGTGGGGATCTATTATTATGAGTGGGTCTCTTTTTTGCAGGGAGGGGGCCTCTTTTTTTGGAGGGGGGGAAATTGCTATTATTGAAAGCTTTTTTTTATCTGCATGATATATTGGTCTTATCTTGGATATAAATTGGATGGAGCAATATTTTTGTTGGAAAGAAAAGCTTTCAATCATTGGTTTTTTTCTGCCAAGAACACTTGCATGTGTTCTCCTATAACAATAAAAAAGTGCTTTCTGATTTTTGAAAATTCGCGAAAATAGGACACTTTTTTTTGAAAATGTTTACACGCAGTTAGCAAGTAAATAATTGGGGCAAGAGGACACACGGACCATCTACGTAGTAGTACAGTAGAACTCCGATATATGAAGTTAAAAAAAATCGCTACAGTCAGCACACAAAATTGAGCACTTTTGTCTCCACCATAGTGAGGATGCAGATGACATTTTTTTGGTCATGATAACTTATTTTTTACACATAAAAAGGAGGTTTTTTTTAATAATGGAGTTTCACCGTAATAGCAAGACCTATTTTTTTTAGCAAAGAATCAACTTCCGTGAATGTTGAATAAGAGATAACTTTGTCTCTCCTCCAGAAAAAAAACCAACTATTTAAATAATGGGTTCACAGGGGAAAAAAGCCCCAGATAGTTCAAGTTCAACTGGGACGATGAAGCTCCATCCGGTGTTGCTGCTGCTGGCGCTGCTGCTGGCGCTGCTGGCGGAGGCGAGGCAGGCCAGGATCGGGAAGGATTGGCTGCAGGACAGCTCATCCTCATCCTCATCCTCGCCCTCAAGCAGGCAGGCCAAGATCGGGAAGGAGTGGCTGGCGTGAAAAGAAATGTTAGAAGAGGATTCTGCAAAGATTCTGAGATTTCGTTCATTAATACAGTTCGATTTGGATCATCAAACCCAACCAACAACGCACTCTTAATAAACTTCCGACTGAGCTCCGATGCAGAAATTTAATTAATAAGCACCGACTGAGCTTTGCAAATGGGCTTCCATTTCGCACACCACCGTTGGGAGCGGAGGCTACAAAAATGAGAATTAGGGGAATGGGAAAAAGGGATTGGTTTTGGTGTGATTCTTACAAACAAACAAAAAAAAGAGTCCCGTCGGGTGTCCATGGCAAGATACAAAGGAAAAAAAAGACTGCATAAGATGCTCAGTGAGGCAAATCCGATGGGGGAGATTTCTCCTCCTCATTCTCCCCATTTCCTGCTATTGGGCGGCCCATCCTCCTCCTCCTCCTCCTCCTTTTTCTCGCAAGCAACCAGAGCGGAAGAAGAAGAGAAAACAAGCATAAAAAGAACGCAAAGCATTCTGACCACTCACACATGTGGGGCTTTAAGCATAAACTTTGGAAAGTTACTTGCACTAGTAATAAAAAATGTAATTTTGTTAAATAATTAGAGTAGCCACATGCCAAGCTAAATTGCTTTAGGATATTTGGCAACGCTGAAAGTTGAACGTGAGAGTGGCAACGCTGACTGTGACTGAATGATAGCAAGAGCAACAACGATAACAAGAAACATTACAGCTGCAAGACCGCGCTGCTCTCGGTAACAAACAAACAAACAAAAATAAAGACAACGCGATTTCCCACATCTTGCCTCATGTTGGAGAGATGTTGGATAGGATTGTCTCGACAACAGTTAACAACCCGTTTCTACACTTTCTCAAAATTTCTCCTCCTCCTCCTCCTCCTCCTCCTCCTCCTCCTCCTCCGTTCTTTACCCACCGAGAGGGTAATAAAATTTGGGAAAGTAGAGGTGGTAGGAAAAAGCCCAGAACTTGTTTTCAGGATGGGAGTGTTTTCTCCGCAAGAAGCGGCTAATGTTAATTCTGATTTTATTCCTCCGCCATTACTTTACTACAATTTGTTTTTATTGCACCTTCTTCTTTGTTTAAAGTTAATTAATTGACTCTCCTCGTAGCAAAAACGGCTGCCTTCCATTTGGGAAGGAAATACGTTGTGTCAAGTTTTCTTGAAAAGTAAATAAAAAAAAGTGCGAAATCGACTTTATCATCAAATTCTCAGACTGGAAGAGAAACAGAAAACATAAATTGGATAATTTGGAAGAAGTGGATCATTCAAATTTGAGACTTTTGGCAAAAGCTGACAGTAATATAAATTTTGCTGTGTAACAGCACATTCAAAAGTTATTAATATCTGAGTACGTAAAAATGTCAGAGCCAAAAGACTTTGAAGTTTACTACAGTGACTGGAGAAAACTTTAAAATACTTTAAGATGTAAATAGCATCAAATCTATAGTTCTCAATATATTATATATATTTTTAAGAATGCATTTTTTTGCCCCTAAAAAGTTTTTCCTTTCCAGGTCCAAGACTTCCCTGATTGCAATCTATTTTTCGTCTCTCCCGCCGTCAGGAGTGAAAGGATGGCGCCGCTCTTCACACGCATCCTCATCTTATGTCAAGCTTCTTCCAGAAGTTGCTACCACACCTTTCACTTTTAAAAAAACCACGTTAATTATTTAACGTTTTTCTGCAAAAACAACCAAACGTTTTTTTTCTTCAGAACTTTGGCAACGTGGCTTCAACATTTCACCCTCTCCCCCCTTCGTGAGTTCTGGAACCTCGATGGGGCTTCTGGAACTTTCCTCCTTGCGTCACGAAGGACGTGGCCAGGTGGCTGTGACAGACTGGCACAAATTTGGCGCGGGGGGGGGAGACAAAGTCAATTTTGCAAGCGTCGCTTAAGAAAACAACCATTTACTACTCAAAACAACACTCAAGAAGTTTAAAACTTGCTGCATTGAAGACGTCATTAACGTCACTTTTTATTTCAAAAATTAAATAGTTAAGCAAAGATTTAGCAAATTACGTCAGGTTAGCCTGACCTGGTCACAGCCTTTCCGGCCGCGAGCATCTGATTCCTCGCCCAGCATTGATTCTGTGCGCTCGCTGTGGAGGAAGGCAGGGGAAATTCTTGGCTGGCCAGCTCGCGCAAGCAGTTGCCAGATGACCCCCCCAAAAAACCCATTGATAAAAACTCATTTTTTACGACCCCATCTTAAGGTAACTTCAACGTTGGTAGGCAGTGCCAAGCAACGCACTTTTGACACGTCGCTAAAAGGCTTGAATGAGGCGCTCTTCCCCGCCCGTCTTCCTCATCTGGCAACCCCTCCCAGGGTGGCAACAATCGCCCTGTTCCTGTTCCCCAGCTGGCATCGCCATTCGCGGGCCGATGCGGCCTTCCTTCCTTCCTTCCTCCCTCTCCTACTATACGATACTCTCTCTCTCCCCGTGCGCAAAAGTTGCCTCGCGCGGTGCCAGTTCAGGCGACGTGCCAGCACATTATACATGTTTGGAATCACATTATTTAATTATTTGCTTACAATTCAATTATATACAGTCAAGTTTTAATACAGTAACATGTGAAAAAAACTGTACCCGACGGGACTTTTAAACCTATGAGAGTCACAAATTCAGCTTTAAACATGTAATGGAACGTATCATTTGAATACCACGTAAACGTCACAATTTTTTTCATAAATGTGTTATGCTCGTAAATTTAAAAGACCCGTCGGGTTTTTTTTTACAGACTCTTTTATTGCTACAGAAAAACAAAGAAAAAAAACCCCACCACCAAGCAAAATTGTTTCAGTGTCAATTAAATTGAGTTACTTTTTTTAAATCTCCTTTTGTCGACTGCCGACCGAACTTTGGTGGTCACACACGCACACAAGTTTAGTCATCTCATTCTCTTCTCAGTTCTCACCACCACCACCATCCTCAATCCTCATTGTGAACGGCGCGAGCGAGGCGGGGGAGTCCACGTTGTTTTTTCCTCCTCCTACGTCCGGACGGATCGGCGCAGGTCAGAGTCAGAGACTGAACCGGACACCAGACCGGACTGTGCACTCCAGAAGAGAGGAGGACTCCCTACACCCCGAGGTTCAACCAAATCTACAGTTTTTCCTGTCTCCTCGGGGGTGAGCTTCACTTTACCGGCCGATGGGGGTCTTTGAGGACGCGCCGGCAGTTTTTTCTCTTTTTTTTCTTCTTCTGAACCGTTCGTCCGGCCTCGCTGACCCTACGGGACAGTTTGGCTGCATTTTCGTGCTGAATAAGCTGCTTTTTTTTCGGCCACATTTCTTTGTTCTATTGGTGCGTGACGTTATTAGAGGTATAGTACGTTTTCCTCCCTCCTGGGTCTGTTCTGAGTAACTGGCAGCAAAAATTGGAGAAGGATTCACGTATTTCAAAATAAGTAGAATTGATCTAAAGAGGAAAAGTAGTATTGATTCATAAATAGTCTTGCTACCCCGACGGGACTTTGAATGAAAGCTACGAGCATAGCAATTATCGCTCGGAAGCGTAACAGATCATTGTCATTAGACTACCACACGTTAATGTCACGTTTTTTTTTCTGTTCTGGAAAATGACCCAAAAGTTTCGTCGGGACGCCACAGCTATGCACACGCGGTACGATTCTGACGTAATAATTTTTTTTTCATTTTCCACCAAACATTCATTGCAGCTCACCTCGCCGACATAGTGTCATCTTGACGTAGCTTCCGGGCATCACACAGCTCCTCCCTCTCCAAGATGGTGAAGGAGACCAAGTTCTACGACATCCTGGGCGTGTCGCCCAACGCCGACGACTCCGCCCTGAAGAAGGCGTACCGCAAGCTGGCGCTCAAGTACCACCCGGACAAGAACCCGGACGCCGGGGAGAAGTTCAAGGAGATCTCCATGGCCTACGAGGTGCTCAGCGACCCGGAGAAGAGGAGGCTCTACGACATGCACGGGGAACAGGGAATCAAGGCAAGAGTTGGGGGGGGGGGGGAGAACTAAAAAAAAAAAATAACCATATTTGGGGAATCCCTTGAGGGAAACAATGAACAATTTTTTAATGATTCTGTTTCTTTTTTCCCCGTTCAGGAGGGAGGCGGCGGCGGCGGCTTCCACTCCCCGATGGACATCTTCGACATGTTCTTCGGCGGCGGGATGGGCGGCATGGGCGGCGGGCGGCGCGGCCCCAGGAGGACCAAGAACCTGATGCACCAGCTGTCCGTCTCCCTGGAGGACATGTACAAGGGGACGACGAGGAAGCTGGCCCTGCAGAAGAACGTCATCTGCCCGGACTGCAGCGGGGTCGGAGGGAAGGAGGGCGCCGTGCAGAAGTGCCCCGTCTGCAGGGGGTCGGGCATGCAGGTGGGTGTGCTCTAGTACAGTACGACGACCTTCTCTTTGCTACCCTGCGTGTCGTCACGCCAGATCGCCATTAAGGTTACCTTTCCACCCCTTCTTCCTCTTCGGTGGTGGGTCAGATAATAACTTGGAAGTTATTCTTTGTTATTTTTACCTTACTGTACAAAATGTATCTTGTTTTGGGAAAAAGCATGTTTTTTTTTTTTTAGAAGTCTAATTTTGCTGTAAGTGGCTTGAAAAAACTTTCCGTAAAAAAAAAAAAATGGGCGTCGCCTTTCTTCGGTGTGCAGGTCCGCATCCAGCAGCTTGGTCCCGGCATGATGCAGCAGATCCAGTCGGTGTGCTCCGAGTGCCACGGCCAGGGGGAGCGCATCGACCCCAAGCTGAGGTGCAAGAAGTGCGCCGGCCGCAAGGTGGTCAGGGAGAGGAAGATCCTCGAGGTCTCCGTCGACAAGGGGATGGAGGACGGGCAGAAGATCACCTTCTCGGGGGAGGGAGATCAGGTGGGTGGGTAAAGCATGGGTCACCATGGATATCTTGGCTAAATTGGGGAAAATTTCTAGGAAGCAGAATTCATGTAGTACGTAAATTGCTACGTAAAGCCATTCAAAATGGATGAATTCTAAAAATAAAAAATAAAAAACCCCAGGAGCCCGGCCTGGAACCCGGCGACATCATCATCGTGCTGGACGAGAAGGAGCACGAGACGTTCAAGCGCAACGGCGTCGACCTCATCATGAAGTTCGACGTCTCCCTGACCGAGTCGCTCTGCGGCTTCAAGAAGACCATCCAGACTCTAGACGACAGGACTCTGGTGAGTGAGTCAACTTGGTAAATGTGGCACTTTGCGTGCAGGCTACTAAAGGTGGGAAAGATGGTTTCAGCTCCTGTGCTCCTTGGGACAAATATACACATTTTCTTTTTTTAAGCACGAAATTTCCTGATATAAAAATGTAAATATTTTCTTAAACAGGTGATCCAGACGATCCCTGGCGAGGTGACGAAGAACGGCGCCATCAAGTGCGTCTTCGGCGAGGGGATGCCCACCTACCGGAACCCCTTCGAGAAGGGCAAGCTCATCATCCAGTTCATGGTCGACTTCCCGGAGTCGCTCGACCCGCAGGTGGCGGCAAAGCTGGAGAGGATTCTGCCAGCGAAGTAAGGGATTCTTGATTATTTTGGGTTTGGTTTTTATCACATGCAATAAGTTCTTCTTGGATGTCTATATGGGAAAGTGCATAATTCCTCTATTAAAAAAAAATTGATTTGGTCCTACTAGTAAACTATCTTTCAACACCGAATGCCACGTGAGAAGGCGCAAGTCACAATTTTGTTTTACCTCTTTTTTTTCCCCCTCGCTCGCTGCAGGGAGGAGTCCATCATCCCTGACGACCACGAGGAGGTGAACATGAACGACTACGACCCTGAGGCCGAGCGGCACCGGCGGCGCGGCCGCGGCGGCGGCGGCCTCGGCCAGTTCATGGACGACGACGACGACGACCATCACGGGCACGGCCCGGGGGTCTCCTGCGCCACGCAATAAGGACGCGGCGCAGCTTGTTGTTGTGTAGTCCCGGAATGGTGGCGGAGGAGGAGGAGGAGGAGGAGGAGGAGGAGGAGGAGGAGGAGGAGGAGGAGGAAGAGGAAGAGGAAGAAGAGCGTGCGTTTTCCCGGAAAAATAGGTTTTTTTTCTTGCTTTTTTTTTTTCAAAAGGTGGGTTTGGCAGAGTTCAGTCACTCTTTTCCCACGTCTGTGCTTATATTAGTAGAATGATGAAACAACGTGTCTGGCCCCTCCCCCCCCCTTCCTCCTCCCCCGATGATAATTCGTGTGTGAGATAGAGATAGAGAGAGAGAGATTCCAATCAACTTTTGTGGTTCGTCTTTGTCCATCCATTGTCCACAGCAGCACTTGCCTCCCTCACTCGCCCACCCCACCCCCCCTCTCCTCCACCTGCCACAATGAGAGAAGAAAAAGCTGTGGCGTAAGAAAGGATTTGAAACGAGAAATTGGTAGCACTTTAATAAAAAAAGAAAGAATCACAGCTTCTCTTTTTTTTTCGGGAAACGTGGGTGCGCGTGTGTCGATATTTTTGTTTTTGAATTCACTCCCCTCCCATTCTGCCCCGCCCCCCCAATCAATATACCACTGTATTCATGCTTCTTGGTCTCCCCCCCCCCCCCGTCTCCTCCCTCTTGTGGATATTTGTGGAACAAGATTGGGAGGACGGGACGGACGAATTTAGGCTAAAAACAAAAGGAAAGAAAGAAGAAAAAAAAACACCGAACTTGCTGCTAGGTTAATAAACAGATCGAAGAGATCATCGTGCTCAGTTAATTCCTCTCCTTCGTCGCGTTTTTTTCTTTTTTTAAATACCCAAAAGTTGGCCAAATGTCAAGATACAAGTCGTGGGCAAAGACCGTGCGAACTGGCAACACTGTTCAGGATGTAAAGCAACAGTTTCAGCTTTTTTTTGCTTGTTTATTGAGAGAGAGAGGGGGGCACTGACCTGACCCCTTTCCAACTATACAGCATTTTTTTTTGCAGCCAGCGCAAAGGCTCGTTTTGTAACTGGTTGGCTCATCAATTCTGATGTAAAAAAAAAACTATCAGTTTTACCCATTAATTGCCACAATTATACATCAAACAACGTCTGTTATTGCGAGTTTGTTTAAATGTGCTATGTGCTAGTTGGAAGTGGAAGTCTCTTATTACTCGGATTTCTTTTTTCTTTTTTTTCTTTTTGCGCGCATTTCTCGCCAATTTTTCCGGCACCTCCCGCCCGGCCTGCCCGCAGATGTCGCCAGGCCTAGGCGGCGCGATCCTGTGACCAGCTGTTGCCAGGTTGCAAAGAGGTGGGGGACAAAACTGCTCTCACTAATTTACTGCATGGCACAATTTTGCTTTTCTGACCTGCCTTTCTTTCGAATCCCGTACAAAGATTAATTATCCAATAAAGCGTCTTTAGTTTCGATATGTCCGACCTCACTGGGTGGGCGGAGAAGTGTTCTGGACTAGAGACAGGAGCAGGAGTGGCTTTCTGAGAAGGACTGGGCCCAACTTTTGGTCTATACTTTTGGTGCTAAAATAACAGATAAAAAAAATAGAATTTACTCCACAGAGATTACTCCTCCAAAGCAAGCATTGGATAATAAATAATGCAGATGCATGGTCAGATCTCAACTAATCTTTTTCGGGTCGGACCGGTTCCGGCTCCATCCCTAGCAAGAGGAGGAAGCAGAAAAGAAACAGAGGGAGGAGGGAAGGGGGGAAAGAGAGCGAACAGACGAGAGGAGGGGAGGGGAAGGGAAAAAGAAAGAAAGGGCATTATGGCAGGGGACTGCTGCTGCTGCTTTGTAACTGCCTCCTCCTCCTCCTCCTCCTCTCTGCTCTCTCTTCTTCCTCCTTCTCAGTGCTGCCAGATTGTTGCAAGTTGAGCCAAATTGGTTCCAAACTGTTGTAAGCACAAAAGGACCCCATTATAAGTTGCTCCATACAAGCAGCTGCTTTTAAACCTCAGTTGGTGATTAGAAGAGACAGATTTCGTTTTGCCGCCGTTATGGTTATTTTTCACGCCACGCTCGGTCCCTTTTTGTACATAAAGTATCTGTCAGCCCTGCCTCCTCCTCCTCTCGGAGTCAGAGAGGGAGAGAGAGAAAAAAAGAGAAGACCAAGAAGACCAAGCAAGCTCACTCAGCCTCAGCTTCCCGATTCCAAGGCCAGGAAGAAAGAGAGAGAAAAAAAAACCTTTGGTGGGAGAACAAAGGATTGGTCTTCATTAGACGGGAAGCAGAAGTGTGTGCTTGTTGGTGGTGGAGAACACGAAAAAAAAAAGAATTGTGAATCTG
>JAAUYM010001131.1_pt1 | contig 11617 bp, 11 predicted proteins | sample 7278001 | NCBI WGS metagenome assembly JAAUYM01 (sample SAMN14350224, study PRJNA611818) | marine sediment metagenome | isolation source: surface marine sediment (1.8m) | place: French Polynesia: Moorea | collected 2018-08
CCCTTTATCTCGCAAATTCTTCTTCCTCCTCCTTCAATCCTTCCTCCCCTCCCCCAAACTCCTTTCCAAACGCTTCCTCGTTGCGATCCCCCCCCTCCCCGAATTCTTCAAAACATGAAGAACCCGGATTTAGAACACATCTTGGTAAACGGGAAATACAAAAAAATGACCTTTCCTTCACGACCGCCGCGCACTAAAACAAATAGTACAGTACAACAATTTTTTTCGCAGAAAAAAATATGATTAGTAGTGCAACTAACGCAAAAAAAACCACGGACCATATAACGACAAGAAATGGAAATGCTCTGTCTCAAATCTGCTTCCTGAAATCTTTCGTCTCAAATGCCAGCCGGAGATAATTTTTTTCCTCCTCCTCCTCCTCCCCCTTACATCTTTTCCCAAGTTTTTTTTTCAGAAGAAGAAATTAAACACGGGAAGGATTTAAAAAAAAAATCTGCTAGGCAGTCATGCACACAAGGCCCTTTAAGACTTCCTCCTTCCTCTTCTTTGCGGAGGAGTCACCAAGATAAAAAAAAGCTTTTATTTTGGCCACCTTTTCAAGGATCTTTCTTCTTCTTTTTCCACGACTTTTATGTGGGAAAGCGTCTTCCTCCTCCTATTTACCTTTTTTTCTCCTCCTCCTTTTTCTGCCGTCATTTGTGTGTTCGTGCCCCATTGAAGACTCCCTCCTTCCCCATTTTCCTCGGATAAATAGTCCTTCATCTCCACTACTGCTACTAGTAGTGTACAGTAGACCTCAGATTAGTAAAGTTGGTGGTCGACAGCAAAAAAAAAGTTTGCAAAAGCAGAGTTTTTGCTATGGTGGAAATGGATTAAACAGAATATTTACTAGAGAGGACTGAGAGAGAATATATCGGAGTCCTGCTGTACTTCTTCTCACTCTTGGTGAATTTTGGGCCCAACTGACGGTTGGAAGCCCACTCCACTCCACTCCATTCCAACCCATGCGCTCACTCCACTCCAGGAAATTTACGAGGTGGCGTTTGGGAAATCAAATTTGACACCGCGAACAAGTACGGTGGAACTCCCACATTTGTAGGTCCTAGTGCACAGAGCGTTGGCCACCAGCTAAAAAGTTTGCTCCAGCAGAAGTTTCTTTAATGTGACAGGAGATTGGTTGGGGTGCTCGACCAACGTTGGCAATATTGGCAATAAAACGCTGAAGTAGGGACCAGACATAAGTGAGACTGGAGCGACAATTTTACCTCGAAATACTTCACCGATACTGAGCTCGCTAGGAGGCATCACTGAGGTTTTTCGGGGTAAAATTATCACTCTAGTCTCAAGTCGAAAAACCTCGGTCGTACCTCTCAGTGATCTCAGTATCGGTGAAGCATTTCGAAGTAAAATTTTCACTGTTGTCTCACTTATAGAGTCCAACCTCAGCAATTTTTACATTACCATGAGAGGACAGACAGATACCTGGATGCTACCTCGTCCATTCCTCGGCAATATTGGTCGGGTGAGTGCCTCTGCTGGCTTTTGCCTACAGTTCCCTCTCTCCCCCCCCCCACTGCACGCTGAAGTATGTACGTGGGTCTCCCTTCATATGGCAATTCTTTTGTTGTCTCCCTCAGCCGAGGTGAGGTGAGGTGAGTGACGCGAGCCAACTTTAGGTGAATTCCCTCAAGGAGTCTTCCAAGCATGAACGAAGAGAAGAATAGCAATATGGTGATTATTACCAGCCCCACTCACAACAGCAACAACGCCACACTTGTTTTGTTTGCAAAGAAAAGAAAAGGGGGGAAACCACCAAACTTTCACCACGTGCAAATTTATCATGCGGAAAAAAAAGAGAATAGTAATAATTTCTTAATTGCAGTTGGAAAATTTGAAAGTTTACAGGGGGCATGAAGTGAAAGTGAGAGACTTAGCATTACAAATTGGCATGCAGGGACAAAATATGGGAAAACGTAAAGTGTGTGTGTATGTCTTCTTCTTATTTTTTTTTCTCGTGAGATAATGGCAGAGGCAACAACAACAGCCGCAACGGAATCAGACGGGGGAGGAGGAGGGGGAGGAGGAGGAAGAAGAGGAGGAGGAGGAAGAAGAAGAGGAGGAGGAGGAAATATTTTCTTTTTTTCCATATTTTTTCCCGTAATTTGGAAAAGAAACGTCATGTTGCGATAATGGTTTCTTTACCTTCCTCTTTCTTTTCCAAAAAAATCATATGTCGGAACTTAATGTGTTGTACTGTTAGGACGGAAGAAGAAGTCTTGTTGCCTCTCTTCATTCTCTTCTCCAGTTATTTGGGGATCTATAATAATTCTTGAAAAAATATATTTTTTTTTTCATGCCTACTAGCATAACTGCTTCTTCTTAATGGTTGGATGAACTTTTGTTGGCATAAAAAAGGTTCCAAAATAATTTCTTTTTTGGCAAAGACGCTTTTTTCCTGCAATTTTCTTTCTGTTCTTTCTCCTTGGCTGAGCACTCAACTTCCTCCACGTCAACCAGCAAAAAAAATTGCAACAAGTGTTTATCTTATTTATCTTTTCCTCAAAAAAAAATATAGAATTGTCATATCCCTTTTCCCATACTTTGCCACACGTGGTTTAGAACAATGAGCACATTTTTAATTTTTTTTTAATCACTACTCACTCAAATGGGGAAACTAGTAGCAATTTCTCTCTTTTTTTGTTGTCAGGCGCATTTGACGGATTTCCTTAATGGAGGAGGAAGATTCCTCCGGTGAAAGCGAAGACACGAAGTCGAGTCTTCACATCCCCTCCCCCGTCCCCCTCCTCACACACACACACACAGCAGGAAACGTCATCTAGTATATGTTTCCTCTCCCCCACCCCCACTTTACTTTACCAACAGGTAAAAAAAGTGACAAAAAATGCGAAAAGACAGTGCGCGAAAAAACAGGTAAAATCCTTTTTTCTTTTTTGGTGACATTTCTCTCTGGAGAGAAAGAGATCTCAACGCAAGTCTGACCAATTTCTCCTCACAAAAAAACCTCCAGGTGCAAAACGAACTCACTCAGTTTTTTCCCGAACCTTTCTCCCGTTCTCCTCCTCTTTTCCCACACCTCAGTGTGTGTGTGTGTGTGAGGGAGAGAGACAACGGCAGCACCTCTGGACAAAGAAAGGATCAAAGAAGTTACAAGAAAGGAAAAAACTTAACTGTTTCTTTTTTTTTCTTTTTACCCGCGAGCAACGGAGCCGACCCGCAGGTCATGGAGTGCAATGAGTTGTTCTTCTTCTTGTTCTTGTTGAGATGAAGTGCATAATTTTTTTGGGGGGGCCTATTCAACTCGTTTTGGCAATCCTCTTTGCTGGTCTTTGAACAGAATTTGTTCTTGTTTTCTTTTTGCCACAGAGTTGCTATTCTCTTCTCGTTGTTGTTCTTCTTACAATCAGTTTCGAAAGCCAATCCAGTTGATCCTCCTTTTTGCTTACATTTCACAAACTGGCCGGTACCTTTTTATAGTAATTTCAGCTTTTTTAAATTCAGAACATTACCTGTTCTTGTTTTCTCTCTCTCTTTGAACAAATAAGGAGAAGAGATCGGAGGAAAGTTGTTGTGCGTGGAGACAAAAGAGGCTTTTCTCAGGAGGAACACCTTTCAAAGATACCAGAGTACAGTCAATCTCCGATTTACTAAAATTTGGAATTTTTAGTAATTGCAACTTGACATATAATCAAAGTCCTTTTACTGCATTAGGCAGTTTTAATTCAGACACTTTTTCCCAGAAAAGTTTGTTATAAGCGTGATCCATCTCATGGAATGTCCATGTTGTGGAATGTCCAGGTTTATATTTTTTATTGGCCCTCCAATTAGAGGCTTTTCTACCAAGATTGAAGTTTAGCAAAAAAAATCCTACTTTCCCCTGAACAGAAATTCGAAGAACTTTTATCCAATTAAGAAGAGAGAGAAAAAGAAACTTATTTTCTTCCAAAATGGGGTGGACTGGAAGAGGAGGTGGAGAAAATGATCACGTCTCAATCTCAGTAAATGCCAAACTTTTTGATAGAACAACAAAATTTCTTTCCAGAACAGCATCAGCAGCAACAACAACAAGAAACAGCCACACTAACAATTACCTTTTGATATGCAGTGCCAAGAGGCACAAAACTCTACATTGTGGCAATTCTTTTCTGAACTCGACATTTTCTCATAGTAGTAAGAGCAAAATAACTGGGTCTTCAGAAGAGTGAAATGATCCCCGCCCGTCATGTCTCAATCTCACCTTTTTTTCTTCCTCCACTTTTTCATTTCAGGATTTTTTTTTTCCTTTTCCGGGAAAATGCACCACTGCGGTGGTCGGAGGAGGAGGAGGAAGAAGGAGGGACCTTCCTGATAAGATGTGACTGGACAGCAGAGGCAAGAGAGAGAGAGAGAGAGAGAAAGGATGTCATCTTGCTCTGCCGACCACCCAAGTGGAGGTGGAGGCGGCTCCGCAGCCGCAGTGGTGGCCACCGTCCGCCCGACCAAGTTCAGGTCTCCCTACCACCACAAGTCGGCCGCCACCTACGCGGGCGACTCCGGGTTGAGCAGTGGCGGCGACCGGAGCAGCAAGGCCTCCTCGGAGGAGAGGGAGGACGTGGCCGCGGTGACGGCGGCGGCGGCGCCGACGTTCCTCACCCACGGGGACTACGAGCTGAGGCTGGTAAAGAAGGCTAGCCGGGTGAGGGAGAGGATCAAGCTGCTGGAGGACAAGTACGGAAAGTCGACGACGACGGACGGCAAGAAGAAGAAGTCGGACCGGGGCGGGGGCGGCGCCGGAGGCGATGGCGGCTCCTCCTCGTCTGCCAACTCCGGCGGGACCCAGATCGTGCTTGACCCGATCGACCCGAGCCGCTCCGCCAGCCTGGCCGAGCTGGGCAGGCTCATCAGCGACACGGGCGACCTCTTGAGCAGGAACTCCCGCCTGCGGGCCAGCCTCACCATCTCCATGAGGAAGAAGGGGGCAGGAGGAGGAGGAGGAGGAGGCGGTGACTGCTGCACCATCGCCATCCCGGCCACCCCGAGGCAGGGCAGGAAGAGGCTGTCGCTCAAGAGGGGGGAGGGGATGGCGGCGGCGGCGGCGGGGGCGGGAGCGCAGCAAGGAGATGAAGAATCCAGAAAGACTTCAAGCAGGCAGGTCAGCAACAACATGAGGAGGAGGCCCTCGACCGGCCTGAGGAGGACGGCCTCCAAGAAGAAGCCGCTGACGATGACGAGGCTGTCGACGGCGACGACTGCGACGAAGCTCCCGGATTCCGAGCTGAGGGCGCTGAGGAGGTCCGCGGCGGCGTCAGGCGTCGGCGGAGCCGGGGACATCTCCAGGATCGTGCGCGCCCTGAACAAGCTGGACGAGGAGGCGGCCAAGGACACGGCGGTGCTCAGAAGGAGCCTCAGGCTCAGGGCGCTCGAGAAGGCTAGGAGCAGCAGATCAGGTAATGACATACATGATAATTGCAAAATTACATCTTGTACGAGTATTTATCTCAGTATAATTTGCCAAAAGAAGTGTTGGAAAAAGGATCTCGACTTTAAAACTTCTGGTTGCCCCTGGCAATTGCCTTTCGCTGACTGACACACATCAGCAACTGATGCCCTCTCCCCTTCCCCTTTTCCAGGCATAATTGGCCATCATCTTCAAAGAGGCTCCTCAGGGGAGTGGAGGTGGGGAGGGAGGGAGGGAAGAGGAGAAATTTCAAGCACGCCATTTATCCAGGAAATACAGCTCCAGGGAAAGCTTTTACTTTCTGAAGATGGATAGCCCATCAGCAGAGTGGAAAGGAGAGGGTGGCAGAGGGCAACAGCGGCAATTTCACTCTCCCCCCCCGCAAACCCGAGTTTGTGTGGGCAGCGGTTCAATCTTCTGCCTTTTCCTTCCTGGCCGGTTCCTTCAAGGAATGATGCTTCGTATGGACTATACACGTAGTAGTATACTACCTACACAGTAGGAGAGAAAAGTATTTGATCCATCCGCTGATCTTCATCTCTCTCCTCCGTTTTCCCATATTTGTGCGAAGTGCGCCAGATGCTTGTCTGTTCCTTAGGCCTTCCATGAAGGATGCCTATTTATAACTCATCTGGAAGTACATTCAAAATGGAGCACTCAGTTTTTTTACCCCCACTCTTATTGACAACCCTCTCCCTTTCCTCTATCACCTTCTCACACAGCGTCGGCGGCAACGACCAATGGATCTTCAGAACAGAAGCAAGAGGAAGAACAAGAGGGGGAGGAGGAGGAGGGGGAGCAGGAGGAGAGGCATGTCCGGTGTGTGACGTCGTCGAAGGAGGCGACGGAGCAACAGGGTGACTCAGAAGCGACAGCGCAGGAGGAGTCGGAGGAAGGAGAAGTTCAACGACACCGCCGCCAGGAGGGGACAACCAGTTCCAGTTCCTCCACCGTGGAAAAACCCTCCGTCGCCGCGGGCACGAAAACGACTACAACTAAAGAAGAAGAAGAGGAGGAGGAGGAGGAGGAGGAAAAGAAGAAGAAAAATGTGGTTTGGAAGGAGCAGGAGGAGGGGGTAATAAGCCGCAAGGCTAGAGGGGTGCTGGGAATAGAAGAGGGGAAGAAAATGGTCAAGAAAATTGAGGATGGGAGAGGGAGGTCCTCCGATGATTCCGCCTTTTCCAGCGAGGAGGACGAACAGCACCAGCAGCGGCAGCACAAGGCCCCCAACAACGGCAGTCCCAAGGACGGCGGCGGCGGAGGCAAGAAGGGCCTGACGGCCAAGTACCTGCAGACGCTGGCGGCCCTGGCCAGGGCCAACGCCGACAACGTCTTCTCCTCCCTCGACTCCAACCTGAGCAGGCACAGGGAGGCCAAGCAGCAGTCTCAGCAGTCCGCCGGCAAGGGGCTGAGGGGCAAGATGGCCAGCAACCTCAGGACCAGGTTCTCCAAGAGCAAGAAGGAGTGCGGCGGCGGCGGCAATCCGGACAGGCCGTTCGACGCCCCTGAGAAGCTGCTGCAGAAGAAGGAGGGGGGCAACTCCAACGTGGTGTACGCCTCGTCCTCCTCCTCCTCCTCGCACGCAGGCTACGACGACGTCAGCCAGACCAGCCACAGGTACCTGGACCTCCTGGGTCTGGGACAGAGCCACGCCCACGCCGCCCCGCAATACTCCGAGCTCGGCAGCGTCGCCTACTCGGAGCCGGGACGCAGCACCACCTCTGCCTACGGCACCTCCATGGGTACGCTACGAGGAAACAGTTGTCATTATTTAGGTGAAGCAGGGAGCCTCCGGCGACCGCTACTCGACTGTACTGTACTCAAACCCGCTGCGCGATCTCTACTCTATGTTACCTGCCTCCTGCTGTATAGCCGTATCTCTCTGTATAATAAATCAGTTGATCAGGGGAAACCGCCGCGTACGGACGTTTCATACTCTCTGGCGAGCTAGGCCGCTCTCTACTTCATAGGTAAACTTCAGTGCAGAGGTTCCCGACCTGTAGGTTGCGCGACCCAAAAGTGGGTCGCAAAGTCAGTTCGACAATGGCAAATCACTTAGAACTCATAGAGTGAGTTGCTTAGAGGATAATCTGGTTCAGAAATGGTTAGGAACCTCTTGATTTGTCCTTTCAGATAATTCAATCGGTCTTTTTTTCAAGGCTACGACGACGTCGGCAATCCGTCGGTGCACACCTACCTGAGCGTGACCAACCACCCGCACACCGACGGCCAAACGGGGAAGCATGAGGGCCTCCTGGTGACGGCCACGCCGGCCATAGTCACGGAGGACCAGAAGGATTCGCTGGAGTACATCTACCGACAAGAAGGAGAGGAGGAGGAAGGGACAGGTGAGTGAATGTGAGGAGACCCTTGTTGATGAAAATGGGTGGAGTGGGAGGAGGAAAAGGGGGGAGAAGGAGGAAGAGGAGGCCGAGGAAGATTAGCTCAGATTGATTGGAGATAAGGATCGGCAGCATTGTCCCTTCCTTGGAGCTTTGGCAAGTGCGAAGCACACACGACTTCCTCAAAAAAAAATAACGGGAAGACTTTTGAAGCGTTCTCTATTGTACGAAAAACAAAAAGTTGCCATGAATATGTTGTACCTACAACGTCAACACACTTGATTGCTTTTTTTTTTCAATGTTAGGACACCGCAACAAAAACGGGTGCGGCCTCGGCGGCGGCCTCTACGAGAGCATCGCCGGCTCGCTCCTCAACCTGGCCAACTTGGGGCACGACGGCGGCGACGGCGACGGGGCGGCCAACAGCAACAACCTCTACTCTGTGTGCCTCGGCAAGGGCAGCAGCAGCAGCAACAGCCCGGAGGGAGCGGACGACGCCGAGCTGGGCCACGAGTTCCTGGCCTACACCCTGGCCAAGCTGGGGGCGGCGGAAAGGATAGGAGGAGGAGGGGGAGAAGGAGGTGGAGGGCTGCTGCTGAACAGGGCCAGCCTGGAGAACTCCTCCTTCTCCTCCTCGTCCGCCGGCGGCTGCCCGTCCAACTTCCATAGGCTGACGAGCCTCAACTCGTCCTCCTCCACGGTGGCCACCAAAAGCAACAGCAGCGGGTGCGGCGCCGACGGCGACGGCAAGGACGACGGGCAGTGGGTGGACATCGACGAGGACGACTACGAGGACTCGGAGGATGTCGCCAGAGGAGGAGGAGGAGGACGGCGGATGATGGAGAGGAACGTCAGCTTCAGAAGGTAGGAGGATCTTCCGATCTTTGCATCAGGCCAAATTTGCTTAAAACCAATTAAGAATATTTATAAGCCAGAAGTTGCCTTACCGTAATTATACTACGTACGTAAGTTTCACAATTTGTTCTGAAGCTTAATTGTCCGTTTTAAAAGCAATCAATGCCATGTAGCGTGTCTCGCAGACTCTCTTGTTGAAACTCATGGGGAAAGAGTTGAAATAGTTTCTTTCTCTTCATAACTTGACCTTTCAACCAGATCTGAAGGCAATTAAAAAGGAGACCGGCCATCTCCCCCTCCTCTCCTTTCCCAAAACTTGATGATGTCGCAACCTCCCTCTTTTTTTCGAAATTAATAAATTTTGGGACGGTTATCAGATCCTGGCGAAGTGTAAAGGAGAAGGAGGAGAAGATAACTTTTCGGCAAAAAGGACACCAGGCACCACCGTTTATAGGACGAATCTAATAAAAGATTGGACTTGACTTGAATCAAAAGTGTGCTAAAAATTGAGCTAGAAATATTTGCAAGACGCAATATTTTATGCCACTCTCATTGCATTCGTGAAATGATGCTGGGCAGATGCACTTAATTGCACACCAAATATGCAATTAGTACACAACTTTCTTCTTGAACTTTTAGTGGCAATGGTGGCGATGCACGATGACGCAACTTTCAAAATTAGCTTAGAAAATGTGTTTGCTTTTTTTTTACTTAATGCTCCTCTTCCCACATAATTGCCCTGAATTCGAGGTGACAGGCCGCCTTGAAAAAAAATCTTGCCTAATTTCGACCTCCTCGTCTATTCTAATATCCTGATGTTGGGGGAGGGGGGAGAGGGGGAGGAGGACGCAGTTTTTTTTTAACATGACCCCTCTCTTGAACTTCCTCAGCCTCCCCCCTCCCCCGAAATGTGAGTTTTTTTGTGTTCTTTTTTGTAGCGAGCGTAGCGGTTTTACAGCCGTCCTTTGCTTGTTACTGCTCTTGCTAACTTAGCATAGCAATTAAGGTACAGACATAAAAAAAACCACCAAACCACGTGCGAGCGGTTCAGAATGCTTTGCGTGTTTATGCTTGTTTTCTCCTCCTCTTTCACCCTCGTTTTCCCATGTTTAAAGAGCACTTAAAAAAGTGAGGCGAGCGAGGAACCCGTTATTATGCAGCAGCAGCGGCGAGAAAAGAACAAACCATGAGGAGGAAAAAATACAGTTGAACTCCGCTACAGTAATGTTAACTAGGTTATGTAAACTCCACTCTAGTCATAAACACCCACTGGGTAGTAGTAAAGATTACACTGATTAATGGAGTTCTACTGTACTACCACTACTACCACATGAGGCATACTATGTAGTAGTAATTAGTCTTTGCAAGATGTCAGCTCAGAAATGGGCCTGCTGCTTTTTTTTTCTTCGTGTTGGATGCGATATGCCAAAAACAGTGGGTTGCGCAAGAGCACAAAAAAGTGACACACGTGTTACAAAAAAAAAACCAAATCTCATCGTCTGTTCGCCCACCTACCTACCTACCTACCTACTTTCCCATTCAAATGAATTCTTCTCCCCCTCCCTAAAATTAATGACTTTGTTCTCCTCAAGAGCTACCTACTACCTACTTCTTGCCATCCCCGGCCAAAACAAGAACAGATTTTTTCCTGAACAGGTGGCACCCGGTGACACTTTTTATTTAAGGGGAATGAGAGGGGTGCCTCTAATTAAAAAACAAAGCACTGTAATTTTTTTCCATGCATCGCAAAGAAAAATCTTGGTTGCAAGCGTCCTTACGCAAACTTCACCCTAAAATATTTTAGTGAGGGGGGAATCACTTTGAACTTTGTGGATGTGGGATAAAATATTCCTCCCCCTTTTCCCCCTATTTTAGGAAGTCCATCTTTTTTTCGCAACTTTTTTTCTCCTCACAAAAATTCCCTTTTTGTCCGTCCACCATCAGCACCAGAGAGAGGGAAGGAGAGATCAAAGTCGGATGGTTTTTTTATATATAAAAAGAGAGGTACAGTAGAACTCAGTTATGGCAAGCTCAGCACTCAGCTGTAAACAAAACTGTTACTAGGGTGTTAAGGAGATCAGAATTGTCAGCAGAGCAATCTTGACTTTACTACGGTTAACTTTTTCTTAACCATATGGAATAAAAAAGTCTTTAGAGGAGGTCCACTGTACTGCACATTTTTCCCCTTCTTCCTGCTCAAGAACGTTCTCCGAATAAGGGAAGGAGATATCGAAATAGCAATCCTCCTCCTCCTCCCTTTTTTTCGCAATTCCATCGTTCTTCTCGATCCAAGAGGTTGTAAATCAAGATGCTCACGACCATTTCCTCCTTCCTCTTTCCCTTCCTCCATTTTTACGATGGCGGCAAATAAACGCCGAGTCGAAATGTGCGAAATCGACGTCGGAATAAATAAAAAATATAGGTATACCGGTATATATTTAACATTTTTGGCAAGTGTACAGTTACATTGTGCAGAAGGAAAGGTTGAATGATGATGACGATTCTGCACTGGGCAATTTCATTCCAAGAAAAGAGGTTTTTTTGTTTCATAACCAAAAATGAAATGAGCGGACTCCTTCAACCAATCTTTTTGACCGAGACAAGAAGTTTCGTCATATCGGACGAGTTAAGAGTCATCACGACTTTGCAAAGGAAAAAAAAGAGATGATAAACATCAGAATCGCACTTTGTGTGTGTGTGAGGGATAGAGAAAAAAAGTGCTTTTTTGATGGCAGCATCCCTGAAAGCAAAAGCCAGGTACCTCCTTATGCTCGGAGTGGTCAGGATGTAGTAGTAAGTCCGCGTTTTTTTTTCTCCTTCTCCTCGCCTCCTTCCTTGGACAGTTTCAATTTGCGCAAAGTGGCAGGGGGAAGGAGAAAGAGACTCCTTTTGTGAATGGCATGAAGGAGGGTGGAGGGTCGTTTTGGCACCAGTTTTTGCGCAATTTCGCACACATTTTTCCAGCCAGCGTGCTGAGCTTTGGGTTTGCGCGGGGGGGGGGGAG
>JAAUYM010017969.1_pt1 | contig 11617 bp, 15 predicted proteins | sample 7278001 | NCBI WGS metagenome assembly JAAUYM01 (sample SAMN14350224, study PRJNA611818) | marine sediment metagenome | isolation source: surface marine sediment (1.8m) | place: French Polynesia: Moorea | collected 2018-08
ACAGCTTAAGCGCCAATTTCTATTTACAAGGCTTGGTTGGTGGAACAATAATTTTGGCGCTAATTACCCAACCATTCAATTGCTCAAATTTAGACGGCCCACCCGTTACATGCTCTGAAAATAGGCGGGGAAAAATTAGAAAGGTCTTTGGATACACAAGATACCAATAGAGAGAGAGAAGTAGGAGGGGAAAATAGAGAAAGTCTGATCTCTCTCTCTGTCGAAGAATGATATAAAATGCCCCCTCGGTGGGTCAAACCTTCGACAGAGAACTGTTTGACCTTGTGTGGCAAAGAACCATGCGTCGTGTCAGCTCAAACCTGGCCTGCGGGTTCATCCTGCTGGTCCTCCTCCCCTTCCTGATCACTTGCGCGGCCAAATCGCTGGTGGTCAGGCCGCAGCAGCAGCAACAACAGCGAGTATCCGCCGGGGAAGGAGGAGGAGGAGGTGATGGTCTGAGGTCCATGCTGAGGAAGCTGGTGAGGATGGGACGGGTGAAGAAGGAGGAGAGCGCCGAGGAGCTGAGCCAGTTTCCCGCGCACCTCAACCCGGTCTTTGACGGATACAACTTCCTAGAGAGAGCAGGTGACTATAGTAGGCTTCCGAGTTGTGCTAATTCAGTTGGTTCTTACTCTTCTTTTTGTGACCGCCACCCCGCCGACCCACTCTATCTAGTGAGTGAATTATTGGAGAGAGCTTTTGCTTTTTTTTTTAGAGTGCCCCCCTTCGCCCAGCGGCAGGACGAGCTTCTTCTGCCCAACTCCGAACCCAGAGGGGGGATACCGGTGCGTCCGGGTTGAGCAGTTCTGCGACGGCACTCCGGACTGTCCCGGGGGAGAGGACGAGGACACGCAGAAGTGCTTCTTCTACAGACCGGTGAGTCGCACATACCCGACTTGATAAAAACACCGCTTAGACTTTCCCACCTCATCGTTTGTAAGGTAATATAGTATGTAGACAGTACCGGTACAGTCAAACCCGCTTAAATGGGAAAGGTCGGGAAAAGCCATCTTTTTCACTTATCTCAACTAGACGACTTGGTACACAACATTCTTTTATCGTTACTCCAACAGGTGGTTTCCCAGCTGGAAGACCTCTCCGGTGCCCTGGCAAGGGTCTTTCAGCTCCTGTCGCGAGTCGTCCCCTCCTCCCACGTGGAGGGGGCGGCGGGGGCGACGGTGGCGACGGTGGCGGACAACTTCGACTCCAGGGTACGCATCGAGCCGGCGGCGGCGCCTCCCATGCCTTCGCCACTGCCGTCTCTACAGGAGACCCCGTCAATGGGGTTCCTCCCTCCGGCGCCTTCAAACCGCCGGTTCGAAGGTCAGGACGAAGGAGGAGGAGGAGGAGGATCCGGCGTCGGGGAAGTTGACTTCGACTTGATCCGTCAGATCCAGGCTGACGAGGACCAAAGGGAGCTGCAGCGGATCTCCGAGGAGCGGACGTCGTTTGCGCGGGCACTGGAGGAGCTGGAGGAGCTGCTCAGGGAGGAGGTGGAAGAGGGGGAGGGCGGGGAGACTAGGAGGAGGAGTCGGCAGCAGAGGAAGCTGGAACTGAGGAAGACGCTGGGGGACTTCCAGGAGTTCAGGAAGCTGCGAAACTGAAGGAGCAGTGCTGCTTCCGCGATGCAAAAAGCGCTTTCAACGTAATAAGAAATGCTGGCTAATTGTTTTTATTTTTTCGATGGTCTCCTTCTACTATGTCGTTTTGATGTTTGTTTTGATGAATAAAGAGGCGCTCACGTATCACATGAGTTGGCACCCGCAAGCTGACGAGACCCTCTCCTTCTTGAACGGGTTCTCGGAGTCGCTGCTGAAGCCCACGAGAAGATGGTCCTCCGACTCATTGGAAGTGATAAAGTGCTGAAGGGAAAGGACTTTTTTTTTTCAAAGTGCTCCTGTGGCATGTGGCAAATTTTAATGTGGCAGACAACTTGCCAGAACTAAATATCAAACCTACTTAAAATGCACTTCTCGGGAATCTTTGCGTTGTTTAAAAATGTACGTAGTATATAAACTCCTGCTGAACACGTACTCCACTGTACGTACATACTCGTACCTTGATGTCTTCGACTGCTCTGGAGACCGGAATCCTCTGTATGGCCGCCTCGCGACGGAGCTGCTGCACCTCCTCGGAGTGCTGCTGGATCTTCATAGAGGTTATCTGGTGTGTGTGTGTGTGTGTGTGGGTGGGTGGGATTACCAGGTACACAAAGTAAGAAAAAAGGTCAGGCCATATTTCAAAATAAGCCAAACAGTAATCTTGCTGTCCTATTTTTAGGTTTTTTTGCATTTTAACTACTTTTAAAATTCTGAAAAAAAGGCCAGAGATTTCATCTTGATTTTGAAAGACCAAATTGGCATCCCTGACCTGGGAGGGGGAAACATGAAATCGTGACGTGTCCGCCCTTGTTCTTGGCAGCGTCCAAAAGCAGCTGGCACGTCAGAGTATACCTTTCTCTAAGAAGTTTGTTCCCTTCTTCTTTTAAGAAGATTAAACCGTCCATTGGACGGAATTGTGGGGGAGACTTTTTTCTCTAAAACAAAGGAATTGTGCTCATACAGTCAACATTCAACATAGTGTCTTTCGATATAATTAAACACTTTCAAAGTTGCAAAGAGTTTTGTGACAACCGACATTTTGCTGTACAGTACTATATGTAATAAAATAATCCTCTTTCAATGTGGTAGTATGAACCATTGGATTTACATGGAGAGCATCAATGTTTACCTACCTATGCTTATCGTTCTTACCGTGTCTGTCATGTCGTCTTGATCCTGAACCATCTCTCTCCCTTCTCTGGGAGCGTCGATTTAAGACTAGCCCATCAAAGGGAACAACACTTAGTTAGGTTTTTGTTTTTCCTCTTTCCTACTAGAAAAAAAAACCAGTGGGGGAGGAGGAAACAGCAGTTGCAACGAGCAGGCAAACTATGCTATTTCAGAAAAAATAAGGTAGCAGCAACAGGTGCAAAAAAAAGCCAAAAACCTGTATCTTCTCCCATAAAGGGCAGCTGCATCGTCGACAGAGTCGATGTTGTTGAGAGGAGGAGGAGGAGGTGAATCTCTCTCTCTCTCTCTGACTCGCATCCGTAATTGACGACGTGAAACCTCGACAAGCCACAATACTTTTTAAAAGCGTGACTAATTAAAAAAAAAGATTTTCTGATTGTTTCATTTTCAAAAAGCTTTTTCCTGCACAACTACTGGGTAGTTGAAAATGCGGAATTTTTTTCCTCTAATGAGCTGTGTACTATGTGTGCAGAGTTCTTTTTCTCTCTCAATCCCTCTTCCTCTCTTTGAGCGTGGCTTGATTGGAAGAGAAGTCCACCTCCTGCGTCTTGTTGTAGAGCCAGTCCAGGGTGAGCACGTCCTGGAGAGACTCGAAATACGGAACGACCTGACAGAAGAGGGGGGGGGAAAGGCAGAGGAAGGCATGATCGAACAAAAAGATGCTGGTATAGCAACAGAGATCGCAAAATGCAAGAGAAATTTCTGTGCTAGTTTGGCTTGTTTGAAGTGGTCGTTACACTCACTACGTAGTAACAGGTACTACATATGCAGAAGATTGAATTTCTCCTGTACCTTCTCAAGTATCTCATCGTTGTAATCGTTGTACCAGTCGATCTGCTCCCTGTTCATCATGTCGAAGTCGATCAGCTTAGGCTCGAAGGGAACCAGCGTGATCGTCTGCAGACCCAAGAAGCCGTCTGAAAAAAAAGGGAGAAAAAAAATTCAAACTCAAGTGTTTTTCAAGTACGTGTTTCTGAAGAGAGCGTGTGTCTTCGCAGGGTTGGAGTTGTTTCTTGTCGTCCCGGTCGCTTGCCTTCTTCCGGGTTTTCCTCGAACTCCTTCCTGACAACCTTGACGACGGACTCCAGCCTGATGCCGAACTCTCCGTCCTCGTAGTACCCTGGCTCGTCGGAGAAGAACATGTCCTCCCTGATGTTGGCAGCCTGGCAGAGAAGAAGCAGAAGTAGGGCGTTGGAATCGACTTATTTCATGTCTTTCCTTCTCTTTGTCTCACCTGCGTCGATGTCATCCCGATGTTGATGGGTCCCTCGTGGATGCTGAGGTAGGCACCTACGCCGTGGCCAGTCCCGTGGCTTGAATATGTAAGTACTGTGTCTGAATTTTCTCAACTACTCAATTTAGAACCTTTTCATACCTCAGCATTCATTTTAAGTAGAATATTATATGTGTTTCGGAGCTTAAATAATTAAGATCAGACTTGCGTATAACAGAGTTCTGCTGTGCCTCACGCACTCGTAGTCGAGTCCGACTCTGAAGAGGTGCTGCCTCGTGGCGTAGTCGACCGAGGTCTCCAACGTCCCGTCGGGGAAGACCGCCCTTGCCAGGTCGATGGCCCCCATAAGCACCCTGGTGTACCTGTCCACCACCTCGGACGGCGGGGTGGGCCCGTAGTAGAAGGTGCGGGTCACGTCCGTCGTCCCGTCCAGGTACTGACCGCCGGAATCAACTGAAAAAAAAGGGGCACACCTACTATAAATCAAGGAAATCAAGCACCCACTGCCCATTTTTCCCTTATCCATTACCATATCCAATTCGCCGTATGTATATGGGAAATTGTGTCCATCAGTGCTGTTCTTGCACTACTTTCTCGCAGGTACTACTATTTGTGTGGTACGTACTATGTTATGTACGAGTACCACACAACAATAGCATCCGTTGGGTGATTTGATCTCCCTTTATTTGAAAGGCTACGGGGGGGGTTAGGCCTGGTAAATTAGGTCTTTCATTCTTCTCTTTTTCTCCAATAGAGTAGGTACGGTACAAATCGGTGTACGATGTTATGTGCTTATAACTCAAGTTTGGCCTTCTGATGACATTCCCGACTTCACACAACATCGATCTGGGCAAGCTTGTGTGACGTGAAAGTTCTTGTACTGCTCCTCCTACTCCTCACCCAGGAAGACAGCGCTGTCGTTGACGCTGGCGTTGGTCTCCTCCGTTGGAGAGTAGTGCACGATGGCCCCGTTGCTGCCGGAGGCGGCGATGGTGGTGAAGCTGTCGCCGCGGCTTAAGTCCTGCTGGGATCGAAGTTTGGAGAGCCTGGACATGGGGGAGGGACGGGAAAAAGCGGTGTGAAAAAATAAATACTCTGCATATGCTACCCATGTTCCTGCACCTCTCCGCCGCGCTCATCTCCGTCCAGTCCGTGGCCCCGTTGTACACGATGTCGTTCTCCAGCTCGGCGAAGAACGCGCAGCACGCGTAGGCGTCCCTCAGGTGAGACTCGACCATCCCGGAAGCCTCCACGGAGTTCTTGATAGACTTTGAGGCCAGCACGGGCGAGTCCGCGAACCCGACCGACTCCTCCCTCGGCTCTGGCATCGCCTCGTAGACGGCGTAGGACGCCCCGGAGAGGTACTTGGACGGGTTGGTCAGCATCACCCGATTGCCGGAGGACGGGTCCACGTTCTCAGACGCCCACGTAGAGAGGTCGGGGATCGCGTCATCGTACTCTCTGGAAAAAAAAATTATGGACATGTGGATTGACTTTTTTTATATAGGAAAATATTTGCCTGATTTCCACCCCGCCATCCTCCAGGTGCGACCTGACATCCTGAGTGACCTTTTCCCCGTGCAGCCAGATAATGGTGTCGCCTTCCCCGTCCGCCTCCACCAGGGCCATTGAGTCGAACAGCGGAGACATGTACAGACTCTGAACAGGAACATGGGAGAAAAAAAGCAAGCAGGGTTGTCATGTCCTAAAAAGCTGAAAGAAGGTAGCCCATGTAAGCCTAAACTTTGCCCCAAACATGGACCCAACAATTGTGAAAAAGCCAAAATTCAAAATTGCCCCCCAATCATGTATTTTACAGTATCTCACAAGAAAATACCCACTTATAGCCAAAAATGGCCATACAGCAAGTGGCTATATATTACCATATTTCAAAAACCTACGTGGCAACACTGTCAAATCAAACCTGTTTTTACCTCCACAGTGGAATTTCCCTCCCCCCTGAGATTGAATATCCATGCGATCTCGTCCAGTTCCGTGAGCACCATAGCCAGGTATTCCTCCTCCTCCTCTTCCGATCCGCCCAGCTCCTCCCTCAGGTCGTCCAGCTTCTCCGGATACTCCTTCCCTGCGTACTCCATCGGGTGGACCACCAGGTCTTTCGGCTGGGAGGGAGCGAACATTATGTACCACATACGCACATTGACGTAGTTTTGCAGTTGCTGCCAAGGTTGATGAGCTAAGGCTCCTTAAACTTTGCATCAGCAGCAATAGCATTTCTTCCTCTTCCTCCCCTTCCTCTGACCGTGCTGGGCTCCCTCCCGTCCTCCTCCGTCCACACCCGGTCAACAAGGTTGTCCGCGAAACTGACCAGCACCAGCCCGCCCTCCTCCAGCTCCGCCTCCATCTCCAGCCACGTTTTGGCCCCGATCAGCGTCGGGTCCGCTCCCACCCTGCTGCCCTCCGTCAGGTTTGCCCCGCCGAGTAGCCACTCCGTGTAGGTGGGCACCCCCTCCTCCCCCATCCGCATCAGCTGCCAGTTGCAGTCCAGCTGGTCCGCGGCCTGCAGGAAGTAGCGGCCGTCGGTCCAGCAAGCAGCCTGTAGCACAATATACTACATGTACCTACGTAGTAAAACTCGGTTTATTGGAATTCTGTTAATGAAAAATCTTGATTAATTTTCAAGCTTTCCATAACAATTGTATTATGTTGCCATAGAAAGGGGTTCGGCTAATCAGGACACTTGGATTACTGAAAAAGTGTCTCGATTATCCGAGTTTGACTGTGCAACGTAATAGAGAGACGGAATGACATTTAATTCAATGACAAATGGGATCGACATTTCCTAAAAATGACCATTTGTTAAGCCTAGATTCAGCGACCAAACAGGATTTTGAGTCAAAGAGGAATGTGAGTGGGTGGGTGGGTGAATGCAAGACAAGATCACAAAGAACATCATCTAAACATTCTGGACTACTCGCACAACGAGCTAACTCTCTCTTTAAAGTTTAAATCATATCTAAAATGCCACTTTGGTCTTCTTCTACTAAAGTGCCCACTTTTGACTAATTCATATGTCCAACAAGAACAACAACAGTTTTTCATGCAGACAGAGCTGCCTAAAGACAAACAAAAATTCCGCACCAGTTATTTTTAAAAAGGTTGTTACATTGGAAATTTTTTGCCCTTTTCGTCAAACAATGAGTGACTAAAATATGTCTACGAAGTGATTTTTTTCCACGTTTTCGACGAAATTTGAAATGGAAAAGAGACTAAGGCCAACAAAAAATCAACATAGAGTTGTTTTTGTGCTTCAGCACCAAAAAATCTTCTACCGGTACTTTTCAACTCTGAAAAAGAAAACTTAGTACATCACCTAAGAGCAATGCAAAACCTGACGTCTGATCCGGGGACGTACTAAGCAAACTTTACCCACTTAACCGTGTTCTACTGTACTAGTTGTGGGTTTTTTTGTAATGCCTCCACACCTGCTCCTCCGTGACGATGGCATCTCCGTTGCTGCCGGTGAATCCCGAAATCCATTCCCTCCTGCCCTCCCCATCGAGCGGGACGATGTAGGCGTCGAACTGCTCCGCCCCCATCTCCGCCCTGAGGTCCGCCAGCCGTTCGGTCGTGTTCACCCGGGTGGGCGGAACCGGGTCGTCTTCGCCGCAGTTGGTGGTCAGGTCGCGACTACAGCAAAACAAGGGAACCAAAACTTTTTTTTGAAGTGAACTAATGTTCACTTAAAAAGCTCTGGCTTGAGAAGTTGCATTAATCAAGTTTTAAGCACTTTTTGGTCGCAATGTGGTTCTAAAAATGTCAAGAAATGCGATTTTTTTTTCTATGGCAATGTAGTCACACTGCTAACATATGTGAGGACCGGAAGAAACAGGGTTGCTAAGTTTTTTTTTAACTTTAACATCCGTCTTATATTAACATTTTAGAGCACGTACGTAACTCTGGACCTGGCAGCCGCGCTGCTCATCCGGACAAAGTTGCTCCCGCGGTAGAGGGAGCTGCCGGCGGCCACGCCGGCCACCACCGCGGCGGCCACGGCGGCGGCCACGGTGAACACGATGGCGGAAGACAATCTCATCTTCTTGTCCCACTCAGCTCAACCGACTACGAGGATGACAGCAGCAGCGTCACCCATTTTTAGAATCCACTCACTCCCCTCCCTCTTATCGCACTTTTTTTCCCGACCCAAACTTACGGGATCCCCAAACCTCAGAGTACACTTTTTTTTATCAAATGCAGGGGAGGTGAAAATGAGGCGACTGTTCAACATAGATTTTCTATCTAGTAAGGGTGATGAGATAATTCACGTAGAATAGACATTGAAAATCTACGCACAATACAGCTACCCTTAACGGGGTAGCTGTGTTGAACTGTCGCCTCCCCGTGAGGTCACATTGCCGTACTTTGATGACTGACTGAAAAAAAAAAAAAAAACAGCTGCTGGGACATCGACGTCTTTATGAACAGGTGTGCAAAGCTACGGTACAGCATGGGTCTCCGCTATGTGGTAAAATCAGTACGAGTAGTCAGCAACTAGAAGAATTTTACTGTCACGGAGTTTTTTTGTCCTGTAGGAGGTAAACTATGAAGAAACATTCTGATTTAGTACTAATTTGGTCGTCACAACAGCTTTACTATAGAGTTAATACCTTAACTATTTTTTGCAAATGCTGCGATTTTTTACCCCTTTTTGCGAACTACTTTTGGCCTCTTGCAACCTGCGATTTCATGTAATTTAATTTAAAATTTCGCAACTTTTTTGCGACTTGGATGTATGAAGTTTTTCCTCATAAAAAGGCAGTTTTTCCAAGAGCATTTTGAGCACTTTGCGATTTTTGAGGCCAAACCTTGCTACGTATTTTACTTCGACAGTTTTGGTCACCCTTCAGATTTCATCCCGTGAGTGCTTACGTACCCGCGACGTCAGCCGTATAACGTTGGAACGTTGGGAACTTTTTTCCCGAGTTCATAGCTTTTAGAGAACTAACAAACTGCGTGGGCGATAGACGCATCAAGCAGAGGGAGAGAGGGAGAGAGAGAGAGAAGCACTTACCAGTTCCAAAAAAAATATGTCGTTTAATCCGAGAGAAAAAATGAATGGACAAAGGTGGTTTGTATGATTTGTATCTACTGGGTACTGATCTCTTTTTGTTATGAGCGCCATTTTCCTTTCCCTCTCTGCTTTGTACCAATGTTCATGTCATGTTGCTTGTCCCCTTTCCACGATAAAAAAAAATTGACGTTCCATTTTGGTTGAGAAACTCTGTTGTTGTAGTGTAGTTAGTTAGTTTATGACATTTCCCTACTGTGTCCCTACGTGTTCATTGGTAAGGCGCTACCCGACGGGACTTTTGGTTGTTATTCCAGAACAAAAATGGGACTTTAACGCACAGTGGTCTAATGACGTGTTTCATCACATGTTTCCAAGCGGGATTTACTCGTACAACAAAGAGTCAAGAATAAAGTCACTTTTTTTCCCTCTTTCCTTCTCCTCCTCCTCCTCTCTTCCTCCGCTCTCTCTCTGTGTGTGTGTGTCACCGCCAATGCCGCCAATGCTGCTAAAGAGAAAGAGAGAGCAGAAAAGGACTCTACTCCTCCTCCACCATCATAAAATAAGTAATAACCAATTTCTTTTCTCAAACTGAATAGTTGACAACTGAAGGCATAGACTCTCAAGATTCTTTAGCACATAATAACTTTTCACAGTTGTATAGGGGCCTCTGATGGCTCTGTCAAAAAAGGGCTCTGCTACATGTCTTTGAAAAGTGGACAGAGAGTTGTGACAAATACGTTGCAAAGGAGGATAACTAGGCTGAAAAAGTTAATAATAGACTGCTCTGAGAAACCATTATTATATGTACGTACAAGCTATTGCATTTTTAATTTTATCATGAATCAGCCCTCGTATGTATCATTTTTTTACTTTACATGTATCTACAGGATGTTGCCTTTGTCCACCACCATTCCGGATTATTAAGAAAAAATGGGGACATCCGTGTGGCAACGTATGACAAAGAGGATCCACCTGAAGCAGAGGTTCTCAGCCCTTTTGGGGGGATCTCGACCCACTCACTCTACCCATGCTTTGGTAAGACCTGGGCACAAGACCAGGTGGGAGGATCCAATTTTTTTGCCCTGACCTTCTACCCATTCGTAGGCTTTGCGACTCATCATCTTCTTTTGGTTGGCGATCCCGCAGGTTGAGAATCTCTGATGTACTACGTAGTTACACACATACCTATCATCTTGCACACCATTCCTGTAATTCCTGCTTCCATCAAACGTGGACACCCAAACCTTTTTATTAATTTGGTTAATCTCATTCAACTCGCATTGGCATTATTGTATTCACATCATTCCACCATCTTATCTCTACGTGTAACTCCCGACAGGACTTTTGAATACCTTTATTATTCTTTCTCTCTGTGTGTGTGGGAGGGGGGGATAGGTGTACCTACATGTACGCAGTACAGAGGATATGTGTACAAATTAGAGCTACCACAGATTATTACAAGTTGACATTAGTACAGTGACATCGGGAAGGGCAAGAAGAACATTGCACGCGTGTCTCGCGGAATGACTTGGCTACAAAAAAATGTCATTTTATGGACTTCCCCATATTGTGTCTGTCACCGTAGAAGGAGCTGGAGAGAGCAATATCGGTGGTAACACACACAAAAAGCTCTTTCTGTTGCTTCAACTACTGCATGTTTCTCCAAGGTAAAGGTGTAACACAGTAAAGAAAAATTTTGATGTTTTTTTCCCAAGCCAGTCGATTCTCAGTTGAAACTCTGATAGAGAGAACAAACCACCGAGGAGTAAAGAAAAAACTTGGATATCCATATTACGTATACGTGTACAGTACGTACATAGATATCCACTCATCCACAGCTAAGCGAGAGCACATCTAGGTTTGCCTTGTCAATCTCTCTCATCACACACGCATGGGTATTAAGCACTACAAACCAGTGTGATTAAAATTTAGATGATGGTGAAAGCGTCCACTAATTGGGAATGATACATGTAGTACTGCACAACGGTATATGAGTAGTACCTAGTACAGTCCACTTCGGATTAGCGGGACGACTTGGGAGCCAAGAAAAAATCTCCCTAATCCAAAAATCCCGCTAAAGCAAAGTTACTATTTTTCTAAATTGGTAATATTGTTTCAATAAAATATCCCCCTAATCTGAAAATCCCGCTAATTCAAATCCCGCTAATGTGAAGTCGACTGTACTTACCTAAGAATAAATACTTCGCCGTGCAACTGCCTAGTACACGTGAGCGTATGAAGAAAGTATCTGATTTCCAAAAGTTGCAAAGACAATTCTGGACACCTATTACTACTGTACATATACTACAGACACAGGCCAACAGAATCAACAACTCACAACAACACGAATGCGACGGCGATATCAACAGCAACAACAGCAACAGCAACGACGACGGCAGTGTCAATGGCAACAACAGGAACAACGGCAACAAAGGCATCAACAGCAACAACAATGACGGTGACGATGGTGTCGGCAACACCAAGTCCCGTCGGTTCATGTTAAGCTAAGGCTGTGCGATACTCGACTCGTGTATCGCGATACACGAGTCAGGCCTGTAT
>JAAUYM010170889.1_pt1 | contig 11617 bp, 7 predicted proteins | sample 7278001 | NCBI WGS metagenome assembly JAAUYM01 (sample SAMN14350224, study PRJNA611818) | marine sediment metagenome | isolation source: surface marine sediment (1.8m) | place: French Polynesia: Moorea | collected 2018-08
CCCGCCCCCCCCCCCCCCCCCCCCCCCCCCCCCCCCCCCCCCCCCCCCCCCCCCCCCCCCGCCCCAAATCTTTTTTAAAAGTCTCCCGTGCATACCCACAACGGTTGGGGAAGGAAAAAGGAGGGATATGACAGGGGGAGCTCTTGACGAACTTCCCTTTGACAATTTTTTTTTCCGTTGTTGCTGTTCGACTCTTCAGATGTCCCGACCAGACAGACAACCGTCACTGTCAAATTCGCTACCGTTTTGACTTAGCTAAGCTACTACGTAGGTACGATATTCGCACCGACGAGAGATAAGAGTTGCCCGTCTCTGGTCGGGACGTGGAGTTTTATTGTCAGAAGAGGGCGAAGTCGTCTTTCTCCTTTGTAACTGAAGAAGATCGAGATGGAGTCGGAGCTGGGGAGTCACGCCGCTTCGAGAGGCTCCATCTTGGAAGAAGAAGAAGAACGGGGGGAGGGAGGGAGCTCTTCTTTCTCGTAACAATGTCACAACTCTCTTGCAAAGCACCGCTGTCTGTCTCCAAAGAGGCATCCCTCCCTCCGGACGGAGTACCTACTTCCCTCCTTCTCCTCCTCCTTCCTCCCTCTGCCACTTGAGAGAGCTCCGTGGCATAGCCATAAGCCGGCGGCGAACGGACCAAGCAGGGTAGGAGGAGTGGGACAGGCCACAGTGGCAGCGAGAGTAACTGCTTCTGACACAAACTCATTACTCCGCATAAATTTCGCCAGACCGGGGGGCGGGGAGGGGGGGAGAGGGAAAAGGAGCCACTCTCTCCCCCCCCTTTCCACTTCCTTGTGTCCCTTTCGCAAGGAGAAGGAGGGGAAGGAGGAACAGTTTTTTTACGGCTTGTGAGGCTCTCCCATATGGCTTCTTGTCCCTCCTCCTCCTTCTCTCCCTCCGACTTGTAAAATGGGGGGAAGGAACTTTGTCACAAGCACGCACACAAGGGCTTTTTTTTTTTTGAGGAAAAGGGGGAGAGTGGGGACGGGAGGGGGGGGCGGAGGAAGGGACACCTCCTTAAAATGTCTCTCCAGCTTCGACTCATCCTCCCATCTCTTCCTCTTGTCGCAAGAATTTCCTTTCCTTTCCGGCTGGAGAAGAAGAGAGAAAGGGGGAAAGAAGAGAGCAGCCAGATCTTCTTTCGCGACAATTTTGCAGATTGGAAGTGGAGGAAAGGGAGGAGGGAAAAAAGGGGGGACTCGAGGAGCTGTCTTTTTTTCTTCTTGGATGCTTATTTGGTCGGAAAGAAGAACTCCTCTTTTCGGTTTTGTTTGCGCAGTATGGTTAGGTACCAATTTAGTAGACGGCCCCGCACAGTATTGTGGTAGCACTCCAACTGAAAAAGGTAGAAAAGCCCTGCTCATAGATACACTGACAGGTTGACACGGCACCAAAGGCATTGATGCTGTAGATGTACTTTTGATCGTGTATTTCCAAATTGTGGCAAGAATGAAAAACAAGGACAAATTAGCTATACGTACATAGGGTACATCTTTCATGAAGAAATTGTGTAAACTTGAATCTCAACTTGACTCTTCAGTGACGTCCCATTCTCTCATAGCATTTCTGGAGATTGTTCATAACAATGGCAATGTGCGGATGCTGACTGTTATGTCTGTGAACGTGACTAAAAATATTCAGGCTTCTTTCATACCAATTCACTGCTTCTTGTAAAACTCCGAATTTTTCATAGCAACTTCCAAGATGGAGCATTGCAGTGGCAATTCCTGGATGATAGGTACCTTCTCCATGGATGGCCATGTTCATATTCAGGCTCTTTTTATGGCAGGCAACTGCTTCTTGAAAATCTCCCATTTCCTGATGGCAAAGGCCCAGGTTGCCTATTAAAACTGCAATATCTGGATGATTCACATGTTCTCCATAAATGGCCGTGTTCATATTCAGGCTCTTTTTATTCCACATGATTGCTTTTTGGAAATCTCCCATTTCCCCATAACAAAGACCTAGGTTGTTCATTGACCCTGCAATTCCTGGATGGTTAGTGTCCTCTCCATAGATGGCCCTGCTCATATTCAGGCTTTTTTCCAGCCACTTTACAGCTTCCTGAAAATCTCCCATTTGCCTATAGCAAAGTCCCAGGTTGTTCATTGAACCTGCAATTCCTGGATGATTGGCCTCTTCTCCATAAATAACTCTGCTCATATTCAGGCTTTTTTCAAGCCATTCAACAGCTTCTTGGAAACAACCCATTTGCCGATAACAAATGCCAAGGTTATTCATTGAACCTGCTATGTTAAAATGATTGGCATGTTCCCCAAGAATAACCTTGTTCATAGTTAAACTCTTTTCATGCCACTTAATTGCCTCTTGAAAATCTCCCATTACCTGATAACATAGGCCTAAGTTGTCCATTGATGACGCAATATCTGAATGGTTTGAGTGTCTTCCATGAATGGTCCTGTTCATATTCAGGCTTTTTTTATGCCACCTCACTGCTTCTTGGATATGTCCCATTTTCTGATGCCAAAGGCCCAGGTTGTCCATTGAACCTGCAATACCTGGATGGTTGGTTTCTTCTCCATGGATGGCCCTTTTCATATTCAAGCTCTTTTCATGCCACTGAATTGCCTCTTGAAAATATCCCATTTGCCCATAGCAAAGACCCATGTTGTCCATTGAACCTGCAATTCCTGGATGGTTGGCATTTTCTCCGTGGATGGCCATGTTCATATCCAGACTCTTTTCAAGGTACTCAATGGCTTCTTGAAAGTCTCCCATTTGCAGGTAACAAACACCCAGGTTGTCCATTGAGCCTGCAATGCCTGGATGGTTTGTGTCTTCTCCATGAATGGCATTTTTTAAATTTAGGCTCATCTCATACCAAGTAACAGCTTTTTTAAACTCGCCCATTTCCTGGTGGCAACTACCTAGGTTGTTCATTGAAGATGTAATACTTGGATGATTATCTCCACCATGGATGGCTCTTTTCATTTTCAGACTCTTCATGTACCATGTAATCGCTTCTGCAAAGTCTCCCATTTTTTGATAGCAACTCCCAATATTGTTCATAGAGTTTGCAATTTCTGGATGGTTGGTGTCATCCCCCTGAATGGCTCTCTTCATATACAGACTTTTCTCAAGCCAAACAACTGCTTCTCTGAAGGTCCCCATTTGCTGATAACAAAGTCCCAAATTGTCCATTGAAGCTGCAGTGTCTGGGTGGTTTGCATCTCTTTCATAAATAGCCCAGTTCATATTCAGGCTCTTTTTGTGCCACATGAGAGCTTCTTGCAAATCTCCCATTTGCTGATAACAAAGGCCTAGATTGTTCATTGAGCCTGCCATGCCTTGATGGTGGTTATCTTTGCCATGTATGGCTATCTCCATATTCAGTCTTTTTTTGTGCCACTTTAATGCTTCTTGGAAGTTTCCTACTTGTTGATGGCAACTTCCAAGATTTGTCACACAATCAGCAATGTCAAAATGGTTGGCATCTTCCCCATGAAGTTTCTTTGCTGCTGCCATACTTAACTTGTGTGCTTTGATTGCTTTCATGAAATCTCCCTGCTGAAAGTAAATTTCACCAAGCAGTGAGGTTGCCTTTATGTAATTTTCTTCAATATTACTGGTGCTAGATGACTTCTTTTTTTGTTCTGGAATGGTAGCAAGAACTTTTTGAACCAAATTGATAGCTGCTTTATATCTTCTGTGCTCCAGTGTCTGTACAGCAATTGCAAGGATAAGGTCAATGTGTTCAGGTGTTTTTACGATGTTATTGTGCTCAATTAGCAATGCAGCTGCTGCTAATAGCATGTCATCCATGTGTAGGTAAAGCTGTACTTTTCCTTCCTCAATGATCTTGGGCACATTTTGGAAGCAAAGTGGTGTCGCTTCAACTGATGTCAAAGAGACGTGAGAAATGATTGCCTTATTTCTGCCTTTGCCTTTATATTCTGTCCTTCTTCCTTCCACTAAAATGTCTCGAAACTTCATGATCAAGTCAGTGAAGGAGGGAAGAAGCTTTTGATATGCATCAACTTTTTCCATTGGGCTTTTCACTGGTGGTACTATTGACAACACAAGTCCCAATGTTCTGTCTTTGTGGAGGTCTTCCATCATGGGAATAGCTTGCTCCAATGGAGAATTTCCACCAACACTACCATCAACATACCTTTTACCACTGACTTTGACTGGGTAATCAAAGTAGACTGGATGACAAGTTGATGCCTTCAAAACTTCTACTACACCCAGTTTTTTTCCAGGATTTACTGTGTCAAACATATCAAAATGTTTAATTTGATTGAAGTTATCATAAGACCTTGCAACTGAAGCCGCACCACAATTTGTGGTTTTAAAGTCCTGAAGAGTTGTGTTCTCCCCAAATAGCTTAACGAGAAGCTTGTCAAATCCTTTTGCTTGTTCATTCACATCATCACTTTTCCCATCTTCTTTGAACATGTCACATCCTTCCTCCTTGAACATTTCTATAATGTCCTTAATTGCCATTAGATCTCCATTTCTGCCATGAGCCAAGGCAAAGGCAAGAACACCACCAAAGCTTGTGCCAACTATCAAGTTAAACATCTCTGTAGGGTGAACTGGGTCTTCCACTGAATCCATCAGATCTGTAAGTCGTCTGCCTGCAACGTCTGATATTTGTTTGTCCATTTCAATTGCCACTTTTTTTTCCAAAGATATTTTGTTGAGAGTCTTCAAGTGTCTCACTGCATCTTGGATGCCCTTTAGAAAAGATTTTTATAATTATGCCCACACCCACACATTATATAGGACAATAATTTTATCATAGTTTAGCAAATCGGGAGGGTACCACCTAATTTTACCATAAAGGCCAAGGCTATTCTAAAGGCATAGAACAAAACTCAGACACCAAAAGAAACCATCTTTCTTTACTTGAATTGCATTTTTTACTTTACTTACCAGAATTGAGGCAATATCATTTGGTTGTCTTATCATCAATGTCATCAAATTCATGATGTACTAAATGAGAAAAGAATCATTATTGCAAATTCTATTTTCCACACTGACAGTGTAGAAATGATTTCTAAAGCACCTGTAACATCAACAGATCCAATAGCCCTGATGCCTCCCCACCCTCAAATGAAAGGATGTTAAAGGATCTATCTGTATCTGGGATTATCCTGAAAAAAATATTAATTAAACATGGCACAGTAATAAAAAGTAATTTTGATTACCACTCCTCCTTTGAATCGGTGTCCTCAGTCATGACATCATCACTTCCTGTATGGCAGGTCAGGTATTAATTAATAACAGGCTTATGAGCATTCAAGAAATGCTCCATCTTTACTCCAACCAAATGTTGTTTTTACAACACTGTTGAATACCCTATCATTACCACCACAAGAATATAGAGGCTGTATCGAAGGCTGTTCCAGTTTTTTAGGACTGTTTTAAGAGAAAAATAAGCAATTTGAAGCGAACTACGTAATTGCAGAACCGAACCAAAGTGGAACAGTACTGAAAAATGAGCTCCTTGACAGATAAATTAAACCTTAAGATTGGTTGGGTAGGATTACACTAAAACAGTAGCTACTCTTTATAACAGTACTTTTAATTATCTCTGAAAAGTGAAACCTGTCCTATTGCCAGAAAGGCTTACAACCGACATTGGCCATTTTTATGTTTAGTTTTAAGCCACCATTTTTTTGTGATGCAGTCCTTGTGTAATGCCCCAAATGAGATTTAGCGTTAAGTAAAGCTTTGAAAAAACATTGTTACCTGATGGCATTGCATGAATTGCTGCAATGTTCTTCTGAATAAAGGTATGAAGAAGCAAAGACTCTGCATATGGTCTTTTCTCCTGATTAACTACCAGGCAAGTCTGAATAAAATCTTTTCCAGGCTCACTTATGCCAGCACTCTCAAGCATCTCAGACACTGCAAAGCATACATTCCTTTATTTGAAAAAATACAGTCTTTCTTTTCTTACTTGGCAGGTTGTCCACGGAAGCCACTGGCATGTTCATCATCATTTCAAATGCCATCAAGCCAATAGGATAGATATCTGCAGATTTCCCATAATTGCTCCCTCCTTTGACTTCTGGTGCTTGGTATCGCATTGTCCCAACGTTCTTGCTCATACTTCTGTCACCTTCCCTTGGGAGAAATCTCGATAAGCCAAAGTCACCAACTTTTATAGGTGTCTTAATGATGTCAAAAGTCTCCCATTGTGGACTTTGATTGTTCATTACTTTGAACAAAATGTTGGATGGCTTCAGATCTCTGAAAAACAAAAAGCAATTTTTGCAAAAGCACGCAGACTTGAGTAACTGATCATTATTATTATACCTGTGTACAATTCCTAGGTTGTGCATGAAAGCTGTGGCACCTAAAATCTGACCCATCAAAACACCAACCTCATCCTCTGTCAATTTCCGATTCGGGCAACAAAGCAAGGCTTTAAGATCAGGCACACAGAGTTCCATAATTAGGAGCTGGTTGTTTGATTGAAATTTTGCCGTCCCAAGAAAAGAGACAATATTGTTGTGCTTCAGGACCTGCAGCATCTTTATCTCACTTAAAAATTCTTCCTCATTCCTGTTAAAAAGACTGTAGTTAGTTGAGACCTCTTAATAAAACTGAAGTATAATTCTTACCCATCATCTTTAAATATTTTTACAGCAATATGTTTGTGCTTTCCCAAAGTTGAGGCTTCCTGGTTTTTTAGAGAATAAGCATAAACATTGCCAAAGGTTCCACCTCCCAGCCACTTAACAATCTTGTACTCATTTATTGGGAAATTTTTCCCCTTGAGAATAGCACTCTGAACTTTGGATCTGCCTTCCTCTGAATTTTCTTTCTGATGGAGTGTGCTGGGAAGTGAGCTTAACTCTTTTTGCTGGGATGTTGAAGTTGAGTGCATTTCTTTTTTATTGTCCTCTGACAAATTTTGCTTGCTTCTTTTCTGGCCAAGCAAAAAAGCTACATAAGAGTGGCCATTTTCCTGCGCAAGAAGGACTGGTGTGACTCCATCTTTTGTCTCTGATGTGACATCTGCACCCTTGTCCATGAGCAATGATGTCATCTCTAAGTGTCCATTTGCAGCTGCAAAGTGCAATGGAGTCAAACCATCTTCTTCTGTATGAGTAACATCTGAACCAGCATCCATAAGCAATGTTGCAATTTCAAGATACCCTTTGGCAGCTGCCAAGTGAAGTGCAATTCTTTTGTCATTTATCTCAGCTGTCACAAGAGCCCCCCTCTTCAACAGCAATTTGACTATATCAACATGTCCACTGGCACTTGCAATGTGCAATGAAGTTAGACCATGTTTTGTCTCTGCTAAAACTGAAGCTCCCTTATCCAAGAGCAGTGTTGCAACCTGAAGCTGTCCTTCTCCAGCTACCAGATGCAGGGCAGAACTGCCATCTTTCATCTCAGCTGTGATTGCTGCTCCCTTCTTCAACAGCAATTTGGTCATTTCAAGGTGCCCACTGGCAGTTGCAATGTGCAAAGGATTCATTCCATTTTTTGTCTCTGCTGAGACTGAAGCCCCCTTTTCCATTAGGAAGACTGCAATTTGAAGATGACCTTCTGCAGCTGCAAAGTGCAAGGCAGTTCTTCCATCTTTTGTCTGTCTAGTAGCAGATGCACCTCTTTTTATCAGCATTTTTGTCATTTCAAGGTGTCCATTGGCAGTTGCCATGTGCAATGGATTCAATCCATCTATTGTCTCTGCTGAGATTGAACCCCCCTTATCCACCAGAAAGACTGCAATTTCAAGATGACCTTCTGCAGCTGCAAAATGCAGGGCCACTCTTCCATCTTTTGTCTCTCCTGTAACAGCTGCACCTCCTTCCATCAGCAGTTTTGTCATCTTAAGATGTCCCTTGGCAACTGCAAAGTGCAATGGAATCCAACCATCTCTTTCCTCGTGATTGACACTTGCACCCTTAGCCATTAGAAAAGTTGCAGTCTTAAGCCGATTTTCTGCAGCAGCTAAATGAAGGGCAGTTCTTCCATCTTTTGTCTCTGTTTCAAGATCTGTGCTTTTCTCTATGAGCAATGTTACTATCTCAAGGTGTCCTTCAGCAACTGCAAAATGCAATGGAATCCAACCCTCTTCTTCCTTGTGACTAACGTTTGCGTCTTTGTCCATGAGAAATGCTGCTATGTCCTGCTTACCTTCTGCAGCTGCCAGATGCAGGACAGTTCTTCCATCTTTTGTCTCTGAAGTGACAGCTGCCCCTGTCTCTATGAGCAATGCTGTCACTTCAAGGTGTCCTTTGGACACTGCAAAATGCAAAGCAGTCCAACCATCTTCTTCCCTGTGACTGACATCTGCTCCCTTTCCCATGAGCAGTGTTATAATTTCTAGCCAACCTTCCGCAGCTGCCAAATGCAGGGCAGTTCTTCCATCTTTCATCTCATCTGTAACAGCAGCTCCCTTCTTCAATAGCAACTTGGTCATTTCACGGTGCCCGTTGGCAGCAGCTATGTGCAATGGACTTAATCCATGACTTGACCTTGCTGAGACTGAAGCTTCCTTTTCTATGAGCAGTGTTGCCACCTCAAGTTGATCTTCTCTTGCTGCCAAATGCAGGGCAGTACTTCCATCTTTCATCTCATCTGTAACAGCAGCCCCCTTCTTCAATAGGAACTTGATCATTTCATGGTGTCCATTGACAGCTGCTATATGCAATGGATTTAGTCCATCTTTCGTCTCTGCTGAGACTGAAGCCCCCTTTTCCATAAGAAAGGCTGCAATTTCAAGATGACCTTCAGCAGCTGCAAAATGCAGGGCAGTTCTTCCATCTTTTGCCTCTCCAGTAACAAGTGCACCTCTTTTTGTCAACATTTTTGTCATGTCAAGATGTCCATTAACAGATGCAAAGTGTAATGGAGTGAGTCCGTAGTTTGTCTCTGGTGCTACTAAAGCCTTATTATCCATCAGCAACATTGCAATCTCAAGTTGGCCTTTGGCAGCTGCAAAATGTAGGGCAGTTCTTCCATCTTTTGTCTCTTCTGTAACAACTGCACCTTCTTCCATCAACAATTTGGTGATCTGAGGATGTTCATTGGTAGCTGCAATGTGCAAAGGAGTCCATCCATTTTCATCCTTGTGGGAAACAGCAGCATTCTTGAGCAAAAGCAGCTTTGCAATCTCAGAATGACCTCCTCGAACTGCCAAGTGCAAAGCAGTGCTTCCATTCTTTTTCTCCTCATTCACATGTGCACCCTTCTCAAGAAAGTACTTTACAACCTCTGTATGTCCCATTGTGACTGCATGGTGAAGTGGTGTGTTGAAGCCATCCTTCTCACTGACATTAATGTCACCCCCATTTGCCAGTAATGACTCGATCACTTCCATATGACCTTTTCTGGCTGCCAAGTGGATCGCATTCTCACCATCATTCTGCAAAATGTTCACTTCTGCTCCTTGCAACAAGAGTTGCTTGAGAATTCCCAAATGTCCCCTTTCAGAAGCTAAATGAAGTGCTGTGCGTCCATCAATCTCTTGTTTATTTGTATCAATTCCTCTTGCAACAAGCGTTTCCACAATGTGTTTGTGTCCTTTCCAAGCAGCGATGTGCAATACAGTGAAGCCTTCTTCATCTGTTGCGTTGACATCTGTTCCATCATTTAGGTACTTTCTGACACTCTCATGATTTCCAGCAAGACTTGCTCCAAAAATTGTCTCTTCGGAATCCTTTTTGTGCTTGTCGAAACGGCTATCTTCCATGCAGGCAAATTTAAGGTAGTTGCTTTTCCATTCCATGTTTCTTGTCTCATCATCCCTCCTATGTCACACAGACACTGACACGTAGCACAAAAAGGATCTTGCTGATAAAAACAGCCACTTTACAAATAAGTCAATGCGTACGAAGAATCTAGTTTGAAGTTAAAGCACTGAACATCATGTGGGCGATCAAGCACAGACAAAAAAAATTGCTTTTAGACCGTTCATGACTCTGACTCCTAAAGTAGCATACCAGGCCTAAAAGATTTTTTCTGGCATTGCATTTTTATTTCTGTTTCGTGACATGCATCATGACATACAACATGAACAAGAACAACTGGTGCCTGATGGCTTCGCCTCATGTAAAAAAATATCCGACTCTAGCCTTATCTGTTCACCTTGAGCAGTGCGGCAGCATCAGGATGGGTGTGTGGGTGTAGGTGTGTACGGAGGGAGTACGTGTTGGGTAGGTTCCGTTATTTACTTCTTCCAGAGGCGATCGCATGCCATCTGACGGCCAAGGAGTCAGTGATTGATGCTGACTGGCTGATGAGCTCAGCAAATCAGGATGGAATCTGGAATCTCCTTGAAAAAGGTTGCCAACTCTAGGTAAATTTGCTTTTTAATATTTTAATCTTCTCTACACATTATTTAGGAAACATGTGTGCAAAGCCCTTCTGAAGGGGACTTTACTCAGAAAAACCCTGGCCCTTACGCACATAATGAAAAAAAAAACTTCATGGCCTAAAGAGGGCACTAGTTCATAAAATGCAGAATTTGGCAAACAAATGGAACTACTCTTCTTGTTTCATTGCTCTCTGATGTGTGTGTGAGAGAGAGAGACCTTAGGTAAGCTCGCACATGTGATAACGCCGGAGCTCGGAACCTCCTTGAGCAAACAGAAATCACTGCCCTCTCTGACTTTGAATTCAGTGGAGAGAGAAAGACAGAAAGAGAGAGAGAGAGAGAGAGAGAGTGCGGCATTCTTTTAGAATGACTTGATAAGGGAGCAAACATTGAGCAACTACATAGAAAGGTCGCCCGCCGGGAGGCAGTAGCAGTGACTGCAGACCGGCGTGCTAGAAAGTGGTCAGTGAAGAGGCATGACGACGGGCGGACTATAAAGGAGCACTTAGCGGAGACCAGACAGACACGTCAGAGAGAGAGAGAGAGAGAGAGAGAGAGAGAGAGAGAGAGAGAGAGAGAGAGACCTACCTAGTACACTACTACCAGAAAGAAATGCGTCCTCTTTCGAGGGAGAGAGGGAGGAAGAAAAACAAGTACTGTACTAGAGTGGAGGAGGAGCGTGGCGGCTAAAAACCCCATTCCTTCCTTCCTCCCCGCCTCGCCCCCTCCCCCCTCCCTCCCCACACACACACACACTTCTTTTCTTTTCTAGTGTTGGTAGTTTTGCCCGTCTTTATCTTTTTTTCTGGCCCTCTCTTCCCTTTTTTCTCTCGCTCTCTTCTCCCCTTTCTCCCCTCCCGCTTCTTGCGGTAGAGAGAAGATTGAGCAGCAGCGGCGGGAGAGAGAGAGAGAGAGGGGGGAGGGCATCCGCAAAAACGAGGAGTGGGGAGGAAGAAGGAAAGAGGCGATTGTTTTTGAGGGCTTCATAAATGTTCCCCTAAGGCGTCTTTTTTTTTTTTGCTCCAGCTCTCTCTCTCTCTCGCTTTTTCCCCCTCTTTTGCTTAGGAAGTTTTCCGCGCCTTTCTCTCCCCCCTCTCTTCCTCCGAAGAAGGAGGGAGGAGGAGGAGGAGGAGGAGGCGAGGATGCAATTTGCTCCACGGAAGACAGAAAAGAGGAAGGGGGCAGAGGAAAGGGAGGGGAAGAAGAATGGGGAGGTTAAAAATGCTTCAGCGCCGCCACTACCAAACCTCCCTCCGTTCTTCTTCCTCCTCTTCCTCCTCTTCCTCCTCCTCCTCCTCCTCCTCCTCC
>JAAUYM010159877.1_pt1 | contig 11615 bp, 15 predicted proteins | sample 7278001 | NCBI WGS metagenome assembly JAAUYM01 (sample SAMN14350224, study PRJNA611818) | marine sediment metagenome | isolation source: surface marine sediment (1.8m) | place: French Polynesia: Moorea | collected 2018-08
GCGTCACTTGGTGGTTGGGTCCTTCCGTTGGTATGATGACAAAGTCTGGAAGTTATCAATTAACACTAGTACAGTACGTTACATGCTCTAAGCTTTTGCAAACTTTGCGTTTTACTGTACATACTAAAAAAATTGATGTTGCAAGTTTGGATTATTATCCTAGCTAGGTATCTCTTGGGGAGGGGAGGAGGGGATTCTCCAAGGCGACAAAGGTACCTTGGGTAAAAAGTTCTTAATTTTGGCTTACCCTAATTTACTGGCCGTTTACGCAAATTAATTAGCCTGTGTGGTCAGAACAGTTTGGCCATTACCAGCAGAGAGCGACAGAGACACGACGACATATTGGATGCCGATAAAGCTCTCGGGTAAGCGGGCGTCTGCAACTGCAAATGGGCAATTGCAACGTGCAGCACACTTGTTCTACCAATACTGTAGAACTTAGCTGTAATAAATTGGGGGCAAGCAGTTTACTATGTACCGTACACTAATATACATAATTATAAAATATAAACCAATGTACTACAGTACACATTTCTATGCATCCTCGGCAGACAAGATCTACTGTTGGTTGCTGCTTTATTGGAGACCAAAACTCAGTGGACTAGAATTCAGGCTGGCACTGTGAGTCCCTTCCTTCTGGCGGCGCCGCCCTCCGTCCTCGCCATGGGCGTGTTGGGCGTGTTGGGCCTGGAGGACCCGGCGTGACCCGGTGGCTGCATCTGCGCCAGCTCCTTCTGCAGCATGGCCTTCTCCCTGTGCACGTCCGCCAGCTGCCTCTTCAGCTGCTTGACCACCCTCAGCTGTGCGTACCCGTAGGCGTAGTAGCTGTAGCACACCACCAGCAGCAGCAGGGCCAGCGGGTACAGCACGGCGCCTTGCATGATGAACAGCACCGTCTGCAAAAGGGTGGATGTGTTCACGGAAAACTATGTCTTTTCTTAATTGTCATTCTGAGTCACTCACTTCCTTGACGACCTCGTTTGACTGTCGCTCGATGAGGCCGCCAATGTAGTCGAAGACGGAGCAGTCGGTCACGTCGAAGTCGTCGTCGTCGGCGCAGTCGATGTCGCGGAAGGGGCCGCAAGCAGTGGACGGCTGGACCTGTCGACATGGGACAACATGTGGTTCTGTACAGGTCTGGCTACAAGCGTGCGATGTGGCTCACCCAGGCAAACCCGACGGAACATTTAAGGGGTAATATTTTCAAGAACAAATCTTGGTAAAACTTGTGTGTTCTTAACATTGAAATGTGTCTTTTATGTAACCTAACACCGGTAGATGTTTCCTAACAATTAAAAACATGTTTTAGGATCTGGACTTAACAGTTGATATTGCAACTGGTCATGGAACCTGTAATGGGCGGAATTTTTGATGTGTGCTATCGTCATTGGCAGGTTAGTCCTTCCTTAGTAAAGGCAAACGAAATGTAGAAACACATATTTGTTGCATAAATTGACCAATTAAAGTGATGGCACGTGGTCGTCACTGGTCACCTCCGCCTGGCTAAACCCGACGGCGACGATGACAAGGGAGAAGGACAAGAGGAGGCAGTACTTGAACAGGGAGGAGGCTCGGGTTGCAGAGTAGGGAAGGGTAGACGGACTGCACACCTGGAACAAGAATCTGGATTTAAAGGATTTATATCGAAGGTTAATTATAGCACCGGGTGTCCAAAGCGAAAGTGGAACGTTGCTTTCCACTTTCAGTAGTAGTAGGTCAAAGTGAGTTCAATCAAGAAACCTAAATTTGTTTAGTTCTCATTTTACTTTTTTTTCTTTGAGCACCCAGTAGTGGTCGAATCTCTTTGTCTATCTTGCCATCCTGATGTAGAACATCCTGAAGCAGTAGAGGAAGACGGTCTTGACGGCGGTGGCTGCAAGGAAGAGGGGCGCGTAGAAGACGGCAAGCCAGCAGATGGTCTGCGAGTAGACAATGTCCAGCACGTGCTTGGGGACGTCGAACTGCTTCACGCCCACCATGCGGGCCAACGGGTGTTTCTCAGACCACCTGGTAAGAACGTACCAGCAAAAAAAAACTTGAAACTTGTGCGTAATGAAGCATTCAAGGATGTGATAAAGTGCTAGACCATTCGGCATTCAAACTAAGTGCAGTCTTGTAAAATGCAAAATATTTCAGATTTAACAAAAACATCCGTGTATCAGCAAATTCATGACATGGAAGCAAAGGTGCAAATTCTGCAGTACCGTCCAAATATTGCCGTCCTCGGGTAGTCCACCAGGAAGATGAGCCCGGTCTGGACGAGGAAGTCGGTGACGGTCAGCTTGTACAGCTCCTGGGCCAGGAAGGTTTCCCAGCAGATGGGCTTGATGCAGTCGTAGCCCCTGCAAGCAAAATTATGAGGAATGGAAGAATGGAGGTGGTAATTTTTAGCAAAAAGTTAAAAGCTGTACTTACAGGAACGCATTGGTGCAAGCCTCAACCTGAAGAGGGTCAATCAATTAGGCTTGGCGAAAGTAAAAGTTTTTCTCTCTCTCTCTGGTCACCTTTTCTCCGGTCTCGCAGATGTCGACACTGTCTGCCACTTCCGTTACTTCGTTTCCATCATAGCATCCCTGGATTAAAAAAAAAATGATAGTGTGGGGGAGGACACTATGCAAATGTGGGGGAGGACAGAGAGTAGAAAAAAGCCTCTTACCTGTTTGTAATTGCACCTGATGGTGAAGTAGACCGAGTAGAATGCGATGGCGAGCGAGGCCAGGCGGAGGAAGATGCAGCGGATCAGGTTCACCACCAGCTCGGTGTCCCTGGTGTACCTCTCGAACTGGATGAGCCAGGTGAAGGCCGCCGGGAGGATCATGTTCGAGGCCGTGACGATGACGGACGGGAGGTACTCCACCAGGAAGCAGACGATCCCGCTGGCGGAGGTCAGCGCCGTCGCCGCGTCCAGCGCATCGTACTTCTACGGGGGGAGGGCATTGATCCAGATGGCGGTAGCGTCAGATGATGATTCGTTTGTCACTTACGTCGCAGTCGTTTTCCTCCCTGAGTCTGGGCTGCAGATCGCTGAGGAGGAAGTAGACGAAGTAGGCAACGCAGGCGAGGGAGGCGACGGCGAAGAAGTTGATGAGGATGCGGATGAGGAGGATGCGGAAGCGGTGGCGACGGAGAATCTCCTCCCTGCGCCACAAAGCATCCCGCAAATGGCAAATAGAGTTATCCGAGTTTGACTGTAAAAAGTTTTTTTTAAATTGTGCATTTGTTCGTTCTGCTGCTCACCCACCTCATTCTCTTCCGCTCCTTGGACTCCAGGATGACCTTGTAGCTGGTGGCGGCCTCCTCGTGCTGCGTCTTGACCCCGTCTGCGGTGCTCACCCGGTAGTCCCAGAAGCCAAAGACCATGTTGCTGAAGACGGCCCTGGACTTGTCCACCGTCTTGAGGTGCGCCCCGAAGGACTTGGCGGAGGAGTAGACGACGGCCACCAGGTTGACCAGGAAGACGGCAAGCATGACCAGGAAATAGGCCAGCGGGAAGTCGAAGGTGGCGCCGCCGGTGCCGAACTCGAACTGAAAGGTGCCGCTGTAGTAGCCGTAGTAGAAGGGCGAGTACTCCATGAAGCCGGTGCCCTGGAGGAGGTCCGCCACCACGGACACCACGTCGGTGTCGTAGTCGCCCGTCTCATTGTGGTAGCTGGAAAAAGAGGAAGAGAGAACTGAGCCACGGTATATTTGTGTGTCAGCAATTGTTACGGGGAGGAGAGGATATCCGGTATATGCAATTTTGAGATCTTTCCCCCTCCCTTCTCACAGCTGACTGCAGCAGGCGACGTCCTGCTCCTCCAGTGCCCAGTAGCCGTCCACGAGGAGGTCGCAGGGCCCGTCGTCGGCCTCGTTGAAGGTGTTCCCGCCCGGGTCCGACTCGTGCGCGTCCTCAGCCAGCTGCGGGACCAGCACCAGCAACAGCACCAGCAACAGGCAGGCCACGTTCAGCGCCGTCGTCCACAGCATGAAGCCGAACACGGAGGCGGCCGCCGACCCGAACCGGGACTCTACGCCATCAAGGCCAAGGAGCTGAAAAAGAAAACTAAAAAAGATGTTAAAATATACTATGCTCAATGTTTAAAGTAAGAAAGAAAATAATACATAACTGCATCCCATAAAACAATATAAACATACATATACTAAAATATAGAAAAAAATTTCCGGTGTTCTTTTGATGTACTTAAAACACATTTTGTGCCAACAATGCTTCTTTCCATTAATTTTGCTCTGTCTTCGTTGCTGTTCGTTTCCATCCGTCTTAACGCATCCCGAATGAACTGCGACTATTGCGGAAGACGGAGCAACCGACGGAGGAGGCCGGGTCCCTGGGAGGCGGAGATCGGGGTGTCCGAGCCGGCGTACTCCGACCGGCGGTGCCCTTCCGCGCTGGTGGGCGCCAGGCACCTGCTGACCCTGGGGACCTGCCTCTGCGACCGGCTCGGCCTCTGCTACAACCAGACCGACACGGGACGATTTGTCTGGGCAGAGTTTAAGCACAGGTGCGACAGCAACAGCAACAGCAGCAGCAGCAACAGCAACAGCAACAACAGCAACAACAGCAATAGCAACATCAACAACAACAACAGCAACAATAGCAACAACAGCAACAACAGCAACAATAGCAACAACAGCAACAATAGCAACAACAGCAACAATAGCAATTAGAGCAGCAACAGCAACAACAGCAACAATAGCAACAACAGTAACAACAGCAAAAACATCAGTAACTTTAGATCATAATGTGAATGCAAGGACAACTTCGAGAACAAATGAGGCACGAGAAACACCACCTTTCCTATAAAAGTGTTTTTCTTTTCGCTCAGCATGTCCCCAGAGCCGATCCTGGCCACCCACCTCCGCTTCCACCCGCAGTACCGCGCCGGCCCGTCGTCCGACATGGCCCTGGTGGCTCTCACCAGATTCGGTCGGACCGTCCAACAGCAGCAGGAGGGGCAGGAGGACGGGGCGGCGACCCCGATTTGCCTGCCCGCCGCGCAGCCGCAGCCGCAGCCGCAGCCGCAGTCGCCGCAGGATCTGAAGCGTCCCATTTCCTGCCTCACTGTCGCCGCAGCAGGAACTCCGGTGTTGAGATGGCGGCGCGGAAGGGGAAAGGGCGTCGGGGCGGCCGCGGTGCTCTTGGGGATCTGCTCCTCCCGCCCGGGCGTCGTGGTCAAAGTGGACGGGGACCTGCTGGCCTGGGTGGAGGAACACCTCCGCGGGAGGGAGTGCCTCCTCGTCGGAACAGGAGGAGGAGGAAAGAGACTGAAGAGGGAGGCGGCGGGAGGTGCAATGGAGGACCTGATCTTCAGGCTGAGGATGAGTGAGGACGAGAACGAAATGGTGGTGCTGCATCTGACACATGTACCTGTTTATTCACCACTTTTTGTTCTGGAAAAAAGTGTTTTTTCTTTAATGGCAAGTCTCTAGCTTTGTACGTAGAGGGCAGCATCACAGTCCACACTGAAAAAAAGACAAGACGGCAAGGCCACCTGCTTGAAATCTCGTCTGGAATCGGCGGGAAGGAGAAGAAGGAGGTGACGGTGGAGATCTTCCGCAGCTTCCTCCTCCCGAGACTGCGGATGATTCCCAGCTCCGACGACGACGACGACGCAGACGACTCCTCTCCCCTCCCTCCTCCCCACCTGACGACCACCTTGGTCCACGACGGGTTCTACCTCGGCCGGGGCTCCACCCACGACGCCGTCGTGGCCGTCACCAACACCCTCCGCAGGGGCACCTTCTGGGCCACGGTCTTGTCGCCGTCCTCCTCCTCCTCCTTCCTGAGGGGCTGCTCTGCCTTCCGGGTGCGGGTGGGGAGGCCGCCGTTGCCTCTGCATTGCGGAAAGATAGAGGAGGAGGAGGAGGATCCGGTGGACGTCAAGGACTGCGGGAAGAGGGTGCGCCGATGTTGTACTGAGTGTAACACGAACTGTTGTACTTGCAGTACAGTCGATAATTGGGATAGGTGGGGAGATGGCCCTATTACCCGAATTTTTCATTTAACTAAGTGGTTTTAATGTAGTAATTTTGCATCAATTTTGTTTTCTAGAAAATTTTCCATTGATTTCCTATTCGTTCCAGTTTCGATTGGCCAAGTTTGACTGTATCCTGTTTCTGCTGGTCAGGAGCTGAAGCTGCGACTGAAGATTCTCCTGGACAGGACCGCTGTCTCCCACTTTGTCCATGAAGATTCCGCCGCCAAGTTTCTCAGGGGCTTGGTGACGCACGCACAGGTACGTAGTCCACTGTGCCCTGCTAATCTACTAAAGGTTACTTAGAATGTTCGCCCAGAGATAAAACCCAGTGGAAAAGTTGCAAGTAGGATAGATCTAAAACATGTCAAAATTATTGAGAATTGTACTAAGCCAAAAAAGTTATTAAAGTTCCGTCTTGAAAAAATGCTCTTTTCCCAAGATCTACTTTGGACACGCGAGGATCATCCCCAGACTCTTCTTGGTGGTAGAGGAGGTGGCCATTTCCACCACCCGTTCGTGCAATCAGGCCAAGGCAAAGAATTTGGAACTGCCTGGGCATGTGCCCTAGTTTGGCGAATGTCTTCAAATCTCGGTCAATTCACAGTCAGTCAGATCCGTCGAGATGAGCAGCAAGAACATCTCGAACGCCCAGAGCGCCCCCGACCAGAACGAAATGCTCCATGTGGCATGCCTGCACTTCGGAGGAGGAGGAGGGCCGACGGTGGAGGAAGATGAGTCGGAGACGACAGGACCAGTACAGCTTCTGCGATCTGTCACGTTCCTCCAACCTGATGACCCCGCGCTGTGCGCGGCCATGAAGCTGGCAAAGGTGAGCGAAAACATTAGACAGGGATGCCAGTTTGGCCTTTATTTCAAAACCTTTATGGCAAAAGTTTGTCGGTAAAAATATAATAATAGGCAAGAAATCGGGACATCTGGGTTTTTTGGGTGTTGCCTTTTTAATTGTCTGGCTTGTTTCCAAACATTGGTTATTTATGACCTTGAGGACCTGGCAACTCTGAAATTAGGTATGATCGCAATCCAACGTGACTTTTATGGCTATATTTTCTTTTCTCGGGCATAAAAAAAGACTCTTGCTCTGTCCTTGGGCATGGGTCTCTCTGACGGCGGACTGAGACGACTAAGGCCATGTTCTGGAATGGTAGACCAACATCCGAGTGACGTCTTCATCTGGCAGAACTGTTCGGCAGTCCCGACAGGGTTGAAAGGCAAGAAGAGGATGTTGAATTAATTAGTACCGAATTGAGAAAAGAAAGAAAAAAAAGAAAGAAAGAAGAAAAAATAGAAAGAAAGAAAGACGTCCCTCACATCTACAGAATTTAGATGCTCCTCGCTGGAGGCCCCGGACTGCTGCAACAGCCTACTTCCCTGCGGCCCCGCAGAGGGTCCCTGCCGCAGCGACGCCGACTGTCGCGCAGGGGTCGTCTGCGGGGCGCCAGGATCCTGCGGACTCAGGGAGCAGGTGCGCGGAGGCACGGGCGCCAGGTGTTGTCGGCACAGGGGTCAGGGAGAAGAAGTCATCAGGCTGACGTCATCAAAGTGAGAGATGAACATGATGTGTTTCTTCTTGCAGCTTTCACGATAGTGACGTTTCACCCCTTCCATCGCAAATCTGAGTCCGAGATGGATGTGATGGTTACAAAGGAACACCAGCACGTAGGAAACATCACCTTGGCCCAAATGGATTTCATGGGACGTAGCAAAAGGTAGCGAGCACAAAAAAACAGCGACTTGGGTAACTTATATGCTGCAGGTAACTATGCTCAGGTAATTATGATACTTTAAATGACATTTATCCTCCTTAACCAGAGAAGCAAAGCCCTGCCATTTTGCTCTGGAGAAGAAGCTTGACCTGCTAACTCCTGTCCAGTCAGGAGAGACAGTAATTTGGAAGGAAGAGATCCAGGACGAAGAAGAAGAAGAAGACGATCTTCCAATGGAGATCACTCTGACGGGCTGCAGCAGAGGGGGCGAAAGCGACTCGGACAGGATGGAGATCACCGTGCACAGAGTCGGAGGGGGACAGGGGAAGCAGGAAGAAAATTCTGCCTTCCCCTTCTACATCTTGGCAAATGGTTGTTGTTGTACAACAGTAGCGTCGTTGCTGCTGCTGCGTTGTTGTTGGTTGGGGAAGTACGAGTTACCACCGCCCACTTCAGGCGAGACGGGCGCCGTCGCGTTCAGGGGAAGAGGGGTGCTCTTCATCGACGGTGAATCCCTGAGGAGGAAAGGCGGACGCGACATCGACGTGGACACTTACGGGGAGAACGTCACCGAGGAGGAGAAGCACGCCAGGAGCGAGCTGCTGGTGCCCTGCGAGGAAGCCCTCAAGGACTCGTGCTGGGTAACGATTGTCGGCAAGTTTTTTGGGTGTCAAGGGAGGTACTAGAATTTAGTTTGTTTAGTGGACCTGTGCATCCAGCTACAGGCTCGGAAATTGCCTCAACAAGAATGGGCAGCCAGTCAGGTATCTCACAAGTTGAATGAGATGACACTATTTTACACAAACACGAACATACCCAACCAACAAAGCACTCACGTACATAGTAGAGTATATACTGTACTAGTACAATAAACCCTTGTGCAGAATGTTCTGTAAGGTTTTGCGCGGCGTCAATATGCACGCCGAGGTGCTGCTGAAGTTCGACGCCGACCTGGTCCAGCACACGGGCGGGCAGGAGGAGAAGGCCATCGAGTTCATCACGGAGGTCGTCTTCCACGTCGTAGGATTCTTCAACGACAAGAGCTTCCAAAAGTACATGAGGCTCTCCTTCGGCATCGCAGGATACAAGTCCATCCAGGAGTCGCTTGGACCCACGGATGCTGACAGCGTGAGAAAAGGCAACCCGACGAGACAACTGGTTATCTCATGAAACAACTATGTGTCTTCTCGTATTGTACTGAAAAGTCCTGTCGGATAAGCAGGCAACCTAACCAGGAAAAAGTAAGGCTAACTGCGGCCTTAACATTCTTGATCTACCTACCTAGAACATCTTCTCCAAGTTGAGGAAATACGCGACGGAGGCGGACGGCTCGGCGGCGCCGGAGAACAGGGTCTACTACTTCTTCTCCAAGGAGTACAACATGAGCGACAGCGTGTACGGGCTGGCCATCCCGGGCGAGGTCTGCTCCTCCGGAAACAACTACGCCGCCGTGGACGCCTTCGTCAAGCAGATCCACGACGAGGACGGGGAGCTGATACCGCAGGTGGCCGTGACGGCCTTCGTCACCGCCCACGAGATGGGGCACCTCCTCGGGATGAGGCACAACTGCGAGGACAGGTGCAACTCGGGACTCATCATGGACGCCCACGTGCTGGGGCCCCTCAGGGGGATATGGAAGCTGAGGCGAGATTCCCAGCACCACAGACAGAATTTGGGATGATGCAATTCTACTAGGATCGATTTTGATTTTGTTCCCAACCTAGGAACATAATGCATCTCCAGACATTAATCACGGACACCGAACAGTGGGGCAACCGTTTCTGCCTAAAGGTGCGAGAGGAGGGAGACAATGTCACTCATCCTAGCGAAGGTAACATTAATTTTCAACTAGAGTATTTTTTTATATATAGAAATGTCATGGAGGATCATTAATCTTGTATCTGAAAAATTATAGCACGACGCGTCAAAGCCCCCGTTAAAAAGGAGTTGAGCAGGTTGGAGGGCAGCCTGTCCCAAGACTGCGGCGGCGCGTCCCAACTTCAGGAAGATGACCCCGCCAATGCTTTGGCACTAGTAATCTTTACCGTTGTTCTATACCAAAAAAAAGCACGCCTAGTTTTAAACCAAAGTTGACAGTTTTCCACCGCTTAAAAAAAGAGATGTGAGTATAATAAAAATGACTTTTGTTGCTCTTGTTTAAAATGATTAAATATGTTATGAGTCATGACTCATGATATTTCAGTAGAAAATAGAGCCCTAATTAATTTTCAATGGCAATCTTTTGACAAAATTGCGGCAGACAAAAAATATGCATAGAGGTAAACGGTATGTCCCAATTTAAACTGACCAAACTGACCACCTGAACTAAAAATGAGCTCATACAGTATATCACACTTTTTAAAGCCTATTAGAGTTTTTGGCCACGCTTAAACTTGGGCCTAAGTTGGGACAAGTTTGGTCATATTTAGCTAAGATCTGGCAACTCTGCTCTTTACCTTTGAGAATCCCATGTTCCTCCTGCTCCTCTTGGTGGCCTTGGACTGGATCTTGACGGTGTCTTTCTTCCCCCTGAGCGCGCCCCTGCTTGCCAGGACCTCGCGCAGCCTCCGCCTCTCACTCAGGGGCACCGCTGACATCAAAACCTGCCACAGATAGAAAGAGTTGAAGATTACAGTTGAACTCCTTGACTATAAAGATTGATCTGGTTACCAAATTTAAGTGTTTTCTTCTAATCCACCTCCGCTATAATATTAGTAAAAGCACTGCTTCTTTTTTGCTGCTACCACTGACTTTATTATATACATTCTACGTAGTATTGAAGTTCTACTGTAATACTACTGTACGTACAGTAGGTACAATTCCAGCTCCCGTTATGGTAATTAAGTTGTTCTTCCCTCCCTCTCACCTCCTTCATGTTCTGCACTTCCTCCTCTCCCCCTTCGCCTGCGTCGACCTCGTCTCCTCCTCCTTCCCGGTCCCTGGCCTCCCTGAGCATCTCCTCCAGCATCTGCGCCATCTGCGGCGGCAGCGTGCCCCGCCGGTGCACCCGCGCCAGGGTGCGCCGCCCGGACTCGGTGCGCAGGAGGCTCTGCACCCGGCGGCGGAGCTGGCTCATGGTGGAGCGGCGGTCGGGACTGAAGCGGGAGAGCGGGGACAGGAGGAGAGGGGAACCGGAATCCTCCTGCAGATCCAAGGTCATTTTGAATAATAACCACTTGTCCATTAACAAACTCATTTTACTACCTCTGTGCTTGATAAATACTATTTATGTAGTATACGGCAAGTTTTTTATTTTCCTATGTGAAAAATACTACACATAGCAGTAGTTTTTAAAAACTCAAAATGTGTTACATGGCAAAAGATATTTAAATATATATTAAATTTGTGCTTAGATAGGTGCCTTTCACCCACCAGGTCGCTGTGGACCTCCTCCTCTCGCACAGTGTTTGTTGGAGTCACCTCCTCCTCCTCCACCTCCTCCTCTTCCTCCTCTTCCTCTTGTCGACCGTCGGACACCACTTCCAGCACTTCCTCCAGCACCATGATCGCGTCCTCCTCTTCCCGGCCCCGACTCGTGGGCTGAGCACCTGCCGACTTGTCGACTATTTCGGAGCCTTCCACGTCTTCCTCTCCATCTTCTGCGTTAGATTCATTGACGTTCGTATCTGACTCTGTTGCGTCTTCTTTTTGATTCTCCATGGTTGTTAAGATCTTGTTGAAGATATGTTCTTATTGCTGCTATCCTAGCAAAAGCTTTTTTTTCTATGTTATCCCTTTACTTTCCTGCTGTGCTGACAGCGTACAGTACTCTACCAGAACGGCACGGGCCCAAATGCAGCTCACTCAACAGTCATGCAGAATCCTTATCTCATGTCGGCCCTCTTCTCTTCATTTGATTGCCATAGAGGAGAGACAGAGAGAGAAGCATGCGCAGATTACTCATTCTGACGGAAGA
>JAAUYM010069565.1_pt1 | contig 11614 bp, 12 predicted proteins | sample 7278001 | NCBI WGS metagenome assembly JAAUYM01 (sample SAMN14350224, study PRJNA611818) | marine sediment metagenome | isolation source: surface marine sediment (1.8m) | place: French Polynesia: Moorea | collected 2018-08
ACAACAACATGTTCGCCGCTACGAACTGACGCGGAAAGAAAGAAAAATGAGGTGCCATCTTCAAACAGAAGCAATCGACTACAAATTGAATCGGGAGACAAAAACTTTCGGGTGTTTGATTTATTATTTTTTAATTAATGAACCCTTTTTTTTCTCGTCACATGCGTAATGCAATTTTCAGAGGAGAAATTACACTTCATTACTAACATCACTTTTCGCGACTCATTTAGTCTAGGGCACGGACAGGGTCGATTAAAAAAAAACTATACTTAAAACTCACTTAATGACTTCGTTTTCCTGTTAACCAACCAATCACACGAAGTCGTCGTCGTCGTCGCCCAAGTACTGCGCCCCCTTCCTCTTCTTCCTCTTGGCCAGAGGCGGCTCTGGCGGCGACGCCTTCCTCCTCGCCTTCCAGCTCAAGCCCAGCCTCGCCGTCGTCGTCCCGGACATGTTGGGCGTGTAGGCCGACGCGGAAGGGACGGAGGGAGGAGGGGTCAACCTCTCCGACTCGCCCCTCTCCTCTCCCTCCGCCTCCTCCGCGTCGCTCGCGTCCGGACTCTCCGGGATCACGGTCACCGGGCCTGCCCTCGCCCGGCTGCTGCCGCTGCCTTCCTCACTCCTGACGTTTTCCTTTTCGTCTCCCTCCCTGGCGTCGTCGTCGGGGGCCGTCGCTCCGGAGACGGCGGCGCTACTTCTTCCACCGTTTGGGGAAGAAGACTCTTCTTTCACAGGGAGGGTCTTTGCCTCGCCGGGTGGTGGTTCCGTCTCAATCTTGAGCTCTTCAAGCACCTTCGCTTCGGCCATTTCCACCGGCTTCATCTCGTCCTCCTTGGTCATCTCGTCCCTGAAGAGCCTGAGGCTGCCCGCCATCTCCCTGAAGTCGCCGTAGTGCCTGACGCCGGATCGCACCCACTTGGAGAGGCCCCCGATGTACCTGGTGCCGGTGCCCTGGCGCTGGTAGCGGTCGTCCACCATCAGGATGGCGCCCCAGTCGTGGCGGTGGCGGATGCAGCGGCCCAGGGCCTGGTTCAGGGCCCTGAAGGCCTGGATCTCGTACCACTCGTTCCCGGACAGCACCTGGCAGGACCTGTCCGACCCGCGGCGACCGTCGTTGTACTTCTTCTTCAGGTCCACCTGGACGTCCTTGATGTTCGGGAAGGGTATCCCCACGCAGATGACCGCCCTGGCGTTGTCGTCCGCAAAGTCCAGTCCCTCGCTGACCTTCCCCCTGCACACCGCGACGAAGAGCGCCCCGTTGATCCCCTCCTTCCCGCCGCTGGTCGTCTCGATCGCGTTGCCAAAATGCTGAATGCTCGATTCGAATTCACTGGAGAAACGAGGCTCCTTGATCACCACCTAAATGACGAGGAGGATTAGATTTTTGTTTTCTTCGCACGACCGTACATAGTATGTGTACATAGTACGAGAAAATACCACCTTGCCTACCTTGCATTTCACAAGTTCCTCCCATAGTCCGGTGGAGACCCACCTATCACAGAGCTTGTTAAGCATGGAGTAGGAGGGGAGGAAGAGGAGCACCCCATGCGGCATTATTCTGCACACATCCAGAACTAACTTGCCAACTTCATCCTGGAAAGAAGGAAGAAAGTAAACATGCCTAGTGTTCTTAACTATTTTGGAAGGGAGTAGCATGTAAATAGGGATTTGCTGACAAATGAACCTTATTGTGCTTCAAGTTCAAATTATGTTTTTTAACTACCTATAATATGGATGAAACATTATATTTGCGAACTTCTAAAAATCATAAGTTTTCACTCTTTTAAAATGTTATTTCACCATTTTAAATACTGTACACTCTAGTCAGTCTATTCAATGAGACTCATTACTCATAGCCATTAGTCTCATTCAATGAGCCAATTATAGTCATTACTTATTACTCTCATTCAATGATACTTTTTTACTTAATACGCTGTCAGAGAGATTTTCATACGAGTTGTTCTAATGTATTAATACTAGCAAAAATATCGTTAAACAAGACTATGCTTTGCGAGGCTAGGCTCTGCCTTGTATGAGTTGAGGTTTGGAGGCTCGTCCAACGAGGCTATGAGTTTTGAGGTCTCATTCGACGAGATTTATGATTGCATGGTCACTGATAAATGAGACTTATTATAAAGGATAATACCTTGTACAATTGTACCTTTATATATAAAGCAGATCTTTGCGAACAAAGCAAAAATATTTGGAAATTCTCAATATTTGAATTTAGACCATAAAATCCCGCATCAACACACACCTGAAACCCAAAGGTCTCCGCGCTCCTAAAGGTTGCGTTAAGGGAGTGGCCGGTTGGTCCCCTCCCAAGAGTGCCAATCCACACCTGCCGGCGGTCTATGACGTGGCTGGCCTCCAGCTGCAAGGGAAACCGGACGTCCAGCTCGGTGGAGAAGGAGGCCATGGGCGACAGCGTGCCGGACGTGAGGACCACGCTGTGCAGGCTGTCCTTCAAGTCCAGGAAGGAGACGGCCGGGTTGAGGCACCAGAAGTTGACGGTGACGGTGTGGCGGAACTCCGGAGGTGGGGGCGCCGCGCCGCTTGCGGTCCTGCCCTTGCCCAACCACATCCCAAAGGCCGGCCTGGAAGCGGGAGCGCCGGCCACGTTCCTCCCGCCGCGAACCTGGGTCTTGGTCAGGGCCACCCTGTAGTCGTCGCGGTGTCGCATCCCGTGCATCATCAGGTAGTCGAGCACCATGAAGAAGCCCTCCAGGACGGAGAGGGTGGAAGCCGCGATGGAAGGAAGGTCGGAGAAGCCATCGCCGGCCTCTTCTCTCATGGCCTAATGCAATTAAACATTACTTGATAATGGTCGAACTAAAAAAAAAAACTTGACTTCTAAGCCGCACCTGCCACTCTGCGTTGACCTTCTGCACGTGTTCGCGGAGGGTCTCGTGACTGGCAGGACTGACGATCCCCTGGGCCTGAAACACCGCGAGTATGTCCCTCCCGGTCCAGATCTTGGAGGAGGAGTTAAAGTCCTGGTAGTCCGTCAGGCCTTCGTCCGCGTAAGAGTCCATCCACCTCGACAAGCTCGAGCAGAGCACGGCCAGGGTCTCGTGGGACTCGCGAGACTCCGTCGACATCTCGGAGTCGCCCCTGGCCACCTTTGTCAAGTCGTTCATGGCTTCTCGCACCTCGTCCTTCGAAAAGAAAGAAAATATCCATGAATCATTTACTATTACTACTGTACACATCCCGACGGGACTTTTGAACTTGCGATCGTAACAAATTCGGCTTTAAACATACCTGTACTGTAATGGAACATATCATTAGAACCCCACATAAATGTAATTTTTTTTTTCACAAATTCGTTACGCTTGTAAGTTTGAAAGTCCCGTCGGGATACAATAGTACACAGTAGTACTAAAGACAACTTGCTCTCGATTCAATTACCTGCGTGACTTGCCAACTGGCTGCTGACCTGGCAGAGTCCTCGATGTTGTGTGCCTCATCCAGGATGACCACCTGGCCCCTCAGATTGATTTCCATGCTCTTTCTGATTAAGGGCTCCACCAGGTAGTTGTACGGGCAGAAGATAATGTCGGACTTGCCCTTCAGCTCCCTCGTGGCGTAGTATGGGCACGCCCGCACCCTCTTGCCCACCTTGACCAGGTCCTCCAGGTCCCACGCCTCCTTGGCCCCTCCCCTGTAGGCGTTGACGGCGGAGTGACTGCTCAGCTTGGTCTTCACGTTGGACATGTAAGAGCAGCCCCCCTTCCCGTTCTTCCTGTCCGTCAGCTCCTTGCAGCCGTCGTTCCTGCTCTTCATCTTGGACACGACCGGGTGGATGCAGGTGTGGTCCCGGCTGCCCAGGATTGTCATCCTCGTGTCCCGGTAGGTGGTCTTGTTCAGCTCCCGCACGATCTGGGCGATCTGCTTGTGGGTGCGGGTCCCGAAGTAGATCTTGGGCACCGTCTTGCGCTTCCTCCTCCTGGCGTAGCTGCCGGGCCGCCCCCTCTGTGTCGAGGGCGCCGAGGGGCCCACAGGAGGAGCCACGACCTCCACCTTGGAAGATGGATCAGCCGGCGGCGCGGGCGCAGGTCGGATGTCCTTGAAGTCCCCGGCGTCGTCAACGTCGCCCCCGCCTTCCTGGATGAGGAACCCCCCGTCCTCGGCGGGGACCAGGTTCTCTCCGTCGGCGGCCGCCACCTCCTCGTCGTTCTCGTCGACAATGACGAACTCCGGCTGGATGATCCCCTGCTCCACGGCCTCGTTGTACTCCCTGGCCTTTCTGGCCTCCTCCCTCTGCCAGGCGAGGGCGGCGCACAGCAGCGCCAGGCTCTTCCCGGACCCGGTGGGGCTCTCCAGCAGGGCGTTCTGTCCGCGCTGGAGGGCCTTGATGATCTGGTTCATCATGGCCACCTGCGACGGGTAGGCCTTGCACGGGAAGTGCACCTTCACGCGGCTGATGGTGTAGTCGTGACCCGTCCTCTCAGACGAGGAGGAAGCTCCGGAGGAGGAGGAAGACATGGCAGCTTTTACTGATACAGTATTTGGTAGTATTTTTATAGCGCATTTAATTATTACTTTTTTAAGATCACAGTTGCCGTTCTGCGCATGATAATAACGTTTTTCTCTTTCGTGCGCAAGCAAGGGTGGGCGCGGATTGGGCTCGGCCCGTCAAACGGCGGGCCTGAGCCTGGGCCCGCTACAGGCCAGATTTTTCCAGCCCGGAGTGGCCCATGACATGCTGGGGCTTTTATACTAAAAAAAAGGTAATTTTATTCCGGAACTTTACGGTCCTGAAATTTCCTACCCGCTCCCACCCCCATGCGCAGGTCTTGTTTTGTTTTCTATCTCCTTCTTCTTCTTCTCTCCTTCTGTTGCTCGCGCGCGAGGGAAAAAATATTAAAAGAGGGTGCGAGACAGACAGCACTTCTGCAACAACAACAACTACCTGTACATACCTCGCCTACACTAGTTACACCGGCGCAGTCATGTCCGCCTTGAGCGTGTTGTGCGGGATGCTGGACGACTCCTCAGACGAGGACGAACAGCACAAGGCGCCCAGGAGGGAGGAGGAGGAGGAGGATGGCAAGGAGAAGGTGGATGAGGGCAGCTCCGGAGTCGAGGCTGCTCCTGCGGCTGGACAAGGTGGGGAGAAGGAGGAAGATTGCGAGGAGGAGATGGAGGCCCAGATGAGGGCCATGCAGGAGCGGGTGAGGAAGATGCAGGAGGCGCTGGAGAGAAAGAGGGCGCAGAAGGCAGGAGGCAAGGTCTCCCGTTCCTCCAGCAGCGCCTCCGAGGTGGACCTGTTTTCGGCCCCTTCCACCTCTCGGGCGGGAGCGCCAAGGTCGCCCGTCAGGACGGACCCCTTCGAGGACACCAACAGGCACAGGCTGAAGGCCAAAAGGCACCTGAGGACCCCTCGGTACGGCCCCGCCTTGCCCGAGAAGACCTCCAGGATCATCCAGGGCGGCGAGAAGGAGAGGCTGCTGGAAGAGATCATCATGAGGGACAAGACGACGCGGGACGCGGAACTGGTGAGGGACGACCTGGCCATGGACTCCAGCGACGAGGAGGACGCCAGGAATCATCCCACCGAACAGAAGTACAACGCCTGCGGGAAGGAGCTGAAGAGGATCGCCAAGACGGCCCCGCCCGACGTGAGGGGACAGATCACCTCGCTGTCGTCCACGGGGAAGAAGGAGGCCTCGAAGGTGGGCTTCAACCAGGTGGAGGGATGCACGCTCAACCTCAGCAACGCCGAAGGGAACAAGCTCCTTCCCAAGGACTTCATGCTGGAGAAGTTCTCCAGGCTCAAGGTGAGAAGCCCGGTGCTGTCCAGCGCCTCCTTGGAGGCCCACATGTTGGGGAAGATCTTTGTGGCGATGTCGCGGCTGAGGGAAGCCATCCTGAGGAGGGAAACCGAGGGGCAGGACTGGACGACCATCGGGGTCGTGTACCACAAGGCTTCCCAGACCTCCAAGAAGAGCGGCAACACGTACACGTTGTGGAGGATGACCGACCTCCAGGGAGACATCCGGACCATCACGGTCATGCTCTTTGGCCGGTGCCACGGGTCGCACTACAAGATTCCCCTGAACAGGGTGGTGGGGATCCTGAACCCGAAGGTGATGGAGGACCGCGCAGGAAAGGGAGAGGTGACGCTCAGCGTGGACCACCCCGACAAGATCCTGGAGATTGGAGACTCGCTGGAGGTGGGGAAGTGTCAGGCCAAGCGGAAGGACGGGTCCGGGTGCACCAACCTGGTGAACCTCGGCACGTGCGAGTACTGCGCCTACCACGTGAAGAAGGCGTACCAGTCCGTGAGCTCCAAGCGGAACGACCTCCAGTCCACGTTCAGCGGGACGGCCGGCGTCAGGGCCAGGATCATGGGCAAGATCGACCCCAGGGGAAACATCTTTGCCGGGGGGCAGTCCATGAACCCCGTCTTTGGCGGCGGCGATGGTAGCGGCGGGCGACTTAATCCCGACCGCCCGCCAGCGCCGTCGTTCACCGGCAGCCAGAAGCACAGGGCGAAGGACGACCGTGCGCTGGCCGCCTTGGGAGTGGAGAGGGTCAACCGGGCGCTGGAGACGGAGGAGAGGCAGAAGCAGGCGCTGACGGTGCTGCAGAGGAGCGGGAAGGCCATGTTCACCTCTCACCTCTCCCGGGAAGAGAAGGACACGGTCAAGAACGTGGCGCGAGAGGTCTCCACCGAGCTCGGCATGCGACTGCTGGCGCCGACCCCAGGGGCCAGGGGACTCATAAAGACTCTCTCCAAACCACCCAGGGAAGAGCCGAAAGAGGAGGACAAACCGAAAGACGCACCGGAAGAGGTCTCGGCCAGGCAACTCCTCTTGGCGCACAGGAAGAAGTTGGCGGAGGAAAGGGCCAGGAAGGTCCTCTTCGAGAGGCAGCAGAAGGCGTCGCTGGCATCCTCTGCGCCCAAGCTTGGGAGGGGACTTGGGTCGAGTGAATTCATCGACCTCAGCTCGGCGCCCGGCCAGAGCAGGTCAGTGGCTAGGGCGAAAGCTCTGCTGGCCCAAAAGGGAAAGTCCGCACTGGAGACCAGAGACCCCAACTACGTCCCGCAGAGAAAAAGAAAAGCGAACGAACTCGAGTGCGCGCGGAAGAGGGTGGCCTTGGCGCTGGAAGTCGAGGCGGCTGGGAGGGGGGCGCAGGAGAACCGGTCGGACGGGTCGACGAAGGAGGCGGTGCCGCAGACGACGTCCACGGGCAAGGTGATGACGAAGGAGAGGTTGGCCGCCATCTGCAGCGCCCGCAGCAAGAACGAGCACCTGGTCAGCGACTTCGAGAACGAGACCTTGGAGCGGCGGTTGGACGCCCTCGAGAGGAAGGAGGCGATGGAGGAGAAGATGGTGGGCACGAAGGAGCTGGAGACGAGGGCCGTGACCTGCAAGGAGTGCAACTACACCTCCTTCTCCCAGTCGGAGCTCTGTCGAGGCCGCGGCCACCGGGTCAGGAGGATCGCGGCAGCCAAGAGGTTCTTCGAGTGCAGGGACTGCAAGAAGAGGACCGTCTCCCTCGACCGCTACCCCAAGTCCGCCTGCGACAAGTGCGGAGGCTCGAGCTGGGCCCGCACGGGGATGATGAGGGAGAAGAAGGGGCCGGCGCTGGAGAGCGAGAGGCTGCTCATCAGGGGCGCGGAGCAGAAGTTCGTCGGACAGACGGTCAGCTCGGAAGACCTGCGACTCTGATAATAAACCCCACTTGTACAAGTATTTATGTGCATATCTTTGACCAGAGACGTAATTTTTTTTTAATCTAGAAAAAAAAGTTGTTCAATAAAACTGCAATCCACCACTTACTATGCTGAGCTTCTGCCACCCACCGACCCACCCACCCACATTTCTCTGCAGCGATCGATGGCCGAGGCCATTGACTGGAGCCGCCTGCGAGGCCACGAGGCCTCCTCTCCCGCCGACCTGCTGACCATCGAGGCCACGGCCGTGACCGGCTTCGAGGAGGCGGCGGCGTCGGAGGTGTCGGAGGTGTTCGGCGTGGGAAGGGAGTCCGTGGTGAAGGCCCAGGGGAGGGTGCTCTTCGACATACCTGAAGAGAGGGTTCCAGAGGTATAGCAGCATGTGGGTACGTACGCAGACTTTAATGCGTTTTAAGCGAAATTCCTCGATCGAAGGTGATTAAGCTTCGGACCATCGACAACGCCTGGGTCATTATCGCGGCAGTGAAAAAGTTCGATCTCTCGGGAACATCAGTGAGTCCTGTAGTACTATTACTGCATCGTGGCACCGTAATAAGTTAATAGTACAAATTCATTATGGAGAACAGCAACACCGTCTTTATCATTAATAATGAGTAATTAAAGATTTTTTAAAAATACTGTCAATGATTCATCATCAACATTAAAAAAAAATCTTTAGGAAGACTGCCTGAAGCGCCTTGATGGTTCCATCGAAACACTCCAGTGGAAAAAAGGACTTTCAGCCTGGAACAAGATATTTCAGTTCGGAGGCGACCTGTTTGCCCAAGCGAACTTTCAGTCGGGCGGCGAGGACGATCGCAAGAAGGCGAGGCTGGAAGGTGAGGAGGAAGAGGAGGGCGAGGGGGAGGGGGAGGAAGCGAAAGTCCCTTCCTTCCGGTGCACATGCTACCGGTCCGGCGGCGGGCACCCGTTCTCCTCCATGGACGCGGCCAGGTCCATCGGCGGGGCCATCCAGGACAAGTTCAAGTGGAGGGTCAAGATGAAGGGCTTCGACATCGAGGCGGTGGTCAACATCGATCTAGGTAGACATAAAGTTGGCAAAAGTGACACCTACTAACTACGTACACATCCGTTAGAATGCAGGTGGGAATGGTCCCTTTTTTTTTCCTCTTTACTACAGCGCAGGTGTACTACGGTCTCACCTTGACGAAGGAAAGCCTGTTCAAGCGGACCATCCGGCACTTCGGCCCCACCACCCTGCGCGCCACCATCTGCAGCTCCCTCCTCAGGCTGGCCGACGTCAAGCCGGGAGAGGTCGTCGTCGACCCCATGTGCGGAGGAGGGTCCATTCCACTGGAAGGTATGATGATGATGATGATGATGATGACTTAGATGACACTGTATTTACGGATAAAACTTTCAATGTTGTTCTGGCTTGCGTCGATTAGTCGGCCGACTTCTTCGCCATCCTTGAAGGCAATGAAGGTCGGCAGGAGCCGAACCCTGAGCTCGATCGCGGCGTCCAGGTTCTCTTGCACGTTGGCCTCCAGGAAGAGGACCCTGTGGAAGCGCTTGACCATCTCGTCGTAAATGCTGCCCACTTTCTGGCAGTCGTGGCAGTCGGCCTCGAAGAACTTGACGACGACCAGCCTGCCCCCTGCCGTCGCCTCCCGCGCGTTGGCCTCGGACCGCTTGCCGACTCCCGAGCCGGTCTGTCCCTTTTGCTCATTGGAGACTTGACTGGACTTGGGAGGCGCAGGCGCAGACGCTCGGTTTTCTGAGGCACTTCCTTTAGCAGCTGGCCCTGACATCAGAACCACCTGTTGGTGTTGGAACCCAGGTCTTCAGGAACACTACTCAATTATAATTTATATCCATACACTTGGTTATATCCATGACTCTATCGTGACGTCTACCTTCAATTTTCGACAGTGTTGCTAGGTCTCGCCAAACCCTAACTCGCCAAACGAGTAAACGTTAAACTGTCTGCCTTATCAAAAACATAGCAGCAAACACTTGCTTCGCAGAAGTAACTAAGCTATTTCAAATATCAGAATCCTCACAATATCGACAGCCAATTCATTTCTAATGTACTCTGTAAAAAATTGGCAGGCTTTTTGGGTGGCTATTAATGCCAGTTGGCAATCTCAAGTGATTAATTGAACCCGAGATGGTCTCGGGTTCGGCCCGACCCGTGGTCTGGCCAGTCGGATATTTCCCCCTTTTTTCTCACCTTTTTGTTGCAGGTGGCCTGATATCCAGGAGCCAGAATACAAACTTGCCAGCCCGACCAGCTTCTGACTTAAGACAGGCTGCTGGATACATCCGTAGTAACCCTGTTAACCTGACCCGACCAGAGTCTGCTAAAAGCCGGCTCGACTCAATCGTGTAGCTGCATTATTACGCATACCGATGGATTTGACATAAAAAAAGTTTTTTGTTTGCCGCTCCAGGACAATCAATCGAATTTTATCTGTGGCCATTCCACCGATATGAAGTACCTATAGTCGTACACCTGGGGCTCGTACCGGCACTGTACTATGTACTTTTGGGGCATTGTAGGTACAGTTTGGCTGCTTCTCTATGGAAGTGAATTTTTTCCCTCTTTTTGTCCATTTTGTTAAATACAACTTGGAAGCTCAATATCCTTAAAAAGTTAAATTTCGTACATTATATGGGAAGAGCAGTGATGCAAAAATAGTGAACAAAGAAATTTTGCCAGTTAGCTCTGTCTGCTTAAAATCTTCACCATGACCAGTGATGCCCCAAAGTTCTTGGTGCGGATGACATTTGAATCAAACACAGCCTTCTTTGTGGCCATCTTTGTGCTGATATGTGGCATAGCGTGGGGTCTGAGAGACCACCGCAGAAGGCAGCTTGAACTGGCCACGGAGGAACAGGAAGACAGACTGTACATGGCCGTTCTCGCAGGAATGTTTCTTATCTGCACCATTGGAGCCTACCAGGTGTTCAGAAAGCAGAAGCTGATGAGGGAATACGAGGGCCAGGGCCACCTAGTGCCAATTGATAAGCTCATCGACAGGAAGGTGGAGGAAATCATGGACAACGTCATGCATCGCAAAGCAGGCAGCATCATCTGGATGGAAGAGGATGACGAAGACTTCAGATACTTCCTCATGGGGCTCGGCCTCACCACAGTGGCTCTGCTGCTCAGCTGGATCATCACCAGGTCAGGCTTTGTTGCCAAGCAGACCCAGATGCCGTCCTCAAAGGGGGAGGGCGAGTCTGAGGAGCCACCACAATAATACCTGTTCCACTGCATCCTCAACTTTGATAATAAAATTTATGGAGGGGGAGGGCAGTTTACTACTCTACCCGTCTCGGTTTCATTGCAACGTGACTCTGATAAATGTTTCCATTGCAACGTGGCTCAAGAACACTCTGTTCAATGCAATGTTTCCTTTAGTAGAAAAGCAATACAAATTAAAAATACAAGAAAAATAGCTAGTCACACATGATCACAAAATTATTTTAGAATAAAAGGTAACATTCTGGCAGAAATAGTAGATTAAAATGGAAGGACTTTGGGTGCTTCTTTTTTCTAACTGGTCACACTTCAAAACATTCGATCTTTAATCCTAGTAATGATCACAGGGTCAAAAGACTCAATTTGATTTTTTTTTCACATTAAATAACAATTTAGCCACATTCTTTTTGCATTACATGTATTTTTTTCCCACGCGCTTAATCGCTCTTCTATTTATAGGCGCTCTGGCATACCAGCAAGGATTTCATCTGGGTGGAGACATTCATGAGAAGGCCTTCACTCGAGCAGGCGAGAACGTCGCGGCCGTCGTAGAGGACCTTGGAGGAAAAGGACTTCAGGTAAGGCATGGTCATAAACAGGTTAGGATTGGGGATTTTTTCTTACCTCTACCCTCGCCACCGCCCGCCCCCGCGGTCGGGGGCGGGGTGGGGGGCACTGGGGTCAGGGGGGGGGGGGGG
>JAAUYM010008365.1_pt1 | contig 11608 bp, 10 predicted proteins | sample 7278001 | NCBI WGS metagenome assembly JAAUYM01 (sample SAMN14350224, study PRJNA611818) | marine sediment metagenome | isolation source: surface marine sediment (1.8m) | place: French Polynesia: Moorea | collected 2018-08
GGGGAAAGTCTTTGTATATAACACACAAAAAAGTGAGAAGAGCCGATCTGTTTCGGCGTCACCTCCTCCTCCTCCTCCTCCTCCTCCTCCTCCTCCTCCTCCTACTCCTTCTCCTCCTCCGCCCTCCTTCTTCGACCAAATCCTGCCGCAATCTCCTAATCCCATCAAAATGACCACACCACCGCTGACGGACAAGAATAGATTCTCCAACTGGGTGGGGACCGACTTCGACGAGGGAAGAAGAATATAATCAATTAATTTTCGCAAGCGCAACATCCTCTCCCATATCTTCGTTTAAATTTATGCTTTACTTTGTTTCCCATATTTTTTTTATTTTTTTTAATCGACGCGTCCGCAGTGCCAAGAAAGGAGGAGTTTTGACATCTGACGCAAGGACCGGAATCCTAATGTTGAACTGGTAGATAAAGGGCTTAAAAAAAAGAGACGAATAGTGCAAAATTTTATTGCCACTACTGTTTCTCAGTGCTAACGACGGCGTAATAAATGCTCCCATCATCGTATTATTTCCCAGATGATGGAAAATGGTCAGTTTATTATGGTGTTCGGCATCTCTTGCAACAAGAAACTATCTATAATCTTCCACCTGCAATACAAAAAAAAAACCAGGCTCTAAAAAAAGGATTTTCCTATCCTGGTGGTCATCAAAAACAAAGAGGAGGATGCTTCTCGTTCACTGGGCATTTTTATAAGTGCACTTTCACTGAAGTTGCATAACATCTCCTCTTCTCTTTTCTTCCCCCTCCTCCTCCTCCTCCTGACAAAGCAGGCCATCTGATGCCTGGATCCCCCCCTTTTTTTAATAGAACTGGTTCACTGCAGAACCCGCTTTGGAATGACACCTACATTGTGACAATTTTTTTCGCCCAAAAGGTTGCTAATAAGATACCAACTTCTACATCCCATTTCATCAGAAAAAAATCCTCCTGCTTTAACTGACATGAATCGTGACGATGCGACGAATTACAGAACAACTGAACAGGATGTACTGTAGTACTACGAGTATGAACTACGTAGGTATGTACAACCTTATGCTAGGCAGCAAAAATTGAACGACTTTGCTCCTTTTTGCCTCGTCTTTCTAGAGGACATCAAAAATTGCATTCTTCTGCTTCTTGGCCAAAAAAAAAGAAGAGATACATATCCGGACACTGTCCATAATACTAGTAAGCCATCCATTATGCTCCTCTACCTACTTCACGGTTGGTGGACACACACAGGCAGGCAAAGAGGGATCCACAAATCGTCAAGATCCTGGCACATACTGTACATAGGTATCTATCGACAAACCCGCAGCTACCGCGCGACAATTAAAAAAAAAACCTTTTTTCCCCCCTCCTCCTTCTTGTCCGGGCCCCCTTTGCAAAGAAAAAGAGGAATTTTTGGACGTTGCGGTCCCACTCAGATGCATTTCTTGGGTACGATACGGAATCGCACCGCGGAGTGGGATGGCGGCTGGATGGGATGGAAGGATCCTTCCTACTGGACAGATTGGATTTGCATCTCCGAATTGATTATTATTCTTTCTTAGTTCTCGTTACTGTACACGTACTACGGTAGTACAGTATTAGTTTTTGTAAGCTGCAATGCAACGCGATCGTTTCTAGTCCAAGGCTTTCTTTTTTTTTTTCTTCTCTCCTCCCTTCCCTTCCTTCCAGTACCTTGCGTCAATACTGGTGGTCGACCCTGCCCTGCCTTGCCTTGCCTTGCCTCCTCCCTGCTCTGCCTTCCTTCCTTTCTTCTGTGCAGGGGGAAGAAGGGCCCCCTGCACAGAGAGGGAGACAGAGAGAGAGAGGGAGGGGGGGGAAGGAGGAGGTCCAGGCCGCAGTGGCGCAGGCAGTCCAGGTCCAGGGCAGCTGGCTCGGCTTAGATGTCATGCATAAGAGGAGCAGGTATACCTGCAACCGCGATTGAACGATGATGGAAGGGGCGGGCACCTTTGCAGGCGGGATAGGGAGGAGACGGACATAGTTCCAAGATTCCAAGTTCTGACGCGTTTCTCTCCGTGGCGAGATTGCTGTCCTCGTGGTCTCCTTTCCTGCCCCAAACCAAGGAGGCCGACCAATAGGCAATAGGCTTTCCTCCTTGCACCCACGTTCGGCCTCCCCGCTCCCCCTGCTCCCTCTCCCTCCCCTTGAAGGGATCTCATGATTCGCAGCTGCTGCTCCTTCCTTCCTTCCTTCCTCCCCCACCCACCCACACGTCAGAGCAGAGGAGGAGGAGGAGAACAGGACACTGAACTGCCTGTGGGGAGGGAAGACGAGCATACAGTTCCTCTTTTTTGGGGGGTGTTAGGGATCTGTTGTCGTGCTAACACATCTCCAAGATGCCCAAGGATCGCCTGGCCGCCCTGAGACAGGTGGGTGCCCGCGGGGGAAGAACACGCAGCCCGGATTTTTGACTGGGCGCGGGAGGGGATGGGTGGGAGGGCCTAAAACCTTCTTGTGGGCGTTCTGTTGAAGCTGATTAAGGTTTTTTTCTTCTCTGCGCTTCCTGCATACGCCAGGGGTGCCACCAGCTTGTGACTCCGACTTCGTCCAAACGATTCCTTTAATTTCTTTTAATCGGTCGATCCAGGCTCAGGGCGACGATGACGACATGGGGGGAGACGACATGGCCATCAGCATGGAAGGGAGCAAGATGGACGAGTTCTTCCAAGAGGTCAGGAACGACTGTGCACATGCAATCGATGGTCGGTGGTAGCTCAATATGTCCTTCTCCGCTTATAACCTCAAGGTGGAAGAGATCCGCGAGAACATCGACAAGATACAGAACAATGTGGAGGAGGTCAAGAAGAAGCACAGCGCCATCCTGTCGGCGCCGCAGACTGATGAAAGTGAGATTGGTTTGACTGTGGTTTACCGCAGCACCTCCTCCATCCCAGCCTCCGCTATATTCAATTTGTCTTTTACAGAGATGAAGCAGGAGTTGGAGGATCTGATGTCCGACATCAAGAAGACGGCCAACAAGGTCCGGGCAAAGCTCAAGGGTGAGAGAAAGAGAGAGATCGCTTTTGGTGTTGATCCTCGTGGATTCTCATTTTACTTGTTTCCCTTCTTCTTTGCAGTTATTGAGCAGAACATTGAGGCCGAGGAGAACATCAACAAGGCGTCGGCCGACCTGCGAATCCGCAAGACGCAGCACTCCACGCTCTCCAGGAAGTTTGTGGAGGTGATGACGGAGTACAACCGGACCCAGACGGACTACAGGGAGAGGTGCAAGAACAGGATCCAGAGGCAGCTCGAAATCACTGGTCAGAGAAAAGGAGAAAAAAAAGTGTTGATACTTTCTGGCTCGCAATGAACCCAATTGGTTAAACTCCTGTGCAGGTCGCACCACCACAAACGAAGAGCTGGAGGACATGCTTGAGCAGGGCAACTCCGCCGTCTTCACTCAAGGCATCATCATGGACACGGCAGCCGCCAAGCAGACCCTGGCGGACATTGAGGCGAGGCATGCGGATATTATCAAGCTGGAGACGTCCATCAAGGAGCTGCATGACATGTTTATGGACATGGCCATGTTGGTTGAGAGTCAGGTAAAGCACAACTGCAACCTACGTAAGTGTGATTTTTTTTTCAGATCACTCGTTTGAACCAATTGCTTGCTTGCAGGGCGAAATGATTGACCGAATTGAGTATCACGTCGAACATGCAGTGGATTATGTCCAGACTGCCACCCAAGACACCAAAAAGGCACTAAAGTATCAATCAAAAGCCAGACGGGTAAGTGCGCAATATAGCAAAGAACAAGGCTGTGGATTGTGGATGGTCCAACACCCTCTCCTCCTCGTCCCTATCATGCTCGTTCTCGTCCCTGTTTTGTCCTTTGTAACCTGAGTTATTATTTTTTTTTTCTTATATTATGTACATGTATTTTGTTTTCGATTCTGTTCCAGCGGAAAATTCTCTTAGTCCTTTGTCTGTTCATCGTTGCGTTGATTGTGATAATTTTCATTATTTTGTTGATTAAGTCACAGTTTTCCACCTCTTAGCCCACAGGTAAGGCTACTTTTCTTGAATTCTAGTATCACATTCTATATGATTGATTGATTATTTTCCTTCTTCACCCTGTTTCGTTCATCCACAGAAAAAGATCATTTTAATTGGTTGCCTCATCCTGACGGTCGTCGTCATCATTGTGGCATTGATATTTGCATTGAAATAGTTTATTTATTTACTTAGTACCTTACTTGTTGCGTTAATAAACGCCTGGACCAAAAACCTGCATGCGCATTGACCGATTCCCTTTTTTCTCCATGAGTTCAATCGTTTCCCACCCCAAAAAATGAGCACATCACATTTTTCCCACGAAAACCCACACACGAACACGACACAGCATTCACCCACCATTGGATCGAACAGTAGAGAGAAAGAGTTCGTAGTTCGCGACCATAATCGATGCTTTTGCAGAAAAAGATCATGATACTCGTCTGCCTCATGATAGTGGCAGCACTGGTGGGCTATTACGCCTACGATTATTTATAGACGAAGTGATAATCACTTCGGCACCTCAACACACACACATGCACACACGCACACGCACACTTCCACTACACTTTACTACCTACCTACTACCTACACTCTCACTGTTACATTTTAGAGGTAAGTGCAACAACGACACGCGCACACCCACACACGCACCACAGGTCACCCAGAAAAAAAAATCTCTTTGTAGCTCAATAGCTACGGACTTCGAGACATGCCTGTTGAAGTGGCGAAATTCTCCTTGCAGAAAAAGATAATGATGTTGGTCTGCGGCACCATCGTGTGCGGGCTGCTCACCTACATGGGAGGAAAGTACATGGGATTCTGGGGGGGCTAAGGCCGGGCGAGGTGGTGCAGTTTAAGAAGACGCAGAAGCCTCTCCTCTCTAGCCGCACTCGCAGCGATGGAACATCATCATCCTCTTTCGATCGAAGTGTTGCCCACTCAGTTGTACAATTGTGAAGCGCGCATCAAGCGATTACGAATTACGTAGAGCACAGTTTTGTTTGTCGATCCAATTGGCATGAATAAAAGTTACTGCTACTAGTGTTATTACGATGATACTACTCGTATAAGTACTTGTTTTGCATAGTGCTACTACATTTCAGAAGCATTTACGTTATTACTTTTGAGGGAAAAAAATCTAAAACTTCCAATGTAAATAAATAAATGGATGAGGCAGCAGAAGTTTATTGTGTATTAGTGACTCCGTAGTAGAAAATATAATCCCCATATTATCAAAGTCCCATAGAGAAAAATATGTGCTACTAGTGCGTAGTAACACAGAGGCGTTCTTAAACGACATGGCGAGATTGCTACTGAGACGTCCTGTTCTTCTGCCTGTGCTCCCTGACGCACTTAGGGGAGCAGAAGACGAAGTTGAGGTACTCGAACGGCACCTTTCCGGTGATGTCCGCCGCACACTGGAAGCACCTGGACAGAACCGGCTTATTCATCTCCCCTCCTCCTCCTGCTCCTCCTCCCGTCTGCTCCAGAATCCTCCTCTCCGCCGCCATAGCCCGCTTCTCCCTGTCGCTTAGGGCGAGGTACCTCTCCTTTTCTGCCTGCTCAGCCCTCCCCTTCTCGTCCTCCACCTTCTTGGTCCTGGCCTTCTCCTTCCTGGCCTGCCTCTGCCTCGCCTTCTTCTCCCTTTGCCTCGCCTCGTCTTCCTCCGACGGCGGCGGCGGCACCTGCGCCCTCGTCCAGTCGACCCCCTCTGGGAACTCTCCCCTAAAGGCCCTGAATGTACTCCTCGTCTCCTTGTCCGGGCAGAGCTGGTAGGGCACCCTCCGGGAGCTGTCTCTGGCACACGGGTCGGCACCTGCTCGCAGCAGGGCGCGCACCACCGGGCGGTGCCCGGAGGAGGCCGCCAGGTGAAGCAGGGTCACCTTCGAGTTTCCGTGCTGCCTGTTCAGCACCTCCGCCAGATCGCCTCGTTCTGCTTCATCGCCTTTGATCTCCTCCATTATCTTGGCCAGTTCTCCTGCGTTTCCGGACTTGCAGGCCGTCACTAGCCGGGAATCCAACAGAGGAGACCAGTCGCCGTCAAGGTCGTCGGCTCCTTCTTCTCCGCCTCCGGGAGGCACCGGACGGATAGGTCTCTTTTTGTTCCTCTTGCCCTTGTTCGGGACGGGAGTGTTGCCAAACTCGGAGAGGTGAGAAGTGCCAGACACAAAGGTCTCAAGGTTCAACCGACCTTCGTCTTCCTCCTCCTCGTCCGAAGCAGACTGGGAGGGGGATTCAACCAGTAGATGCTGGATCTCCTCAGGGAGGCTTCTCTCCACCACCTCCCTCGACTTAGACCTGCGGATCTGTTGTGTCCGCTTGGACGGCGACGACGACCCAGGCTTGTCGCCGGCCTTGCTCTTCCTTCGCCTGGACGGAGACGGCTGCAGCTGCTGCTCCGCCGCCTCCCCTTTCCTCCTGTGCGCCTCCTCCCCCTCTGCGTACGCCCTCGCGTCGCCGTGCAGCCTAAGGGAGGACAGCACCGCGTGCACCCTCCTCACCTCCGCGTAGGTGGCCCGTCTAGTCGGGAACGGGATGGACCTGAGCCTGGGATCGGCCCTTTGCAGCGGCGGATCCCGCCCGCCAAAGAGGACGGCCCTGTTCCCGCTGGCCGCGCGGTAGAAGACCCGGTGGCACCCGGCCAGATGGTCGGACCAGGTGGAGACGATGTCCCTCACGTGCTGCAGCAGCGAGGCCTCGTTGTACCGCCTGAGGCTGGCCCCCGCCGACTTGGGGTGGTTGCCCCCGCCGCCCTTGCTGTCCTTGGACGATTGCGACCCGCCCTGCTTGGCCCGGACCGTGTAGCAGTGGAAGGTCTTATGCACCATCGGCTCCCTCCCTTGGAAGACGGCCCCGGCGAAGTGGCCACCGCCCAGCATGAACACGGCCCAGCGGCCGCCCACGCCTTTGCACAGGTCCAGGAAGGTCGACATCATCTCTTCCTCGATGGCCTCCTGCTCCTGCACCTCCTCCTCCCACTTCTTGCCGCCGCTCCTCCTGTCCACCACGCACTTGTGCACGGACATTAGCTCTCCCCTGTCGTCCTCCAAGAAGAACCAGGGGTGCCTCTGCCTCCTCAACATCTCTTCCATGCCATCGTCTCCTCCTACTTCGCCCTCCTCCTCCTCCTCGTCCGAGGTCTCGTCCGATCCGGACAGGCTCATGTCGTCCCCTCCGCCATCCTCCAGCATCTTCTCGAAGGCCTCCTCACCGACGGTGGCCCTGCCCTGCAGTGCCTGCTTGAGGTTGAACCGATGCCAGTCCAGTTTGTAGTGTTCCCTCTGGGACTCCTTGTCGGCAAAGCTGGCCTGGCAGGTGGAGCAGCTCATGGAGGACGACACCTCCAGCCTGCCAATGCCGCCGCCGCTGAGGGCGCCATCCGCGGTAGCCGTCGCCACCGCCGCCGCCGGGGCAGAGCCCTTCTCCCCCGCTTCCGCCTGGCCCGGATTCTCCCTGCGGCCTCCGAAGACCGACTTTGACGGCTTGAGGAGTCCGCCCTTGGCGGCATCTCGCACATCCTTGGGAAGGTCAAACACGCAGAGGGCTTCAACCCTCGGTTGCCTGGCGGTCGACATCTCGATGTCACCGTTGGTGGAATTGTCAGTAATGTTGTTGCAATGTTGCAGTCGATGGCGCAAGCGTACTACATAGTACACACCACTACCAGGAACTACTAAGTATTAGGACCCTTCCACTTGTGAGTCACCATCGTGAGCCCCTCTCCACAGTCCATGACCACGACAGTCGACACGAGAGCGAGACACATGTGCTTGTTGATTTGATCAGCTGTGCCACTCCGCAAAAAAGCTTTCAGTGTTGCCAGGTCTGGAAAGTCGAAATTAACCAGACTTCTGTTTAGCAAATTCCGCCAGACAAAAAAGCTAAGCCAAACACAGTTTTGTGGTTGTAGTACATTAGCCAAGTTCCTCAAAATCCGGCAGAATTTCTTTTCTTGAAATTTTTTGTTCCAAGATCTGAGCAACAATTGGGCAAGTTGGCAACACTTACAGGCACTTGCTGCAAGCGGCTGCAAGTTCAGAACGATCTGTATCTGTCGACATGGTCGACACCGAAGTTTGCCCGCTAAATTCGAACAAGGAGTCGTGCATGTCTGTAATTGCTGAAAAAGTACTGTACGCCTACAAAAACTATTCATGGTCGAATTTGGAAATTTCGTCCCACCGATGTGCATTTCTGCGATCCTGTTATAACTCGATGGAATTACCATCCCCCCAAAGCCAAGTCATTTGTCAAGAAAGCTTTAAAAAAGTTACTGAAAAAGGTGTTCTCATCCTATATTTTGCTTATCCACGATTCATATTTTATAGTACGTAGATACAGTACGATCACAAATTTTATGCTGCTTGCCTGTAGAGACAAGCAAGACACGATAACTGCAAGCTTTTCTTCGTCACAAGTTGCACAGTTGAAGAACATTGAACCTAAGGCACTTGTATGCCGCCGCTGCAGGTTTTGATATGTGGACCTACACCTCATCTGCTCGTCTTCAGTAGACCATGTCCTTGTACCCTTCATTGTTGGGATTCCTGGGCTGTGCCTGCGGTTGAGCAACATGGCCGCCTCCCCTCCTCGGTGCAAGGTACTCAAACATGGACTGCATGTGATTTGACAGCATGCGCTCCAGACTGCCTGTAAAAGTGAAGAATACAATGCAAGGCGTTTGAGGTATACCTCAAACCAATTATAATCATGTACTGTACTTACAAGGCATGGGATCAGTCCAAAAAAAGTCATGATTCAGTGCAGAATCCGCATCCATCCTCTTGGAAGGGTCCAGCAGCAACAGCTTGTCAATAAGGTCACAAGCAAAAGGATCTTTCACGTAGGGCTTCAAGCGTTCCTTGACTCTCCTCTTGCATCCCTTGGGAAGTTCAACCTTGTTAAACAACTCCAGCTTCTCCACACCAGGCCAGACATCAGGAGTGATGGCACCGCAAAGCTGGGCAATCATTTTGATCTGGTGCTGTTCTGTGCTTCCCTGCATGATTGGAGATCTTGTCCACATTTCAGCCATGATGCAGCCTGCTCCCCAGAGGTCCACTGATGGGCCATAGTTTCTTTCACCAAGCAACAGCTCTGGGGGACGATACCACAGCGTCACAACCCTGTTTGTGTATCTGTTTGGCTGCCCACTCTTGTTGATACTGATAGCCCGGGCAAGACCAAAGTCAGTTAGCTTGAGAACACCCTGTTTGGTAATCAGGACATTGGCAGCTTTCATATCACGATGGATGATCTTGCTGCTGTGGATAAAATACAGGCCATTCAGCAACTGCTGCATGACCTTTTTGATCTCGCCCAAACAAAACTTGACATTGTAGTTGGAGAGCAGTCCTGCCAAGTCATGCTCACAGAAGTCAAAAACGAGGTAGATGGTGGACTTGTGACTGTTGCACTCAGTAGCCTTGCTTCTGCATATTTCAATCAGATTCACAATGTTCTCATGCCTGAGAAGCTGCAGAATGCGAATCTCTCGGACTGCTGTTATGGGAAATCCCTCCTTCTCATTGTCCATCAACACCTTCTTCAGGGCCACGATCTTGTTCTGACTTTTCTTATCTCTGGCCTTGAAGACTTCCCCAAAGGTGCCCTGTCCAATCTTGGCCAGCTTCTCATACTTGGACACCTCTTCACAGAACGGAAAGTTGTAGTCTTCGATGTACTGCGTGGTGCTGAGCGAAGACCGAGTAGGCGCCTCCCCTGGGTGCAGGGGAGAGAGCAGGTGGGCCGACATGGAGAGTCCGGACAGTGGAGCACGTGGCGCAGTCCTTTTTGCAAACCTTTTTAACCTTTTTAGGTACTAGTTAACTAGGTAAGGAACAAACGTCTCCTCTTACCCAGAAACAAGGTGAGTCTGACTGAAACGAAATTGCAGCAGCTGAGGAGTGGGAGGAAGAGAAAGAAGGGCAGAACGAGGTAGGGTTTTCCCCGGTTATGCTGGCAGTCGCAGAAGCCAGAAAAATCAGCTGATGCCGACGTCGCCCACAAAAAGTAAACAAACAACCACACACGCCACGCAGGAGGCGGCGTCACTCGGGTCGCGTCCTTCTCGGAAGCACACCCCCCCTCTGATCCTGATCCGATGGCCTCCCTGCGCCCAGATCCTCGTCCGACGTGCAAGAAGTGCGGCCACTTTGGCCACCTGACCTTCGAGTGCCGCAACGTGGTGGCTCCGGGCGGGGCCGCCTCCGCCCTGGTCCTCGACGTCTCCTCCACCTCCTCGGACGAGTCAGACTCGGACACCCCGCTCACCAAGCTCAGGGCGGAAGAGGTCAGGAAGAGCGAAAAGAGCAAGAAGAAGAAGAAGAGGAGGAAGAGGAGTTCGTCCTCTAGCTCTTCCTCTGAAGAGGAGAGGAAAAAAAGGAAAAGAAAACGAAAGGAAGAGAAAAGAAAAAAGAGGAAAGAGAAAAAGGCAAAGAAGAGTAAGAAGAAAAAGAGGAAAGACAGTAGCAGCAGCAGCAGCAGCTCCTCCTCCTCCTCAGACTGAGAGGCAGGAAGATGGAGCTTAAGACCTCCTTTGCATCACTCACCTCCCCTGGGGACCTAGTCGATTTTGTCGACTCCATCAGAGGGAAGTTTGAAGGAGACCCCGACAAGGCGTTGGTAGCTCGTCACTGCACTCAGTTGCTCCGGAGTTCTCCAGGCCCATCCTACTTCGCCTGGTGCGACGTGCTTCGGGACTTTGTCTGGGAGAAGCTCAATACCGGCCACTGGAAGGACGTCGACCTGGCGTGGAGGGAGCTGTACGCCGTGATCACGCTCTCCAAGGTCGCCGGGGTCGTTCAGGTGGCGACCGGGTGCGACCTGGCACTGGCCGGGGAGCTGGTGAGGCTGTGCGACCTCGGCTGGCTGATGGGAGCGCCCGTCATGGAGGGGCTGTGCGGGAGGATGGCGGACAAGTTCTCCAAGTTGTGCGAGTCGCTGGAAGGAGAGGAGGGCGGTCCCCGGGCTAAGAGGGCAAAAGCATCTCCTCCGAGGTCGGAGCCGGAGGTGCTGGTCCCCACCGACACAGGTGCCGTTACCTTGCCAGTAGACAAGTTGGGAGGAGAAGAGCTGACCCTCGTCAGGTTCTTGACAGAGCACAAGATGCGAGAGAGACCAGTGGTGGCGAAGGGCCTGGTGTCGCAGTGGCCGGCCATCAAGCTGTGGAACTTTGAGTACCTGAAGCGAGTTTGTGGCTTTCGACTGGTGCCGGTGGAAATCGGACGCAGGTACACGGACGACTCTTGGACACAGACCCTGATGACTGTCAGAGAATTTGTGGACGAATACGTGAGCAGGGCGAGGAGTGAGGATGATGGAGACGGCGGCGATGCCTCCAAAGGGTACCTGGCCCAGTACCAGCTGCTAGATCATGTGCCAATGCTTAAGGAAGACATAGAGATCCCCGAGTTCTGCTTCACGGGAGACGTTGGCAATGGCGTCAGCAGCGAGGAGGACGTGGACGCCAACGTGTGGTTCGGCCCGGCGGGGACGGTCTCCCCCCTGCACACCGACCCCAAGCACAACTTCTTGTGCCAGGTGATGGGGAGCAAATACGTGCGGCTGTATTCCAGGGACCAAGACGAGTTTCTCTA
>JAAUYM010164645.1_pt1 | contig 11604 bp, 16 predicted proteins | sample 7278001 | NCBI WGS metagenome assembly JAAUYM01 (sample SAMN14350224, study PRJNA611818) | marine sediment metagenome | isolation source: surface marine sediment (1.8m) | place: French Polynesia: Moorea | collected 2018-08
CGGTTAATGATTGACCAGACAAAAGCAGAAGCATAAAAAAAGCATTGGTCCCTCCGCTTTTTCTATTTGAAATACCATGTCGGCTCCTGCTGAATTAATGGTTTTATGAAACACCTCTCTCCCTTTTCTTTTTTTTCGAACTGTTTTCATGCAGTGCTAAAAAGGGCGTGGCCGCGAAAAAAAAGCCGTTTGGTCGTACCCGAAGGTGATAGCTTCGGACACGCATGCATTTCGGAAGGGAGGAAGGAGGTGTTTTTGTGATTCTGTTGGCGCTTTCGCACTGGGAGGGAGGAGAAGCCAGGAAAGGTAGCAACAGGGAGAAAAGGAAGAAAAAAGGGCACTAATTTTATTCAGTAGACTTCCTATATATTTTTTACAACCCTTCTCTGTATAAAATTCTTAAATCGCCGGAACCTCATGGACATCCAACGCCTTTTTTTTTTTTTTAAAAAAAGAACAATTGACTTCTGCTGCCGTTGCGATGTATCGATTTTATAAGCTCAACAATGGGAAAGAAAGAAATGGGTGGGGAGGACAGAATTGTAAGCTCGCGCACACATGGACATCTGAACCGGTGTCGCGCGGGCATAATTGCTGCATCCGTGGCAAAAAGTCAGTCAGTCGCAGCCGGCGCAGGGAGATTCTCCGCGGCGGTGACACCAGTGGAAGAGGGAGGGGGGAGGGGCGAGAGGGGAAGAAGACAAGAAGAGCAGCAGAAGCAGCGCAGCACGCACACAAAGCCAATCAACATGATACCAGAGCTCTCTCTCTCTCTTTCCTTCCTCCCCCTTCTCTTTGTGTCCGATTGTCAACTTTCTTTCTCTCTCTCTCTCTCTGTCCCCCACGGTGGACGTCGTCATCGTCGCTCAAAGCCATCAACGAGAGGGGAACTTTCCGTCCCGTGGGGCCAAATTTAGTTTGCTGGTGGCAACTGTTTGCGCTTCAGAAAGCGTAGTCTTGTGTCCATAGTACACCACTGCGTGATAGACCAATTCTGACTCCTGAAAAAAGTTCGGTTTGGCCCTGGTGGATGTCGAATTTGGTCGGTCCCACGGCTTGATCCGACGGTGGCTTCACGCCCCCTTCTTCTTTTTTCCTATACTACACTATAGTAGAACCAAGAGACGCGGACTGACACTAATCCTGTTGACTCGAGAGGAAGGAAGGAAGGAAAGGAAGGAAGGAAAGACAGATCATGATCGCTGCACGAAAGAAAGAAAGGAAAGGAAGAAAGAAAGAAAGATGCCATCTCTCTCTCTCTCTCACTCTCCTAGCTCTTCCATCCGATCCAGCTTTTTTGACGCCTCTTCCTTTCCACAACCAACACCTCGTTCTCTTCGTCCTCTCTCTCCTAAAAAGCAAACAGTGTTTCCAAGATTGTCTTGCTAAATGGTCTTTTCGCGATCTGGAAAGAGGAGGAGGAGGATCAGGGCAAAAAGGAGAGATCCCGACTTCGGGGCGCGAGACCTTGACCGGACCCACGCTGGGCAAACGACCAACACACACACACACACGTCTCACTCTCCCCCACCGAAAAAAAAGAGGGAAGTAAATCGTCCTGACTGTCGCAATCTTCGCCTTCGCCCTCCTCCTCTTTCTCTCCTCGTTTTCAGAGGGAATCTGCTTTTCAGATCGGAGGAGAGGAGGGAAGACCCAGCTTGTTTAAATATCTGTGGCCGTGTCAATTACATTGTCGAGGGGAAAGGGGAAGAAGAGTGAGAGAGAAGAGAGGCCAGGCGAGACTCCGCGGCCATTTTTCTCTCCTCCTCCTTCGCCCGTCCCGGGGAAAAAGTCGGCCAGAGTTTCTGACTCCTGTCTCAAAAAAAGGTCAAACTTGGCGGGTGGTAGGGTGGGAGGAGGGACGACATAATGACAGAAGAAAGTGTAGTACTTCTCTCGTCCACAAGCGTAGTGCATGCATGTCTGTCTGTCTTGCTTGAATCTCAGTTAACCCCCCCTCCCCAAGAAAAAAGAGAAATCAGCCCCCATCACGAGCATGAGACTAAGGACGACAAACCCCTTTTTGGGAGTTTCGTGGGGGGAGGAGTGAGGGAGCTGAGTTGTTATCTCGATCGCAGCGTCTGTTTGTCTGCATCGCGATTGCGGATCTCCTCCCCGAATCCTCCTTCCTTCTCCTCCTCTTCCTGCTGCTGCTGGACACAGAAAAAGTTGCCAAACAAAGATCTGTGTGGCTGATAGTAATGGGGAGGGAGGGGTGAGTGAGAAAGAGGGTCCGATTGGCATTAGCGGGTTATAAATGATTTTTTTGTGCTTTCGCTCTCTCTTTTTCCCCATTCTACTACAACTACTGAAGGGGGTAGAAAGAAAAAAAACTGCTCAGTTCATGCCGCTTCAGAAAGGCAAATTGAAGTTGCCATAATTTATGGGAAAAAAAGTAAACTGAAGAGAGGTGGAGGTGACTCAGCAGTTGGGAAAACGTTAAAAAATCCAAGAATCATCATCTGCGAGATAACTGGACGAAGGGGAAGAGGAACATTACCCGTCAATGCCTTAAAAAAATAAAATTCCTGCGCCACTTTAAGCCCTGCGTTCGACAAAGTCATCCAGTTTCCCAGGATTTTTCTCTCTTTCTCTCTTTCGAGGAGAGGGGAAAAATAATGTCCGTCATCCTTCATACGGAGAGAGGAGAGGAGGGTGGAAGTCACTGCTACTTCCATTATTCCCCCTCCTTCTTCCTTCCTTTGGGAGAAAGAAGGAAAGAAGAGGGGGCTCAAGATCTCCAATCTACATCCGCATTAAAATCTCATACAGAAGGAGATCAGCGTGTTCAAGCCTCCGTGAGATGAACTCTCCTTTCTTACTGTCTCTCTCCTTCTCTCATCTTTTAACCCAGCAGCTGGAGTCCTTTTTTTCCTTATGGGTCTCAGTACAATCTTTTCCATACGCAGCGGTACTTATTTGGTACTACATCTGTTGCTACAGCTCAGTGACACTATTCCAAGATGGGACTTTTTCTGCCTCCTCCTCCTTCTTCCTGCGGAGAAGGGGGGGAAAAAGGGTCCATTAGAGGGAAAGGGGAGTCGCGTGCATTCGAAAGGAGGTGGTGGCGAAGATTGATACGACTGCCATCCCTCAACCACCAATGCAGAGGCAACTTATTGTTCCCCATTAGAGAACTTCCACCCCATCTTCCTCCTCCTCCTTTTTCTCTTCTCCATAAGTGTCGAAACCTTTCAGCGGAAGGCTGACAAATTATCTCGACGCCTGCCTCCCTTCTCGTTGCACTCCTCCTCGATCCTTCTTGCGGAGTGCGATCACGTCTGGGAGTATACCGTAGTAGCAGTTGCAAAGTGGGGTCCCCCCCCCTCTCTCCTCCTGCGTCCATGGGTGTCGAGAGACCTCTGCTGCAATAAATTGGAGACTCTCCTCCTTCTTCTCTCCCCTAATGAGCTCTTCCTTCCCTCTTCTTCCTCTGCGTTCTCTCATTGCAGTACGCCAGCTTCTCTTTGCGCTAACGATGGTCTCATATAATCAAGTCTGCCCGGCTACTCTCTTTCTCCCTCTCTCTCCCTCCAGGTTATGATAAAAGTTATAGCATCTCGGTCCTGCAGTCATGATGTTGGAGAACGATCCTTTATCCAGAGAGAAAGAGAGAGAGAAAGACGAAGTAACTCGAAGGGTTAAGAGGTCAACTGTGCAAAATATGCTTTGGAATAATGTTCTCTCTCTCTCCCTTTCCTCTTTCTTTCTTTTTTTTTAAAAAAAAAAGTGAAGTTATAGCCCGGAGTAGTGGTGTGGCTTTGCTGCGAAACAAATTAGCTCCGGGGAGAAGGAAGAGAGAGAGACTCTCTGGTTGCAATCGCTCACGTGATGAGGTTATGTTTTGCCGCTCAGCAGCTCCCACAGGGGCCTTCCTCCCTCCCTGGCTTACTTACTACTTCTCCCATTTTCCTCTCCTCCTCTTCGGTTCCGGCGCATCAGTTCCTCCTTCTCTTCTTCTTTCTTGGGAGTTCGTTAGCATATTCAAAATAGCTCTCCCACGCATGCGGCCACAGAGAGAGAGAAGGGAGGAGAAAAGACAAACAGGGGAGGGAGAGAAATGACAGGCAGACATGAGTCTTCCTCGTCATAGGCCGTGAAGGCAAGTGGGACTCTGAAGCGCCAAGCGGGCTTAAAGTGTCAAGACAAGGCATCCAAACTATCTTGCTCTGTCTCCTCCTCCTCCTTCCCCCCCTCCCTCTCGTCTCAAAGTTTGTCGTGCCAGCGTAAGTGGTCATACTTGTTCTGCAAGAGATAGGCGCAGATAAAAAACCTTCCTCTCCCTTCTCCTCTCCCTCCCTTCTTGGTCGGTAGCTCCGCATAGCTACAAGGCTTGGCATGCCCTTCCCCTTCCTCCGCCATCTCCTCCACTCGAGTAATCGTTTGTGAGCTGCGATAAAGGGGAGGAGGGAGGCGGAATTCAACTTCGTTTGTGGTCGCCTGATTAGAATGCAAAAGGAAGAAGAAGAAAGGCCAGCTTGCATCTAAACATAATGAGCAGGAGGAGACATTGGGCCACCCATGTTGACGACCATCGTCCAGGAATTCATTTTTTTTCCGTTGGCAGTGGATGGGGATGGGGGACCCGAATGAAGCCAATTAGCACTTTTGTTTGCCTTCGTTTCTTCTCATCGCCAACCCGCGCATACGTATTGACGCTTCGGGAAAGATGCTGGCTGACTGACGACCAGACCAAAGTCCTTTTCTCCTCCTCATTCTCCTTTCCTCCTGCTTGTCATCAGCGTTTTATGGTCGCCTCGCGTGCAGCCTTTGAATTAGTAGTTTGGGTATAGCTTCTTTCCCTTCCAGGTAGGGAGTGTACTATCAAAGTACGAGTAGTAAACAAGTTGGCGATTATACAGTACGTAGTTGACTTATTCTTAAATTTTCTTTACAGATTTGGGCAAGTATTACTAACCTGTTAGTATTTTGAATACTTTGAGGTGTTTATCGGTGCAAAAAATAGCATTATCCCTAGTCTGGCGATGCTTCGTCTGAGAGGAAGCAGGATCCTCTTCCTCGCCTCCAAATTCGCCTTTGGCGCTAAAGGTTGAAAAGTAAAAAAAAACCTTGCCGTAAATGACGCCAGTGGCCATTATCGGCTTTTCAAAAGAGAAATAGACGGGTGGAAATAAAAAGGGAGCCTTTCTTCTCCCTTCCTGTCTGAAAACGTTGGGGGGAGGCTCAAATAATTTTATTCCCTCCCTCTCCCCTCCCCCCTCCCTTTCGTGATTTCTCGCCGTAAAGTTATTTTTACCTTCAGCGAAGCTGTCAAGTCATAGAATGGTATGAGTTGTTCTTCTTCAACATGTGCGTTATATTTGTCATGACGATAGTTCAGACTTTGCTGCATACTACTCTATCTTAAAGGTGGATTAATCTCCCAGACTTCTTTCCGTGTGAGCATCACAACTTTCCACAGGCTTATTTTCAGTTTATCACGCAAACTGACTAAAGAAACCCTGTCGTGCAAGAGGTCTGTTCTTGTTCCCCCGTCTTTTCTTTGTATTTTGGTAGAGAAATGCTAGGAAAGAGGAGGAGGAGGAGCGTGGTTAAAGGGGTCTTTTGAGTTCCCGTCAGACAAGTCGGCATACGTGAAAGGAGGGGAGGGAGAGGGAGAGCTGAAGGGGGAGACCTCAATCACAATTTTTCAGTCCTCCTCCCCCTCCCAGCTGCAGACAGCTTGACAAAATGTGCCACCGAAGAAAAGAAAAAACTAGTTTTTCTTTCTAGGGGACACCTAAAGTCCTCCTTCTCCCTTCCCTCCCCCAGGTCTCCACTGCATGCCTTGCTTCTTTTCTTGTTGACCGGAGAGGAGGGGAGGCGACTTCCTCTCTGTCTCTCTCAGTCTCTCCCAGCGATGGTCTGTGCTGATAGGGCTGCCCTAATGGCACGATGTGGAATGTAAATGGAACGGCTAACGAAGATCAAATTAAAAACAAAAATGTCTCTGAGTCAGGCCGACGACGGCGGCGACGACGGTGACAGCGGTTTGGGGCTTCCCTCTCTTGTCCCTGCTGCTGCTGCTGCTGCTGGCTGCATCCATTAAAAGCATCCTTCCTTCCCCCAAATGCCTCCTTTAAACTCACGGGTGGATGGCCCATTCCACCACCATTTTTTTCCGTGTTTTAAGACCCATGACTACTGTTTCGGAAAGGGAAAAAGAGGAGGAGGAGGAGTAAGGAAAAAGAGGCAGCCACTTTGTGCTTAAATGAAGCTACCACAAGCAGATCGTCCTCCTCCTTCTTCATCGGCTGTCAGTGAATTTCTGTTTGGATGTTTGGTCATGCGTGAAAGGAAGAGAGAGAAACCAAAATGCTCCTTTCGGGAGTCTTTATTTCTTCTCCTGCACGCGATATCCAAAAGTCGGAATGAAAAGGAAATTTGGGACGCGCTGAGGCGACCTCCTTATTCCATTCATGCAAAAGGAGGGGAAGGGCTGCTTCTTCTTCTTAGAAAAAAGAAATCAGGCATGATGATGGCAAACACACACACATTCTGACTGAATTCACTTTGTGTCAATAGAAAAGGAAATATATCAACGGGGGAAAGGAGCTGCACTCAACCATCTATCCATCCATCTATCTCTTTCTGTTCAGACGCACCTTTTTTCTCTATTGATCTCCAAATATCTTCGACGCACCGGGTATGTGCCTGCTCACTACCACTGCTCGTACATCACCAAAAGTTCCCCTCTTTTCTCCCACTGCTCTTTTTTTCCTCCATCTACATTTTTCCCGAATTAATCATCAAATCTATTGTTGGAGAGAGGAGGCAGCGCGCCAGGGGAGAGAGAAAAACCAATACGACCCGCCGACAATGGTATTCGATTTCATATTTCCGTCTGGCGCCCCCTCAACCAGTCATCCCAGCCTCCTCCTCTCCCTCCCCCGAATGAGATGGATGCCCCTGGCCTCTTTTCCTTTCTCTTCCAGTTTGCCTCATTATACATATCACCAGGGCAGACGCGATGGGTAGTGACAGCAGCATTCCGTGAGCGGTATGGTTTCTCTCCCCTTCCTCCTCCTCCAGAGGAGGGAGGAATGAGGATTCGTGTTCCAAGCCCCCAGTGTCTTTTTCCATCCCCGCTTTTAGCTGCTCCCAGCGGGGCGGAAGGGGTTTTTCCAAGCATTTATCCATAGGAAGCCACTTTAGATTGACAGAAGAGATGCCTCCTTTCTCCTTTTTCCTCTTTCTTGAGGAGGGGGGAAAGAAAGGGCTTCCCGCTGATATAAGAATGTCCGTCATAGCCCCTCACGCTTTATTCATTGCTCGCATTTTGGCTCCCCGTTATTGCTCGATGCCTTGTTCCCGGGTGTCGGAGGACAAGACGATGGCAGCCCGAGATTGGGGGGGACAAGATCCGCCATTTCAGGAGGGAGGAAAAACTTTGGACATGCCATATAAAACGTCTTGCTGCGAGGGAGAGGTTCCCCTGAAACAATGCAGCGGCGGCGGCAACAGCGGGTGGAGAGAGAGAGAGAGTCTCCCGCTGTTGTTGTCGTACTATGTACGTAAGCACGTAGAGACATTCCGGGAACAGAGGAATCTCTGCTATACCTAGGGAGGTGGGCGGGGGTGACATTGAAGGAAGAAGAAGATCGCTCTTCTGGGCGTTCAGATCACCACCGAGAAAATCAGGCATAATCATTTTCCATACGTCCTGTTGTTCAAAAGCTTCCAAGTCCATAGCTGCAGTTGAAAGAAAGAGTCGAATTTTGCCCCTGTTTGATTTTTTCCCCGAATGTCAGCTACTACCATAGGAAGATGCAGCAGCTGCGTTTCCACACCCGCCGTTCAGCCAAGTCGACCAACCGACCTATTCTTCCAATGGCATCGACTCCCCTCTCCCCGTCCCCCTCCCAACACCCTCCGCCGTCCGCCGCCGCCGACAACGCCGCCATAACCCTGCTGACAACCGATGCCAAACATTGATAATGCACCACCCCTCCCTCCTTTTCCTCCAGCCTGCTGCAACCTCTCTCCCTCTCTCCGTCATTGACTTCTGGCTCTACACTGAGAAGGGAGGAGGAGGAAACGACACTAAGAGAGTTGGGACTGTGACGTTGTTGCTTGCATGGTTTGATTTGTCACTGATATTCTCTTCCCTCGTCTCATTCTCTTCCTCCTTCTTTCTTCTTCTTCTTCTTGAGCGGCGGGAGGCCCAACACGATGGAGGAGGAGAGACAGTGGAATGTCAGACACTAAGACAGAGCACCCTTCGCCTTTATCGCAATAGATAAGAAGGAAAAAAGAGAGAGTGTCTTTGTGTCTTCCCCATACCACCACCACCACTACTCTCCTCTTTTTCTTCTTCCTTCTTCTCCTTCCAATCTTATAAGCTTCCAAAACACAACATGGTTTTTGTCCTCTCGCTTCGTGCGTGGGTTTCAGAGAGAGAGACAGGGAGAGCGTCGTCAGATAGGTGGAGGGAGGGGAGAAACACCTAGTCCGACAAGCGCGTTACAACCGCAGGAACACGTTTCCTCAATCATATCACATCCAGACCGCAAGTCCAAAATGTGCCATGCCTTCCTTCCTTCCTTCCTTCCGATCGGCCTGTTTTCCTACTCCCCTCTCCCCTAGCTCCCCCACCCTCTTGTTTCCGCCCACTCCCACTTCCATATCAGAGCTGCTGCTGCAGGGACGAACTCCCCTTTTGGCATTTGTATCTGTGCGTGTCGTGGAAAGGAGGGAAAAAGTTTGTAGGCAGTCCTGAAACCACTAATTGACTATCGCTGTTATTCTCCTCTCACTACATTGCTTCTCGCTGTCTCTCTCTCTCTCTGAGCGGAGCTGTGGAAGAGGTGGCGAAGGCGGCCAAGTTTCTGAGTGGGAAAAGGAAGGTGGTGGTCGGTTTTCCTTGATTGAAAGGCAGGGAAGGAGGGAGCCAGGCAGGGAGGATGATGGCTTCTGGGCGTGTGAGATTGCTGGAAGAACTTGTTCCCGAAGTGTGTGAAGACTAGAGCGAGGAAGTTTGTCGCTGCATTCTTGTCCCTCCTCTCGAGCTGATCATACCGCACAGCACACAGAACTTTTTTGAAATGATTGAGAAAAAAAGACAATTTCGCTGCCTCTACGTAGCGCAACTCATGGGAAAAGAAAGAAAGAGAGATTGCTTATTGTTACGCAAAGAGAGGAAGAAGAAAAGAGACCACACAATCAGAGTGCAGGAAATGACCTGGGGGGGGGGGGAGAGAAGGAAAATGCAACCTACCTACCAGGAAGAGTTTTTTCTTCCTCGTAACTTTTTTCTCTCTCCATGCAACAAAATGGATACCACGTCAAAGTCTGTTAGTTGGAAGGGAGGGTGGGCAAACAAAGACTGGCTCCGACGAACAGAGCCAACTTCGCCTTTGGCATTGACTCCCTCTTCCCCCCTCTGCACTCTCCGTTTGCAGTGCAGCTTGAGCTAATGGATTTAATGAGGAGAATGACTTGTCGACTACTAAGGGCAGGAGGAGGGAGGGAGGAGAGCTTGGCAGGGTCGCCCGTTAGGCAACCAACTCTCCCTCCCTCTCTTCAGCTCTCGTTATCCAACCTGCCCTTCAAAAAGAAGGACGGCTCAAAAAGCCAGGTAAGAAGGAAAGGGAAGAAAAGGGCTGTTGGTGGCTTCGCCCGCCGCGGCTGCCGCGGCTGCCGCCGCTGCCGCCGCTGCCGCCGCTGCCGCCGTTGCCGCTGTCGCCGCCACAATGGATTTAGAAACTGTGTGGCCGATTTGGAACACCCCCCACGCACTGTTGCAAGCAAATGGAGAGAAAACGCACTAGGGCAAAGCACTACTACTACCTACTATCTGTTTGGGCAGCATCCAATCGCATTAGGCTAGGAGTGAGAGGGGGAGAGGCCCAAAAGCACTCCTCTCTCTTCTTCTCTCGCCATGAATTTGAATCACCTCCCTCTCTCTCTCTGTGCCACTCCCCCCGTCAAAAGTACAACCAGCAAAGGGAGTCGGAGAGGCAAATAAGCAAAGCGGCCAAAATATATAACGACGGCGATAGCCATCATCATCGTCGTCTGGTGCTGCTGCTGCTGCTTTCAGCCCTCCTGGCTTTTTATGCTTCCCCCTCCTCCTCCTCCTTCTCCGTCCGTCCATACGCGTATACGTATGTGGAGTCCCCTCTTCTCTCTTCCCTCTTATCAGATCATGCAAATGCCTGCTATCGCCCTCTCTCCTCTCTTTCCCCCTATGGCTTTAATTGGCCTGACTGCGATTTGTAAAACACAGGGCGAAACAAGAAGAAGGCGACCAGAAAGTAAAAAAAAGTAAGGAAGAAATGCTACAAAGAAGACAAAAGTTTGTGTGCTAGTACATCTTCAATGTATTTTTTGGCTCTGGTGAGATTCTTCGACTTTTATTTGAAAGCATCCGTCTTCCAATGCTGGCATGGAAGGGGGGAAAAAGAAGGGATTTGTCCCAGGAATGTGGAGTGGGATGATGATGATGATGGACATACTTTGGAGTGTGTACGTGGGATCGACAAATAACGCGCGGCAGGACTGGATGGATGCATCCATCTACTGGGAGGGAGAGAGGGAGGGAGGAGGGGGGATACGTAATCTCCTCATCGCTTGCGTCGGCCAAACTCCCAAACATTTGTAAGTCCTTCTCTCCCCCTCCACTACTACAATTGTAGAAAATCAATATTCCCCCTCTCCTTCTTCTTTTTGGAGTCGCATCCATGTGCGTTACCACATGTCGCTCAACGTCACGCCCCCTTCCCTCTCCCCTTGACATGGTTGTCCCCCTTTCCTAACACGTCGTCTCGTTCAGAGTTATCAGTTTTTCTGGAAGGCAATATGCCAGATTTTAGAAGAAAACATGCTAGTTTATTAAACCTGAAGATAATTTTTAGCAAAATAGAGTGCAAGCTAGATGCAAGCATGTCAAATTTAACACTTTGTGCCTATAAACTATACCAGTTGGCAACCCTGGCCTTTGTATCGTCCCACTCACCAGTGTCCCGTAGAAGGAATTCTCCATGGCGATGCTTGGGTAGGGATTCTGGTCCGTGCTGGGGTAGGAGGCGGCCGAGTACATGGAGCTGAGACCGGTGGCGCCCAGCCGCGGGTAAGAGAGGGCGGCCAGACGGGCGGGGTCGCACTCAGCCAACAGCTGTCCGGTCACCGGGTCCGTCATGGAGGAGGAGGCGCCACCGGCGCCACTACCACTTCCAGCTCCGCCGCCGCCGGAAGACGAGACTGAAGATCCCGCCAGGCTGCTGGCGCTGAAGTTGAGGCTGGCGGCGGAAGTCGCCCCGCCGCCGCCGCCGCCGCCGCCGCCGGACCCGATGGGCGGGCTAGCGGCGATGGCGGGACTGACCGCGGCCGAAGAGGTGCCGCCGCCGCCCTGGCTGGCGTTGTCGCCAGGGCCCGCGCCGGGGGTGCTGCCGGCGTCGCCGTTGCCGGCGCCCCCGCCGTTCGGGCTGGTCATGCCGCTGGAGACGCCGCCGCCGCCGCCCGCGCCGCCCCCGCCCCCGCCGCCGGGCAACTGCATCGGTCCGCTGGACACGCTCGTGTCTGGGCTGTTGGAGTTCTGTCCTGTGGGCGAGAGGGAGGAAGAGGGTGGCGGAACCACCAGGCTGCTCCCGCTGCCGCCGCCGC
>JAAUYM010050213.1_pt1 | contig 11601 bp, 11 predicted proteins | sample 7278001 | NCBI WGS metagenome assembly JAAUYM01 (sample SAMN14350224, study PRJNA611818) | marine sediment metagenome | isolation source: surface marine sediment (1.8m) | place: French Polynesia: Moorea | collected 2018-08
GGAAAAGGTTGCCCAAATCTGTTCTTCCTTGGTTGCGCCCTTCCTTCTCCCCCTGCTAAGCAGGTGATGCAATGCAAGTTGCCAGCAAGCAGCACGCTTCACGCTTCACAACAGAGAACAAACAAGAGTAGAAATAAAACGGTCTGAACGGTCTCAACTCACTCGCATCGTGAAGATTGGAAGGAAAACCACTTTTGTTATTAAATTTCTTTTAAAATTTCAGCACATTTTTCCTTCCTCTGTGTGTGGATCCAGCTTCCTTTGCTTTAGCAACAAGAAGAAGAAAAAGAAAAACTCAAACTCTGAATAAACTTGTAGACCGGGCGGTGGACAAGCAAAAGTTTCAGAAAGTCTTTAAAAAAAATCGAAAATTTCGACCGACGCGACGCCGACAAGAAGAAAAAAAAGTAATACGCAAAAAAGGTGTTCTGCAGGAAACTTCAGGCTCCAACTCAAGGTAAGTCAGTTCATGCAAGTGGTTCTCAAACCTTTTACCGGACTGTGACCCAGATGTGACCCTCCCCCGCCTCAGAGCATCCCGTGACCCCCCACTTTGTGTACCCCAAGAGCATCACGCGACCCACTCTAGGGCATACACCGCATTAAGTACTAGCGCCTCTCACGTTTGGAAAAAAAACTTTGCGACCCATAGGTTGAGAACCACTGATTAATACCATATGGTCTAAATTCAACATCGATTTTCTTACTTTTTTTGTCATGTATCCGGTGGCGTGCTTTTTTTTTAAGTCACCATTGTCAAATTCTGCTTGACCCATTTTTTGGTTTGATAGGATGACGTCAGACTATAATTTTCTATTCCTGTTCATCTGGAAAATCCAAAGAAAACAGACTGATGTTTGTTGCCAGTGCCCAGTATAGTACAAGGGAATCGTGTGACAGGGATAAAAACGAAAAAAGCTTAAGATTTTTCGTTGCTAGGTTATTTACGAGGTTGGTGGTGAAACTGAAGGTTTGCCATATAGCATCAAGATCAAGAAAAAAATGTATAGGCTAATTTACCGATTTCCTTAGTTTAAAATGGCGTGGGGTAAGCATTAGATTAAAGTTTGAGAGTGAAGGAAACAAATTTTTACTTGACACTTAAAAATATTGGTAAATACGTAATTCAGGTACCTTTTTCAAGACTTTTGGCTAGTGGCCATTAAACATATGATCAGGTCAGGTTGATAAACATTTAGCAATGTTATGCCATCTGGTAACCCTACCCTACATGATCGAAGTTCAGTAGTTACCGAATGAAGTGGCTAATACGTAAATGTGTGCCTAAAACGTGCATTCCATGCTGCGACGTATCCTAACTTTGTTATTTTCGTCACGATTTCTGTGTTTGTGTGTATATCTAGAGGCTGGACTCTTGATAGCGAAGGGAATTTAACTGTAGCCCCTTCTCCTCCTCCTCCTCCTCCTCATGTTGCACACAAACCCTGCTCGGATTTCAAATTCTGAGGAAAAAAAAAGGAGGTGGGAGGAGGAAAAAAGGCAGAGATGACTTCTCCTCCTCCCCTTTGTTTGACTCACGAGAGGGCCGGGCCGGGCCTGTCGGAGTCGGGGGCAGAAGACGGAAGACGGACGTCGTTGTACGAGAGGGGGGGTCTGTTGCTTGGAAGAAAAAGAAAATACACGTGATTCATTTGGTTCGTGGTGATCAAGACGATCCAGTAGTAGTGCTCCCTGTTCCGGTGACGTTCTCACGCTCAAGAGAGAAGGGGGGACGAGAGAGAGAGAGAGGGGGGGGGAGCAGCTCCTTCAAGTTTTAATCCCTCTTTCCCCCCCCCAGCAGTGTTTGCCCACCTCATGTTCCAGGATTACTACTTGCTCCTTATCTCACAGAAAAAGAAAAAAGGAATGGGAGGCAAAAAAAAAAGAGTGAGGACGCCCTGATAACGAGCGCAGCAGAGAAGCACAAAGATCATGAGGAATGCATCTTCATCATCCCCCCCGCTGCTGTTGATGTCGCCGGGAAGAAGCAGGGATGACTCTTCCTCCTCCTCGTCCTCCTCCTCCTCCTCCTGTTGTTGTTGTCCTCCTTACCCCTCCATCCCGAACCTTCCTCCCCACCCCAGACCATTCCCAGACCATTTCCTGTACCGTTCCAGACACCCCGAGCCCCGTCCGGTAGCCCCCCTCCGCCATGACCTCCGCCAACTTCCGCGAGAACCCGGCCTATTTCGAGTTCTTCTCGAGGACTGATGGCGCCGCCCGCGTCACCCCGGAGGAGGCCCTCCAGATGCTCAACCAGGTGGCGCAGGACGTGTACGAGAGGACCGGCGTCAATCCTCACGCGGACGCCGCCACCTCCTCTTCCTCCGCGGCCGCCTCGTCGGCGCTGAGGACCGGCAAGAAGAGGAAGAGGAGGTCCTTCAGGGAGTTCGTCTCCAACAGCCTCGGCCGGAGCCGCAAGAAGAAGGCGAAGAAGGGCGCGGCAAAGGAGAGGACCGCCTCCTGCGGGGAGGAGGGCGCTGACTACGAGCAAAAGTTGGCCTCGCTCGTCAAGTCGGCCTCCCTGGACCCGACGAGGGAGGCGTTGGCGGACGTGAGGTGGCCGAGCGAAGCGCCCAGAAATCCCTCCGGCAAGAAGGCCAACTCGTTGCCCCCACAGACAGCAGCATTAGCGGGGACGGCGGCGGCGGGGGCGAGGGCCAGTCACTTCTACTACAACCAGGACGCCAGCAGCACCGAGGGCGAGGAGAGGCAGCCCGGCGACCCGTCACGTCACGCCTCTCTCCCACAGCAGGCGCGCTCAATGTCCGTGTCCTCCGCGCAGGGAGGACGCACCACTAGAAAGCAGCAGCTGCTGCTGCAGGCCGGCGGTGATTCACCTAGTAGATTCCCGCTGGCCTTTCCCCAGCACGTCCTGCACAAGGAGTGCCGGAGGGCGCTGCTGCGCGGGGAGGCGGACGAGGAGGAGGTGCTGTCGACGGACCTGGTGCTGGTGCACAGCGGGCAGTGCAGGGTCTCCCGCGACTGGTGCAGCTACATCAGGAGGTGCTTCGCCGGGCGGAGGGGCGTGGCCAAGGGGGAGCGAGAGGGGGAGGAGGAGGAGCAGCAACATCAGCATCAGCAAGAGTGTCCGAGGGTGTGGTTGCAGGAGGTGGAGGCGTTCTCTCGCCTCCTGTGCGCCGGGAAGGCGGCGGAGCTGCTGCGGGCGGAGGAGAGGACGCGACACGCCAGGGCCCAGGTGGTGGTCGTCGGACCGGACTTTCTCAACTGGCTTCGCGCCTGGCCTACCATTATTACAGGTAAAAAAAAAAACCAGAATTGAAGAAAATAGAAGGGTTTTTTTTTTCAAGATTAGTCGCCTTTTGTTCCCAACTGTATAAAAGAGTGCACTGCCCGGGGGCAATTTCGATAGCGAGTCCCCTTTACCCCCTTTGTTGACCTTTGCGAACCTTTCAGGAAAGTCCCTTTTTTCCTTTTTTTTCCTCCCCTATGTAGACACTGATCAAAGAGCAGATTTCGATTTAGCGTGATTGCATTTTTACTTCGTCGATTTTTTTTTTCACCCCTCTCATTCTGTCCCCTCCGGCAGTTTCCACTCCCTTTTCCCGACGGGACTTTTGGCTTTGTTCTGTGCCTTTGGTCATTGCCTATGTACATAGAAAAAAATGTTACATTAATGTGTGGTACTGTAATTACATGTTCTGTTGCATGTTTTCAAACGGAATTTGTTACGCTCGTGACTTTCAAAGTCCCGTCGGGTTCTTCTTCCCCCCTTTTCCTTTGCGAAATAAGAAAGGATGTTTGGCCGCCATCGCAGACGCTTAATGACATTCTTTTGTTGTCAGGTCGGGTGCTGGACGAGAGGAGGGTGGTGGGCCTGCTGCTGGGCGTGGGGGAGGACTGGGTCGGACCGGACCACCGCGCCAGCCTCCTGCACTTCGCCAGGTGGAGGAAGCTGCAGGTGGTGGCGAACTCCCACCGGTTTGCCGAGGAGATGGTGGTCGAGATTGACCGGGTCCTCCGGGCAAATCCCCGACCGGAGAAGGCGAAACAGGAGAAACAGGAGCACCAGCCCTCCCCGCCCTACCTGACGGCTGTGAAAAAGGAGGATGAAGTTGCAGTTTCAACCAGGCGAGAGCCGAAGACCATCGAGATTTGGCCGAGAGAACTGGGCAGGGACGACGATGAGCTGCTGCTGCTCACCAAGAGCCCAGATTCCTTTCCTGAAGGAATTTCCGTCTGCTTCAGCTTCGAAGGCGACGACGACCAGAGGTGCTCCCGCGAGCGGCGCCCGGAGAGGATCAACGACTGCTGCCTCCGGGTGAAGGTTTCAGGGCAGATGAAGGACGAGGTGGCGGCCGGCGAGGCGGCCAAGGTCGTCAACGTCGTCGTCGAGACCGCGGACAAGACGTTCAAGGGGAGGGCAACCCTGGCGGCGCACGACGGAGGCGGGGACGGTGAGGAGGGGCCGCCGGACCTGGACGTGGCCACGGTCAGGCAGATGCTGCCGGAGGAGTGGCGACAGCAGTCTTCGGACGACGCAAGAACTCTGGAGGAGCTCGACGAAAACTTGGCTAGGGCCGTGCGGGAAAAACCACTGCCGCTGCCGGATGTTCAGAGAGAAGAGGAGCAGGAAGAGGAGGGCGGTCCCGCCGCCAGGGGAATAGAGTCTCTTGCCTCTCTCGCGCGATGGGCCCAAACCCACAGCCTCGTGAGATTTTCGGAGGCCATCACCGACCTCGCCGGCTCTTCTGCGGGAAGGGAGGACCTGTACGCCCAGCCACTGACTGCTCTCGAGAGAAAGGAGAGGAAGCAGAAGCAGCAGCAGCAGCAGCAGCAGCAGCAGCAGCAACAGCAGATGCCCAACCCCGGAAGGGAGCAGCAGGAGGGGGAAGCTACCTACTACGACATGCCAGCGTCAAAGCCCCGGGCGGCCACGGCGGGAGAGGAGAGCGCCCCGAGAAAGAAGAAGAACTCCACCGGCTACATCCGCATGACCAAGAAGGACTCCTCTTCCCCCATGCGGAGGACTTGCTCGGCGTCCACCGTGTACGTCCATCCGGCGCCGGCGCGCTACCAGAATGCGGCGGCGATGACGGCAGCGGCGGCGGCGGCATCGACGGCCTCCCGGCGGGCGTTGTTCCCAAAGAAGGTGGAGGATGAGGCCGAGTCGGAGGGATCGGCGGAAATGCTCAAGATGGACTGGTCGATTATTGGACTCGAAATTTCCCGACCCCAGTCCAGGCAGGAGATCCTCTGCAACCTCGGGAAGAAGGTGAGCGTTTTCGGAATGTTGAGCATTTTGTAGCCTTGTTCTTGATTCCATCACGACATACCTAGTATTTATTTAATTTTCAGACCTTTGACAAGTCCGGAGCGGATTCCGACTCTGAATTGTTACAGAAGAAAAAGACCTCGCCATCCTTTCCTCTCCCCACTGGATTCACACCTCCAGCGCTCGAACAGGAGCATCAGCAACAACAACAGCGCGAGTCTCCCATGTCGTACCAGTCTCACCAGTCCTCCTCGCACGTGACCCTCTTCGAGTCCTGCCAGTCGGAGCTGATCGAACTCCAGGAGAAGTTCAAGAACGACCTCCTCACCTTGAAGGAGGTGGAGCAGAAATTCGAAGAGTGGAAGAAGAGGCCAGAGCTGGAAGTTGCCAGGTGTGTGTGTGTGTGTGTACAGACTCAATTCATCAGGTCTTTCCCCAACTTCAGTGGTAATTAGTTAATTGCTGATGCTTTTATTACAGGGGAAAACGAAAGGACGAGCTTGAGAAGATGAGGGAGGAATGGACGAGGCTGCAGATGCTGGCGGACGCCAGGACGAGTCGCGAGTCGCAACTGCTGGGGATGCTGAGAGGGCTGCTCAGTCGCGGGGGCAACGGTGGCGTCGGTGGTGGTGGCGGCAGGAAAAAGACGACTTCCGGGTCGAGCAGCGTCCTCTCGGCCGGGTCGTCCTCCTCCTCTTCCGCCGGGCCCAACGCGGGGGCTGCGCCGGCCGGGGGAGGAGGAGGCAGCAACCCGTGTTCGACCGGCCTTGGGCGCGGTCTGGAAGATGAAAATGTAGGTTCTCAAGAGGAAAGGATGTATAAATAAACTAAATAAACCAGGGCAAAGCAAAACTCATATTCTCTTCTGATGAATTTTTATGACTGTACTCATTTTGTTGACAGTCCCCGTGAAAAGAAAAAGAGGGGTGGCTTAAGAGGGAGGGAAAAAAGTACTTCATTCTTCTTCTTATTCTCCAGCTCAACCCGACGATCAACCCTGATCTCGCCGGGGCGACCTCCCCGACCAAGGTGGTCACCCCGAGTGGCCTGGCGGGCCCCGGTTTCGGCCCCCCGCTCCCTCTGCCGCCCCTCCCGAGCGGTGGGGCGCCGGTCGAGGCGCTCGGGATCCTCGAGTCTCCGTCCCTGCAGACCGGGGACCCGAAGCTGCACGGCTCCGGCAGCTACGGGGCGATCCCCAAGACGAGGAAGGCAGGCCTCTGCCCCTCGGCCGGCAAGACGTGCCCACAGAGGAAGAAGGGTGCCTTCGCTCGAGAGGAGGGCGCCTACGACGTCCCCAGGAAGCTCAGCCTGGACCACTGCCCGGACTTTCACTTCGTCCCTGTCCGCGTGAAGCCGGAGGAAGAGGGGGAGGAGGAGAGGGGGAGAGGCGAGAGCGGAAGGGTCAAGTTCGTGGACGGGGAGGAGAGAGGGAGGGGCAATCCTTACGAAAATGTGATGGTCGACAAGTGATACGTACTAATACTACTAGGATGTCCCAGGTTCCTTGTTTGGTCAGGTCAGTCGGGAAGGAAGGGGGGGATAAAAGTGTTTACTGGAATGTGCTTTCATGCGAGAAAAAAATGCCATTTTTTAATGCGCCTTTCTTGTTTTTGTGGTGAGTAATAACTAAGTAATAACTTAACGAGATATTATTTATGTGTGTACTACTGTTTATGATGCAGAAATGGTTACTGGAACTGTACAATTTCAATTCAAGTTGGAAAAAAAGAGAAATAAATGCGTGCTTATTCCCGTTTCTTTGCTTGGTATGACAAATTGACGTTTCGAAAAAAAAAGTGGACAGAGACTAGTTTTTTTTTCTTCTTCCGTCCCCATCCTTTTGCAGAACCTTCCGTCCCATGGAGTGAGCGAAACTGGCGCTTCTCTCCCTTCGGCCCCTGTTACTGAGTCTGCCCAACCCCAAGATGGCCGGAGGCGCCTTCTACGCGGTGGCCAAGGGGCGCAGGGTTGGCGTCTTCTCCACCTGGGCAGAGTGCGAGAGGCAGGTGAAGGGCTTCACCGGGGCCAAGTACAAAAAGTTCCCCACCCTGGCAGAGGCCCAAGAGTTCGCATCCGGGACTCGGTCGGAGGCGTCGGGTTCATCCTCTGCAAGGTAAGTTGCCGCCAGAAAGATGTTAGCACTAGTACGTACGTTGTAGTTAGTGATGGGCTCAGGTTGGGTCGGAGGCCCGAACGGCATTTTGGCACAAGCCCAAAATTTTTATACTTGTCTTGGGCAGAAAAAGTGAAACTTTGAAAGCCCGAGCCCGGTCCGACCCGAGAAATAAAAGCCCCGGTCCGGCCCGGTCCGAGAAATTTGCAGAAACGATGCGGATTTGGTATAACGTTGGTGTAGTACGTGGTACTGTATGTAGTAGACAAAAATTCTGAGTAATGGTATGTACTGTACGTATACACTGTATTCAGAGAAAGATAGACACGTCAGTCTTTCCTTCCTGTCGTTTTCGTCTTGTCCTAGTCACATTTCTGACGCAAGCTCGGAGCATAGCATCAGGTGGCCTCGCATCCTCCGTCACGTATAGCCAAGAACTTTCTCCCATCACTCACTCCTCCTCCTTCCCACAGAACTCCTGGCAACATCATGCCAGCCAAGCGACCAAGACAGGATGGAGGAGGAGGAGGAGGCACGATTCTTCTTCCAGCAAAAGCCTCGCGAATGAAGAGCGGAGCCACTTCTTCTCTCGCCTCCTCTTCCTCTTCCTCGGGGACATCCACCCTCTCGCGGGATGAATCTGACGGAAGCAGAGGGGAGAGGCCTAAAAGTCTCGCTGCGCTCAGGATGAAGGTGAAGGAGATGAGGTAAGAAAGAGCGGGTGGAGGAGGAGGAAGTTGTACTAGTAGAAAAAAAACTAAGAAGAGAAACTTGATTAAAGACCCTTTTTGAGTCCCTTTCTGACAGCATGCCATAAAAAAGCACCCCTTTTAGCATGAGGTCTTCTTGGCCCAAAATAACCCCTTTTTTTGCTGTGTATAGAAAGGATCTGGCTGCGTTCCATGAGCGATTGGAGGCAATCGAAAATCAGATCGCTCAAGAGGCTGGTTCTGACGTGCCAAAGGAGGTCGAGGAAATTGGTGAGTTAAAAAGGAAACACCACCTTGATGGTTAGGTAGGTCAGGTTGAGGCGGTGTATCAAATCTTGTGAAAGGGGAAGTAAGTGTTGGTACGAATGCAGAAAGAAGAAGAATCTCTGCTTGCAACACAGCACGTGACCTTTTTTGGAGGGATTTGGATCAGTGCCGCTCAGTGCAAGTTGCAAACCTTGGGTTTCGCACAGGGAACCTAACCAATAATGGAATCACTAAGGACACCATCGCAAGAAGACTGACAGACCAATCCACCAGCTATGGGCAATGACACTAGTGGTAGTTAGCGATAGGGTTGCAATTTGGGTCGCTCTAAGGTTTTATTACGAGTGTATTAGGAACGCAAGTGCATGTGTTAGAATAGTAAGAAAAAAACCTTAGAGCAACCCATCACTAAATTCAGGCAAGCGATATTGGTTGGGAACCAATGGTACGTGGTTCCAGCAGTCCCCTCTTCATCTGCTCCTGCCTTTTGCATTCTATTGAAGGAAGCGACTCTGAGCAATCGGGAGGCGACGCCGACGGCGACCTGTTCTCCCGCCTGAAGAAGGAGAACTTCGTGCTGGGGGAGGGCGAGGCGGTGGAGGTCTACACCGACGGCGCATGCGTCAACAATGGAAAGGCGGCCCGTAAGTCATAATTGCCAAGAAAAAGTTGTCTGTCCATCATTTCCCAAATTTCTTTTTTTCCTATTTTTTTCTTCTAGACTTGGTCCGCGCCGGGATCGGCGTCTGGTGGAACCACGGCCACCCGCTGAACGTGTCGTCGCCGCTCCCGCCCGGCATGAGGAAGACCAACAACGTGGCCGAGATCCAGGCCGCTGTCGAGGCCATCAGAATTGCAAAGGTGACGACGACGACAATGACTTGTCAGAGAGGGAGATGACAGCGGACATAATGAAGTTGCCCAACTTTTTTTTTATTTCCCAATTTTTTTTCTCGAACGAAAAAAAAATGCATTAGTCTTTGATAACTCCATCTAGATGAATGGGGAAAAAAAAGTTTCAGAATTGGCCCCGTCCACTTTCCTCCCTTTCTGTGGATGGATGTGAGGAAATCTTAGACATCTCCACGTCCAATTACCTCTATCTTGCGGGAAGGAAGAGGAGGACAAACAGCCTTTTGCTACTCTTTTTTTGACAGGCTAATGGTATCCGCCGTCTTCGCGTCAACACGGATTCCCAGTTTCTCATAAATTGCATCACCTCTTGGATCAAGTCGTGGAAGAGGAACGGGTGGAAGACGGCCAAGGGAGAACCAGGTAGACAACAACATCAGGGTCTGGGTGTGGGAAAGGGAAGGAAGGGGAAAAAGGAAAAGAAAAACAAGTTTTTTGCGACGCAGATTTGCTTGCACTAAGCACCGCGCAAAGTATGCGGGTGGCAAAACACCCTTTTAGAATACTGTGCCGACCAATAGTGGTGACCTCTTAGGTATCACTGAGGTTAAAGTAAAGTTGTCACTCGTCTCAATGTCTGATCCCAACCTCAGCATTTTACCTCACCACAGACAGATACCTGGGTGCTTCCTCGTTGATATCTCGGCAATATTAGTCGGGTAGTACGCACGTGGGAGAAGAACATGTCCTGCTCACGACAACGATTGATGATATTTTTTGTCCCCTTGCCCTGACAAGTCATTAACAAGGAGGAGCTGCTGGTCCTGGACGGCCTCATCAGCGAGGACGCGGCTTCCTTCTCCGTCTGCTGGAGGCACGTCCGCGGGCACGTCGGCGTCCTGGGCAACGAGTGCGCCGACGGGCTCGCCAACGCCGGCGCCGCAAGGGACTCCTGACCGGACTTGCAGTAGAGAGGGAGGGACGGGTGCAAGTGGCGCTATACTACAGTCAAACCGGCTTAAGCATGAATCTCTCTCTTAATATAGGGTAATTTAGAATAGACATGATTTGGAGAAATGGTTGGATAAGATATTCGGCTAAGTGGGAACTCTGTACGTGTGGGAGAATTTGCCTGCTCCGTACCATTCTCATGTAAGCGGGCTCGACTGCATTGCCCATAGCTGGTGAATTGGTTCTGTCAGTCTTCTTGCCCGGATCTCTGGTCGCGCTCAACAGAAAAGGCAGTCCACATTTTCTACGCATTTACTTCTTCTCGCGCACTTATTTATGCTGCGAACAGAATACTGTAATATATATATAACTACTAGTATATGGTATGCTTGGTTTGGGACGACCACAAGAGTGCCTGTTGGGTTTGGATATTTTTTGATATTTTCTTTTTTTTTCTCGTGCTGCTTTGGGTACGGCTGTTTGAGATGGCGGGTAGTAGTAGTGCTTCCCGCCATTTTTTCGACATTTTTGTTTTATAATTCCGAAGTTTCTTAATCGATGTTGTTTTACGGGATCGTTCATATGAAAATATAGAAAGAACCTGGCTATGTTGAAGAATAAGAAGGGGGGGGGGCAAGGTGCGCTTCTCCATATTTGGACTACGTAGTACATACGTGTACGGTGGGAACTAGGTACGTAGAATGGCTCTTAGTACAATTGTAGTTGTATTATACGGACGCTAAAATATTTTTTCCACACAATTACGGGAGACCGTCGTCTTTGTCTTTAGGAATTTTGCAATACACAGTACGCACACAACCTCTTACACGAGAGAGTGAAGAAAAAGATGCTTCTCTTCCCTTGAAAATGAATAAGCAATTTTGAAACTTTTTTCCCAGGATATGAGGAGGGTGGGGGGGGAGTTTTCCGTGGGCTTTTTTGGAGGGGGAGAAGGAAAGGGGAAGCAAAATATGCATGTAGGTAGTACGTAGTACACTTAGTGCATTGATGTTGGCAACAGAGACTGCATGCGAATGGCAGGAAAGAGACCTATTGATCGGTTTGACGCGGGAGTAGTAATTGAGCAGGAAAAAAGCTATCAAGAACCCAAGAGAGAAATACAGTAGTACGTACATATACTGTAGTACGGCACATAACTAACGGCTGTTGCAAAAGAAAAGAAACCTTTTCTGCAGATACTTGAACCGTCCACAATCCCGTCCAACACACCATCTCTCCACATAACCCAAAAAAAACAGAGAGAAATAGTCTTGAGTTGTTGCCTGTAAAAAAATTCGATTATCGTATAAGGCCTATAACGGCAGGCTGCTCTCTGTTGAAGCGATAGAGGGCAGACCGAAAATACACACGTCAGTACCTTTTCTTGCGTTATTCTGTCTAGACAGATTTCCTTCATGGCGTCGTTTTTCGCCTGCTAGCAGAAGCAAGAGTGCAAAGTAAAAAAAAAAAAA
>JAAUYM010023125.1_pt1 | contig 11596 bp, 11 predicted proteins | sample 7278001 | NCBI WGS metagenome assembly JAAUYM01 (sample SAMN14350224, study PRJNA611818) | marine sediment metagenome | isolation source: surface marine sediment (1.8m) | place: French Polynesia: Moorea | collected 2018-08
CGGCGGCGGCGCCGGGGGCGGCGTGCAGGGGTCGCTGAACGCGGCGGGCGGATACGGTGAGTCACTCTGCTGCGGCTACCCAGCTATACCAGGTGGGGGCGGCGGCGGACACCACGGGGGCCACCACGGCCAGCACCTCCGGTTCGCCCCGTACGTGTTGCCGATGGCCATGAACGGCGGCATGCTCATCTCGCAGCTCCTCCGCTATGGGGGAGACGTGCAGCAGCAGCAGCAGCAGCAGCAGCAGCAACAATGGCGGCTGGAAGACGTCTTTCCCGACGAGGCTGTGAGCAGTGCCGCAGCCGCCGCTGTCGAGTTCACACTGCCCCAGTCGCAAGTGCCAACGACATCTGAGTCTTGGAAGGGAGAAGGAGGAGGAGGAGGAGGAGGAGGAGGAGGAGGAGGAGGAGGAGGGAGGAGGAAAGGCTGGATGATGATGGTGGATGGGAGTGTGAAGCAGAGTGCGGGAGATCACGAGATTGTCTTCATCCAAGAGCATCGAGACTTGCCAAGCGCGCTGTACTAGCCAGGCTCTCTCTCTCTCTCATCAAATAATGTACTACTAGTGTACTACCACTGGTTTACCAGTTGGTTACCAAAAAAAAAGAGCAGCAATAACTCAGCAATACGTACGAACTAAAAAACGCTTTTCAGTTCTCTCTCTCTCTATTTTTTTTCACTTGCCGGCAGTATTCCTTCTTGTGTACATACTGCAGAGTCACCCACCCGTTTTATGTTCGTTTTTATATAGCGACTAGAAGTGGGGGCGACTGCGTGACGGCGAAAAATGGACGACCTTCCTTGCAGTAGTGTCGAAAAAAAAACAAAGGTCATACTTGCATATAAGCTTAAGATCTATAGAAGCTTCACTATGTCAAAGTGGTTTTTTTGGACAACATGCCAAGATAGCAATTTTCGACAATATGCAAAAGTAGCAATTTTTGACAACATGTAAACATAGCAATTTTCGACAACATGCAAAGATAACAGTTTTTTGGCAACATGCCAAAGTAGCAATTTTTGACAACATGCCAAAGTAGCAATTTTGACAACATGCCAAGATACCCATTTTTGACATCACGTCATGATGGGAATTTTCGACAATATCCAGAAACATCCATTTTCGACAACATGCAAGGTGGTACAGCAATTTCGCCAATGCGCAGCTCCCCCCACTAGTACGTACTGTAGTAGTAGAAACCTACTAGTACAAGAGAAAATCTGACAAACATAGACAGAAAGCAAGTCTTTCCTATGCCGTCTTTTTGTACACTAGCATACACTATGTACCTATGTGCCGAGTGGTGTGTAGGTACAGATATTGTAGGTACAGTAGTAGGTACATAGGTAGATAGGTATAGTCCGACTTGCTTAGGGAAACATCGTGTACCTACATAGTATGTTGTGTGTGTTGTGTGTGCACCTTGTACCGTTAAGTAGTTGGGACAAAACCAAAAAAAAAAACCACCACACAAAGTGCAAGAACGCTTTATCACAGTTGGGGCCAAAAACAAGGCACACAGTCTTAGGATATGAGTTAAAATGAGGGGGGAAAATGCTACTATATGTATATTTTTGCTTAGCAAACTGAGGGTGGTTTTTTTTTAACAAAGTTCATGCATTAAATCTTCCTATTAACTGCTGTACCTACTATTTTCAGATCGACTGAGACTTTAATGTGATTTATAAAAACTCATTGCAGTTAAAAAAATCTTTACATATAATAAGTACCAAACTACATGTATGTAGTCAAATGAGCCAGAATTAAAGCTCAAAAGATGGGTGCTTAACTTTGATGCATGAACTTTATTTATTATTTTTCTTTTAAAAAAAACAACCGGCCTCTGATTTGGCAGAAAGGGGACGAGATTAATTTTGGTTTCGTGAATAGAATAGTAGAAATGTCAGTTTTGTCTTTTTTTGTCTTTTTTTTCAAAAGGCAATAAACAGAAAGACTCAGATGTACAATTTATATAGTGACTTTTTTAATTGAAAAATAATAGAATTGCTCACAGAAGCTGCTCGTTATTTTCCTACCTGGTTGCACCAAGCTATACTTTTTTAACGTACTATTATTAGTGCTTACTGTACCGTAGTACTAGACCTTGCTGTAATTAAACAGTGACTCTCTTTTTTTGTCTTAGGAGCTCCAGCTACCACAAACTGTGCCAGAATCCTAAATAGCTCAGTAGTCCCGTTGCAAAGGCGAGGGAAACGGAGACGCGGGTTGCTCCTTTTACTACTTCACGTCACTAACCAAGCAGAATCTTCTTCTTACCCCCCCCCTCCCTCTCCAACTCCGACATTTGCCCAATTTCCCTGACCTGACCCGACCCGACCCGACCAAGACTCATGCCTGACCAACTGTTTAGCGCTCTCTCTCTCTCTCTCTCTCTGTTACTACTACTGCTACGTCCTACCGCTGTCCGGAGTTTGCAGCTCTCCTTGTCCAGGAGGTCTTCCAGCAGGGGATCACTCACCCACTCACTAACTCACTCACTCACTCACAGCCACAGGGCACTGCAAGTATGGATGGCGGTCTCACACTCACACTCACACACACACACTCTCTCTCTCTCTGTCTGTCCGTCTCCGACAAAACTGGAGGAGGAGTGTGGGTGCGTTTTGATGGGATTAACCAGGTAGGACTGGATGTTATACACTTTGACATTTCTTCCTTTTTCTTTGAGAGAAAAGAAAAAAAAATTGCATGCTCAGCTGTCATTGGCCTGGACTGTTAGACTGTCAAGAGCTTTTAGTAGCCGGTGCCATGTACTATGTGCAATTTTCCACCACTAAGACCATGCTTTCAACCTGCTTCGTGTACATACCCATATGGTGTAGGTACTTAAAGTTGTAGAAGAAAGATTGGTCTAACCCCCCAGGACAACGACTTTAATAGTTCCTGTAATGCATGCTTTCTGTTTTCATGTAGTAGTAGCTGTTGTAGCATCAATGCTGTAGCTGGAAATAACTTGCAGAGGTGAAAAAAAACACAGCCAGTAGAACAGAGATACCTGCACAAGTATTTTTTTTCCTTTTTGGAAGAAAGACTGCCGGGGCAAAAAGCAACTCCTTTCCTTTCACTAAGTGTTGATTTTGCTGATTGTGAGAAGACTTACAGTGCTCAACCACACGTCTACATATGCTGATGTCTGCATTTACCTATATACCTACTACCCACCTTTTCTACAGGTGCCATTCCGGCGGCTGCAGCAGCCGCCTACGCCGCCTACGCCGCCGGCGCCGCCGGGAGGGGCTACGCCAACTACGCCGCTGCTGGGTTCAACATCCCCGGCTCCGCCGCGGCCGCGGCCGCGGCGGCCGCGGCGGCGGCGGCCACCGGGGGCCTCACCGCGTCCGCAGCCACTCACGGAGGCTACCACGCGGCGCCTGCGCCGGCCGGTGAGTGCGACAAGCGCGGCATGCTCTGCTACTAGGGTGCTTGTGACCCCACGGACAATTATGCATTTAATACCTACTACAGTTTCTCTCCAGTTTGTACCTCTGTGGGGCTTTTCTCCAACTATATAACCCGACCGGACTTTTAAACTTGCGAGCGTAACAAATTCAGGCTCAAGCAGGTAATGGAACATGTCATTAGAACACCACATAAAGGTCACATTTTTTTTCATAAATTTGTTACGCTCATAAGTTTAAAAGTCCCGTCGGAAATAGGTACAACCACAAAGTAAAGGCAACATTGTCACCTTTGCAAGCTGCAATTGCAGAAAACAAAGTGCAGGCTGAAAAATGCATGATGGAACATTTGGTGAAAGAATGTTGTACTACTATGAAGAGGCATTTTTGCAGGTACATAAGGGGGGTTGATAAGATATCAAGAAGAAAAAAAAATGTGTCATTGCTTCAACTTCCTTTTTTTTGGCCAGAAATTGCACCTGCACCTGTATCCACTAATCAGGCTTTGAGTTGGTTCACTCTAACTTGGTAAAAGGAAAGATTTTTTTTCTTGTAAATAATACAAGGCTGTTTATATGCTGAGCTGTCTTCACTCAAACTTGAAGCATGCCTCATCATGACATCACCCCCCTCTTCTTTCACGCCATTCATGATTTACCATTACTTGTTTTTTTTTCTTTCAAAGTCTCACAGCTGCCAGTCCACAAAAGGAGTGGGCTCCATGTCACTTTGCCTCCAGTGCCACCTCCCCCCTTCTCTCTCCTCTTCTCTTTGCCAGGTGTCATGGGGCTGTTGCAGCCCTCCGAGCACAATAGGTTGCCGGTCACCATGGGGGACTTCATAAATCTCTCCCTGCTCAGCCACCCTTGAGTCGATTGAAGATCATGCCGAGAAAGAGAGAGAGAGAGAGAGAGTGGAAGCGAAGAACACCACCCGAGCTCCACATTTACCACACATTTGTTGTTAAATGCAGATCTGTTCTTTTTTTTTTTATGACCAACCCTCCTCGGCCTACCAGGGTTGTCTTCCGTACCACCACCACCATACTACTAGCTGCTAGAATCTCTTTCCAAGTCTGGGCTAGTCTCATCTACATAGTCTTTGTCCGCGTCCATTCCTCTCCTCCTTCCCACTATTTGTCTGTCGTCGTGCCTCCGTCCCTGTGCCGTGGGGGGGAGGGGGGCCCAGCGTGGTTGTCCGTCTTTTCGCAGTTCCGTTCTCCCCTCTCCCACCCACCTTTTACCCCACTTCCTTTCCAGAACTGAGCCAGTCAGTGCTGCTACTATCTTACTACATTTGATTGTTTGTGCCAGTCCTAGAACAGAAGCAGAAAGAGAGATTAAAAAGGAAAAAAAAAAACCAACCAACGATGATGAGTCAGAAACAAAAAAAAGGCTATTACTACTACAACCACTCACACAATTCCTGCTGTGAACGACACTTCAGCAATACTAATCATTAGTGTGTACTATTTAGGCGACATGAGTACTTAGAACAAACAAAGAAATGTTGCTTGCGTATCCCCCCCTCCTCCATCCATCCGTCTCTCCTGCTAGCTAGCAACCACGTCGAACAATTGACCTGAGGATCGACCGACCAGTGTCTTTGGTGTCCTAGGAAACAGAAGGAACTAGTGCTAGTGCTAGAGTTAGCTGCTAGTGTAGAAACACAAACACATGCTACACACCCAACCCAAACACACAAATCTCTATTTCCAGGAGAAACAAACCACCTGGAAAGAAAGAAAAAAAAACCAAACCTTAGCATATGGCAATAAGCTGCATGGTTTTTTTTTGCTTGTGCTGTCTGTGAGAGTTCTTTTACTAGTTTGTAAGTATCCTCGTTTAGGCATACTCAGTCAAGTTACTTAGTTATACTAGCATACTAGTACATGACATAGTTTGTAAGCATGCATGATGCAAGCAAAAGAGTTGAATAATGTGCCAACAAACTTAGCCAAACCCCTAGTGCATAGTCGGGATTGAGAAAGATGAAATGCTTCATAGCCTTTAGCAAACCCATGTGTCCAAGGGCCCCCATGTCACACTGAATAAAAGCTTGGATGACCCTAGCTTTTAGTCTCCTGTTATGTTAAAGTAATCTCTTCAGAAAAGGTGTTGCTGTGTCCGGAAAGAGCCTCAACACAGCCACGTAGTTTAGTTCCTTCCCTTCCAACGACTGCAAGTAACAAATTTCTAAGAGAAAACAACCCCTTTGGCAGAAAAAAAGCACAACTTTCTCACACTGCAAAAGTTATGGATATATCATGTTCAGATTGAACCCCGCTAAGAGGAAAAAAAAGCACCACCATCTTGACTTAACAGATGGACAAAAATATCCCGTTGGAAGTAGCAAAATAGTGTTGCAAAATACGTTTCAAAGTACAGTTGTAGCCACATAGACCCCCCCTCATTTGTGTATACTAGAAGTACAGCACATACCGGAGAAATGATCTACCCCAAAGAATAACATACCTAAAATACTGACATACTTATATGCAATTCTGAGTTGTGCACTCTTACAAGCAAAAAAAACCCCGACTGTTGAAGAAGAATAACAAAGCCAATATAATGATTATCGTGCTTGCTTCGAATAAAGCACATGCATTAAGAAAAAAAAACCTCATCCAGATCCATTTTTTCACTTGTTCCTCCCATAACAACATTTACTGGAACCTCCCCAAAAAATTGGGCAAATCCAAGCTCCTTTTATATGATAGCACCTTCAGCTAAAGTGGGGGTGGGTGGGGGTGAGGAGTCTGAATTCAGTCCACAACCACCTCAAGTTTGACTGCTACGTGTTTCGTAGGGTTCCACACGGGCGGGTATGGCTACTTCCACGCGGCCGCCGCCACAGCGGCCGTGGCGGCCGCGGCGGCGTCGGCAGCGTCCGCCACCAACAGCACCGGAGGCGGAGGCGGAGGCGGCGGCGGCGGCGGCGGTGGCGGCGGCCAGTACCTGGCTCATCACCACCACCACCAGCAGCAGCAGCACCCTCACGACGGCCGCGGCGGCTACGGCGGCCACTCCTCTCTGGAGTACCCGTCCCCCCACGACCTGAGGGAGGACCGGAGGGGAGGGGGAGACGAGTACGACGGGAGCAGCATCTCGCCGGCGGTGGTGGCGCACGCACTCTCCGGTACACAGAGACGACATAATAATTTGGCTCATCCGCTGCAAACACGTTGATTTGGAAAATAATGTTGTTGGAAATGTTGGCGTGTTTCACAAAACAGCACCCCTTTTCTTTTCTTTCTTTCTTTGCACGACAGCCATGACCCTGAAGGAGGCCTCCCTCTTCCCGGTCCTCAACGGCTACGGCGGCAACAGGCAGCAGCAACACTACGCGCAACAACTGCAGCAGCAGCAGCAGCAGCAGCATCTCAGCCAGCCGATGCCGGCGACGACGCCGAACTCCATGCAGCAGCAACAACAGCAGCAACAGCAGCCGGATTCTTACCAACAGCAGCAGCAGCAGCAACAGGCGCTCAACAGCAGCAGCAACGGATCTTCCAGCGAGGGAGAAAAGGTAGTTATTGACTTTTGGTTCGGATTTGGGAAACTGAATGCTGCGGGAAAAAAATGTGGGCCCCCAAAACTGTTGCCAAATTTTCAGGTTTACGCGGCGTCGGCGGACATAGCAGCAAACGGATATCACTGATGAAGAAAAGAAAAAAGTATTGAGGAAACTGCGCGTCATCTCAGAAGTAGGAAGGGAAAACTAGATTAATGTGTTGGTAGTTAGAAAGAAGTTCAGACAGATTATTATTAGTACGTACTAAGAAGAGGACGGCAAAAGAAGTTACGCAACACACAAGTACTGAGACTCACACCGCTCAAAAAGAAAAAGAAAAAAAGAAACCACAACAAGCAGAGAGAGAGAGAGAGTTGAAAGAGCAATACCTACTACAACTAGTCAAATAAGAGGTGGATGTAGCGTAAACAGACATTGACATTTGAACAGGAAAAAAAAGAATAAGAATAAAAAACTATATATATACGCGAAAACCGATGTCGTCTACTTTTTTTTTCTTTGTTCGAAGTTCGGTGACGATATTTCTCCTCCCTTCTTCCCCACCTTCTCAGATTTCCATGTTTGCAATCGGAGCAGCTGCCGCATACACGAGCAAACAGGGAGAGTAGCAGAAAGAGCAGTCGCCATTAGCGACATCTACTTTTGGCTGTACCTATACCTGCTCTTTACTTTTTGTTAATGGCTATGTGAGATGTACTACTAGTCTCAAAAATTAAGATAGTTATTAAAAAACAATTAGACACAGGCCAGAAAAATAGCTTATCTAGCTGCCATAAATAGCTGAGAAAAGAGTAAAAAGCGCTGCCGTCTTACTTGGTCTTTGCCGCTATACTCGGATACTCTCTCTACGGTCAAGCAAGGGTAGAGATGGACGCGAGCCAATATTTTTTTCAAAACGGGTGGGCCACTCAGGACGATAAAAAGGAGGTGGTTAATTCGTTACAAAACTTAATTCGCCTTTGCGAAAATGAAGCTGCGTCCTCTGAAAAAAAAATTCTTGCCCCCTCGCTTTGAGAGTCTACGGTTCCAAGCCTGTCCCGCGCCGTCCACTACACAAGTTGGCGACGGCAACGCGCCCGATACCGACACCGACGCCGATGGAGTCTCCGGACGACGACACGGAGGCACCCGCGGCCGTCACGGTCCCCGTGGTGGCCGCCGCCGACGAGTCCGACGCCGTCCAACACCATCACCACCACCACGAGGAGGAGGAGGTGCTCGACTTCGAGGCCGAGGAGCACGTGGAGCAGAAGGCGGGGGAGGAGGAGGAGGAAGTCCCCGCCGTGGATGGACAGGGAGGAGCAGAAGGACGCGAAGAACCTGCGGAGGAGGCCAAAGAGGACAAGGAAGAATCGGAAGAGGACGAGAAACCGGCAGAGGATGGAGAAGCAGCAGTAGAAGAAGAACATGCAAAGGAAGAAGTGAAGGAGGAGGAGGAGAAGAAGGAGCTGGAGGAGGGTGAGGAGTTGGAGGAGGGCGAGCTGTCGGACGAGGACGAGGAACTGCGGAAGGAGCGCCTGAGGCCTCAGCCCGTCTGCAGGTTCTACAGCAAGGGACAGTGCACCTGGGGGGCCAACTGCAGGTTCCTCCACCCGGGGGTGCTGGACAAGGGAAACTACAGCATGTTCAGCATGCCCAAGCCCATCCTGCCAGGAGCGGAGGAGCTGGAGGCGGCCGCAAAGGACGGTCCTGCCGCGGCCGCAGCCGCGGCTGCGGCTGCCGCCGGTGGCGGCGGCGGAGAAGCCGCCTCGAAGGACGCGGCCCCGTCGCGCCCGCTGCCGCCCCTCCCGCCGCCCATGCTGCAGAGGCCGGAGACTGCCTGGGAGCGCGGGCTGAGGCAGGCCAAGGAGATGAAGAAGCGCTCCCAGCAGCGGAAGGAGGTCGACCCGGAGTACGAGGAGAAGAGGACGACGATGAGCCTGACGCAGGCCGAGCTGGAGAAGGAGAACGACTACTACCAGTCGCGCAGGGAGGCCAGCCCAGACGCGGCCAGGGACCTCGACAGGTTAAGCGAGGACGAGCTGGAAGACCCGTTCGAGCCGCCGCCGGTGCTCTCCAGGCGCCGCCGGGTGGCCCCGCCGGCACCGGACGACTTCTACGACAGGAGGGAGGAGAGGGGCCATCCGAGGAGGCGATCGTCCGATCGTTACCCGCCCCCACCTCCTACCGCTCCTCCACACCACCACCACCACCACCGCCATCACCATCACCACCATCCCGGCCCACTGCTCCACGCGCCCCCGCCGCCCAGGATCGGGGGGGGAGCAGGACATTCGCCTCCTCCTCCTCCGCAGCCTCATCCGGGCGTGCGCAGGGGCAGGATCGCGCCGCCGCCGCCGGAGGAGGAAGAAGGAAGAGGCTTTGGCGGAGGTGGAGGTCGAGGCGACGAATGGGCGGACCCGTGGATGAGGGGTGGCCCGTCGGGTGCGACGGCGGGAGGTCCGGCGGCGGCCGGCGGGGCGCACGGAGGAGGCGTCTCCGGGAGGAGGGAGAGGGGAGGCGGCGGCGGCAGCGGCGGCGCTGGCGCAGGAGGCAGGAGGAACAGGAGGAGAAGCTACAGCTCTGGGTCGTCAAGGTCTTCCTCCAGCTCAGGGTCGAGCGGAGGAAGGAGGCGGCGGCACCGGAAAAGGCGCGGCGGCGGCGGCGGTTCCTCATCCGACTCGAGTTCGTCGTCGTCCTCCTCCTCGCGGTCTTCCTCTCCGGACGATATCCCCAGGCGGGCGAGGCCGCCGCCGGCCACGGAGCAGCAGTCGCATCAGCGACACAGGACGGTGGTCAAGAGGAGGCAGTCATCAGCCAGCCCGCAGCCGACGCAACCGCCGCAACAGTCGCCGCATCAGCCGCCCGGCGGCGGCGGCGGCGGCGGCGGCGGCGGCGGCATGGGCGGCGGCGGCGGCTCCCGTCTTCTCTCCGGCGCGTCTGTGACGACGGCACCGCTGCAGAAGCGTTTGAGCGGCCTCAAGTCGTCGTCGTCATCTTCGTCCGCCATCAGGATCAAGAAGGAGCCCGCCGACGACAGGAGGACCTCCAAGCCCTCTTCCTCCTCCTCCTCCAGGCGACGAAGCAGCAGCGGAAGCAGAGGTGGGAGCGGCCTGAGGAGGCGTAGGTCGACCCGCTCCTCGTCGTCGCGATCGCCCTCGCCTCCTCCGGCGAGAAAGTCCTCCAGGCCCTCCGGCTTGAGCGCCAACCCGAACAAGCCCAGCGTGCCCCCGGTGGTGTCCCTGGACGGGGGAGGCCCAGCCGCCTCCCAGCTGGTCATCACCTCCGGGCGCGCACCGACGGCATCGCTCGCCAGCAGGCTACAGCATCAGCAGAAGTCTGGGTCAGGGTCCGGGTCCAAGCAGCAGATAAAGCTGACGCTCAAGTCGTCCACGTCGGCCAAGCCGGCCAACAGGACCGTCCTGGAGAAGCTCAACAGCGAGGACGTCTCGGCACCCGCGCAGCAGCAGCAGCAGCAGCAACAGCAGCAGCAGGCGACGGACTCCAGGAAGAGGAAGTCCCTAGACCAGGAGAAGCTGCCGCACCCGCCGCCGCCTCCGCCGCCGCCGCCGCCGTCGTCGTCGTCCAGGTCGGACAAGAGAAAGTCCGGGCGCAAGACGGCCGCGGACAGGAGGGAGGAGCTGCTCAAGCAGCTGAGGGCGGTGGAGAACGCCATCGCCAAGAAGAGGACCAAGATGGGAGACGAATAACACAAATGAAAGAAAGAACGAATTGAGGAATTATTATTGCAGGAGATGAGAAGATGTGGGGGGGGGAATTTCTTTCTCTCTTTTTTTTAAAAAAGAAGCAAGTTTTTCTGTTGTGCCGTTTTCATATTTTTTTTCTGAGAATAAAAAAATAATGTAAGATGTAGTAGAGAGCAGATTTCCAATTTACTTTACTGAATTGTACAACATTTACAAGGTAAGGAGGTTCCAGTGACATGTACGTACCTACCGTAGTATTAACCTGTAGGCTGGAAGCGCCATCTTGCGAGTGAACCCGACGTCAACCCCCCCCCCTCCCAGGACTCCATCTTGATTTCGTCTGTTTCGCAGCAGCTGCAGAGCCCAGCTTTATTCAGTTGGTGGAGTGGTGCTCAACGGTGACCAATTGGACTGGACTTGCGCCAGCGACTTAAAACATAGCGATCGAAAAATTAACTTACTTATCTAAAAACATCAACTGTGCCAAAATCTAGAAGTAAAGAAAAACTGTACCGAGCAAAATTAAAAGCTAATGTAAAAAAGTTGTGTGGCAACTTTTTTTTTAGAAGTTTCGAAATTTGCGCCATTGCCTTTGGCGAAATTTTTCTTGGTCACCAGGAAGCAAAAGGATTTCAACTGCGACTTGGGGACTTGGAAGACGACGACGATGCTGGTCCCGCTGTCCTCCCGCGCCGCCGCGGCCGCGTCCGCGGCCGCGGCCGCCTCCCGGCGGTCCGCACACGCGCTGGTCGTCCCCCGGCGCGCCTTCACCCACAACACGTGGATCTCCGGGTACCCTCGGGTGCGCATCTCCTTTGCCGAGAAGGTGGCGCACGGGCTGATCATCTCGGCGGCCGGGCTGATCGTGCCCGTGTGGGTGCTGGCCAACCTGGAGAGCTACAAGAAGTAGAAGGACGCCGCCGCCGCCGCGCTCGCGCTTACATTCAGGTGAGTAA
>JAAUYM010150460.1_pt1 | contig 11594 bp, 10 predicted proteins | sample 7278001 | NCBI WGS metagenome assembly JAAUYM01 (sample SAMN14350224, study PRJNA611818) | marine sediment metagenome | isolation source: surface marine sediment (1.8m) | place: French Polynesia: Moorea | collected 2018-08
AATACATCAGACATTTAGACAGACTGTAATACATCAGACATTTAGACAGACTGTAATACATCAGACATTTAGACAGACTGTAATACATCAGACATTTAGACAGACTAATACATCAGACATTTAGACAGACTGTAATACATCAGACATTTAGACAGACCTAAACATAAGAACCCTATTAACCTACATTACGGTAGTCCCTGGCCCGTCAAAACGCTTCTGGGCCATTTCTCAGGTGGCCAACCTGAGGGCGCGCACACTGACGGACCTGGTCTGCGACAACACCGAGCTGCCGGACTTTCCGGAGGATCCCTTCAGGCTGAACTCGCGGGCCGTGTCCTGCTCGTCCACCACTCCGCTGCGCATGGACCTCTTCTCGGACAACTACGAGAACCAGGCTGCCTTCAACAAATACCTCAACAAGCAGTGATGCAAGATAAAAAAAAACTCTTTTCATTCAGGCAAAAGAGAGGAACGGATGAAAGACGCACCAGGGAGAAAGGCCATTTGTTATGTTGGCTCCAAATTTACGACCCTTCATCCTGCAAGAATCCTGGACGAAGAAAGACAACTTTTTGCAAGATGACCAAGAAGAGAAAATTCTGGCCAATCTGACAATGGCCCTCCTGTATCTGCAATGGAATCTTCTCTGCTTCGTCTCCGTGACCTCAGCCTTGATCTCCTCCTCCAACTCTCTTACGCCGCACCCTCCTCCTTTAAATGGATTCCAAGGACAAGAATCATCACATGGGGATCACAAAACGGAGGCGAGGAAGCTGATACTGCTCCTGAGCAGGGTCAGACCTTCCGGAGCAGATGGAAGTCATTTGAACCCCCATCATGCACTCGTTAATCATGACAACCAGCGGCAGCAGCAACATCATTCCGCCAAGCATCCAAAAAGTAATAAAAAAGTGACGTCAGCAAGCACAGGTGGAAGTTTGACACCAGAGAATGACGTGTTCGGTATTCTCAAGAATTCTCCCAGCGGCGTTTCCAAAATTCCTAGTTTAAAAAGTTTCAGAAAAGGAGGAAAGCTGCCAAAAAAGTCCCAAAATTCAAAGGTAAAGAAAGCACTGTTCCAGCTGACAAAGAGAGGCGCAAAGAAAAAGAAATTGTATATCAACCATGCCAACTCTTCTCCAAGTGCTGGCAAAACGGCAAGCTTCTCAGGAGTGTCTGGAGATGAAAGAAAAGAAATGCTTTCAGTCAGTTCACCGAGGTCTCCGATTGTAGGAAGAGATGCACCTGCAGCGCAGGATGGCCTTGCAGATACACCCGGAGCAGACGACAGTCCCGACGGAAACCAACTGACGGGGAAAAGGGACAGCAAGTACGTTTTTGGCATCCTCGACTCTGACAACAATCTCGAGATTCTCAGATACAAGTTGATTACTGGTGGGAAAGAGGATTCAAGTGCAGGAAGAAGTGTTGGAGAGGAAGAAAAACAACAGCCAATGTTAAGGCGGGGGAAAGCACAGCGAGTAACAAAAGTGCCAGGGATCTCAACTAGACCGTCAGCATCACCTGAACAGCAGGTGTCACCCCTGGTGTCTCGCAAGGAGATGATCCCAGAAGGGCTGATATCGAGAAGCTTACAGCTGAGAGCAGGGCCAGATTTGAACCTTGGTTCACTGCTGCTTCCACGATACAACGAGCAGCTCGATTATGAAGACTTTGACAGCCAATCCATCATTACACATCGAAACGCCATTTCTATGCTGCCAAATGAGGAGCAACAGCAGCAACAGCAACGAGAACAACAACAGCAGCGGCAAGAGGAGTTTATTTCGTACGACTCGCCCAACAACCTGGTTGGGGGACAGAACCTGGGCTTCGACAGGCAGGAGTTGGGGCTTGCCGAGAGGATGAGGGACATCTACCAGGAGCTCATGTACGGCGGTATTGGCATCTTGAACATCACCACCAAGAAGGCCAAGGAGGAGAAAGAGTCTAGCAAGGAAAAGATGAAAGACAGACACGGCTTCCATGACTTTACGTACCCCATGGATATCCCGACCGGTCCTCCTCCTGAGATTACGCTAGACAACTTCCCCTACTCCTACGGATCTCCCCCACTTCACGAGATGTCATTTCTGCACGATGACGACCAAACGTGGGTCTTTGATGACGACACTCAATTCCAGCCGCCAGACAAAGCACCACCGTTGTGGGAAGGCAAGCCAGGACTGACCTCAGGTCCACCAGCGGCGGCAGGAGGGCAGCCTCCTCCTCCCACCCAGCTGTACGACGTCCCCAAGGCCAGCGAGAAGGACCTCTGGTGGGAGATCATGGGTGGGGCAAAAGGCGGAGTAATTGGAAAGCGGCCTAAGGCGTTTCCGCTGAGTTTGCTAGACCAGAACCCTAGGGGACTAATTGGGGGCATGTCTGCGGCCTACCTGCAGAAGCAGAGGGAGCAGTGGACGGCACAAGACTTTGACATGGCGGGACTGCCTCGGCACAGGGCGAAGGAACTTCTGCCCATGGATATGGATAAGGCAAAGCTGAACCAGAGTCTGCCACTGAAGGCCAAGAAGAAGAAGGGGCAACAGCAACGGCCACACAAGATAAAGAAGCAGGAGCACAAGAAACGGCAGAAGCCACAGACACAGAAGAAGCCACAAGTGCAGAAGGAGCAACAGAAGAAATCGCCAAAGCAGCAGCCACAACAGCAGAAGCAGCAGCCACAGCAGCAAAAACACCAGCCACAACAACAGGGGAAACTGCAGCAACGACTGTCTCACTATCAAGAAGATGGGCACAAATCTTATCCACTGTACGGAATGAGCGCTGGTTACGACTATGCTTACCAGAGCCACGACAAAGCTGATGCTGCTAGCGAAGAAGCCAGTGAAAAGTCAGCAAACAAAAACTTGGACGTGCGACCGACGAGAAAGAAAGTTCACCAGGAAAGAGATGGCGAGAGGACAATGATGAGGGAAAGGGAAGTGAGGGCGAGGAGCGTGAGGAAAGATGAAATCAAGGAGGAGAAAGCCAATGCTGAGAAGACAGGAACAACCAGTACCACTCAAGACGATGGAGGACGCCGTGGAGGGGAAAATCGAGAGCTTCTCTCCACCTGCCATGGAGACTTGGAAGCCGGGGCCAATCGATTCCAGCAGGGGAGGAGGAGGAGACGGCCAGATTCGGATGGCTACGAGTGAGTGTGAGTCAATCTGACAGCATTTTTTGCTTTGCTGCTTTTTTTCCTTGTTGTTTCCGCTGCTATTTTTGACCTTTAAATTGCTGACTTGTCACCTGTTTGTCTTAATTTTTATGCCACTTACTATACGTACGTGTATAATTACTTTCTCTGTTGTTGTTGTTGCTTTTGCTGTTGGTGGCTTACACACAACAAGAATACATTTTCTGCCTTTCCTTCCCCCCTCCTCCGCAGTGCGCGCGAGCAGCACCTCCGCGACTGTCTTGTGCTGCAGGCCAGGGACGCCCTCAACTGCAACCACGTCGGGGACGGCGGCGGTGACGACGACGCCACCGCCGCGGAGGAGTCCTGCATCTCCTCCGCCGGCGCCGCATTCGACGCGCCGATTAACGGCGCCGGAAGTGGGGAGACGCCGCCGCTGACGGACGTGGCGTGCGCGGGTGCCTTCCCCGTGACCTGCAACCCCGCCGCTCCCTTCCGCACCCTCTCCGGCATCTGCAACAGCCTCGTCAACCCGCTGTGGGGCGCCGCCAGCACCAAGCTGCGCCGATTCATCAGCGCCGACTACGCCGACAGCCGCTCCGTCCCCCGCGGAGGCGGTGGCGGCAGCGCCGGCAGCGCCTCTGGGCACTGCCACACCGGGGGCAACAACTCCTCCCCTTCCACCAGTTGGAAGTGCCGCGGAGAAAAGGAGGCACTCCTGCCAAACCCGAGAAAGGTCAGTCTGGCGCTTCGGAAAGAGCTGGTGGAGGATTTTCGTGAAGATCGCCATGACGACAGGAATGGAGGAGGAAAAGCAGCACCTGTTCTGAGTGCTCTCTTCGTGTACTTTGGGATGCTGATGCACTACGACCTATCACTAATTCCTAAAGCATCTGGCACGGAAGACTGCTGCGACGGCGACCCATCAGATGACCAGGATCTGCGCCAGTGCTTTCCGATTTACTTACCGTGTCAAGAAGATGGTTTACAGAGAAACAGAAAGAAAAGACAGATGGTTAACAAGTGGGAAAATGGTACCAGGAAAGGCCGTTTCAAGCTTGGCGCAATGTTAGATAGTGAACTTAATGAGAACGTTGATAGGCAAGAGTATTTTATTGATGAAAGGTGGACAAAGTCACATGCAGTTGATCATCCGAGAAGACATGAAAATCAATCTGAATCTGATACGACTAATTCTACTCAAGAAAAATTGCAAAGTAGTAGGAGAAAAAGAGAAGCATCCTCTGGGGTCTGCTTGGACTTTGCAAGATCCATGGTCTTCTGTGGCGAGAGAAGCGTCTCCAGGGAACAGATGAACGCCAACTCTGCATTTCTTGACCTGTCTGGGATCTATGGGAGCGTTCTTGGCCTTGGTCGTGAGCTTCGCCTGACTCACCTGGGTCTCATGAAGATGTCCAACTGGGGGAGAAACCTGCCGATCAAGCATGGCAGTAGCCTGGTGGGAGATCCCAGAGCCACTCTGGTACCTGGGCTGGCGGCCCTGCACACCCTGTTTCTTAGGGAGCACAACAGGGTGGCCAGTGAGATATCTGACGTGTGCTGCGACCGCAATGACGAGCTGATATTCCAGAGAGCAAGGAGGATTGTGATTGCAGAAATGCAGAACATCGCTTATGGGTCCTACCTGCCTCTGCTGGTGGGGCACCACGAATGGAAAGCACACCACCTGTCTCTTGACGGTCCCTCTGCCTACAACCCGACTGCCAACCCCACGATCAGGAACGGCTTTGCCACCGCCGCCTCGAGGTATGGACACCTTCTCGTCCCACCAGAGGTGGTCTTAAACAGCTACTCCGGAGACTATGAGACCAGGCCGCTTAGGACGACGTTGCATGATGAGGAGCTCCACAGGAAGCACAATGGGAGAGGGGTTGACTACCTCTTGCACGGGATGATGAGCCAGCCCACCTCGACAAGTAGACAGGTGACGAGAGACTTGACGGACTTTCTCTTCGCGGACGACTTGAGCAGACCGAAGCAGGACCTTGTCGCCACGTCTGTCCAGAGAGGGAGGGACCACGGACTTCCCTCGTACAACGACTACCGGAGGTTCTGCGGGATGGAGCCAATCTGCGTCTGGGACCAGGTGCCCGGGGAGTTTACTCCCGCAGTCTGGAGAAAGTTCAAGAGGATCTACGACAAGCCCGGCGACATCGATCTGTACCCGGCGGGGCTGGCAGAGACGCCGCTGCCTGGCGCCGTGGTCGGGAGGACTTTTGCCTGCCTCCTGGCCAAGCAGTTCCACAACATCAGGTTCGGGGACCGCTTTTTCTTCACCCACTGGGGTCCGCCGCCGGCACCTCCCCACCCGTTCGACCGGGACCAGATGGAGAACATCAGGAGGCGGGGGCTGGCCGACGTCCTGTGCGACAACACCAAGCTGCTGGCGGTCTCGGCGGACCCGTTCCTGCTGGACGACTCTGCCCTCGTCACTTGCGGTGATCATGTCAGGCTGGACTTTAGACTCTTCTCGGACGAATACGAGAGTACCAGTAAAAGCACCTTCACTGGTTGCCTGCCTTTTCTTAATTTTTTTTTTTCATTTTTTCACGCGTACTCACTACCACACAAAGGTTATTTACAAAGCTGAACTCAACCCGACCTCGCACCCAAACATGTACCTAGCAATACGTTATTTACAGTATTTGGACGACACATGCGCCCCCTCTCCCTTCTTCTGGCCGGTCCTTATCCCTCCTTCTTCTTGTTTCCGAGCAGCTGCCAGAAGGCCATCCCCACCAGGGCGGACCCCACTCCGTGGCTGCGGTGTGGGTAGCTCAGGTCAAAGTCCTTGAGGTGCTCGAAGAACTGCTTCAGCCTGGCCTGCACCTGGTCCTCCTTGCGCGACCTCTTGCTGGCCAGCGACTCCTTCATCTGCTTCCTGGCCTCCTCCAACTGCCTGGTCTGGTTGGGCGACAGGTGGCCGTTCAGGCCGCGCAGGAGCGGAAAGTCCTCCGAGCAGGCCTGGCACTCGCAGTCGAAACTTGGGGGGGGAAAATGGCAAATAAGGGAAACCTGACATAAAAAATCATGACATTTATCAATGTGACTAAAAACGTACTTGAAGAAAGTCTTGAGTTTCTCCTTCCGAGCCACCTTCTCGCTCTTGTGGAAATGTGGTCCGTAGCCGTCTGTGATCTCCTCTCCTGTATACGGGGGAATTATAGGGTAAAAGAAAAAGATAGTAAGTGTTGTTGCTGCTGCTGCTGTCGTTCTGACCGGCCTTGATGTTCCTCCGTGCGACGAAGACGACGCTGCTGCCGAGGCTGACGCGGAGGGTGTTGGGGTCGCAGCTGTGGTTGAGGTATCGCGCGGCCACCGGGTAGAGCGCTGACCCGATGTCCTCCACCTGGCCGCTGGTCATGCCCACCTGGACGATCGGGTGGATGTTGTACTCCAGCGACTCCATCATGGTGATGAGCAGCCTCCCGATGGACACCTTCGCCTCCGTCGACTTGTCGTCGTCCAGGTAGCCGATCTCCTCCAAAAACTTTGCAAGTAGAAACACGGGAGGAAGCCTGTTGTCAGTTTCTTCTGTCGCCCTTTCGTGCCTAGTAGAGCATTCATGACGCCTCCACCTTCTTGTGTAAGATTTTATCTCTCTCTTTTTGAGGACACTCTTATCCCTGCATTCCAATTAACAAACATAGTTTCCGGATGCCTACGACGACCCAAAACGTATTGTGTTACACAGTGTGAAGAGAACAAAGCCTCCTTTCTTCTTTACTCTTTTCAAAAGCGTGTGTGTCGACGTTGCCTGCATGCGATACAAAGCCAGTACAGTTAGACCTCCAAAGTCAAAACTACAATCGTATAGATTACTAGTTCCCATATTTAAGCTTTCTTTAAATTAAATCTATGTACTTGTAGCTAGATGCTGATCAGGAAATATACTGCATCAAACTTTTACTGTAACTACCGTATCGTACTACTGTAGTACGTATCAAGATCGTCAAACGAGGAATGCGAGGAGACAAAGAGGAGGAACAACAAATTAGGAGCGCAGTCATTCCCTTATTGATGCCTACGTAGTTGATCAGCAGAGTGAGTGGGAGGCTCTTGAGAGTAACAGCAACAAGTGGTGTAATGCCATTCATTAATTAACTGATCCTAGTAGTTTCCTCCACAACATTTTGTGGCAGTACAGGTACCCACCCATGAAGGATGTGCGAACCATTTTTGGGCCATACTAGCAGGTTGAGAACCTCTGATTGTGTACCTTGACGAGCAGGAGAGCCCTGCAACAGAGGAAAAGGCTCCCCTGCCAGTCTCTGTCCTCCCTGTGGCCCTCCAGCGTGAAGAACAGCTTCATCTTCTTGTCCGCGGTGTCAAACGTCTCGTCCTCCTCCTTCTTCTTCACCGGCTTCGTCGAACCAGACGGGAGAAGACTAAAAAATGTGTGTGCGGAAAGTGAAATGAGTTTAAGGCATACTTAAGTGGTTACTATCCAGGTTGTATTTTTTTTTCAAGTCCGACGTAAGAAGGACTGATGTTCGTGTGGGCGAGAAGTATAACGTGATTTAACCGGCCCTGTGTTGATGCTTAATTTCTAATGGAAGCGCCAAATTGTGTAATGCAGAAAAGAAATTAGGAATCCAACGAGGGCTGCCCTGTCCTGTCATCACGAGCTGTGCTTTAAGCTTAATTTTGGCATGTGTGTTTCTCTTATTGGAGTTGATGTACCAAGCACCCTGTAATTAACGAATGTTGATGTGTTGCAGTTGTAAGCAGCGGGTAGGAAAAGGCATGAAGTGGAAACGGACTAATGCGAAATGAAATGGCCACCAAGAAACTCCTCGTTACCTGACGTTCGGACTTATGTCTGGAAGCAGGCTGTTACAGAATTGAACAAAAGCGTTTTTTTTTAATCTTTGAATTCATGCTTTAATCTTTCTCCCTCTCTGAGCTCACCTAAGGTTCATGTTCATCAGCCTGGACAGATCAACCCTCCTGGACGGTTGCTTGGCATCCTTGGGCTTGTCTGCAAAAAAAAAATCTTATGTCACTTGTTGCACTTGAAAGAATGTTAACATGCCCCAGCATATTACTGCGAAAACTACAGTACAGATACTAACTTTGGGATGCAGGTCAGTCTTCACTCGTGTTAGTGGTCATTTTGAGGTCAAAAAATTGCATTTGGAAAATTGTCAAGCCTGTTTGTCTGCGTGTGAGGTCTCGTTCTCACCGTCTTCTTCAGTAAACCACTTCTTGATCAACCCATCTGCGACAGAGATATCACATGGTAAAAAATCTCAATATTTATCCTCTTTCAACCCGTCATTTAATCAATCTTTAGGAGAATATTGGGCATGCCGTCCGTCCCAGAAAAAAATTATTAGTTGCTGCATTTTTAGCCAAACTGGAAGGCCCGTTTCCGGGACGAACGGTAGATACAGTACAGTACGTAGTAGGTATGCGTACACTTGCTATGTTTATGGTTAATAGCCTGATTTTTTAAAGCTAAAATGTAAATTGAGCAGTGTCGTATCCTACCTAGCGCCTGCTCAAGCTCGACCCACTCCTTGAGTTCGTGCGCCAATATGGACCTGAGCGAGAGAATGGAGCTGCCGGAGATCTCGTCAAACCTGGCCTTGAACTCACGATCCTGGAAAAAAAGACAGTCAAGGACAAGTGGGGACAACATCAAGACTGACAATCCTTCTCTCTATTCTTCTTAGTCTTGCCTCATTATGCTAACGATGCTGATAAGAGTTGGAGACTATCTCGAAAGAAACATCATTGCTGACCTTGTCTTCCTCGTCGTAGATCTCGAAGAGCCTGCACAGGTTGACCTTGCTCTCCCAGGCGTGGAATCCGTCCATGGCGTACTCCAGGCACTCCACCGAGCAGAGCAGCACCCCCTCCTCAAGCGGGCTCGGCAGGAACGTCTTGAAGTCCAGAGGCCTTGGCAACAAAAAGATTGTTTTGTTCTCTGCCTTCGTTAAATGATACCAGCAGAGCTTTTTTAATCGGGCCTTATTATCAGTTTCAAAAGTTTCAAGATTGCGTAAAACTATGAAAGAAGCTATTTAGGAGAAATTCTTTGAATTTTCTTGAGAAAATGTTTCAGGGATGGTGTTAGAGGTCTTTCCGATCACCTCACCTGCAGCAGTAGTGGCAATTGTCTGCCGAGCTGCCAAAGGCCAGACAGAAGGCGAGCGGCCTTTCAACCTAAGAAAAGGGTTTGGCTTTATTTATGGGAAACCGCTGACAACCGAAAAAATATTTTTTTTTCCAGCACTACCATAAGAATCTCCCCTGCCGGCACGTCGCAAGAGGCCTTGGTGTACCTGCCCTTCTTGATGTCCTCCTCCTTCTTCTCCTTGCCCTTCTCCTGTGGGTCGCAGAAGACCATGTACTGGGAGATGAGCCTCTCCTTCCACGAGTCTTCGAAGTCCGCCAGCGCCATGAAGCTGACCCCCTTCCTCTCTGCGCCGCCCTTGGGCTGCGCCGCCGCCTTGGCCAGCCCCGCCCACTTCTTGCTCATCTTCTCCACACAGACCTCGCGGCGGTCCTCAAGCCGCTTGGACAGGGCCTGCGGACAGCCGAACCACAGGGCAGCCTGGGGGGGGGGGGAGAACAGCTTTTGGTCTCAGTTGACTTTCTAGCAAAGTCAGAGGTTCTCAACCCATTTTAAAAACCCCAGAGCGTCCCACACTCAACCGTTGCTATTGTGGAGTTGGAGGAAGGAGGGAAGAGAAACACTGCTTGAAAATTCCATGCCTGCATGACCCAGTCAGGATATCTTGGGGACCAACTTTTGGGTCGCGACCCACATAGTTAGGTTGAGAACCTCTGACTTACACACGCTCAGGACCAGAAGTTCTGATTAAGACCGGAACTGGCTGTCAATCAGGCTCTACCAGAATGGTGGGAATTAGACTTGTCTTACCGTACGTAATGTATGGATGTGGTATTATACACTTTCTTTTTTTTTTTGGAAAAAAAGCTCTAAAAGAAGCAAAGCCAAGACATTTGCTCAGCCCCCTCACTCACGTCGATGTCCTTGATGCACTCGTCGTAGTCTCTCCTCTGCAGGTGCACGGAGGACCTGCATCCGAGGCAGATTGCAGCCTCCACGTCCCTGCTGTTCTCGCCGCCGTCCGCGTTGCCGCCGTCTCCTCCCCCGGCGTTGCCCGCGGCGGCGGTGCTGGTGCTGCCCCCGTCGTCCGCCCCGCCGGTCACCACCGTCTCCGTGACGATCCCGTACGGAGTCTCCGTCACCACTTTCCACTCGTGTAGCGCTGGCGGCGGAACCAGGGCAAGCTTGAGGGCCTGTGGAGGTGGAGGTGGAGAAAAGAGCCATGATGACTTCACAGTATCACAGTATATTGATGATAATGATTATGATGCAGTTGTTGTTGATGATGATGATGGTAATTGTTAATCATGACAATAAGAATGGTGCAGTTGTTCATGATGACGACGAGAATCGTTCTCAATCATACTGTGGAGAAGAGGTTGAGCGCGTGCTTGAAGTCATCCTTCTTCAGATAAAAGTTCCCCTCCTCCCTGACGATGGCGTGGTTCTTGTGCGCCCTGCTCAGCCTCCTGGAGAAGACGGACTTGAGCTCCTCCGCCGTTACCGCCTCGGCCGCCCCCAGCACGGCCGACATCCTCCCCCTGTTGTCCTTGGCAGACTTGAAGGCCCCCAGCGCTGACGGGTCGGACTTGACCAGCTCGACGGCCTTCAAGGCCAGCGCCTTGAACTTGGTCTTTGGCCCCCCGGCCGGGTCCTCGTCGTCGTCTGACTGCTTCTTAGTCTTCTTGGCCTTGTCGTCCATGATCGCGTAGAAGTCCTCGTCCAAGAGTCCGGACGGGCCCATTATCTGCATCCTCAACTCCTTAGGAATCTCCATATTTGCTTTTTTTCTTCTCCTTCTCTTCCTTAATGGTCCTTCTTTTCTCTTCCTTCCTCCCCCACCTGTATTTGAGAATGAGTTCTTGCTAACTGGGATTTGGGGGAAGAAATCGCGAGGTCGTTAAAAGTGCGCCGCCTCTTCCTTTCCTTTCTTCCTTTCTTTCTCCTCCTCCAGCGACCTCCAGTGACGACCTCACCTGAGCGTGCATACCGTATGCATCAAAAAGAAGTGGACATTTTTGACGGACCATAATAGAGAAAAGATTGATCTAAACGCTCTCCTTTAGCTATTGAAACGAAAAATTCCCGTTTACTTTTGGTTTGCAAGAAACATCACCATTAATTACTTTTATGTTTTTTTACGGGTAATGTTGCACGGCAGTTTTCCCTGCCTCCCTTTTCTCCCAAGATTCAATGTCACTTCTTTTCACCTCTCCTGTGTGTGTGTGTGTGTGTGTGTGTGTGGATGTGTCACGCGCATCCGTCTGCAGTCTCCGAGACTTGATCCTACCTAGGAGAGGTGTCACACCTACACCCACCCACCCACACACACACACACACACACACACA
>JAAUYM010042721.1_pt1 | contig 11590 bp, 8 predicted proteins | sample 7278001 | NCBI WGS metagenome assembly JAAUYM01 (sample SAMN14350224, study PRJNA611818) | marine sediment metagenome | isolation source: surface marine sediment (1.8m) | place: French Polynesia: Moorea | collected 2018-08
GAGATCCCCAGCAGTCACTAATTGGCGAGGGAAGTAGCGCGATCGCAACAAATCCCCTCCACCTGAATTTCCATTAGATTGATTGTTCATGACCATAGCCTGCCACCTCTAGATGTAGTTAATTGCCTCATTAATTTACTCCTCCCACTGAATATGAATAGTACTGATCCAGTCACCTCCCTCAGTTCCGTCTCCACTCAGTCGCCCATTAATGGGTTGCCCATCTGCATCTATGGCTGCTATTGCTCCCTCAGGCACTCCAGGCCAGATGTGATTTCCATCTAAACCACGATTTTGCTCATCCAGAATCCAGTCGCCTCGCAAGACAACCTTAAATTGTGCGATCCCGAGTGGTTGAATTAAGGCAAAGAAGTTTTGCCAATCACCAAGTGGTATTAGTCGCACAGCCTGAGTCACATCATCACCAATCGGCGTAACCTCACTAATCAGCTTGAAGCGATCTGGAGTAAGTACATCCTGAATCAGCCAATTAACCTCAGTATCAACTGCTTGTCTGAACTCAACTGGTTCAACTGTAGCGGGTATCCTACACTCACAGAGGAAACCCTGATTATCAGGACGCTGCACTAAGATAAATGCGCTACGCTCATGAAGAGTTTGGACGAGTACGGGCTCTCAGAACAGGATCACTAATCCAAGAGGAGGAGCATCCCCTTCTGATTGGAAAAGAGTTTGCCAACGTGGATCTTGGGGAGACAGCACTTCGTCAAGGTGCCAGCTAGCATTGATGACCTGGTTAAATTGTCCTGGCTGAATCTGACCTGGTTCACCGCGAGGAATACCCAATAAAAGCCGCTGGTCGCCTTCTGGATCGTCAGGGATCGTCTCTAGATTGGCAGTAGCATTAGAACCAGGCGGCAGTGTATTGACAGATACATCTGTAATTCCCGGTCCCCGTTCACCTTGGGGTCCTTGTTCACCTTGGGGTCCTTGTTCACCTTGGGGTCCTTGTTCACCTTGGGGTCCCCGCTGCCCCGGCGGTCCCGGAACCCCTTCACTGATGCCCTTTTTGAGCATGCACTGAATTACTCGCTTGATGGTATTCGTGCTAGGCACCATGGGCCGATATTTGAAGTTATCAATCAAATTATCGGTGTCATTGATGCGGGGGTTAACAAACGGTTCGTCGAGTCTATATCCTTCGATTGTTGCCAGAATTAAGCCCTGGCTCGGGTCATCACAGGTGACGCATCCGTTTTCCACATCCTGACGAATAAAGTTGTCACAGGTGGTTTCATCGACGTATAGAATGCTGATACTGCCATCGGTGGAATCGTTTGGCGATCGCCCTGCCACGTAGAGCCGCTGGCCTAGGAACGCTAGATTCTGAAACCGTGCGTCCCCCGCCGTATCAACTTGCCCCCTAATTTGGTGAAGCTCCATATCCTTCACCGAAACAATTAAGACATCATTACGATCCAGTGGTCCATTTTCACGGCTAAGATTAAATAACCGCCGCTGGACGTACACCCAGTTATCTCGGGGAGAAACCTCCAAGTCTACAGGAATCGAACTGGCGCTCGCCCCTTCTTCATCTTCGAGTTCTATGACACTTACCAGATCTCGTTCTGCAGGTACTTGTGGAAGATACGTACTTAGCTCAGGGCGATCTTGGATGATCAGGCGATAAAGTTTTTTCGTGATTTTATCCGCAGGTAGCTTAAAGTCTTCATCTCTAAAAGCATCTTTCTCAATAGATGTACACAGAAGATAGAGGGCATTCCCTTGATAGTTGATTGTCAGGGCAGCAGGATACTCTCCTTTAGGCAGTGAAAATACCTGAAGGAGATTTTTTAACTGATCACTACTAGGCTCAGAAATGGTTGCCAGGGCATCAAATTGAGGCACAAAAACAACGATAAGTCGCGGTTCTTGTGTGTCTGCAATAACGAGCCATTGTCCATCTGGACTCTGGCTCATATCAACCAGGTTTAGCGAAACATCTTCCGGCAATGACAATAATTGATCTAGACGTGTCCTTAAATTATGTTCTGTATAGGTCACAGTAACTGTCGGCTCGGCTATTTTTCTGTCAATCTCCGCTGCACTCCAGTGAAATAAGTGCCCTTCTTGAGTTAGGGCATAGAGACTGTTGTCGCCATTAGAGGTCTTCAATCGCACTACCGGGCTAGTGCCAGGAACATTTAAGACTACGGCTGTGACGTCTTTATCTGTACCGTTTTCCAAGTCGGTTTGTTTAAATATCCTGATCCGAACTGGAAATTCATCGCCAGTGGTCGCTTCCAACAGTTCACTTTCAGGTTCTAGTAGCTCACCACCTATAGCCAGGGATTCTCCAGAGCCGTAGCCGTAGGGAAAGACAGAACCATAATCAGCAACATAGATTTTTTCTCCAAAGTTGGAGCGTGCCGCTGCTGTTGGCTCACGATTACTACCAATGGGCAGGCGAGAAATCAGGCGATGGGTATCGGTATCGTAGGTGCGCAACCAGCCTCCCCCATCCTCTCCTTGGGCGATGTACTCCGCTACATACAGCCGCTTCAGTTGGCGATCAGTTACCATTGCCTTGGGTTCCGCCACAGAGAGCGTATGTTGCCATTGCAACCGCGCATCAATGGGCTCAGGGGATTCTTCCTTTGATGTTTTGGTAATTACCTCGGCAAAAAGACGATAGCCTTCACGAGTACGGTTATACTCCGTGTTAGTTTCGTTGCAGCCACAGTCATCTAGAAGTACCGGCACTTCTTCCGTGTTGCATTCTTGATAGGCCAAGCGCAGATGAATAATCCGTCTTTTTCGCTGCTGGTCAGTCTCCTTTCTAAGGGATTCAAGACCGCTGTCGGGATCTTTTTCTTTCAATGCTTGGTCAATCAAGCCTAAGCAGTTAATAATCTTACGCTCAGGAACAACAATTTCATTGCCACAGCAGTCAAGAGCTAGACCAGGATTAAGCACAACATATTTTCGGCGACAGGCTATAGCGGGATTAGGATGTTGTTCAACTTCAAGACCACAAACGGTGCCGTAACCGTGAAGCAAACTGTTGTGCAGCCTGTCTTTACCCCGTAGATAGGCTTGCTCCCCCTGGAAGTCTCGAGTAACTAGAAGTTTGCCATCGAAATAGCGATTGCGTTCAAAGGTTTGTAAACCGCAAGGTTCACAAGGATAACGGGGTGTGTTGTTTTGGCTCATAGTTCACTATCTCCTGATTGGTTTTCACAGGGCGGACAATTTCGACTACCCAATTTAGAAATGCCTAAACGGCTATATCCAAGCTTTCCGGTCACCGCCTTGGCCATAGGCACATCTGGTAGGACGCTATGTTCACCCAAGAAGCGATCGCTCTCTTCTGTATTAGCTAACTGCCAGAATATGCGGCTGCTTAAAAGGCTGTCCAAGCCCATAGCATTACCACGGCTGCCACTTGAACTCAGTCGAATACCTGGATAAATCGCTCGTAAATTGTAGTGAGTGTGTGCCGGTTTATTCGCATCAATTAGACGCTCAACAACGAGGCGTTTATCCGGAGTATTGATGGTGTAGGCGGGCATTAAGACAGTGAAATGATGGCTAGCATCATCAATCTCCCCAAGCCAAGTTTCAATTCCTTTTGAGACAACTTGTTTCTGTGATTCATCTTTTTTAATATTCTTACCGCGAAAGTGCTCAACAATCTGCGGCATAGGTTCCTGCAAATCGGTATGCAATTGCAATAATTTCCGGAGACCTTGGATAGTTCCACGCCAGCGATAAAGCTTGACAATTTCTTGCAGGAACTGTCGCCGTTTAGCTTCATCCCAACTAGGAAGCAGCTTAAGATCGAACCATGAAGCCAGCCAGGGCAGGAAGTCGGGAGGTGTTCCTTGAAGATCCAAATAAAGAGGAAAATCTTCAATGGTGCTTTCAACTTCTCCAAAAATGGTGTCAAATAGTGAGAGAAATCGATCCAGCACGTCACGGCTGGTTTCATCAGCCTGGTATAGAGCTGGCAAATACTGGAGCGAAGATTGACGCTCTTTGTAAACGTAGATCCGCTCAACGCTGGGGGTGCGATCGCCAGATCCTCTTAACACTAAAGCTAGATATAGATAACGCCCAGGGGAAGACTGAATCAACCACTCGTCCACATTGGGGGGAGCAGCTTTCCACATTCCCAGTTGGGGGGGATCTTCGAGCAAATTATCAGTTGTAAGATCGGGGCGACGTATGTCACTGGTAAAACTGAACAGACGCAGGCTGGTGCGCTCTGGAGCCGTTAAGTCCAGAACAACCCGATGCCAGGGATTGCCAATACGCTTGCTGTCTAAGGATTGGATTTGAAACAGACCTCCATCGACAAAGGTGGCAATGGGTGGTCGATGGATTAGATAGGGTCCAGCAGAACCATCAGGAAGCTGTAATCGACCAGCTGCATCGATTGTTAAGTCGGTGAATTGAGGTTGGAATGGGCAGGTCTGCCCTAAGAGGAGAAGGCGATCGCTTTTAGGACTGGTTGCTGAGGTTAGTTCAAGATCTTGCTGAAATTGGGAGAACAATTCACCATAGACAGTTCTTTGGTTCTCGACAGTCGCTTCCAAACCGCGATTCTTTAGCCGTGCCTCTATCTTTTGCTGGAAAGCCTGTGGTAACAGCTTAAGTCGCGAAGGCGGAAGTATCTGCTGGAGAAATTGGGGTAGCTTTTGGTTATATCCCTTTGGAAGAATATTTCTATATACCTCATCTCGATACTCTAGCCAGACATCGTCTTTGTTTATTTCTGAGTAAACTCTTTGATTTTCCGTTTGCTTTTCTAATATCTCTGTTTGCTTTTCTGAAATAAACCTATTGAGTTCAATGTCTATCATTTGACTAAGTTCAACAGGTAAAATAGCCGCTCTGGCCTGAGCTGCGTAATCAAATTTGCAGGCATACTCTAAAACTTGAACCTGATAGAAGAAAACAGCTGGCTCAAGAATTAAAGGGATGGGACGCAAGCGGAAACAAAGGATCAATAACTTGAGGATTGTTTCAAACTTCAGTGGCAGGTAAAAATGCAGTCTTAGCCAGCTAAGGACAATTGACTCGAGCTTTTCTACGGAAGGAATGAGACAACCATAGCGATTGAGAATGAGCAGTTTTTCCTTCTCAACGATGACATAAACACGATGCTGCCCATCGACCAGCAACCGTCGGGGAACATCTCCTGTTGGTAACTTACCTGAGTAGTATGGGTCTGGACGCCCCTGAGCATCAAGACGCCAAACCAAGTTGTTGTGGTTATCTGCAACGTAGAGGGTACCGTCAGATCCAGCAGCCACATCTATGGGGTGCCAGATTGCCACCTCTACAATCGCAACCAACCAAAGCACCAAAGGAATAGGCTGCAAGCGATAAAGAAAAACTAAGGTTTCAAGAAGTAGATCTCGTTGCCGCAGAGGACCAATAATACGACGCAATGCCAGACCAGGTAGCGTAAAAAGTAGAAGCCGACGATTTTCAGCATCGGCAACGACCAGATCGTCCCGATGACTAATTGCCAGTCCTAAGGGGGTATCCAGTTGTCGTGGCTCACTGCCCTGCCCGCCAATGGTGGGAAGGAGCGCAACCGAACCACAACAAGGTCGCCAGTGCCAGATACAATGCCGGGAAGCATCAGCGATGAAAATTTCCTCCTGCCAGATTGCCACCCCTCTGGGTAAGGTGAACCCACCAAAACTCCCGTTAGGTTCAGTGAGAGAAGGGAGGAGATCCTGCCCAGGTTTCAACTGAATGGAGCCTTTTTCCGCTGATGTGTCCACAGCTTTAGCTAATTGCCAACCCACTTTGGCATCCAGAATGAAATCGTAGGGGCGAATCAGGCGAGTCATGGTGCACCTCCCCGGTCGTAGTCCACTGAAATTTGCGCTGAACGCAGCGCCACTAGCGCCCCATCTGCCACTGGCAAATCACTGCGATCGTACTTGGCGGCGACATAGTATTGTTTCTCGAATCGTTGCTCAGGTGGTAAGTTTTTATCTGCGCCAGGTATCGGCACCGTAACCTCTACAATCTCAGCAGTCAGCTTACCTTTGAGATAATTCGGTTCCTGCTTTAGAAGATCCTCTTGATTTGCTTTAGCCGTCTTGTAATCAGAGAAATAGGGCGGGTCAAGAACCTCCTTAGTCTTTTTATTAATTCGGGGTAGTAGCTTAAATAGGTTAAGCTTCACCACTCGCCGGATACCCGGTAACAGCATGATTTCTCGCAGCAATTCAGAGTAATAAATGTCCCGTCCAAAGGGCCAACCCTGTTTATCCGGGCCCCCTTGTAGGGGATGAAAATATTGCTTGAGTCGAGCGTCGATCTTATTTTTCACCGCTTTCAAATCAGCATCATCGGTGGCGCGCACATCTAATACCAAGTCAATGTCGTGGTACTGCGGATCCTGGACTTGGATCTGACTTGTTACTAGGCGCCGCTGGTCCAGGTAACGGCAGACTAGCTGTCGGGTAACCTCACTGGGGAGGGGTTTATCCTCATTACTCTGGGGAACGATCGCCACATGAATGATCTGTCCACCCTCCTCTCTTGAAGATACATATGCGGTTGAGCGAGCGACTAAAGCACCTGGCGTTTCTTTTGCCAACTCAATGAAGTCTTCTAGTGTAACGGCTCGACTGCGAGACTTTAAATTTTGGGCAGCCCTCAGCTTCGTGTCACTGAGTATTTCCTCATCATCTCCCCCATTGGCTGGGCGGTAGTTCGTGACCGATTCCACTTCAGGGATGGAAGTTGTTAAGTCTGTAATCGTCTTCGCCCCCACATTGCTTCTTTTACCGCCACCATAGCGATATTGCCGGGCGATGATGTTGAACTGTCCGGCCACCGGAATTCGACCCCGAAGACCATCCCCAAACTTAATTTCCCCAGTGCTACGGTTGAAAGCATAAACTGCTGCATCTGGAGTTTGCTCAAAAAAGTCTTCTACCTGCTGCCAGGGTTTTGGTCCACTACCTTCATCTACCTCTAACACCAGCGCTGGCTCAGCGAGGACAGGAAAATGTCGTAGGGTCATTACCTGGTTAGGGGTTCCGTCGCTTGAGCCGACTGCCTCATCAAAGACAGTTTGAGCTGCTGTCCCTTGTACCGTATTAGTAAGAATCCGGTCAAACTTAGGGACTTTAGCGTAGCTTCCTGCCTTGAAGCGTACCCGTAGCCAGTAACGAAGACCTGCTTTTTCAGCCTTTAGCTTCTCTACAAGCTTCTCCACATTAGCAGGGGAAACAACAGATGGCATTTGAGCTGGCACCCGAAAATAAACCTGACCACTCTGAGTAAACTGGCGGGTCTCGTCTCCAGCTATATCAACTGTTAACTCTGACCAATCAAGACCATCCCAGTATTCCCAAACCAACTCGGGTGTGTTAGCACCGACTTGCTCAGGTCCGCATTGGCTCACCTCTGGGGCTGATAGCAGTGCCTGCCCCGACTCGGTTAAATCAATCTGTAACCCAACCTCCTGGCGGGAGAAGGGAAGTTCAGCGCTAAAGCCCAGCAGTAAAGATGTCTTAGGGGTGGCCGGATCGCCAAAGGGGAAGAAATGGCTTCCTTCCGTATTATTGTCTTGAGTTAAATCAGCGATCGTGGTTTCATCAGCCTCAAGCCGAATTAGCTTTTCAAGTCGAGCACTGATAGCCGTGAGGGTTCGGTCTGTTTCAAAAAATAAGGATTCTTCTAAATCTCGTGCCGATACCCCAACCAAGGTTCTCTTGGGGATAAAAATTTCAGAGACATTGATCTTATTCGCGGGCTGTAGCAAGAAGGTGAGATTAGCTTGGGCTGGTTTGGCGGGATGCTGTTCAACTCCTAGCATCTGCAGAAATTTGATGTAGTTCAAATCCGGCAATTGGTTTAGCCGATAGAGAATGGTTTCGGTTAGCCAAGCGTGGAGCTGCAAAAGCGTAATGCCCGGATCGCTCTCGTTCCAATCTGTCCATTCCGGCAGGTATTGGGGAATGCGGTTACGGGCTTCGCGGACTAAACCTTTAAAGTCTCGGTTATCAAGATTAGGGGGCTTAAGTGACATATTTAAGATCTCCTTAGTAATATTGACTAATCACTACTCTGACCTTCTTGAATGAAGAAAGGATAGACGAGGTTGTGGAAAGCGTTATTGGCACGAATGCGATAATCCACCTGAATTAGCAATAAGTTAGGTTGGCCGGGATCGTCTTCTACCCGTACATCAATTACATCAATTCGTGGTTCCCATTGCATTAAAGCTTGTTGCACCTGATAGCTAATAGCACCACGAGTACTGGCATTGTTGGGGGCAAATACATAATCTTGTAGACCACAGCCAAACTCAGGTAGCATAATGCGATCGCCCCTAGAGGTTGACAAGATAATCCAGATGGCTTCGGCAATGTCTTGCTCTTCGCTGGACAAGGAAAAACCTCCCCGACCATTAATGCGAATGGGAAATTTCCAGCCGGTACCGAGAATGCTGCGAGTCATTATCCTACCCTCCAACTAAGACATTGGGAACACCACCTAATACGGTTCCAACTGCATTGCTAGAAGCGCCACCAATGTTTTGTTCCGTTGTATCGAACATGCGTACAATTTCTTTCCCTTCAGCTCGCACAGAACTGCTGTAAGAGGTAAACTTAACTTTACCTTTAGTAACATTTGAAGTTACTCCACCAATTGAGCCTGCTTCATCTCCTGTTGTTTGGGGAATTTCACTTACTTTTGTAATCACAGGATCACCTCCAACCCGAACTGAGTTGGACGTTCCAGTTGCATCAGACAACTGACCGATATTTGGGTAAGGAATTGGTACTGGTGATGGACTGGGTGGTGCTGGCGTTTTACAGACGTCCGGAAATGAAAAGCAAATAAAACCAGATTTTTTCGTAGCAATTGGAAATCCCATTCTTAACCTCCTGTTATGCTTAACTTCAAATAACGATCTTTTATGTCATCCTCAAACTCCCAGTTTCCCCGCCAGACTACGGTATAACGATCTAAATTAGGTTCAATAATTACAGTATCAAGTTTTAGGGAAATAGGATTTATCTGCTCCTGATTGCTATCGTTTAAAACTGTTAGCTCTGCAGAAGGGCGACTTGATGGCAATACAACTTGATACTGGAGGCTGGAAACCGGAGGTAGGGTTCGACGTTCTGACCAAATCGTAAGGGTTGTCCCATCTGGAAAATGAGAAAGTGGCAAGCTGCCAGGAACTCCTGGTGCATCCTGTAGCATTCGGTCAAAACCGTTAAAAAATGAATTATTAAACGTATCTGGTAAGGGCTTCTTCTTGGGGTCAAAGCTTGCCAGCTCAGTCTCATCACCTGCTTGACTGAGGCGAGGCTCCTTATTTCGTGGTGTCCAGCCAAATATCACTTTGGTCGGAAATTCATTAATTGTGGATGAATTAACGAGCTTTTCAATCTTTAGACCATTACTACTTTCTAAAACAAAATACCAGCTGCCACTAAGACTTCCATCTGGCGGTTCTGCTGAGCCCAGAATGATGACATCAGCATGAGGCTTAAATGGTACAAAGTCACTCTCGTACCGTAAAGAATCTCCGACTTCATCCACCTGTATTTGGCCAAAAATGACTGGATTATTTAAATCACCGGAGCCTGGTAATATGACTTCAAATTCCTTCTCTGTCTCATTTGCTCCCCACTCCTCTGGTTTACTGATGAAATACTGCGGTTGCTCAGTCAGGGCTACAGATAACTGACAAATACTATTTCCTGTTTTCCTAGATTGCAATCGAATACCACTAATGCTTAAAGGAGAATCTTGTGTTGCTGCTTCAGCCCAGCCATAAAATCCCAACAGATATTTTCGCCCAGACAGCTCTTTGAAGGAGGTAATAGTCTGGCGCAACTGTTCCTGAGAGCTAGGATTATTATTGGTTAGCTTGGCCCAACGTTTTCCTGGTTCATCTTCAATAATTTCTACCGTTCCATTTTCGACAATCCAAGGAGCTAGACTAGGAGATTTGAAGTCTCCATTGGGAATCAAGAAGGGAACATCAACCTGAAAAATGGGAATCTGCTCTTCTTTGCTAGCAGGGGTAGGAGCATCTAGATTGATAAAAGTTCCTTTAGTAATTAGAGTTCCAATTTTCTGGGGTTGATTTTGCATGGTTCCATTCACCATTCTCTCTATCATTCGATAACCGATCAAGAATGCTGTTGGATATAATTCATGGGGTTGAATTTTCATAATTCAGAAGATTATGGTTAGGGATCAGCCCAGTCAAGGTTAAGTTAATAAAGCTTGAAATCCTTTCTTAGAAAGCTATTGAAGCAATTTAATTCAAAAAATAACTTTTAACAATTGCTCAAATATATAACTAAATATACCTAAAAAATTAAAGAAAATAGTAATTTTTTGCCCTCTTCTAATTTCCAGGTAGTTAAAAAAAGCTAAAACAATCTTAATCAATAGTCAAGAAAAAATTAAGCACAATAAAATTAGCAGAAAGTCTTATTCTATAAGGAAAATTAGCGACAAATCTCAGCCTGGAGCGGCTTTTTTGGCGATCACGCAGTGCCTCGCTTCGCGAGATCGCAGATTCCTTTCGACTCGTTTTTCCTGTTGAGTCCATGTCCGATAAGACTTTGACAAAAAAAACTAGAGTTAAAAACGAAAAGGAGAATCATTTGTACCACCTTGACTGGACTGGGTTAGGGATTCAAGTCAATTACATTGCCTTCAATTGTGACATTACTTCCTTTAACAGATATTCCAGTGGAAGAAATCTCTATAAAATTGTTATCATCTATTTTGATCTCAATCTTTTTTTCTTCTAAAACAATGCTTGGTTTTTTACCTTTAAATAAGAGTGAAATCTTTTCTTCTCCTTCTTTATCGTTAAATTCCAATACGTGACCACTTACTGTTTTTATGGTTCGTTGGGCAGCTTCTTGCCGAGGAGGTTTTTGATTACCATTCCAGAGAAAGCCGATCACAAAGGGAAAATTTTCATCCCCATTTTTGAAAGCAACTAATACTTCATCCCCTTTCTCTGGCAGAAACTGAAATCCTCGTTCAGGACCGGCCATGGGCACAGCAATTCGGGCTGGTCTACTCTTAGGAGGTTGCTCTGAAATCCCTTGATATTCAAGCTCCACACGTCCTAGCTCATCTGGTTTTTCACTAATAACTTTTGCTGTCACAACACCATTCATCTGCTTGATCCCCCTTAGCCCTCTAATTCCTCTACACGCGCCTCAAACTGAGTTGTATATCCACTATCTCCAATGGTGTGGGTAGAACTTGTTATTAAGTATCGTCCACTGAAGCGATCTCCCAACCCCCTAATAAAAACTGGTCTTCCAGCACTAAGCTCCGGCAACCCAACTGTAGTTCCAGAACCTGTGATTATGTCTTTTTCTAATTTAGCTAACTGCGCAATTGCTTTATTTTTAGCATCTTGTTTGTTTTCCACAGGTTGATCAGAAATTACCTCCTCAGAGCCAGCCAAAGCTGAATCTATCTTCTGCAGGTCTTCAACATTAGGTAATCCTCTAAAGCCAAGATCTTCTCGAGTAGCTTCTCCCACAATCTCTTCATCTTTATCAGGATCCCAACCCCGAACAGTTACTTTGGCAACTTGATC
>JAAUYM010062623.1_pt1 | contig 11587 bp, 14 predicted proteins | sample 7278001 | NCBI WGS metagenome assembly JAAUYM01 (sample SAMN14350224, study PRJNA611818) | marine sediment metagenome | isolation source: surface marine sediment (1.8m) | place: French Polynesia: Moorea | collected 2018-08
CCCCCCCCGCCCCCCCCCCCCCCCCCCCCCCCCCCCCCCCCCCCCCCCCCCCCCCCCCCCCCCCCCGGGGCGGCGCACCAGGGAAAAAGGACTTGGGAAGAAGAGAAGGGTGGGAGGGGATTATGCTCTTCGAGTGAGAAAGGAGAAGGCCTAGTACAAGAGTTGTACGGCCGGAATACCGAAAGAGGAGGTGGAGGAGGAAAAGTTTAACGGGTCTTTCTCAGGAGGAGAGAGAGAGAGAGAGGGAAGAAGCAGAAGAAGGAGGGGAAGAAAAAGTTTTGTAATGCCTTCCTTCTCTTTCCTGCAACTGTTTCTGCACAGCTGGGAGGACCACTTTCCACTTTCCCGTTGTAGCATATAGGAGGGTGGTGGAGGAAGGAGGGCGAATTTCTCTCCTTTTTTTTTAAGCAGGAGGATTTGAGTTATGACATCTGCAAAAGAGACGAAAGGCTATCGCCGCGCCTAATGGCGCGAGAAGAGGAGGAGGAGGAGCTCCCGTAGCCATCTTCCCCGAAAGCTGCAAAACTTTCCTCATTTGTTCAAGGTCAATTTAGTGTCTGAGTGGCGTCCTCCTTGGGAGGAAAAAAAAACGAGGAAGGGGGTCTTTCCCCATCTTTTGGGAAGCGACCTGCGATTTCTTTTTCGCACAACCTTGACAAAGAGTAGGTGGAGGCCTACTGCTTCGTAAATGGGAGCTCCCTCCTCCCGCTCCCTTCATCCGCTACTAATTGAATTAAGGCCTCTCCCCTTCCTCCTCTCCCTCTTTGCTGTCCTTCTTGGGGGGGGGAGGTGGGGGAAGAGGAAAGAATAGGAGAAAAGGAAGTGAGTCTGTCCGTGGGAGAAGGGAAGGGAAAAAGAAGGAAACTTTGTTGGCTGCGGCATTTTCAGTAGGATAGGACAACTTTCTTGCAGAAGCTACTATTATTTTCCTTCTTTTCCCTTGGGGAACGAATAATCTTTATTACTGAGTGAAGTACTCGCTAGTTACATTTGCATAAGATTGCAATTTATGAGATGAGAAATGTTTTTTTTTTAGTTCCTTCAGAATGCTGATGGTGTTTCCTCTTTCTCTCTTTTCCCGCTTCTACTGCTAGGTCTCTGTCTCTGCTGGGCGTGGTGCTCTGTCTGGCCGTCATGTTCATGAGCAGCTGGTACTACGCGCTCCTGGCCATGGGCATCGCCGGCGTCATCTACAAGTACATCGAGTACAGAGGGTGAGTCTAACCAAATTGCAAGATGCATGCATATCCATTTCGAGAGAAAACACACCTTTAACTCTGTCTATTTAGCACTCTGGGAGAGAACTTTCTACTACTTAGTATTCGATCTCATGTATTTTTATGAGAGGAGGATCGGGAAAATACGTTCTGCGTTCTGTGAGAACTTTATGTGGGAAATTCGTTGACGTGTTACAAATTTGTTCGCGCCGCAGGGCCGAGAAGGAGTGGGGCGACGGCCTGCGCGGGCTGGCCCTCTCCGCGGCGAGGTACTCCCTGCTGAGGCTGGAGGCCGGGCCGCCGCACACCAAGAACTGGAGGCCGCAGATCATCATCCTCTCCAAGCTGGACCCGAAGCTGAACGTCAAGTACAAGGGCATGTTCGCGCTGGCGTCGCAGCTCAAGGCTGGAAAAGGTGAGGATCAGATCAGATGCTCGCTCTCAAGGTTAAGCGGCCTTTACTTGCTCTCAAGGAATAACCAAACTGTCATTCAAATGCTCTACTTTCAAATGCAAATTGGGTGTTTTTCGTTTCGTATCCCACTGGTAATACTGTTTCTCTTTACGAAGTACAAAGTGTCTCTTTCATTCTGAAGTGGATTTAATTGGTTTCGGGTGTCCGTGAGGAGGACGGCCTCGGAGGGAATTTTAAATTGCATACCTGCTAGATTTGGTCGGGGATAGAAATCGATACACCTAACAAACAGATGTCGATTTCGTCAGGAATCTAGTACGGAGTCAAGCAAATATACATTTTTTGAATTCTCTCAGAAGCTTCGGTGATTACATAATTAGTTGAATTTAAAGTCGTTGCTTTTGTCTGTCAGGCCTGTGCATCGGCGTGACCGTGCTGGAGGGCAACTTTGCCACCATGTACGGCGAGGCCCAGGCGGCCAAGATGAGCATGCAGCAGACCATCAAGGACGAGCAGGTCAAGGGGTTCGCGGACGTCGTCGTCTCCGGAAACGTCTCGGAGGGAATCTGCCACCTGTAAGTGGAGCCATGATCTGATGTCTTGGCATAGCTGAACTTGCCACAACCGGATTTTGACCATAGCATTGTCAACTATTGTCCAATGTCCATGTTGGAGACATTTAAATGTTAATGGTACAGTATGTCGATTTCCTTAGTTTTATACAGGTCTAAAGTACACTTTTCCTAGTATACTACTTTTGAAGAATTTTTTCAGGGATATCAAAGAGGAACTGCATTCGTTCCTGAAACATACGCTCAAAGTTAAATCTGAAAACTCTGGAAATGACTTGTGTTGACATTTATATACTCCGGCAAAAAAAAAGAGAAACTATTTGTAATCGATGCCTCTCAAGCTATTACTGAACTACTGGTCTTTTGACACATTAATCAACGACTCGCTGTGAAAAAAAAATCCTCAAATTATTTATGTTACTATACTAAAATACACGTGCGGTACTTTAACACAAAATATTTACGTACTGTTAGTAATAAATTCTCCCCATGCACAGCATCCAGACCGCGGGCCTGGGCGGCATGAAGCCGAACACGATCGTGCTCGGCTGGCCCAACAGCTGGCGGCGCAAGCAGGAGGACTCCTGGCGGGTCTTCGTCGACACCATCCGCAACGCCGCCGCGGCCAAGATGGCCCTCCTGGTCCCCAAGGGCATCCAGAGGTACCCGGAGTCCGGGGACAAGGTCCGCGGCAACATCGACATCTGGTGGATCGTCCACGACGGCGGCCTCCTCATGCTGCTGCCCTTCCTGCTGAAGCAGCACCGCACCTGGAAGAACTGCAAGATGCGCATCTTCAGCATCGCGCAGCCGGAGGACAACTCCATCCAGATGAAGAAGGACCTCAACACCTTCCTCTACCACCTCAGGTATGATGGTAACGGCCTTCCCTCAAATTACGCACTCTCCGTGGTTGGGATTACGTGGGTGGGTTGGGGGGAGGGGGTAGGCATTAGTAGGTAGTAGCAGGAATCCAACGTCTCCCTTACTACCGGTAATGCGTTTGGAAAGCTCCCTTTGCCTTCTCCTCCTTCCTGCTTCCTCCTTCCTCCTTCCTCTACTCATCCAAAGAAGGCTGAAGAGATCTAATCCGATTAGAGTTGGCTTTCTTACGCTACTACTGCTACTGCTGCTACTGTCTGGGCTCTTACTCTGATTGCTATCCCTCCCCCCCCCTCTCCCTTTGCTACAAAACGTCCTTTGCGCGTTTCTGCATCACTTCACTTGGTTTCCCAGAAAAGAAGTAATTTTCCTATAATATAGGTAATCCATAGCATAAAGTGATTTGCCTCTGTACTCTTTTTTTTTCTTATCTCTGTTTGAGCAGCTCTTTTAAGAGAAGGGGGGGACGACGAATTGTTAGGACAGTTTTGGAAGCGAGACTTTTTTGTTGTTTCGACACGCACACGGTCACGTCCCACGTCTCTCTCTCTCCTTTTTTTTCGCAGGATTGAGGCCGAGGTGGAGGTGGTCGAGATGCAGGACTCTGACATCTCCGACTACACCTACGAGCGGACGCTGCTCATGGAGCAGAGGAACGAGATGCTCAAGGAGATGAAGGTCTCCGAGAAGCGGAGGGGAAAGATGGTGAGTTTTTGTACTACGCACCGGCGTTAACTTAATCAAAGTTACTATGCAAAAAAAAAGATTCTTCCTCCCTCCCCCCACTTTCGTTCGGATGTTCTTTTTGAGAGGGGAAAAAACCAGAGAGCGCTCAGAATATACCTTATGCTTAATCCGTGTGTTATTTTTCCATATCATGATAAAGATCTCCCTCCCCCCTCATATTTAAAGCACCCCTTCTTCTTGATGGCACCTGCCTTCAACCTCCCACCTCTCCCCGGTTACTATCTGTTTTGGTTTGTTTAAACCTTAGTTGAGACTCGGCCCAGTTTGCGCTAAGTGCTCTCTTAGCTTTTCTTTTTCTTAAATTGTTAATTCTGGCAATTACTTAGGAGCCAAGAGAATCTGTGTACACAGTAGCAATTAATGTAATAGTTTTTCCAAAAAATCTCAAGAGAAAAACAGAATTATAGTCTCACTCTAGTGTACCTGACTCCCCTTGTTAGACAAGTGTGAATTAGGTCTTGTATAGGTACTACACATCATTATTATTATTATTCCTCCTTTACAGAAAACGGAAAAAAAGTTTCACACATTCCTTTAGTTTCCTTTTTCTAAATTAAGACGTGTTCACAGCCTTCCCCCTTTCCCAAATCCTTTCATACTACATACGGTATGAAATGAGCCCTGAGGACAACTGGCCTTTTTTCCTTTCCCCAAAATACAGAAGTTCTTTTTCTTTCTTTGACTGCCTTTTCTTTAAGAGCCCCATCTTTTGATTTATGTCAAGGCCAAGCTATTTTTCTTATCTACTACTTGCTCTGCTGACCGGCCTCCCCTTCCCTCCCCCGGTTAAGTGCCATAAGGACCGTGAGGGAGGAAAGGAGAAATAAAAAAACAAGGACAGACTCTATTCAAAGACCTGCGGCGAGATGATAATAGAGATCAAACAGAGTTACTCCAGTAACTCGTTAACTCAGCTCGAGGTAGATACCCAAGAAAGGGACCAACTTTATCTCAACAAGAAGAAGAACAAGAACAACACGTTGCATCCTACGACCTGTCGGCCCCGCCGCAGGTAAAAACTGAAAGTCCTTCTTTCCTCCCTCCCCCTCACCCCGCACTGTTTCGACATAACTCGACTTCCCATGTTTCTTTTCTCCTTACCCCTTTTCCTGCCCCCTTTCAATCTCAGGTTCGGCGCTTGTCACTGGCAAGCATGAAGCCTGTCGAGCAATTCAAGGTTTGTTCGGTGCCCCCCCCCCTAACCCGCCCAACCACCCGGCGATAAAAGATTTTTCTTGTTTTCGTTCTAAAACAAAAACGGAATGAGAATGAGTGGGACCACTCACCACAGAGACTCCACCTCCCTCGTGCTTTAAAAGAGGAGACATTTTTGTTGATATTTTTTTAAATTTACTTTTTTATCATGCATCGTTGAGTACTTTATTGATAAAATAGTAGTAGTTGGTTGGTTGGGTTCAGTTTTTTTAAGCCCCTACAGTACTTATTTTTTGTTGTTGTTGTCGTGGTACTTTGTGCTACCTATTTGCATTCTGTAGTATACCAGCCCCCTTCTTCCTTTTGCATCTTAAAAAAGGTTGCATTTTTTGCAGTTGTATTTTTTCTGCAACAGCAATTGCTCACACACATACGCACATACACACAAACAGAAAACACCTCCATATACGTACTAGTGTACTGTAAAAAAGTTAACAAACAGAGAAGGAACCTCTCTTTCCCCCACACAAAAAAAAGATTTTTCACGCCATCAGATTATATGGGAAAGCGCGTGTTGTTGCCCTTTTCGAAAGATATTTTTTTTGCACTCCCCAGGCCCCCCAAAAAGATCCCTTCTGGCCCAAAAGCATCATCATCATCCCTTTCAAGGGCAGATTGAAGTGACCAACCTTGAAGCTTGGGGCAGAGGATTTTTTTTTCCGGACTCTTAGAGTGGCCTCCCAATCCTTTCATCAATTTGGAACCCCCCCATTTCTCTTTGCAGGTTTCTGCAAGGTTCTCCCCCTTTCTTAGAAAAAATGAGCGAATTTGTTAAAATTTTAGGGGGGCCTCGCATTTTTCTCCCCATTTCTTGTCCAGTTTGGAGAAAAATCGGGCAGGAAGAAGTGACTTATGGCGCCTCCTACAACGTCATTTTTTTCAACACCCTCGTTTGAGCATCTATATCTTTTCGCACTCGTTCCAAAAATTAGCATTCGGGTCCAGGCTCCTGTGCAGCCATAAAACCAGGAAGAAGGCTTGGGACTCGAATGAAAAGCCTGCTTATACTACATACAGTAGTTAGGTGTTTTAGGTACATAGCAACGTTCTTACTACGATCCTAAAAAAGCAATAATTTTTTAAGGTGTCGTGCACCATGAGTACAAGTAGCGTCGGAACTTCTTTTTTTAGTTTCGATTTCACTCATGCAAGGATTTTCCTATCTCTCTCTCCTTCTCATCCCCAAAAAATGCGTCTGCGTAATTTATCACTTCTTCCGTGTGTGTTATTTTTTACCATGCGCTCTCTATCAACTCTCTCTCTCTTCCAATAGCCTTGCTTTTTCATTTTTTTAAGATCTCTAAAGAAGTATTGCCTTCTTCTTCTTTCCCCACCCGCCAACCCCATCCCACCGCTTTCTTCTTTCACCCTGACTCTCTCCCCCCCACCACCCCCCAAACAAAGATGGTCGATGACATGCTCATCCAGAAGGAGAAGAAGGGAGGCGACATCGAGGTGGAGATCCTCGGCAGGAGGGTACAACAGGTAGACACGGACAGAAAAGAAAAGAAGAGCAAGAAGAGTGGTGATGAGTTCGTTTGTTAGAAAGTAGGAAGCACCGACACTGCATGCGTTTTCCCAACAAAAAGTAGAGTTTTATTATTTTCCCCCACCTTTTTTTGCTTGCTTGATTGGACGGAACGAGAGGATCACACACACACACAAGTCCTTTGCAGCTGGTTGGCTGCCTGATCCTGAAAAAAAAGCTCATTTCTTTCTCACACGTGGACAGACACACACACACACGTAATCTGATTAGGGCTAGGAGAGGAAAAAAGAGGAGGTAGGAGGAGGAGAAGCGGAGGAGGCCTTGGACGAAGTCGGGCGACGACAGGGACGATGATAGGTGATCAATTTGCTCTCCAGGCAGCATCTTCTTCTTCATCTTCTGTGAACGCATCCGAGGAGGAGGAGGAAGTCTGGAGGACGCATGGCTGCGATTCATCTCCTTCTCTTTCTTTCCTTGCTTCTCCTCCCGGAAAACGCGCACTCATTTGCATATAAATGGGAGGGAGGAGGATGAGAAGCGAGCGAGGCGGCGTTTTTTGGTCTTTCTGCCACGCCTCAGTCTACTACTACCTATGTAGCTACATACCTATACGTAGTATACAAGGTACAGTCGAACCCGCTTATGTGCGAAAAGTTTCCACTTATCCGGACAAGGGTAAAAAGCTAAGGGTTTAACTCCAACCCTTAGCTACAGTTCCAACTTGCCCTACTCCGGGTTCGACTGTACCACTATAGTCTCCCCTCCTTCCCTAGAGACCTCTTTCACCTTCGAGATCCATCTCTCTCTCTAGCATTTCACTTCCACCCACCCCACCCCACCCCGGCCCTTCTATCACATTTCCAACCCATGCTTTCTCCCCTCCCCCCTCCTGGCTTAATAATAAGGTACCCGACCAGTGTTTTGGCGACCTCAGTGATACCTCAAGAGGTATCGCTGAGGTATTTCAAGGTAAAATAGTCGCTCTAGTCCCAATTACGTCTGATCCCAACCTGAGCTTTTTACCTTGCCATGGAGTTGGACAGCTACCTGGATGCTACGTCATGGATACCTCGGGAAGTATTGGTCGGGTAGCACTAGTTACCAGTCGGCAGACGGGGGCCAGTTTTACTCTCTCTCTCTCTCTCCTCGCCGCCGTTTCCGGCACTTTCATCCAGGTTTTATTGGCTAGGAGGAAGTAGAGGAGGCGTCATAAGGAAAGTCTCTTTGGGGGAAGTAAAAAAAACTTTTCCATGGTGTCAAATATATGTGATCAGTGTACCTATTCCTTTCTTTGAAATTAAATTAGGTTTGACTTTATTCTTGTTTTCCGCGTTTGCCATATATTGTAGTCTGTAAAATTCCGCTCACAAGGGACTTGAGATCATTAATTGAAATAATATACGTTATTAGTTGTTTTTCTGAGATCAAACATTGTCCTCTCCTCTTCTGCGGTGTAAGTCACACTATACCAAAAACACGATTGATTTTTTTTTCTGAGTATGATGTCCTGTGAACTACCATCTGGTCTGCATGGTGTTAATAGTATTGTCTTACAGCATGCCCAGCAAAAAAAACTGAACACCTTGATGTTCTTAGGAAAAGTATCAATGAAAGAGCAGAAATGCTCGACTTTTTTAAGTGCAAAATAAATTTTACAATGGCTTTAAAAAATAAGGTACTACTATTAAGAGAAGAAATGAAGTGTTCAGTTTTTTGTTGGCCATGCTGTACTACAATGATCTCCCCTCCTACCCACCTCCTCCCCTTTTTCCGTGACTTGTGCTACTAAACCCGGCCCGGCCTCCCCTCCAGGTTGAGACGGTGATGGAGAACAGCCGCGGAGAGACACTGGCGGCGGTGGAGGAGGACAGGGACAAGAAGTCGCCGTCCAAGGTCACGTTCTCAGAAGAGGTGAGGAGGAAGAAGAACAGGAGGAAGGGGAGGGTACCGCGCGGTCTAGAAATCCGATCTATTAAAATAATTAAAAAGTACTCGTACCTTATTCAGTCTGCAGAAAGGCCTTTTTCAAGGATTTGGCGGGCGTGGCCAGACTTGGAAATTATTTTAAGTAAAACAATCAAGCAAGTAGGGTGTGACTGAACTTGACCACTCGGTAAGTACTTAGAAGAAAGCAAACTGTCGCGTCTAGGGTTCCATATTACCTACGTATTGGCCATGATAAAAAAAAGAGATGAAATATCCCGTTTCCTCTCCCAAAGCGCGGAAGAAGGTGCTGCTGACATTTTGACAAGACTGGCCATGTGGAAGACTGCCAAGAAATATCTTCCTCCTCCTCCTCCTCCAAAGTTTATCCCCTTCCTCCCCCTCCTGAAAACTGATGCTGCAAATCTCCACCTGTTCTAACATTTGCTTTTCCCATATATATTTTTTCGAGTGGCACCTGCACCTTCCAATAAAAAAGTCTTGCGTGCAGACACAATAACTTTTTTTTAAAGAAAAAAAACTGATACTTTTTTTGGAACTAACTGTGTTGGCATATATTGTCCTAACAGCAACACTGTAGTAGTAGCATCGGGTAATATTTACGCATGAGGTGCTGCAGAACTTTCCATCTCCCTCTCTCTCTCTCTCCTCTTAGGGCAAGGACTCCGCGGAGGGAGGAGGAGGCGACTCCAAAGGAGGAAACTCGCTCGGAGTCCCGCAGACTAGTAGAAGGTGACAATGGGGGGTTTTCCCCACATTAACTACAACAGCATATTAAATGATCCGAAGTTTCCATTTCGACCGGCTGCTTTTTTTGTAGGTACAACAGCGCTTGGCGAGATAGCAAAGTTGCCTAAAAAAAAATAAATTAACTCCCCTCTTGTTTATTTCCTTTTGCAGTATTACTGCACAGTCGGGAAAAAAGGGGGCTCTCTGTAAGGGGGGGGGACAGAAAAGCAGTCGTTGAATAATGTATTGCAGTTCTGACAGCAGAGCCACTCCTTCCTCCTCCTCCCCCCCCCTTCAAAGGCACCAAAGGGAGCGGGAGGAGAGAGGCGTTGTGCTCCGTTGCAACCAGTAAAAAAAAAACCGGAGAGAGAGAGATAGCCTGCGCAACATAATAAAATGTTGACACTCTGGCGTATACGGGAAATCGAAGTGCGCGTATTTTTTTTTTGTGTGTGTACCCAGAATATTTATAGAGTGCGCTCACGTGCCGTGTTCTTTCTTCAGGAACGAGTCCTCCAACGTGCGCCGCATGCACACCGCTGTCCGCCTGAACGAGGTGATCGTCAGCAAGTCCCACGAGGCCAAGCTGGTCATCCTCAACCTGCCCAGCCCGCCCAAGACCATCGGGCCGGACAGGGACGCCAGCTGTGAGTGCATGCTTTTTATCTGGGTGATATCTTCTCCCGCACTATGCTTCCCTTTCCCATAACAAAATATCTTTATTTAGTAGAGTGCAAAGAAGTGTCACTTGCCATAATAATGGTATGTACATACTAGTATATCTTGCTACAACCAATATTGATTATAACCACAACCACTGAGATATGGGAAAGCGTCTCTGGCTTTTTTTTTACTGTACTTTCTACCTAGTACAACACGAAACTTCTCCTTCTCCTTGCAGACATGGAGTTCCTGGAAGTGCTGACCGAGGGCCTGGACCGGTGTCTGATGGTCAGGGGCGGAGGCCGAGAGGTCATCACCATCTACTCATAAGAGGAGGAAGGAGGGATAGAGACGCATCATCAAGAGAGAGAAGGTCCAGGAAGAGGCTCCGAAAACAAACTGCATTACTCTGGCTTGCTCTCACTGGTGTCAAGATGAGGAAGGAAGGAAAGCTCTGCTTCCTCTTCCCCCTACATCTGCAAGTTTTTTTTTATTTTCTGGAATGAGAGGGGGAGCAGACAGGGACAGAGAAAAAAAGATGCCTTATTGATATATATTATATTTCGCCGACACAAGAAGAAGAAACTCAGCTTCTTCTTCCTCCTCTTCCTCTTCCTCCTCCTCCTGAGATCATCCTCATCCATCTCTCTTCTCTTTCTCTGACCTCTTCTTCCCTTTCTTCCTCTCAACTCAGCAGGTCAGCTTCATCATTCAGTTTTTTTTTCTTCTCTCTCTTTCAAAGCATCTTTCTTCTTTCACCCCCTCCTGGGAAAAAAAGGCCCTTTCCTCTTTTTTTTAAGAGCCTCCTCCTCTCTATCTCCTTTTCTCTTCAGTGCGAAGCTCACAGACAATTTGGGAGATAAAAAAGTGAGACTTGCGCGAAGAAGGAGGAAAGGCAGTTGAGGAAGGAGGGGGAAAAATTTCTCTAACTCTAATGGTGCTTTTACGAAGAAAGAAGAATTGAACGTGTCTACTATTCCAAGAAGAAAAAAAATCTTTAAAAAGTTGTGCTATAAAACGTTTACTTCTGCCGTGTGCCGGGTTGGGGTGTGAGACAGCATTCTCCCGGGTTTTTATCCTCTTTAGTGTAGCAGTAGAGCAGAGAAAAAAAAACACAAGAACAGACTCAGTTCAGAGACTTTCGGTTGATGGAGAGCAAAGAGAGCTGCTAAAGTTGCCTTTTTGGAGGGTTGGTGCTTGGGTGCTGCAAACTTTCCAAAATTGCTCTTTAGGGAACAGTTTTACTTTGAGGTAGATACGGGAAAATGAGGAATTTTGTGACAACAACGACAATGAGAACAACAACTCGTTTTTGACCGGTCGGCTTCGCCCGCAGGTAAAAAGCAAAGGTAGATCATCATACGCTGAACGTTAGTGGTACTATAAAAAGAAAAAAAAAACAATTATTGCCCTTTCCCCACCCATTTTTCTGGGAATTTGTACTATGTCACTCGCTTTTCTTCTTCTTTCTTAATTGGAATGAGCTTTTCAGACTTTCCAGTACGCTTTTTTTTCTTCTCTCTTCCCCTCCCTCCCCGCCGCCCTCGCACCCTTAATTGCTTGGGTGTACTACCACTACTACGTACTACTTGTAAGGAAGAAAAAGTCTTTCCAGATATTTGAGTAGTAGGAAAGTTTCGCCATTTATCCTCCCCACCCCCGCTTATAGCCCCCCAACCACACCCAAACACAGATATAATGGGACCCAGGAAGG
>JAAUYM010084540.1_pt1 | contig 11586 bp, 12 predicted proteins | sample 7278001 | NCBI WGS metagenome assembly JAAUYM01 (sample SAMN14350224, study PRJNA611818) | marine sediment metagenome | isolation source: surface marine sediment (1.8m) | place: French Polynesia: Moorea | collected 2018-08
ATGACGAGCACTACATTATCCCGTTCACACAGTACCACGGCCGGTTTCAAGTAAGTAACGTTGCTTTGTTCTCCGTCGCCGTCATCCCAGGCGCCGCCATCGCCGACGCCGTCGCCGCCGCCGTCGCCGTCGCCGTCGCCGTCGCCGTCGCTGCCGCCGCCGTGGACGACCTAGTAGCCATAGGCAGAACAGACCCGCCACGTTCTGGTGCCTTAACCGCCGTGCGACACAACTGGCCCCTGTGACGTCCCCCTCCCCCTCTTTTCGTACTTTCTCCCCTCTCCTTCCTTCCTTACTCCCTCCCTTCCTCTTCAGGTGAAGGATATCGCTTTACCTGCGGGGCAACGCGCCACGCACGGAAGGATAGGGAAATGGGCGACATTGAAACGGGTCAGAACCCCGTCGGGGTCTCACCTCGGGGGAGCAAAAGAGGGAACTGAGCAAAAAAAAAAAAACCCGAAAGAAAAAGGAGATGTTGCTTTTCATTTGCGCACAAGACACCGTGCCCAGGAATTAAAAAGCATTCAAAATCTCTTGGCAGTACTCTCATCTTTTCAGACTCTTCCAAATTCCACGATCGTTTCCTCTGCATCTTCTTCCGGGGGGGGGGGGGCAGAAGGCCTCAAAAGCAAGGCATTGCAACAGTGCAGGTAGTAGTACTTACAAGAAGGAGCAGGACGGAAAGGGAAAGAAAGATTCTCCCTACCCGAACCAGACAACTCCTAATTCATAAAAGAAGCCTTTCCTCCCCCAGCTTCCTTCCCCCACCACTTTTGGTCCTCCCCCCTCTTCTTCTTCCTGTCCCTCCCACCCAAACGATTGCTCCTCCCCCTCCTCCTCCTCCTCCCCACCGCCAGACCGCGGCGGTGGGAGATCTCTTTTTTTTTTCTTAGTACCTAGTACGGGAAACTGGTTCGCGAGTGGCACAGTAGGTAGTCGTAGGAGTAAAACCCGCACCAAGAGGGGGCAACCAACGGATGGGAAGGGAGGAGGAGGAAAAGGAGGAGGTCGATGTCCGAGTTGTTGGGATGGCGGGCCGGTCAGGATGTTACCGTCGTCGTCGCCGTTGCCGTCGGGATTCTTTTGGGTTGGTGGAGGAGGGACGGAAGGGAGGGGGGGGGCGGTATTTAAGACAAAGTTGTCGTCGGCAACGGGCACCAGTTGACTTCCGGAGTGACACCCGAGTACGTCGCCTCCGTCACCTCCTCTCACACTAGACGCAAAATGGCCCTGAGAGTACGTCCACAATTGGCTGGGTTGTAATGTAATCATCCAGTCAAGCGTGTGTGTATGTGTGCAGTTCATAATGCAAATTTCTTTCTTGTTTTCCCCTAAACTCACTTTTTGTTGTTCATTTTTGGCAGGCCCTCCTCGTCCTGGCCCTGGCCGCTGGCACCGTGGTGCTCGCCGACCACCCGCAGCCCAAGTACCCCCCGCCGCCGGCGCCCAAGTACCCGCCGCCGCCCCCGCCGCCCAAGTACCCGGCTCCGCCGGCCCACCCCAAGTCGTCCTACCACATCCCGGAGAGGAATTGCTCCGTCGACTTCGAGAAGTCCGTGGCCGAGCTGTGCGTGCCCACCCTGAAGACGGCCTGCGGCACCGAGGAGATCGTCTTCAAGGAGCCCGCCGAGGAGGAGAAGTGCATCACCATCCCCATGATCGACTGCAGGGCTGAGGTCAGAAAGGAGGGGGAAAACATAATTGCAGGGAATTTGCAAGTTGCATAACAATACCCGAATGAGACTCTTACGCAACGACTGGTTTCGCCACATCAACATCTCCTTTTTTTTGCACATTTTTCTTTTTGCAAAAAAGAAGAGAAATTCTTGCATTTCTGGTTTTTATCCGCAGACAAGAAGCGTGAGGATGCGAGACTGGTTCTTTGCACACACACACACAAAAGAATTGCAGCAAGGCTGGCACATTCTTCCAATTCGAATTATTATATTGCTCTCATATAACAGGGGTACGTAGAAGAGGAATGAAAGTAGCAGCTGGAAGAAGGTTTTTCTTTTCTTTTCTTTCTTTTTTTTCAAAAAAGTACGATCTTGTGTGTGGGTTCCCGTTCACCTTGCTTCTCTTTTTTTACCAAATGGAATTGGTCTTTGGAGGAGGGCTATAAATTTTAATCAAAAATAATTGAAAATTTGGGTGTAATTCTGCCGTTTAGTCAGCTCTCTTCTCACGGCCACGTACATAATGCACAGCTTTGAGGATGTCTCGACACGAACGGCAAATAACGGCAACACGAGAATTCTAAACGTTTTTAACGTGATGATGTCGTATAGCAATGGGCAAAACGTTACGCATTGTCCATTTCACAAACCTTCTTACATGCCCTTCCTCAACTTTCGCTTTCTGAAAACTGTTTCCAGATCAGGGAGGAGGTCCTGGACATCTGCGTGTACGTCTACGAGAAGAAGGACGTTGAGACGGACGCCAAGACCGCCCAGGTCAAGTACACCAAGAACTGCGACACCGACTACGTCAACGTCTGCCATACCAAGAAGCCCAAGTACGGCTACGGCAAGCCCGAGGAGTACTGCAAGGAGGTGCCGCAGGAGACCTGCCACAACCGCCCGCAGGCGGAGAGCAAGGACGTCGTCGTCACCGTCACCATCCCGCAGCCCGTCAAGAAGTGCGAGACCAAGAAGATCCAGATCCCCACCGTCACCTGCACGGAGACCACGGAGGAGAGGTGCTTCACCCTCACCACCCTCAAGGACACCACGGAGACCATCGAGAAGTGCACTACCACCCTCGATGAGCCCAGGTGAGACTGTAGTAGTACTATCGGTACATCATCCCATTCAACGAAGTAACCCCCTCCTCTGTTTCCACCTGTTCACAGGTGCAGCAAGGTGAGCCTGAACCTGCCGGCCCAGACCTGCGTGGAACAGGTCAAGAAGTACCACGGATACGGACACCAGTAAAAGAGAAGTCACCCCCAACATCATTCGTCATCTTTTGCTCCTCCTCCTCCTTCGTTTTTCCCAAAATCTGCCAAAAAAAAACCACCTCTCCACGCCATGCGGCCACTGTGTTAAACTTCCTGCTCGATTCCCTCCTCCTCTTCCTTCCCCCTTGGCCTGATTTGGCCCCCCTGCTGGCCAGGGGAGGCAAAATTCACGGCGAGGGAGGGAAGAGGAAGAGAGGGCTTGAAAAAAAAAAAAAAAAGAGAGAGACAAAAGGACAGAAACACCTTGTAAAGATCGAGACGTCTCGGATGTACTACAGTAGTGTCACTTCACAGCACCGGAAACCGTTTTGTCAGACTAGTGTGTAAGGGTTTCACATCTTGCGACAACGTTTTTTTAATTGTTATTTATGTTACCCAAGTTCCAAAATGCTCCTTTAAAAAAACCCCAACAAAGTGTTATACTACTACGATCTACCTGAAAACAAAGAAACAGTGCTCCTTAATAAAGATTGTTTCGTTGTTATGTAGTATGATGCTTTTTTTTTCTTGATTGTTGCTGCCAGCGACGGCGAAGGCGACTAAAGTGGGGGGTTGGGGTGGGGAGGGGGGTCAAACTTGCTCTCTGATCGGGAAGGCCACGGAAAGCAAGTTTTTTCGGTGAGGGAGGGAGGGAGGGAGGGGGGTGAGAAAGTACGGATCCAGAAACTCTTCCTTTTCCTCATAGGCCGCCCCTTGCCCTCCCCTCCCTGCCATGCTCAAAGGGAGGGGAGGGCGGCATAGGAAGGAATTGAGAGCGACTTCTACAGTGCAAGTTGCTGTTGTCTCTCTCTCTTCTTTTTTTTTTTTTTGATCTTGTGTCATCGTAGCCAAAGGCTGATACTTCCATGACAAGTATTGGTCTTTCATTGGGGAGGGACAGATCGTCCCACTCCCTCCCTCTCCCCTTGATTTGACCGGCAACTTGATTCCTATGGTTCCTTGGTCACTTGAACCATTTACCCACTATACCTACATTTGCCCTTTTGTTACATGTCTACCTTCGGTAAAACATTCCTTCTGCTGTAGATGTTAGAATTAATAACTAGTAGTATTGCCGCATTTTTTCAACTAAGTAATACCTAGTCCTTCCATGTTGTGATCTGTTTTGCGGACAATTGACCAGTTTAATTTAATATCCCACTGTATTTATGTGGCCTATTATCAAGACTCTGGTGATATTAGTGGCCCTTATGTATCTTCCGGGTTTTTAAATTTTTTTTCTACCCTTTTCCATACTTATCACAGCGAACAAAAGCAATCTACCAAAGCAAAGCATGGTCTTCTTCTCTGTCACTTATCCCTCCCTCCTCAATTTCCAGTGCGTGCGATCTCGGTGACTTTCTTCCCCCTGGTCCGCCGGGTGTTGGCGTCGGGCGGGGGCATCAGGTCCTCTTTGCGCAGGTCGTTAATCCTGCAGTCGCGTTCGGGGCACCTGAACGAAAACACAGCCAACAACCATGAACGAGAGCAACCCAACCACCAATACACAGCGCATAGTACGTGGAACGGAGACAGGACATATTCTGTGCAGTGCCAGAACAGTTCCTGAACATCTGGCGACGTGTACATCAGGTGATATGTTATGTGCCGATCGCCGTGCTGCCCATGTGGACGGCTCATTGCTATGTCCTATACTGTACAGAATATGTCCAACTACGATCGGTCTATGTGAGACCTCAAACTTTCTAGTTATGTGCTGTGTGTTGGTCGGGAAGGCGAGGAGGAGTCTGCTGCGACTGTGGCCGCGGGCAAATGCAACTACCGCTGCTTACCGCACTTTTCCCTTCTGCTCCAGCTGCTGCATGATCCACGCCTTCTTGTACCTGTGGCCGCAGAGTTTGTTGACCACCTCCTCTTCGTCGCCCCCTCCGGCCTCCTCCCTCTCCGCCTCCCTGGCCCGCTCCTCCTCCTCCTTCTTGCGGTCTATAAAGGCCTCCTTGATGACCTCCTCCAACTTGATGAACTGAGGGAGCGACCTGAGCGTTGCGTCATCAGACGGCTTCTGCCGGTCGACCTCGGACAAGATCTTCTGGTACTCCTACAGGATCATAACAAACGGGGACTGAAGCGAGGAAGACGAAAAAAAGTTTGGTTTCCTCCCCCCCTCCCCCTCTCCACCAGCACCTTGTCAATGTCCAGGTCCGGCAGCTGCGCGAGTCTCTCTCGGGTCCTGTCGAGGGCCTCCGTGCTGTTCCTGAGCGCCACCTCCTGCCTGGCGTTCTCCATGGCCATGGCGCGGATCCTCTCGAGCTCCCGCTCCACCTCGTCGTCCTCCACTTGCTCGCCGTCGCCCCTGTCCAGGTAGAGGACGACCTTCTGGGCGGCCACGCAGAGCCAGTCGGCGGCCGTCCTCAGGTTCTCCAACTGTTGCTGCATCACGAACTTCTCTACCTCGGATTGGCCTCGAGTTCGACTCAACCGCAGGGTTGCCAGGTCTGAGAAAGGAAATAGCCTGAAAGTAGCCTCACCCAAGCCCAAAAGTAAATAAGCCCAAGTTACAAAAAAAAAACAGACAGAAATACAGAAATAAAACATTTAGACTTTAGAGCATCATAATAAGCAAATTTTGTAGACAAGAAGGCTCAAAAGTGGCCATTAATTGCAAACAGAATGGCCATAAACTAGCAGACCTGGCCACCCTGCTCAACCCAGATTACTGCAGTTCTTGTTTTGAACCGCCTCGCATAGTGACAGCAGAGAGAGCGAGCAGCCGATAGCAAAACACCAGTAGGGATGAGCTTGGGTCAGCACCGCAACCCGAAGTGTGCAGGTCCGAAAGGCAGTGTTGGCCAAGCTCAACCAAGGACGTGTTCCACGGAGCGGGGGTAGAATTTAAAGGGCCTAAACTACAACAAGTAAATAAGAAATTGGCAAACATTGCAGTAATAATTATGTAGCTCGCTCCATCCCTATGCTTCGCACCGTAGAGGTTGCGTCGTAACTCGTTGTTAGCCTTCCTCGGAGACTGACTGCACAGCTTACCAGTTGACCACAGTTGTGTAAAGTGTACCACACCATCCATGCATTCGTGCAAGTGCAACATTCCCTAGTCTTACAAGTCTGTGTACCTTGGATCCCTTGGATCCTCTGTGGATTCCAGCCAGAGATGACTTCTGAAGTCCCGGATGCCTTCCACCGCAACCTGGAGGAGTTCTGTCGCCTCCTGGCCTCCTTCCAGTACGACAGAGCCAGGGAGATCACGGTGACGACGGATATGCACCTTGTGCATCATGCAGCGCAGCAGACCTCTTTTTCTTTATCCCTGTACCCTATCATTGATTTTGCTCAGGATAAGATGCTGGAGAGTCGCCGCGGCTTCCGCCACCACCAGTTCTGCTCCCTGCTGGCTCAGTTGGCCGCTGCGGAGCGACAGTACCTGGCACTGGCCTTCATGATACCCAAGGGATTCTTTCAGAAGGACGTAAGTGATTGGATAAGGATACGTGTATTTCAATACCTCTGGTCCCTTTTCCTCCTCCCAGAACACCTGCAAGCACCTGTACGAGTCCGCCCGCCACGAGCTGTCCAAGATGTGCTCGTTCCCGGCCGGCGACTCCTCCTCGCTGCTGGCCTCCCTCTCCCGGCAGCTGTCCGGATTTGTCGGCGCACGCGCCAGGCTCATGGACCTCTACGAGCAGGCGTGGGTGACGGCGGGACAGCAGCAGAAGGCCGTCGACATCGACTTCGGGGGCATGGCCAAGGAGGTGGATCACATCTCCACGTGGGTGAAGGCGGACAGTGTCTCTCTCTCTTAGCTTCTATATTTAGAACAAATTCCAAAGTTATTTTCTCCTTTTTTTGTTCCAGGGTGTTTCAAGAAGGGCTGACGGACCCCAGCTTGGAGTTTCTCAAGAGGCTGCTCAACTGGGAGCTGATGATACTCTCCGGTTACCTGGGATGTCTTGACCGGGTTGAGAAGGGCGATTTTTGTGGGGCCATGGAACAGGTACTCGTACATGCAGTACAACTTCTTTTACGACCACTACGTAGTACTATATTATCATTACTTGAAAAGCAACTAGAAAATGCCAACATAACAACAGAGCTTTGTCAACATAATTATTAATTTACATACGGTATATGTATATACGTACGGTACATACAACAGTAGGAGTGAAAGCATCAGAGAAATTTGGGGAATGAGCTCCAGTCCAGAGGAAAGGGGTTGTTGATCCATTTCAGATGACGCTCGCTTCCGGCTGCAGACGTGAGTGGGGAGGGCTGCTCCAGGGCACTCGGGACACCCGCAGGCTGATGCCTTCCCTCATGGCCGGACTCAGGTTCAGCGTCCCGCGAGCCGGCGCCGGCGGCGTCGGCCGCGCCGGAGCCGGCGTCGCCGACTCCAAGCAGCAGCACCAGGAGCCCCCGCTGTTCGCCTGGCTCACCCGCGGTCTCAGAGACGCCACCCTCACCAAGCTCTCCTTCTACTTCGAGAGGCCCCTGCTCGAAGGCGTCGCGGACAGGGAGGAGCACGAGAGGAACAAGAGAGCAAGACTGTCGACCGACCTGAGTGCAAGGTAAGGTGCCGGGATGGCAACCCTTTGGTCTTTCTTGTTGGAGATCGAGTTAATATTACATGTACTAGTGTTTTATTTCCTTTCTTTCCCTTCAGAATGGTGTCATTCCAGCGCAGGACGGATGCGTACAACGTCTGCGCCGTCTACGACGCCAGCGACTCCCAGGACCCGTGCTTCGCCGGGTGGCCGCCCGCGCCTCACCCGCCCCCGCCCCATCCCCCGCCCGACGTCCTTCCCCCCACGGGCCTCGAGCTCTTTCCCGCGGTCTTCTCCAGCCCGGAGTGGCCCCACCCGGCCGAGCACTGGCCCAGCGTCGTCATGCTGATGTCCAACCTCCGTTCGGAGCTGGACCGTCCCGACCATCCCGTGACCCACTTCCACGACCAGGCCAAAGACCTGACCTTCTTCCTCGTCCGGCTGGACAGGCGGCTGACCGGGGTGGCCATGTACCTGGGAGCGGGGGCTGCCTCCCGCGTGCGCGGTGACCCGGCGGTCTACGGCTTTCTGAGGGAGGCAGCGGCCACCTTGCGGTGCTCCTCCACGTTTGCCAGGCTTAAGCCTGGCGCTGCGACCTGATGTCATGAGGATCCCCCATGTGATCTGATGGCTAAATACAAAAATACGAGTACAATGTGGGAAAATCTACTTCCTGCAGACTATATTAAAATCGCATCAATTCTAACGTGCAATAAATGTCAGTTGTAAATTATGTAGTAAAAGCTTGCTAACTGATGTTAGTTCCCTCCTTTAAGGTTGTTCCATTGTTTTTTGTCCTATTTTGAGGGGGTTTTAAAAAAGCAGTTCTTCGTGAAAAACCCTCGTATTACCCCCCCCCCCCAACCTTCTGTCCGTCCTGTCTGTCCTGCTTAAATTTGAGGCTTAGTTTACTTAGCCCAGCACCCCACTCCACATTCTGGCCAGCACCCCTTCCTTAGGATTCTGTGGAAGGTTTGGTGACTTGCGTACAGCAAGTACCGACCGACTCTTTTTTATTTGTTTTGATTTTGGTCTGCGTGCGAGTGGCTTGCACTTGCAAAAGACTAGGTTTGTGGTGCTCTTGGATGACAAAGTTGACATGTCCGCGGACAACCCCTTGGAGCCATTGGTGTGCGTGGAGTATCCGGGAAAGGTGCGGGACACAGCGGCAATGATGGCAACGCTGGGCGGCGCGAACGCCATTGCAAGGTGAGACATGCTGCACGTGAGAGAGAATTTGAAACTGGTAGGAATGAGTCGTTTTCATTCATTGTTAGGGCTTGCGAGGAGCCCAATCTGCGCCTGGAGCTCCGCTTCCGCCCGGAAGACGCTTTCTGCAAGCCCACCTGCGGGGAGAGGACGAGGGAGACAGGATTCCTACTCAAGGTCAAGAAGATGAGGAGGAAGAAGGGAAGAGAAAAGGAGGGGAAAGACTACAAGTAAGAGATTGATCAACATCTTTGTTATTGTGTGCTTGCTCTTCACCATTCCCTATCCTTCCCTCGCCCAGACTTAAGACCGAGATTGTGGGGACTGTGGGCACCACCTACAAGTTCGGGAACCTCTGTGACTTCCAGTACCTTCCGGTGGAGAAGACGGAAGAAGGAGAAAGTAGCTATCGTAGCATCTACGGCGATGTCTACTTCTCCAAGGGCCTGGTGGATCCCTCATGGTTGGAAAGGAAAGATGGCCAGGTGGGAACAGAGGGAAATACGCCCAACCAGTATTGACTGATACCACTCGAATGGCTACATCACTATAGTGGTGACTATGGTGGTCGGATTAAAATTTTGGGTTGCTCTAGGGTTTTCTAAATAAATTAATAATGCCAGTGTAACACCTGCCCTGACGATAGCACAATCCATTAGCTTAGACTTATCGCATCACTAAATTAGACCATCGATATTGGTTGGCCAGTCTTTAGGAGATTCAGGATTTTTGCTTTTTCCTACAGGATATTCCTCTATTTCTGCCTCCTGCGGCATTTTCCCGGATGGACCAGCCTCAGGATTACCACTACCGGCGGGAGGCATCGGGCGAAAAGGGACTCTCCTCCTCCTCCTCCTCCTCCTCTTCCACCGCCGCCGCCACCGCCCAACACCGGCATCACGACATCATAGGTCGCACCCGCCAGAGGCGCTCCCATCATGCTGTCTTCGTCACCTTCGACGTGGACCGCACGCCGGACCGGCCCAGGGAAATCGCCGTCAGCCAGCTCAAGGTCAAGTTCATCGCCAGGCACCTCCAGCACAAGGTGCGCGGGTGCTTCGACGAGTGCCCTGTCTGGTCCAAGAACGCCCTGCAGTCCGTCACCCGCGTCCCGCCCTCTCAGCTCAAGTTCGTCCTGCCCACCCTTGCCTACTACTTCACCACGGGACCCTGGAGGAACCAGTGGGTGCGCTTCGGCTACGACCCGAGGAAGGACCGCGGGGCCGCCAGGTTCCAGACCCTGGACTATCGGGTGCGCCTGACGGGCGGCGCGCGACACAAGGTCAAGTGCAAGCGCAGCTACGCAAACTACCTGCTGCCTTACAAGGCCATGAACTGGTCCAAGCCCCGCACCTCCGTCATCGACACCGGGGACTTTACCAGCATCATCCCCTCCGGATCCTCGCCAGCGTGTGCCGCCTCCCGCACGGCCGCGACTCCTTCTTCGCCCTCCGCCGGCACCTCGGTTGTGCAAGACAAGACCGAGCGGCTCGGGAAGAAGGCCGGGGAGGAGGAGGAGGGGGAGGAGGCAGGGAAGGACGTCTACATCTTCAGACCAGGACGGGTGCCGCCTTGTCGCCAGATGTTCTACCAGTTCAAGGACCTGGAGGTGGACGAGGCCCAGGCGCTGCTGTCAGAGAGCGAGACCGGGGAGGGTGCCACCTGCGACGAGAAGAACGGCTGGTTCCTGCCCGGCACCGACCAGAAGCTGAGGGAGATCCTCACCAGGTCCATCAACCGGCACCTGGAGCGCGAGAACGAAGGGGAGAGGGGGAGACAGCAGGAGGACGGCGTGGCCGCCAGCGAGAACATGGAGGTGCTGCTGAGGGAAGAGGAGGACGACGAGTCGGCCTCTTCCGAAACTGATGATGAGCTCCCGTGAAATAATGATCTCGTCACGAAATAAACATGTAAACCTATTTATAACTATCAGTATAGGTAGATTATCAATTGTAGAACAATCCAATTTAATCTTTGTTAGGTTTATCGTAGTCTTCATCACCATATTAAAAGTTGGCCAGAACCACAAAATTTCACGGGCCGAGCAGGTCCCGTGCTCATCCCTAGTACAACGATATAATTCTTACCGGAAAAAAAAAAGAAACGGGGGAAAAGACAAAAACTTTGAGGTCCGAGGTCGAGAATTTTTTTCAAGGATGTCTTACGAAGACGCCATCCAAGAGCTGTATTTGGTACAGGAGGAGCATCGCAGGGCTGAGCTCGAACTCCACGAGGAGGAAACCAGGATGGGTTGGCTCAAGAGTCAGGTGGCCAAGTTGGCCGAGGAGGCCAAGCAGGTGGCGGCCAGGTCTCGGCAGGCCAAGGAGAAGGAGGCAGTGGTCAGGGACAAAATTGCCGTCCTGGAGAGGGCCGAGAAGAGTCACAGGGAGAGCCAGAGGAGAGCAGAAGAAATACTGCCCATGATCAAGAGGAGGTCGGAGGAGCGGAGAGGGAAGCTTTCCAGGATGAACTCTGAGGTGGAGCGACAGCTGGAGAGGAGGCGCCAGTTGATGAGGGAGCAGGTGGAGGCCATGAGGACGCTGCCGGGATTCGAAGAGTGGCAGAGGAAGAGGACGCGCGGGGAAGACGTGGAGAGGACTCAGAGGGAGGTGGACGAGCTGAGGGAGCGCTTGGACAGGGAACGGGGGAGGCGGGAGGAGGCGTCCAGGAGGAGAGTGGAGGAGAGGAAGGCTCGGTGGGCCGAGACGGACAGGAGGCTGAAGGAGCTGCAGGAGGTGGCGTCTCTGCTGGCGAAGGAGCTGGGGTGGACTCGGGAGGCGCAGGCCAAGAGGGACCAGCTGAAGGAGCAGCTGATGCAGTCGGAGGCGCCAGCGCAGGAGGCGGGAAGGGATCCTCCGGAAGGCGTGGCGAGAGGGGAGGGGCAGCAGGACGACGTGTCGACCGTCAACCCGGCGGGCCTCCTCC
>JAAUYM010064740.1_pt1 | contig 11584 bp, 8 predicted proteins | sample 7278001 | NCBI WGS metagenome assembly JAAUYM01 (sample SAMN14350224, study PRJNA611818) | marine sediment metagenome | isolation source: surface marine sediment (1.8m) | place: French Polynesia: Moorea | collected 2018-08
CCCCAATTAAAAAAAGACACCAGGAGGGTAGTGGTACTTACCAAAACCACTGCACTTGTGTTGGTATTGGCCCATTGCGTAAGCCAAAGAATGGGCGATCGCATGGGCTTGCTTAGCACCAGGACATGGCCCAATACCAAAATAAGCATCATCTGATAGGCGAAGACCAACAAGCCTTCATTCCAGATACCAGATTCCCAAAAGGAAAGGATGTCTAAAAAATAAGACGAGTCTCTCTTCTGATTGGTAAACAAGAACGCCAACAACAGGGTAAGCACCGTAAGTAACACCGCTATGATGAATGGCGAAGGCAAATACCTCTGAAACAGGCGTTCTACGATGCGAGTAACACGCATGATAACAATTCCTAGGGACACTGCGTACTATACACCACTAGAAAGGAAGGTCATCGTGTTCTTCCTCATTGAGGTCACTGGCGGGTTCAAAAGCATCCGGTGGAGGTACAGGAGGTAGGGAAGCGTCAGGAGCTGCTACATCTAAGTTCTCAATGCGCCATCCCTGAATGGAGTTGAAGTACTTGGCCTGACCCTCTGGATTGATCCATTCCCTCCCTCGGAGGTTGATGCTTATCTTCACGTTCTGACCCACTTGGTAGTTATTCAATAGATCGCATTTGTCCTGTATGAATTCTACTAAAAGATACTGCGGATACTGTTCCTCCGTGGTAATGACCATCTCCCGCTTCCTGAAGCCGTTGGCACCATAGGTCCTGGTCTCGTCTATCTTCTTTATTTTTCCTTGTACTTCCATTGTAACTATTTTTATTAATGTATCGTTTTAAGCCTCAGATATTATCAGTGTTGAGATGTTGGTTATTAGAGATCCCTTGATCAGGCAATGTTTCATTCTTCGCCAAGATAAGCTTCCATGCCGATAGTACATCCTCTTTCTCGAGGTGATCTCTCAATGCAGCACAGTAGGTGTCTTCTGAGAGAAGAGCTTCGGTGTTTTCCAATTCATCAGCAAATGCGGAGACTGCTTCTTTAGAGGGTAGATGTTCTACATTGGCCAACATCCCCAGGTCATTACCTGTGAAGTGGGGGTTGGAGCGTACATATTCCGGAAGCGCATCCACACCGATTCCTAAGGTTGATAGGGGTTTGGGAACTTCAAAGAGCCCTTGGTTGGATCTGCTATACCAGTTACCACCCATACGGGCTACCAGATCTATCTTATGTTGGTCTATCCTACCGTTCTCATCTAACACCTCTTCTGAGATATGAATCCGTAACACCTCACAAATGATCAGGTTTCCAGCACCCCCTTCTTCTCCCAAAGGGACCACTTCCCTCACCTTGCACTCAAAATGCACCGGTGACTCTGCGACACGAAAGGGTTTTACCACATGGGATGGGAGCATCGTGAGCCCGGCTTTCTCAAATTCGTTTACCTCCTTGGGATATTCGGTGCTCGAAAGGGACATCTGCTGCACGATGGGGTAGTTAACCACATTGACCACCACCTCTCCTGTATCCTTGGCATTCTGCAGTGTATGCTTGGTAGTATTATCCCGTACCCTTCTGGCCGGCGAAAAGATCATAACGGGCGGATTGGCACTGAAGACATTAAAAAAACTGAAAGGAGATAGGTTGGGAACCCCTTCTGTACTGAGTGTACTGGCAAATGCGATGGGCCGAGGGCCAACAGACCCCAAAAGATGTCCATGCCGTTTTGGGGTAGGAATCTCCATAGGGTCTATATGTAACATCTTAACCATAAAGTAAAGACAAAGGTAGCGCAAATTTGATGCACCCAAAAGAACCCTCCACGGTTACTTTGTAATATTATCAATTATCAACAGAAATCGTTCTATATTTAGAGAAATTTAAGAATACGCATTTTATGCGCATTAAAGACCCCAATCAGAGTACCCGTTGGATCCTTATCATCGCGTCTTTCATTACGGTGGTACTCATCTTGTGGAACACCTATACGCTTATCACAAATATAAAGACCGATGAGCGCACTAAAATGGAGCTGTATGCCATCGCACAACGAGAGATACAGAGTGCGACCTTGGATGAGGATATAGGGGCACTACCGTTAGAGGTGGTAAGCAGCAATACCATCACCCCTATCATTGTTGTAGATGAGTACAAAAATGGGCAGATCATCAATTTTGTGAATATCGATTCGGAAAAAGCAGTGGCAAGAGATTCGATCTACCTAAAAGAACTTCTTAAGGACTTTGCCGCCCAGAACAACCCTATCCCCATTGTGTTCGAGGACGTGGTGAAGTGGAAAATGTATTACGGCGATTCGGAGCTGATACGAAAGCTCAGGTTCTATCCTATCGCACTGGTGCTTATCATACTATTGTTTGCAGGGGTCATCTATTTCTACTATAGCACTTCCAAGGCCGCCGATCAGAACAAGCTGTGGGCTGGCATGGCCAAAGAGACGGCCCACCAGATCGGAACTCCCTTGTCCTCCCTCCTTGGCTGGTTGGAGTTTCTTAGATCGGAGAAGGTAGATGACAGTATTATTGAAGAAATGGAGAAAGATGTGGACAGACTGAGCACTATCACAGAGCGCTTTTCTAAGATAGGGTCACTACCCGAACTCACTCCAAAGGATCTAGTGCAGGAAACGCAAAAAGCATACGATTACTTAAAGGCGCGTAGCTCTAAGCTTATAGAGTACGAATTTATTTATCCTGAAGAGACGATCCATGTAAAGCTCAATCCTAGGCTATATGGTTGGACCATCGAGAACCTGGTTAAGAACGGTATCGATGCCATGAAGGGGAAAGGCACCGTTACCATTGAGATACAGCCTCATGGTAAGACGGTAGATATTTTGGTAACCGATAAGGGTAAGGGAATCGCCAAATCCTATTACAAAAAGATATTCGATCCTGGTTTCACCACCAAGAAAAGAGGTTGGGGCCTGGGGCTATCTCTTGCCAAACGTATTATCGAGGATTACCATCAAGGACGCATCCGAGTGAAGCATTCAGAAACCAATAAGGGCACTACCATGCAGATCACCCTTAAGGTCATTCCTTAATATTCTCGCGTACAAGAGCCGCCAATTCCTCCATCTCCTCATGGGTCATCTGTACCTTGGTAGAAAAGGTCATCTCACGCACGTGATTTATGGGGATGAGATGCACGTGAGCATGAGGTACCTCTAGCCCTACTACGGCCATTCCCACTCTGTTGCAAGGTACGGCCTTTTCTAAGGCCAGTGCCACCTTGTGCGAAAATGCCATGAGTCTGGAGTATGTCTCCCGATTCAGGTCAAAAAGCTTGTCGACCTCCTTCTTGGGCACACAAAGGGTATGTCCCTTTGCATTGGGATTGATATCTAAAAAGGCATAGCAATGATCGTCCTCTGCTATCTTATAACTGGGGATGTGTCCTTTTATGATCTTGGTGAAAATGGTGGCCATTGTCGATGAGATGTTATTAGGGTTTGCTGATTTTTACCAGGATTCGTTTGCATGATACTATCATTCTGACGTCTCGGTTTTTTGGTTTGGCACGATTCTGAACCATCAGGATGGTTCGATCGACCGAACTTTTAAACAGAGCTCAAAAATAGCATATTGTTTTGCTACTTTTTAATGTTATCAAATCCATCAAAAAGAATACACAAGTGACCTAACTCTATAAGGTATCGCTTCTTTTTGCTTGTATGTTACTAAGCCCGTACGCATTTTCATCTTGACCAAATTTACCCTCGATCAGGTTCCTTTGACCTTGCTTCTTCTTTTGTCTTCGTCGTTGACAGGCAGCAATTTGCTGCCTTGGCGGTCGACCTAGAAGGTTTACCTACGATGCGGATGTTCTTCTCTTTGAGCAATTTTCTATTCCCCCTATTGAGGTAGATACAATCTGCCAGCAATAACTATGGGCAATGCCCATAGATCTGTAGAAACATCCATACCTGTAGTTTAAGATTCTTCGAAAGGATTCCAACGGATGTGCTCTACCCTGCTCACCCTATCTACTTCACTTGCACTGGTCTTGGCACTGGACTCGGCGGCCTGTTTGTGCTTTCCTCTCGAGATAGGACGTGCACAGGGGCCTGATGGACATTGACGATTCTGTCCGACACACCGCAGGTCTTATTAACACATATATACATAAGTTCAATACAAGAAAAAACTCTATTGTTAGGTGAAAAGTAGAGAATTTAGCATATCAAATAACTGACAATAAATACTGTAAACAAAAATTTTTGCTGCGTTCACAAAGGATAAAGTTACTGAAATTTTCTGTCTTATCGATGATTTCTACAAGGAGGTCGACAAGGTATAGATCCAAGTTACAAGTGCAACATTTGGGATACTAATTTATAGGATCGGCCTTGAGGGCTTTCAATGTTTAATTGTTCTCTAGACCCTATGTCTATCTTGTGTTGGACCTCTTTGATCCGTTGGTCTGAGAGATCCCCAAAGTTTGCTCTTTTTGGGATGTGTTACCTGATAGGCTTGTTGGCATATCCATTGAGACCTCTCTCAAGAATGATAGGGGTCTGCAAAGTAGAAGCCTTTGTCGAGTCTTTTCAGGGAGCTTGCACATCATGAAAAAGCCCGTTGTTCTCTCCACAATGCCCACAATGATCCCCTTATGGCCCTTCCCTATGATGGTGTCGATTCTCCGATCACCAAAGTGCTCTTTGTTATTGATAACCTCAGGACGCGGGTCGATGGAGACCCTGTCCTTGACGGGGATGAGTCTGTCCACGGGTCTCTTGTGATGTTTCAACCGATGGCGCAGTTCCTTGTGGAGCTCCCCTCGTCCTGACGGATATATTGATAGATGCGCTCGTGGGACACCCTATCGATACCATGACTCTTACACACCCCTGTATCTGCTTTGGTGACCATTGCTCCCAGGTTAGGTACTTGTCAATGAGCTTCTGCTTCTCACGGGTGGACCTCCTGACCCTGCCAAAGTTCTCCTTGCGCTGATCGGCATGGCACGCCGCCTGCTCGGCACTATACCCACCCGTCTTGGTCGAGTTGCGGGCGATCTCCCTGCTGATCGTTCACCTATCCACCCCAGTTGGTCGGCAATGGACCGTTGGGTCTTTCCCGATCTGGGATACACCCCTATCGGGTATCTTTGGACGTCGGTGAGTTGTCCGTACTTACGATTCACCGGCAAACATTTAGGACAAATATCGGGAGCCAACTCCCGATATTTGTCCTAAATGTTGCACTTACTGAACTTAGCAGAAAGGGCGAAACCCGTATCAAATCACTCCGTATGAAGCAACATTCCTTCTTCCTTAAACAGAAGTCTGATGTTCTTATAGGAATTTTTCAGTGCCTCATCGGCTTCCTTTGGTGTTAACCAGACCGCCTTATAGATGCCCTCCTCGGTCTGTGGTGTAAGAACTCCTTCATAGCTGGTATGCATACGAAACCAATAGGTGTGCTTTAATTGATGGATGCCATTTCGCTTGAAGATGTGGTAGGTCTCTCCAATGAAATGGTGAATGACCAGGTCCTTAGCACCCGTCTCTTCCTCGATCTCCCTCAGTGCCGTGGCCTCTATACGTTCTCCTTTCTCAACTTTCCCTTTGGGCAGGTCCCATCTATCATTCCTGTAAATGAAAAGAATCTCCCCCCGGTCGTTATTTACCAGACCGCCTCCCGCAGTGGCCACTGGCAATTTCTCACGTAAGAGCCTTATCAAAAGAATCTTATCGGGGTGGTAGAGATGTGCTTTTTCTATAGCACCTTCCGACAACTGTTCTATAACCTCCTGCAGGTCAACAAATTCTAACAAGAACACTTTAAAATCGGTTTCCTTTGTTAGGAGATTCGTAAGTATCAGGGGACGCTGGTTCACAAAAACTTTATACATTTGCATTCATGGTTTTAGACAAAGAAATTGCTAAAAAGACTGCTGAATTGCTGTTGCAAATTAATGCAATTAAATTGAGTCCAGAAAATCCGTTTACCTGGGCTAGCGGCTGGAAAGCCCCAATTTACTGTGACAACAGAATTGTCCTTTCCTTTCCACCCATACGCAATTTCGTGCGTGAGCAAATGGCCAAGCAGATTGATCAAGCCTTTGGCAAACCCGATGTCATTGCCGGTGTTGCCACTGGTGCTATTGGTATTGGGATGTTAGTGGCAGAGGCCTTGGGACTTCCCTTCGTCTATGTACGCCCACAACCAAAAGCTCATGGGTGTAAGAATCAAATAGAAGGTTTTTTAGAAAAGGGGCAGAATGTAGTGGTGGTAGAAGATCTTATCAGCACGGGCAGAAGCAGTCTTAGTGCTGTGAACGCCTTAAAAGGTGCCGGAGCTACTGTTAAAGGGATGATAGCCATTTTTTCTTATGGCTTTGAGGTGGCCTTGGAGCGATTCGAGAAGGAACATCTCAGTGTACATTCGCTAAGTGATTATGAGTACCTCGTCGATCAGGCCTCAGATACCAACTATCTTAACGAGGAAGAGCGGAAGTTGCTTCTCGACTGGAGGAAAGCTCCAGAAAAGTGGTCTGCGTGATAACTTCTATCGATCCTGCATCAATTTGCTAAACTCCCCTCTCAGAATACGTGATATCTTCATACAATAACAAAGCATTTTCTATGAATCTGGAAAGTCCGAAAGTCTCCGTGCCGATCCCCGCCTCTCAGCTTTTTAACCATCTAAATGACGTAAAGAATTTTGAGAGTCTTATGCCCGACTCTCTCAGCAATTTTAAAGTCCTTGACGACAAAAGCTTCTCGTTTGCGTTGAAGGGAATGCCTGAGATATCCTTGACCATTAAGGATACTCAGCATCCACAAAGAATTATCCTAGGTTCCACTGGAGATAAATTGCCTTTTACCTTGACGGCAGAAATTGGGGAAGTAACTGAAAGTTCATCAGAAGTGCGATTCCTCTTTGAGGGCAACTTCAACCCTATGATGTCCATGATGGTCAAAGGGCCTTTGTCTAAACTTATTGATACACTGGCAAGGAGGTTGACCGAATTGTCTTGACCTTCTGAGTTCGATCGTTGAATAGATGATTGTTAATATTTTATAAGACATATCGTGAGTGGATCCAGTCTCATCAACTTTAAGCTGTTGCCTCTCAAAAATATATGCCCAAATATTAAAAACATCATTTCTCAAAATGCAAAGTGCTGATGTTCAGAATAGATAAGGCCTTGAATGTCATCGATCTCAGGTAACAAGTCAACAATCGATAGACAGGAACAGGTATTTAAATAGATACCATTAAATTCTTAATTGTGAGACCGGCACCCTCGATATATGGTCTTGAGGTGAAACACATTATCTTCTTGATGGTTTCCTTTTTCTATAGCGCGACTATGAGTCCCCAGACCATAAGATGCGATCGTCTCACCATACAGGAAGGTCTCTCTCAGTCTGAGGTACTCTGTATCCTACAGGACAGCTATGGTTATATGTGGATGGGTACTCAAGATGGCCTCAACAAGTACGATGGCCATAGCATCAAAGTTTACAAGTATAGGAGTGAGGATCCAAGCTCTTTGTCTAACAATTGGGTATGGGGCCTCTTTGAGGACTCCCACCAACAGCTATGGGTGGGAACACGAGAGGGTCTCAATAGATATGATAGGTCGAGTGATCGATTTGTAAGATACTTTACGGATGTAGGTGCTGCACCAGGCAATATAAGTGGGAATGTACCTGTGGCCTTCACCGAAGACTCCAAAGGCACCCTGTGGGTAGGCTGTTGGCGTGGAGGCCTCAATCGCTACGATAGGCAGAACGATTCCTTCACCTCTTTTTGTCACGACCCTAATGATCCCACCAGCTTAAGCTCTGACCTGGTGAGATCGCTTTATGTGGACAGCAGGGACCGTCTATGGGTGGGAACATGGGAGGGATTGAACCTATATATCCCAGAAAAAAATAACTTCCAACGCTATTATAAAGATACTCATGGGCTTAGCGGCAATGAGATATTTGTCATGACCGAAGGCGCTAACGGACACCTATGGGTAGGGACCTTTCGTAACGGTCTTAGTTACCTTGAGTTGGGAGGACAACATTTTATACCGCATGAGGGGGTGGGAAACACGAGTGTGAGGGACCTGCTAAGTGCCTCTGACGGTTCTCTATGGGCAGCTCTGGCCGGAGATGGGTTGTGGCGGTTGTCCCTAGAAAAGAAATCATTCGAGCCCGTGCAGATATCTTCAACAGGCTCCCAGGAAAATTCCAATCAAAGCGTTTACAGTCTAGAGCAGGATCATACAGGTAATATTTGGATAGGAGGAAATTATGGCGTGGATATCTATTATCCCATAAAGGGTAATTTCAATCATTTCCAGCATAACGCCTCAAATATCAACACTCTAAGTGACAATGCTGTATGGGGCTTTGCGGAGGACTCACTTGCGCGCATATGGATTGCTACCGCTCATGGGGGGGTAAATGTCTATGATACTAGGATAAAGGCATTCGAGAACTTCGATTCATCCTCTAGGAACAATGGCCTTGCTTTCCCAGACCATATCAACCACATCATCACCGACAGGAGAGGGAAGATCTGGATGGCCACATCGTCTAATGGTCTGTACTCCTATGATGTTCACGATGACACCCTTGAAAATTACAGGGAAGCCCTGGACAATGAGCATACCAAAGGATTGGACAATCTTAACGTATTACTATACGATCACCCATACCTGTGGATAGGCACCATAGAGGAAGGATTGATACGGTTCGATACCCTGGAGGAGGAATATCTGCGCTTTCAGTCGAATCCGAAGGACAATGCTAGCCTACCTTTCAACTATATCCTCTCTATGTCCATGGACAGCAAAAAGCACCTCTGGATAGGGGCTTGGGGCGGTGGGCTAGCTATGAGGCCTCCCGATAGCGAGAGGTTTGTCCACATTGGTGTTGATGAGGATGACCCTAAGAAACTGAGCAATGGTCTGGTGAACTGTATCTTTGAGGATAGTGAGGGGAGCATCTGGATAGGCACCAATCTGGGACTCAACAAACTTGTAGGAGACCCTTTGTCCCACAAGTATTGTTTCGAGAAGTTCTATGAGCAAGACGGTCTTCCCAACAATGCGGTCTATTCTGTTCTAGAGGGTAATGATGGTCACCTATGGGTCAGCACCAACTATGGATTGTCCAAGTTCGACCCTAAGCAAAGGACATTTGAGAACTTCACTAAGGAGGATGGGCTACAGAGCAACGAATTTAATGGACGTGCCGCATTGAGGACCAGGGAAGGACGGTTATTGTTCGGTGGGGTTAATGGGTTCAACTTCTTTCATCCAGATAGTATCCGCACCAACCCGCATCCACCGCCCATAGCACTTAACTCCTTCAAAGTGTTTGACCAGCAATATCCGTTGCTCCGGTCTTTTGGGCAACCTTCTTCTGTCGTGCTTTCCTACGACCAGAATTTCTTCTCTTTCGAGTATGCTGCTCTCGACTATGCCAACCCAAGTGAGAATCAATACGCCTACAGGATGAAAGGATTTGACAAGGACTGGGTTCAAGCCGGCAATAGAAGATACGCAAGTTACACTAATCTGGATCCAGGGGAATATGTGTTTGAGGTCAAAGGTGCCAACAGCGATGGTGTTTGGAATGAGACCCCTGTTGCGGTAGAGATCATTATTACCCCTCCCATTTGGAGAACCTGGTGGGCCTATCTGCTCTACATGCTTGTGTTTACAGGACTCTTACTCCTACTTGTGCGCGCATTCGTCATAAGAGAACGATGGAAGGCCCGTCTTCGACTGGATGAGATAGAGATAGAGAAGGCACAGGAGATCGGTGAGATGAAATCACGATTCTTTACCAACATCTCCCACGAGTTCCGTACCCCCCTCACCCTGGTGTCAGGTATTGTCAACAACTTCCTAGAGCAAGGGGGAGACCCCGGGCAGCGAAAAGAGCTAGAGGTCCTGCAACGCAACAGCCAACGCCTCAAGCACCTGATCGACCAGTTGCTCGACCTTTCCATGTTGGAGGCCAACAAGCTCAATCTCCTAAAGAGCGAGACACTACTCTTTGACCTGATCAGGGCCTCATGCACTTCCTTTCTCCCTATGGCCCAAGGCAAGGACATTCAATACAATGTAAATGTCCCTTCTCGTCGTCTCAATGTCTATATCGACAGTGAGAAGTTAGAGATGATGGTGTACAACCTGCTGTCCAATGCTCTTAAGTTTACCCCTCAGGGAGGACATGTAGTAGCGATGGCCTCTATCTTGAAAAAAGAAGAGGATATCTGGCTGCAATTCACTGTCTCGGACTCGGGGCCAGGACTGAACAAGGAAGAGTTGAGTAAGGTATTCGATAGGTTCTACCGTTCTGACGATTCGCTACATATCGAAGGTACGGGGATAGGACTGTCCTTTGTCAAAGAGCTCACAGAACTCATGGGGGGTACCATATCTGCGGAGAGCACGGAGGGAGAGGGTGCCACATTTCGACTCTTGCTACCATTGGAATTGATCGAGGTCTCTCCTGAAGATATCTTGGAACCAACACCAAAGCCTGGTGGACGACATGTTCCGATATCTCAAGAGAGGGGAAGGCACAATAGGTCCCATAGATTGCTGGTAGTGGAGGACAACGAGGATATGCGACACTATTTGAAGAGCATCCTAGAGGAAGAGGGACGGCTGTTGGAGGCATGCAATGGTGAGGAGGCGCTGTATATCGCTCAAGAGGAGGTGCCAGACGTGATCATCAGCGATCTAATGATGCCCATAATGGCAGGGGATGAGCTTTGCAGGCGACTCAAGGGCGATGGCCAAACTTCCCACATCCCCTTCATCATGCTCACGGCCAAGGCCACTCTACAGGACAAAATATCAGGACTCACACAGGGTGCTGATGACTACCTCTACAAACCTTTTAGCAAGGACGAATTGCGTTTAAAGGTGAGGAACATTCTCAAGCGTCGAGAACAACTGCAACAGCAGTTGCGCAGAGGAATCATGGCACAGCCCACCACCCAACACAATTGTTCTTCAGAAGAACGCTTCTTGGCCAAGTTGAGGGAACTTGTCCTAGCAAACCTCAGCGATTCCGATCTAGACGTCGCCTCGCTAAGCGAGAAGGTAGGCCTCAGCCGTTCCCAGCTCCATAGGAAGGTACAGGCTCTGGTGGGGGTGCCCCCTTCCGTGCTGATCCGGGAGATACGTATTCACAAGGCGGCACAGTTGCTCAAGGGACATTGGGATAGCATCTCACAGGTCGCCTATGAAGTTGGCTTCAATAATCTCTCCTACTTTACTCAGTGCTTTAAAGAGGTATATCATACCACACCTTCCCGTTTCCGTGATGAGAGTCTGCCTCAGAAGGACTCTTAAGGGGAATCTCTAATACCATGAAGTGGCTTAAACTTTTAGGGTTACTCATTTAGTTCTCAAAGCACTGAAAATGAACGATATATTTATTTTAAAGATTTGATCAATCTGCCCATAAAGTCAATATTGACGGTACTTTATTCAGAACTGCTAAAAATTATTGCGATGGGTGTACGACAAATTTCCGTTTTACAACCTTGTGCCATAATGATCGAAATGTTGTTTAGCAGATTCCTCACCTTTCGGCACGCTCAAGGCATCGCACTCAATTCTTTCGG